>Ga0209063_1000827_pt1 | contig 17824 bp, 12 predicted proteins | sample KloWWTmeKNB19Kit_FD_187177 | JGI IMG/M metagenome (GOLD analysis project Ga0209063, IMG submission 187177) | Active sludge microbial communities from Klosterneuburg, Austria, studying microevolution and ecology of nitrifiers - Klosterneuburg... | ecosystem: Engineered > WWTP > Aerobic digester >... | reverse complement strand
CAAAGCATAGTTCATCTATACCTGTAATATCAAAATATTCCAATAACCCCTTGGGTAAAAAATGACCGATATATGATGTATCCATGCAACAAAATTAGGTGTACTCCCCATTTATTGAAAGTGACCCGTGTTCTGTCTGTCCGACCTTGCAAACCATTGTCAATATTGAGTTTCATTGTCTTTGTTTGTCGGGTTGTGTGGTTGCGTATTTTTTAATTTCAGAAGGGGGGGAATTTTTTTTAATCAAATTTTTCAGGCTGGGGCAGGCACACTCTAGGCTAAGTTTTGGCAGTTGTGTCGGCTTGTACGACTTGGCAATGTGTGTGACTGCTGCGTGGGTTCATTAGTTCTGATTTTTCTTAAAGTTTTCTGCCTGTTCAATAATTTCAACATAAACTTCGTCTCTCTCCACTGGTGGATAACCAAACTCGTCAAGCAAGAGAATGAGTCCAACTTTTAAAGCAGATTTAATGTCGTCTCGTTTGTTCCAGTCTGGGAATTTGGCTTGTCCGTCAACAAGGTCTTTCACGGCTTTTGCCAGTTCAATCATTTTGTCGTCAGGATATTTGAAGTCGTATTTTACGCAAAGCTCTTTCAGAATGTCGTAAAAGGCTTTTTCCTGAAAGTCAATGCCTAATTCGTCACCTGCCGAAAATTCCTTGTGCACTTCCCAAATCAAGTCTGTTATGGCACTTGCCATTTCTTCATACACTTCACTTCTCAAAATGTCGTTGGCATCACGGTCGTTGTATCGTTCAACCAAGGCTTGCATTTTTTTGGTAAAGTCAATGCCTTTTACACGATTAACTTTTCTGATTTCTCCAATTACTTTAGCCAATAGCTGTTGAAGCAATTTGATTTTAGTATTTGGCAATTTGATTTTATCAATCTTCGCTAAATAATCTTCATCAAATATGTCTTGCTCGGTTTCTCCTTTATCCCCGAGTTTAAAAATTTCTTCTACACCGTCACTCTGTAATGCTTCTTTTATCATCTCCCGAACTTTTGCGTTCATCTGTGCTGTGTCGGGTGCATTGCCTTTGGTCACTTTAAAAACAATGGAACGAACTGCTAAATAAAAATGAGTGTAATCTCTTTCCAGTTGCGTTAATTGTTCGCTACCTGCACAAATATCATAAGCGGCTTTCAGACGCTTCACCAAGCCCATAAATCGGGTTTCCGACTCTTTGGTTTGTTGCACATATTCCGCAGCTAATTTCAAGGTGTTTAATTGCTGAATGGTCGTGCCATTAAAATATTTTGAATTGTCAAACGTGTGAAACAGTTTAGCCAAAAGGTCTAAATGGTTTCTAACTATGATGATGGATTCGGCAATGTCTTCAAAATTGTCTTTGTCGCCTTCGCTGTATTGCTTCAAGGCTAAATTCATTTGGTTTTTGATGCCGATATAATCCACTACCAAACCTTTATGCTTTCCTTCAAATTTTCGGTTTACTCTTGAAATGGTTTGAATTAAATTATGTCTTTGAATGGGTTTATCAATGTAAATGCTATCTAAGAAAGGAACATCAAAACCTGTGAGCCACATATCAACCACAATGGCAATTTTGAAATTTGATTTTTCATTTTTGAATTGGCGGTCAAGTTCTTTGCGATATTCAGGAGTGCCCAACAAATCATACATTTCCTGTGGGTCGTCTTGTCCTCTAGTGGCAATGAGTTTTATCTGGGTGGGGTGAAGCTCCTGCTTGACCCCTTTATCAAGTTGTAATCCTCTAAATAAATATGCATTATGATTAGGTGGTAATCTCGCTTTAATTGGGTTATTCAAAATATACCTAACTGCGTTATTAAAATGCTCCTCATCTCTAATAAATCTATCCCAATATTCGGGCATCCAAAATTCTTTTGTCCCGGCTTCTATTCCTAAATTAAACTTTTTATTATTGGCTAAAGCCCATTTGCCGGTATAGGATTTCCATGATTGAATAATTTTAGGTAAGTCTGATTTTGCTTTTATCATTACGTGTATATGATTTGGCATTATTGACCAAGCCAGCAAATCATATTTATCACCATTGTGATGCATAAATGCCTCTTGCACTACTTGAGCCATTTCTCTATTGGCTAAGGCACAACATCCTAAACCCTTATCAAGCCAGTATTCATATTTTTTTCTTTTTTCAAGCTCTTTTTTTTCACCCGATAGTTGTTTTATTTCTTCCTCTATCTCTTTCAAAACACTTTGTGGCAAACTATCCGCAAGTCGAAATGTGATGAATTGGATTAATCCTTCTTTGTTTCGATGAGGTAAATTTCTCTTATGCCATTCTTCAGGGTATCCAAAGTTTTTGGTAAAAAATTGAGCGTAATTGGTGCTATCTATATTGACGAAGCTGGAGCTTCGTTGCCCCAAGTGTGCAATGATGTTTTTATACAATTCATACGCAATTTCACGAGTGCTGCACACAAACATTGCCTTGCCTTTGACGGTTGAACCTTCCGAAACTCTGTTTTCATAATGGGTTACAAAATCTTCGGCAACTACTTTTAAACGGTCAGGATCGCCAAGAATGGCGTACATATTTGCCGTTTCCTGCTTGCTTTTGTCAATCTGATATTCATTGGCTCCTAATTCGGCAGCTTCTTCATAGTATTGCTCAATCTTTTCAAGTTCACTATTATTCAAAGCTACTTTTGCTGCTCTGCCTTCATACACAATGCGAACGGTGATTTCATCTTTCACCGATTCAGTCATTGTGTAAGCATCAATCACTTTTCCGAAAACATCAAGCGTTGCATCTATGGGCGTTCCAGTAAAACCAACAAAAGTGGCATTGGGTAACGACTCGTGTAAGTATTTGGCGAAGCCATAAGTTTTGGTAACGCCTTTCTCGGTTACTTTCACTTTTTGGTCAAGGTTTACTTGGCTTCTGTGTGCTTCGTCCGAAATGCAAATCACATTGTTTCTGTCTGTGAGTAGTTCGGTATCTTCTGTAAACTTGTGAATGGTGGTTAAGAAAACACCTCCGCTTTGTCTGCCGTGAATTAACTCTCTTAAATGTGCTCTGCTCTCTACACTTACCACTGTATTGTCGCCAATAAAGTTTTTCGCATTGGTAAATTGCCCCGAAAGTTGGTCGTCTAAATCGGTTCTATCTGTAATTAATACAATGGTTGGACTTTCAAAATATTCGCTTTTCATCAACAACCTTGTGAGATAAAGCATTGTAAAACTCTTTCCGCAACCTGTGGCACCAAAGTAAGTTCCACCTTTTCCGTTTCCTTCGGGCTTTTGGACTTTCTTGATATTATCATACAATGCTCTTGCTGCATAGTATTGCGGATAGCGACAAACAATTTTCTCGTTTTTCTTTGAGCTATCGGGAATGTAAATGAAGTTGCGGATTATATCACGTAAACGGTTTTTATTAAACATTCCCTGAATGAGCGTAAACATACTGCCGATGCCCTGAGCGTCTTCTTGGGTTTGAATAAGCTCCTGATTATTCGTATTTCCGTGAAGCGGGAGCTTCACGCCACCCAGTACTCTTCGCCAGGCATAGAAAAACTCATACGGAGCAAAGAAAGATCCTGCTTTGTTGTTTACGCCATCGCTTATCACACAAAAAGCATTGTATTTAAACAATTCGGGAATGTCTCTGCGGTAACGAACTGTTAATTGCTTGAAAGCATCATAAATAGTTGCTTCTTCTCTGATTGCACTCTTGAATTCAAACACCACCACAGGCAAACCATTGATATAAACTATGCCATCAGGAATGCGTTTTTCTGAACCAAAAATTTCTAATTGGTTTACGAATTTGTATATATTATTGTCTCTACCATATTCAATTTCGGTTTCAGCCGCAATAGTCAAAACTTCATTTTCTTTCGGTATTCTATGATTATTCAGTCCGGAATAATCAATCAACTGAATATAAATATCTTTTTGGCTACGGTCTTCTCGTTTGAGAATAAAACCGTCTGAAAGCATTTTTAAAAATGTTTTGTTACTCTCGTATATGTCAGATGTAGAAAGGGATTTAAGTTGAAGAATGATGGATTTGGTTTCGTTTACGGAAATGCCTTTACTTGCATATTGCGACAACAAGAAATTTTGTAAATCTTCTTCAATCAATACTTCGTCTGGCTTACGAGTTATTGTAATACCTAAGTGGTGGGGAAATCCTTCTTGCCCCAACAACTCGGTAAACGTCTTTTCTAATTTTTCTTCTGTGAATTTCATTTTACAGCATTGTAGGTATTAATTTGCATTTTTCATTTTCAGCGTAATATCCCCAATGTTATACGTGTAAACCGCTGCGGGTAAAAATGAAAAGTGCAAGGACTCCAATTTCTTTATGCCTTGTTGGTCAATTGAGGTAACAAGTGCTTTATCAAAGCCATTAGTTTCGCAAAACCGAACTAAACTTTTTAATTCATGTGGCTTATCAAAATAACGATTGCTCCATTTTATCTCTACACCCCAAACAGGTTTGAACTTCTTATCATCTACCAAAACCAGATCCACTTCGCCTTCATTTCTTCCTTCTTTCCAACGTGCGTATGTTAAATCGAGATTTTCCCGATGCATCCATTGCGATAGTACTGCTGTTTCAACCATATTCCCCATTTCGCTGTCGGTTTCAGATATAGGTGAAAATAAAGCCGTTCTTAATGATGGATTGGTTAAATACACTTTAAAACTTGTTACCCGTTTTAATCTTTTTGCGTGTACACCTACCTTATTGAGCACTTTTATTAAGAAGGCCGACTCTAGGTATTCTAAATACTTTTTCAAAGTATCTTTTTGTATGCCGCTTTCTTTCGATATAGATTCATAAGAAAACTCATTGCCGGTATTGTATGCGATATAAGTGAAAAAACGGTTCAATTCTTGCACATCTTTAATGCCATATAAACTCGGTAAATCTCTCAGTAGCACTTTATCTACAATGTCGTTTTTAACATAACGACCCATATCGCTTTGAATTTTTTCTGATAATACCACTTCGGGATATCCACCAAAATTTAAATAATTTACAAACTCTTTATTGAGTGCTTTTATGTCATGTGTCAGACAATAGGGAATAGATTGATTTCCATAATTTATGTTGCCATCGTAAATTAAATGATTCATTTGCTTTAAATGAATGTACTCCTGAAAAGTAAGTGGCGGCAACATAAAATCGGTAAACCGCCCTGCACCACTTTCTGTGCTGTGCCATTTTAGTGCCGCTGCTGCCGAGCCAGACACAATAAACTTGGTATCCGGATAAGTATCTACCAACACCTTAAGATGGCGTTCCCAATCTTTTAAATATTGTATTTCATCAAAAAACACATAACAACCATTTAGCTGACCTAAATTTAGAGCATTCTTGCATAACGTTAAAATGTCTTCTAACCCTAAATGCACGTATATGGGATTGTCTATACCGATAAAAAATATTTGTTGTGGATTTACTTTTTCTTCTATTAATTGATGGATGCTATGAAACAGCATCACAGTTTTGCCCACACGCCTAGGACCCATAAGCACTAATGCTCTGCGAATATTCTTTTCTGTAACGAAAGGATAGAATAAATCAAAATACAGGCGTTTCGACATAGCACTGTATATCTCCGGTATTTGTTTGGATACCCACCACGGATTTTCGTACCGTAGACGCTCTGCTATTTTTTCTGGTGGAATAAGATTTAAACTAGCCATAATATTGGTTATTTATGCAAATAAAGCAATATTAAGAAGATTATAAAATACTTATTTTTACGTTTGTGTATGGATTCAGTGTAATTCATACAATTCAGCCTTCTTAAGTTGCAAAGCTTGGAAGAAAAAACTGTTTAGCTTTTGACTCTGCAAAATCTTCCTCAATCAATACTTCGTCTGGCTTACGAGTTATCGTAATGCCCAAGAGGTGGGGAAATCCTTCTTGCCCCAACAACTCGGTAAATGCCCTTTCTAATTTTTCTTCTGTGAATTTCATATCTACTTTATTTCTTACTTATTTTTCCTTTCCCCTTTTCTGTTAAATAATATTTTTGGTTTCGGCTGGTAGGTTTATCTGGAATTGTTAAAGCTACAAAACCCGCTTCAATTGCCGGTTGTAAGTAAGTTTTTCTAAAATGCTCTCTATCAGATAATCTTAACATTTTTTGCAATTCCTCTCTGGTATGTACTCCTGTAAAGACCTTTAAAAGCTCTCCAACTTGCATGGTATCTTGCGGGGTGTCTTGCGGGGTATCTTGCGGGGTATCTTGCGGGGTAACCCGTTCGGTAACTTGTTCGGTATCTTGCATGGTAACAGGTTCTGAAGACGGTAATACTACTCTCAAAAAGTTTTCTGAAAAATGAAAACAATCTTTAGAATATGCTTGTAAAATCCTTGGAATACCTGAACCTAATTGCTCTACCAAATCTAAATCTTTGAAAATCCGCATCAATTCTTTATTACGTATAATAGAATACCCTTCAAAAAACTCATCTTGTGAAAGCCCGTCAGGTAAGCTGCCGTGAGAAGTAATTTCCAAGCGATCGTCGAAAATCTCGAATTTAGGGGCGACTTCTTTTGTATAATCATTGTGCACAAAGGCATTGACAACAGCTTCACGCAAAGCAATCGCATTCCATAATCGTTGCTCTTTGCGTTCTTTCGATGTAATTTTGGTTAAGGTTCGGTTTTCTAAATTCAATTTGTCTAAAACCTGATGGGTGGCTTTAATCAATGACTCATAACCATACTCGTTGCTTTCTACCAAATTGACCCGATTTAATCCCTGATAACGAGCCACCTTTACAGAGATATTGTTGATGTCGCTCATCAAATAGGCTACATAATTGTAATTCTCCTCCTCCGTAAGTAATTCCAAATTTCGGGCAAACTGTTCGTTTAAGACCTTTCCGGTGGATTGATAATAAATATGCAATTGCTGAAACTGTAAAGTTTGCTTGGGTGATTTCATATTTCCGATGGAATTTCGGATGCGCTTGCTAAAAAGTTGTTCTATTTGTCGGGTAGGCATGGGTTCTGCAGCACTTCCTACACGAATAAAAGCACCTTTTTCAGAAAGACCGTATTTCTTTACATAATATGGCTTTTCATAACCTCCGGCAACAATGATTTTAATGATGTCTTTCGCTTCTTTCTGTTCTAAAACCAAATCAAACAAGCCCATACAAGATGGCAGGATATTGTTTTTTAAACGGTCTTTGATTATTAATTGCTCCTGGTCAGCATCATTTACACCAACAGGAATTCCGTTTTTATCGATACCGATATAAATCACACCGCCCTCATTGGAATTTAAAAAAGCAACAACTTCTTTTTCCAATTCGGGTGTTACTTTTTGTTTGTATTCTATATTTTTGTTTTCAGGCATATTTCTAATTTTTATGCGGTGAATTTCATTTTAATCTTTAAAAGGGTAAATTATCATCGTCATTTATTAAATCAGGTTCTTTTTTTCCTTCGGCTATATAACAAGCTCTTTCAAACAATTCATCATAAGTCAATATTTCAATATTCCGACTGTCTCTTCTAAAGAGTTCAAAAGTTTTTTTCTTGATTTCTTTTTCGTGGGTTGAAGCAGCTTTGTCAAGTTCTGACCAATCTCCAATAATCAATATAACTTTCGAATCGTAAGCCTTTTGTTTAAGTAGTTCGCCATTTGTATATTGGTTGCTTTCTAAGCGAATTAAACCAGATGCTTTGTGTTCCAATATCTGAGAAACACTATCAATTAATTCATTTGATAAACGCCAAGAATTTGAGCGGTTTTTCTCTTTTGCGAAAAGTGGAGTGGATGGCTTCTTTAATTCAATGAAAGTTGTAAAGAATTTATCACCTAGCATATAATCGCCAATAACAGCATTTGAACCATCAAGCTCTTGGTCGGACAAATGAACCTCTCTTTGTAAAATTTGCTGAAAACGATAATCCAACCCATAGCCAAAAATCCATTCATTCTTTTCAAAGAAAAATTGCCAAACCTTTTCTTCACTGTGTGAGCTAATATTGTTTTCGGCAGCATAAGTCTTCCAATATTTTGGGTCGTATTTCAAATTTTTAAAGTATTGTAGCCCTCTCTTTCTGAAAGATGTATTTACAATGTCTTTTGATGAAATGAATCCTTCATTGATTAAAGCTTCAACCAATTCAGCACCACCTTCTTTTGACAAAAGCGTTTTTACTGAACGAATACTATCAGTATCTAATTCTTGGTCATCAAGAATTTTTAATCGTCTTGCCGTAATTCCCTTTATATCAATCTCGCTAATGAATCTCAAAAATTCTTTCAGCTGGGCGAAATTGAATTTGCTCAACTTCACTCTTTCCTTTTCCAATTCATTCACCAGTTTAATTACCTCAAAACCTTCAATATCGTCTTGCTCTTTGAGATAAATAATTTTGAGCATTGTTCTTGGTGCAAAACGAATTGTTGCTCCATTCTCATCTTCGTGAACCACCTGAAAAAAGCGAACTGCTTCAAACTCGTGTGAATAGAGTCTGTTTGGTTTGGAAGTTTTGATGATTTCTTCCTCCGATGGTTTTAATTGGTCTATCCTGCTCATAATCAAATTTTATAATTTCATACTCTCCACCACACCCCTCATCAGCACAGGGCAAAGCGGTTTGATACTATTTTTCAATTGCTCATTGATACGCTTACGGGTTTCCAAAGTGTGGTAAATGGTTACAATGGCTTCCTGAACCTTTATGTCGGGAATAGGCAATTTTACATTGCACATATCTTCCCAATTGAATGTTTCTCTTGCACTGCCCCAGGAATGAAATCTTGCGTAGCGGTCAAATTCAGGTCGGGCAAACCACAAATACAAATACTCAGGAAGTAGCTCGTCAGTTTTCACTACTCTGAAAACTGTATAAATGGCTGAAACTATACAAGGTTCAGCCGAATTCATAGCCAAGGCAATTTTATCTCCACGCCTTGAAGTATCAGCAACATAAACGAACTCACCTGTCCTTACGACTTTATAATTATGAAAGCTAAGACCGTTCGTATTGGCTTTAGTTTCTATCAAAACCTTGTTAGTTGATACGCCTTGTAAAAAGTTTACTTGTAAATCATTATTCCTTTCATCTGATTGCTCAATATATTCCCCAAGCACTTTCGGCTGCTCCGTTTTAATCAGGTTTTCAATGTAGCTATCACAAATCAACTGCAAATCAGCCAAACTGTTTTCGTAGGTTTTTTGGTTCGCAAGTAAGCCATTGTAAAGAGCAACAAATTTGCGTTGTTCGTAAATGTTAGGAATTGGCATTTGTATTTCACAAAACCGTTCCCATTCTAAACTTGCTCTTACGCTGCTATCGCTGATAAACCAACCGTATCTATCTGATTCAGGTCTTTGAAACCAAATCATCATATATTCGGGCAGCAACTCATTTTCGTCATTCACTTCAATGACCAAATAAGCTGGGGAAATAATGGCAGGAGTATCTTCTTCATACAAAGCCAAACGGATAGTTTCATCTCTGCCTACTTGCATAGCACTATATGCAAACTGTCCTTTCTGGATGATTTTGTATTTTGATAAATCGGTTTCAGAAGTATTGGCAACCGAAGGCATAAAATTCTTGGTAATGTTAATACCCAATAAGTTTGTTACCGCTAAATCTTTGTTGCGGTTGTCCACCAAATGAATATAATCGCCAATACGCTTATAGCTGTTCATCATCTTCAAATTCTTTTTCAATTTCATCAATAGATGGTAAACTCGATTTGATATTTTCGGGCATTGATTTAATTATTTCATTTTCCCAATTCGATATACCAATGGGGTTGTTTATTCCTGAAAGTGTATATTCGGCTACTACTCTGTTTTTTTCTTTTACTAAAAGTAAGCCAATGGTTTTGTTATCCCGGCTGTCGCAAAGCACATCATTGACAACATTCAAGTACATGTTTAGTTGGCTAATGTGCCCCGGTTCCAATTTTCCGGTTTTTAGCTCTACTACAACATAACATTTCAACTTAATGTGATAAAACAATAAGTCGAGGTAAAAATCACTATTGCCCAATTCTAAATGTACCTGCCTTCCCACAAAAGCAAAACCTTGTCCAAGCTCTAACAAAAAATTTTGAACATGGTCAATTAATTTTTGCTCAAATTCTCTTTCTTTTATATCCTGTATATTTCCTAAAAAGCCAAATATATAAGGATCTTTAAAAGCTTGAACCGCCATGTCAGAATCTAATGGAGGAACTGTTTCCGGAAAATTATTTACTGCATTTCCTTGTCTTTTATGCAATTGACTTTCTATTTGAAACACCAGCATATCTTTACCCAAGCCAAGTTCAATTGTTTTTTGTGCATACCAAAGTCTTAATTCTGTTTCCTGTAATTTATCTAACAAGGTAATATTACTACGCCAAGGAATTTGTGCAACGGTGCGTTGCACTATTTCAACATCTGTCCAAGCTGCGGCAAATTTCCGCATGTATTTTAAGTTTCTGGGCGAAAAACCTATTTCCTCCGGAAATGCTTCCTTTAAATCTTTAGAAAGTCTATCTATAATTTTTGCTCCCCATCCTTCTTCATTTTGCTTTGCAAGAATTGCATTGCCAATGTGCCAATACATGATTATCATTCGTTGATTTGCATTAAGAACAGCCCTAAGCCTTTCTTTAGCAATCAATTCTTTTAATTGCTTAAAGAATGGAGCATATAAGGTGGGCATATCTGCTCTGTTTTCTGCAATTGGAAATACCACTTCGGGCTTAGTTTTTCCTCGTTGTTTTCTTTTATAACTCATAACCCAAAGTTTTAAAAGCGTTGATTAATTGTTCCTGCGATTTCTTTTCTTCTTGCAAAAGGGTTTTAAAATCCTTTTGTATGCGTTTCATTTCGGTGTCAAAATCTATTTCGCTATCACGGTCAATAAATTCAATGTATTTGCTTGGAACCAACGAAAAATCGTTTGCCTGTATTTGTTCAAAACTGGCAGAGTAGCAATACTCAGGCACATTTTTATAAGTTTTCTTATAGTCGGCTTGTTGCCAATTGTGGTAGTTCTCGGCTACTTTGCCAATGTCTTCTTCTGTAAGTTCAATAAACTGCTTTTCAAATTCCTGTCCCCAACGCCTTAAATCAACAAACAAAATTTCGGTTGAACGGTCACGGTAGTTTTTCTGTTTGCCGTTTATTTCAACCGTTCTTGCTTTTTTGTTTTTGTTCAGAATCCAAAGCGTAACGCTGATGTCGGTGGTGTAAAATGTATCTCTCGGAATAATTACAATGGCTTCCACCAATTTATTTTCAATCAACTTTCTGCGTATTTTGTATTCTTCGCCACCGCCACTCAATGCCCCATTTGCCAAGATGAAACCAGCAATTCCGTTTTCGGAAAGTTTAGAAACCATATTCAAAATCCAACCATAATTGGCGTTGCTTTTGGGTGGCACATCATAACCTCTCCAGCGTGGGTCATCAATCAATTCATTTTCGGCTCTCCAATCTTTTTGGTTAAAAGGCGGATTTGCCATTATGTAATCGGCTTTTAGGTCTTTATGTTGGTCATCAGCAAAAGTGTCGGCAGCTTTCTCTCCAAGGTTTCCGCTTATACCTCTTATGGCAAGATTCATCTTTGCCAGTTTGTAAGTGGTATTGGTATATTCCTGTCCGTAAATGGAAACTTCTTTTTTGTTTCCGTGGTGGGCTTCAATAAACTTGATAGATTGAACAAACATACCACCCGAACCACAAGCAGGGTCGTAGATAATGCCTTTGTAAGGTTCAATCATTTCAGCTATCAGGTTTACAATGCTTTTAGGTGTGTAAAATTCTCCTTTGCCTTTTCCTTCTGCCAGTGCAAATTTTGAAAGAAAGTATTCATACACTTTTCCAACTACATCGTGTTTGGGGTCTTTGGTGGTGTCAATATCATTGATGGTATCGAGCAAAGAAGCCAGTTTGGTAACATCCAATCCCAAACGAGAAAAGTAATTGTCGGGCAAAGCACCTTTCAGAGCTTTGTTGTTTTTCTCAATGGTGTGCAATGCCGTGTCTATGAGCAATGCAATATCGTTTTGTTTGGCTCTTTTTATCAGATAACTCCAACGGCTGGTTTCTTCTAAGAAAAATACATTGTTCATATTGTAGAACTCCGCCATTTCAATATATTTCTCTTTGCCTTCGGCAATGAGTTTGGCTCTGTGTTCTTCAAATTTGTCGCTGGCAAACTTTAAGAAAATGAGTCCTAATACAACGTGTTTGTATTCGGCAGGTTCAACGCTTCCTCTCAATTTATTAGCTGCTTCCCAAAGGGTTACTTCAATGGGTTTTTCTTTTACTTCTTTCTTCTGTTTTGCCATTTTATGGTGTCAATATTTTATATTATTTCTGTCGGCTAAGTTAAGTGTTAAATGCTCAATGTCATTGTCGATGCGTTGGCAAAAAAAGTGGCTCTTTTGGTTTTTCGAAGGGTCGGTCCCGATAGCCATCGGGATCGGCTTACTCGCTGTCCGCTTGAAATATGGTCTGTATGTTGGTTACCTGTAAAAATGGTTTGTCCTTGTGTGAATGTTCAATTTATAGTCGTCTATTTGATGGTTGCACTGTCGCAATACACTTGCCGGTAACAAACAAATTGGCTAGAGAGTGGGTGAACGGCTTAGATGGAATTGTAGTGCAAACTTGAACCGTAGTAGTTCTAATCAACACCTGTGCTAATAGTCCGCTCCCACGCCAATTTGCCGGCTGATTTCTGAATAACAGACAATAACTATTATGCTTTGGAGTAAATTGAAGTGTTAGAAATTTTGTTGATGCTTAAGACAAATTTATTTGGCCTTTTTGAAAAGTTCATCTCTGGTTACCACTTTTACTTTATCACCATCTTTCAATGTCTGGCTCACAATATTGTAAGGTCCGGTAACAATTTTATCCCCAGCTTTTAGACCGCTGGTAATTTCTATATAATTGATATCCTGGATGCCGGTGGTTACCACACGTTTTTTTACCACACCATCGTTCATGATCATAAAGGCCACTTCTTCCAAATCATTGTTGTCTGATTCTGTAGCAGATTCGGTGGTGTTGGCTTGTTCTTTTTCCTTTTCTTTTTTTGTATCCGATACGGTCTTATCGCTTCCTTTTATACGTGCATTTACTGCGGCAATGGGTACTGCTACTACATTGTTTTTTTGTTTGGTTTTGATATCCGCACGGGCATTCATGCCGGGTCGGAATGGAAAACGGTTCTTACCTGATGGATCAATCAAATCCTGATAAGATGGTTTTTCTAACCGGATGCGCACTTCGTAGTTGGTTACGTCATTTGAAGTAGAAACGCCAGCGGATCCTGAGTTTACACTACTGGCTATTTTTGTAACAATGCCCTTAAATTTTCTGTCGTTGTAGGCATCCACTTCCACATCGGCCTGGTCTCCAATATTTATTTTTACAATATCGTTTTCGCCCACATCCACACGAACTTCAATAGAGTTCATATCCGCGATGGTCATCATGTCGGTTCCGGCCATTTGTGCCGTTCCTACCACTCTTTCTCCTTTTTCTATTTTTAGGGAAGATACTACACCACTCATGGGTGCCACAATGGTGGCTCTGCTTAGTGTTTTGTTGGCGGAAGTAAGACCTGTTTGGGACGAGCGCACACCAGCCTGCAGGCTACGGATATTTTGCAGGGAGGCGTTATAATTGGATTTGGCTGAGGTGAGATTGGTTTCAAATTGTTCAAATTCTGATTTGGAAATTACCTTATCGTCATACAATTTTTTGTTGCGGTTGTATTGTTGCTGCGCCTGATCCAGGGTGGCTTTTTGTGCACCCAGTGCCGCCTGACTGTTGGCCACAGTAGCCTGTGATTGTCCCACCCTTGCGGCGGCTTCATCTCTTTGCAGGGCATACACATCGGCATACACCCGTGCCAATACCTGTCCTTTTGTTACGCTATCTCCTTCCTGCACGGTGAGTTCTGTTACCTCTCCACTGATATCAGGACTTATCTTTATTTCAAATTCCGGATATATCTGGCCACTGGCTGTAACCGTTTCTGTAATAGATCTGAGGCTGGCTTTTTCCGAAGTAACCTTAATCTGAGGCTTCCCTTTTCCTATCTGAATATAAATTAAAAAACCAGCTGCAAGAACAGCTAACCCAATGATTAATATTTTTTGCCAACGCTTACTCATTGAAACTATTTGATATTTTGGATGTAATAATTTTTATTATTCGATTAATGGTTCAGGATTTAAATTTCAAATTTACAACCTCAACCCTTGCCCTTTATAAAACTCCAGCAATTTCATTTTAAACACATAATCGTACTGTGCAGAAACCAAATTGATTTTTGCACGAAACAAATTGTTCTGGTTCGTAATCAAATCGATGGGTTTTAACAGGCCTACATCAAAGCGTTTTCTGGCAAAGTCGTATGCTTTTTGCGCAGAGGCTAATGTGATTTTTGATGCATTAAATTTTTCTATTGCAGCTAATGCATTCGTATAAGCCTGATAGATATCCTGCTTTAATGTTTTACTATCTTGTTCTTTTACCAGTTGCTGACTTTCTAGGTTCAGTTTAGCTTTTTGCCAATTTGTCCGCACCATTCCACCATTAAAAATAGGGATACTTAATCCTATTCCCAGATTCTGGCTAAAGTTATTATTGAGTTGTTTGAAATAGGTGTTTTTGTAAAAGCCTGTTGGCTGAGTGATTATTGTTGTTACCGGAAAAGAGGTGCCGTTGATATTTACCGTTCCAATATTGGCCGGCATTGCCTGATAGTTGTTAGGTATTAATTTTTGAGCATTAGCATACCGGCTACTCAATCCACCAAAAAACGAAATAGTGGGATACAAAGCCGCCTTGGCTACTGCTACGTTTTTTTCACTTGCTTTCAGGTTAAGAGTATTGATTTTTTGTTGAGGCAGGTTTTCAACTGCGGATTGATAGATCAGGTCGGGCTGCTGGTCTGCTAGGGGTTCCAACGGAATAGACTCTACCGGAGGGGTAACAATGTCAAAAGCCTGATCGGCATCAATGTTCAACAATGCTTTTAGCTGTAGGAGGGAGAGGGTGAAATTGGTCTTTGCCGTGATCACATTGGAGCTGTCGTTGGCATACTGGGTTTGTGTTTCGGCCAGGTTGAGTTCTGGTAATGCACCGGCATCTACTTGTTTTTTAATGTTGTTTACTTGGTCCAAACTCTGACCAAGTTGAACAGTGGCGATGTTGATTTGCTCTTTATTTAGGAGTGCTGCCAAATAGGCGTTGGCTACATTTAGAGCAATATCGTTTTTAGCTTTTTCCAATTTAGCCCCACCGGCCTGAGCAAGATATTTATTGGCGGCGATGGTGTTTTTCTGACTAAACCAATTGAAAAGATCTACCCCAATATCCAACCCATGATTTGTAAAAAATATTTCGTTGGTGGTGAATTGGTTAGAAGTGGGATCAATGGACCGGCCAAACTGAAACCCGCCACTATGCTGACTGCTGATGCGCGGATACTGTGCCAACACACTTTGTGCATGGGTTAGTTTGTCCATACGAAACTGCACATCGGCCTGCTTCACCGAAATATTATTGGCCACGGCGTAGTCGATACATCGTTTTAGATCCCATTTGTCCTGAGCACAAAGAGTAAGGGTGAAAGATACAAAGGGTACAATGGAAAGAAGTATTCTTTTCATAATTAGGTACAAATGTAAGAGGGTTTGGAAAAAATGTTACAGAAGAGGAAAAATTATGTGACTAATTATTACCCCTGGCATGATAAACCCACATATTGGAATACACATTGTTAAGTAAAAGTAAATTATCGTGTGAGCCTGATTCGACTAAAGAGCCATTTTGCAATACCAAAATTTGATCACAGTTTTTAATGGTACTCAATCGGTGGGCAATGATAATTATTGTTTTCCCTTGTTTCTGAAACCAGTGAAGTGTCGCTTGCACTTTTTGCTCACTAGCAGGATCTAAACTACTGGTTGCTTCGTCAAGGATGAGTATTTCAGGATCTCGGTACAAGGCACGTACAATGGCTAATCTTTGTCTTTGTCCACCTGAAAGATTTACATTCCCTTCTACCAAAACAAAATCTATAATTTTCTGCATATAAATAGAAGTGGATAATCCCAGAACAGTATAAACAACCGCACCCACCAATGCCTGAAACATAAGGCTACTATGAGGCCGAATAAGTTGCCAGAATCTTTTGATATTGGATGTTTTTTGATTTCCTTTTACAAAATCGGCTTCCGGAATCAATAATACGATAACGCCTGTCCAGATTTCCTGAAATTCTTTATATGTTTTTTTAAGTATTCTGCCATCAGCAGGATCCATTAAAATAAGGTGTTTTTTAGTGACCTTATACAAAACCAGATAATGTTGTAATTCGTTTTTTAGTACAACATGAACAATAGCAGGGAGCGGTATTTTGAAAAGACTATCAAACGAACCTTTTGCTCCTTTGGCTTGAAACCCCAATTTCTCAGCAGCTTCAATAAGGCCAAGTACATTGGTTCCTCGTTTATCTGTACCTGCATATTGACGGATGCGGCTTACCGGTAGTTTTAGCTTAGGATAGGCAGCAACAGAAGCCAGACATGCTGCACCACAATCAGTAATATCTCTTTGTTTAATACGTGTTTCTTTTCTCATATTTTTTTGAAACTACTATGGGGATGGGTTTGTCATAAAATGCATATCAATGCAGATTGCATTTCTCTGCGCTATTTACGGGAGAAAACATTTCCCGCTGATTTGTGCTGATTGGACCGCAGATGAACGCTGATTTTTTCTTTCTTATCTGCGTAAATCTGCGGTGTATTCTCTGCGTCATCTGTATGAGAAAATATTTCCTGCTGATTTGCGTTGATTGGATCGCTGAAGAACGCAGATTGATTTGCGACTTATCAGCGAATATCGGCGGTGTACTCTCTGCGCTATCTGCGGGAGAAAATATTTCTTGCTGATTTGCGCTGATCTTTTTATTTCTATCTGTGTGTATCAGCGGTGTATTCTCTGCGTCCATCTGCGGGAGAAAATATTTCCCGTGGATTTGCGCTGATTGATTTTTGACTTATCAGAGAATATCGGCGGTGTACTCTCTGCGCTATCTGCGGGATAAGAATTATTCCAATGATTTACGGTGATGAATGCTTTTTTTCTTAATTGCAAGGTATTCTCCACGCTATTAGTGGCATAAAAAATGTTACTCCGGCTTGTTCATATTGTTCTAAGTTTCAAAATTTGATTTTTAACATATTTTACTTGTGAAGAATTTTATTTACATTATATTATCAAATTTGTTTTATGTCTGAAAATGAAATATCCTATATTATTAGAGGGGAAATATTTAAGACTTATAATTCTTATGGGCCAGGCCTTTTGGAAAGTGTTTATGAAAATGTATTGGCTTATGAAATAAGAAAAAGCGGTTTAAATGTTGAACAACAATTAGCATTACCTTTTTACCATGAAGAAATAAAAATGGACATTGGATACCGAATTGATTTGCTCGTAGAAAATAAGGTTATCATTGAAATAAAATCAGTAGAAACTTTAGCGGAGGTACATCACAAACAACTCATTACCTACCTAAAGCTGTCTAGTAGAAAACTTGGGATTTTGGTAAATTTTAATACCAACAGTATTGCAAAGACCATTTTTAGAAAAGTGAATAATTTGTAAGCATCTTATAGTCTGTCCAGTCACATTTTTTGGAAAATATAATTCTACATTAGCGTTTTGATGTTATAAAAATAAGTTCTTTGAAAGTATTGTCAATATTGCGTTTGCTGGGAATTTGATTTGGAAACGATTTGAATTTTTGAAAACTTTGAATTTTTTAATTCATTGATTTTC
>Ga0209063_1000826_pt1 | contig 17824 bp, 18 predicted proteins | sample KloWWTmeKNB19Kit_FD_187177 | JGI IMG/M metagenome (GOLD analysis project Ga0209063, IMG submission 187177) | Active sludge microbial communities from Klosterneuburg, Austria, studying microevolution and ecology of nitrifiers - Klosterneuburg... | ecosystem: Engineered > WWTP > Aerobic digester >... | reverse complement strand
ATGTAAAGCAAAGCTTGACGGCCACCGCGCTGATCACCAGCAGCAGTGCATTCCTATTGGGACTTGCCAGTGCCGGGATCATGGGCATTGGCGGTTGGCAGATCATTGAAGGTAAGTTGACCATCGGAGAATTCTTGGCGTTCACCTTGTACCTCGGATTCATGATCGCCCCGATCGTGCAGATGAGCAATATCGGCAGTCAACTTACGGAGGCATTTGCTGGGCTGGACCGCACCGAAGAGATCATGAACATGGCCGCCGAGGATCTGGCTGAAGAGCGTCCGATCAAACTTTCCTCGATGAAAGGCGATATTGTTTTCGACGATGTACACTTTGCTTATGATGAAGGAAAAGATGTTCTACACGGCATTTCGTTCAAGGCTAGCGCAGGTAGTGTTATAGCTCTCGTGGGTAGTTCCGGAAGTGGTAAAACAACCATCGCAAGTTTGGCAGCGAGCTTCTTGAAACCTGCAAAAGGAATGGTAACGATCGATGGGCAGGACCTGAGCAAGGTGAGCCTCGCGAGCTACCGACAATACCTGGGCGTTGTCCTGCAGGATGATTTCCTCTTCGAAGGAACGATACGTGAGAACATTCTTTTTCCGCGACCGCTTGCAACCCAAGAACAACTTGACAAGGCCGTGAAAGCAGCCTACGTAAGCGAATTCACGGATCGTATGGAACTCGGACTTGATACCGTGATCGGTGAACGCGGTGTGAAGCTCAGCGGGGGCCAACGCCAACGTGTAGCCATTGCACGCGCCATGCTGGCGGATCCGAAGATCTTGATCCTCGATGAAGCAACGAGCAACTTGGACACAGAGAGCGAAAGCTTGATCCAGAAAAGCTTGAACGAACTAGTTAAGGACCGTACAACATTCGTGATCGCTCACCGCCTAAGCACGATCCGCAAGGCAACAGAAATTCTAGTGATCGAACAAGGTCTTATCGCTGAACGAGGCACACACGACGATCTGATCGCTAAGGAAGGACGGTATTACGACCTGTATACGTACCAGTCGAGGATCTAACGTTTTGTTCATCGAATGATCGCGATCCGTTGCGTGAACCGATGTGTTTCCGTACGAATGCTAAGTACATAGGCACCAGTGGCACAACTTGATGTTGATAGTGCTAAGCTATTGATACCCTTTGTACTGATCACTTTTTTACCGATAGCATCGTGCAGCTCCACCTCCATCATTTCACCACGAACACTTCGTACTGTAACACTATTCAGTTCTTGAAGAAGCGTGAATGGTGGCGACCCACTTTCCATTCCAATGCCGGTGTTCAGATCGACATTGATCTCGCATGTATGTAATGAGCTGCGATTCCCGAACGCATTCGTGGCGGTGAGCATTACATCGTAACAACCCACATTCGCGTACACGATGCCAGCAGGATCCTGCGCGTTGGATATAGCAGGAACTCCACCAGGGAAAGACCAATTCCAAGCAATCGGGTCGTTAGTCGATAGATCTGTAAAATTCACACTACCGCCAACGAGTATCTGGGTTGCAGAGGGTATGAAATCCACTACCGGAAGCAACGGACAGGCCAGGCTTGCGCCATCGGTAAGCTGCCATGTAATATCTACAGGCCCACCATCTTGCGAGAACGATGAGATGTAGAATATATAGCGCTCACCGGCTAAGACATTCAATGCACTGACCCATCTATTTCCACCAGTGCCTTCCGAAAGGTCCGTTGCTGCTGTATCGAGACCAGTAGGACCTGCTTGTGCAGCATACGAGCACCGGACCGGATCTCCTACTGGAGGACATTGTAGGCTATCCATCGGACCCCAGATAGCAAAATCGATATCCTCTCCAGTGAACGAAGGATCGATCGTTAGGCCTAGTGTCCCCGATCCAGCGATCGCGAATTGGGTCCAGATACCGATCCGTTCGTCAGCTGCCAAACAACCATGATTCGTTATATCCAACTCAGGAACGTATCCTGCCTGCATTGCAAATAGAGGGAGCAACGTATCACCACATAATGGCAATACGAATGGACAGTCACCTGCGTTCGGTGGTGGTTGCATGCAATCCACACTAGTGCTGTAGATCTGCCCCGTTGTCATAAAAAGTCCTTCATACACCGGTGCCGGTCCATCAAAATAAGTAAGTACGATACTGTTCTCACTATTGAATAGGCCTTCTGTGTATTCCACACTAAGTACATCACCAAGCTCCACACCAAAAACGAGTTGACCGGATGACCCTACTTCCAAGCTATCAGACAAGATCAATACACCATTCAGAAGTACATCAACCCGTGCTCCATTTCCCCATCCTTCGCCATAACTGTCGCGCATCTCCAAACGATATGCGCAATCTCCGTCTGGTAATTCCGGTGGGATGATCGCGCAGATCCGCAACGTTCCTGTTGCATTTCCATAACCCCAAACACGCACATAAAGCGTTGAACCTATTGCCTGACCTTCAACTACTACTTGAGGCATTTGTCCTGCGCCTACGTCATCCACACATGAGATCAAGGTGAACAATTGATCACATGCAGGGGCGGTGTAAACTGCCATTGCACCGTCTGTTATGGTTCCGCTCATGGTCGTGATCGTTACACTTCCCGATGATGGCACTACTACGTTGTACCAAACGTCTCCCGCCGTGTTCGGCGCACACCCGGGTAACGGAACCGATGTGGTAACGGTGGATAAACTAAGGTCAGCAACTAACGGTGCACAATTCGCTATCGTGTTCAATTCAATGGCACCGCACGGTTCATCGTTCACGGGTTGTGCTACACCTGAATTTCCCAATGAAAGAACCAGAACACTAAGGACGATGTTGCTCTTCATGGTTGCGTACCTAAGAAATTTCAAACCAAATGACCAACTTTCCAAGTTATCTCTGACGGATAAAGGTTGACCTACTTGCGCGAAGGATTCGCAACAACACCCTCGCTACCCCGTTTGGCGAACCAAAGGTTGTGTTTGGTACCCTTATTACCTTTTGCATACACCTTCATTTCTTCAACCCGGAAGCCCGCCATTCCGAGCCGTTTCGTAAACGGTGCATCCGGATCGGTACTCCAAACGGCTAGTATACCATTGGGCTTCAGAGCAGCATAGGCCGAACGTAATCCGCGGTGCGAATACAACCTGTTGTTGCTTTTCTGCGTTAATCCGACCGGTCCATTATCCGTGTCCAGCATGATCACATCGTATGTACCATTGGATGCTCGGATCAACTCCAATACATCCACCACTTGCACATCAGAGCGTGGGTCGTTCATCGGGTTTCCGGCACGTTCGCCTAATGGACCTTTATTCCATTCAACGACTTCCGGCACCAGTTCGGCAACGACGATCTTGGCATTCGGGCCCGTGTGCTTCAACGCAGCAGCGAGTGTGAATCCCATTCCCAACCCACCTATCAGAACGTGAGCTTCTGTGGAATTCTTCACCTTGTTCAACGATAATTCCGCAAGTGCATCTTCAGAATCGTGCAGCGCAGAACTCATAAGATCACCTTGGATCCCCACTACTTCGATCGCATATTCTTCTCCGCGCTGATGAAAACGCAACTCGCCTCCGTTGTTGGGAACCTGTGCCGTATCCAGCAATTTATTGATCCGCATTTTCATGATGTGGGTCGCCCTAGCTTGTACCAATGGCGGTGCAAGGTGGCGAATAGATATCACTCACGATAGATCAATAAGCTATTCGCCGCATGGTCATTACGCGTTTGACCCGCTCACTTTCATCGTTATTCAACCATATCGGATAGACGGCGATGAACGCGAATGCCATTTCCGGGATGCCCATGAACAGCGCAGTTGCGATATGAAAGATCGCGCCGATGATCAATAGTGGAACACGTGACCTACCGAACCAGACTGCTAAGGGTAAAACGAACTGCAAGGCGAGAACGGCCCAAGTGAGCAGCAAGCTTACCACTGAAAAACTCGCTAACCATTCGGGCCAAATGCACTATCCGAAACTGCGATCCCTATTGCAGATCCATCCAGCCAAGCGCTACCGGTAAGTTTACATATGCCCGTCACGAAATAGGCCAGTACCAACTGCAGACGGATGATCCAGAAAGCCGAAGTACTTGCAATTTCACGTAGCGCATTTTCACGCCCCAATGACAGAACTATATTCCAGAAAAGCACATTGGCGATCAACTGCTGACCACCGCTTCCCGCCATCCACGCTAGGTTCATCAGGTTCGTGTAGCACAGCCAGACAAGCAACGCGCTCCACCAACGCACCGGTCGGAATAAATTGTACAGGCTGAAAAGCACCAATAATAGAACTGCTACATATACCGAAGCTTGAGATCCTTTCGCGCTAAGAAAATGGGTTACCCATCCTAACTTATCAGGCACTGGCAGCGGTGGCGAAATGGGAAAGTCCCACAACCATTCCGCAGTACCTAGTGCACTAAATAAGAACCCCAGCAACCATAAATGGATCGCCTTTTGAAAGAGCCATACCGATGTCCACGGCACGTTCATTGATCCGCTGTCTTGAGCTTCGTGATACGTACTATCCGTTCGGTCGGTGATTGCGGATCAACAATGCATTCTTCGTGAAGTTGAAATTCCAGAACACCGAGTTCCCGTTCAATATCACCGACCATCCGCTTCATCGCACGGACCAATTCCGGTCTCGGCGAACTGTCGCCTTGCGCTAATTCCGACTGAATGGATCGTGCAATGGTCTGCGCCATACGATGCTCTAAATACCCCCTGTCCTGATCGATCGGGCGGATGTCGTTCTCGTTCATTATCACTTCGATCGTACACGAACAAGGGGGTGGATCGGGAGCGAATAGTTGCCACGACTGGTGAAATAAGGGCCGCGCATAAGCGATGGACAATGACCGGAACATACCAGGAATGAATTGCACGGGCAACGTATAAGCCAACAAGAGCAATGTATGAAGCACTACTACAGTGATCACTACCCAACGGTTCCGACCCATCATCGGAACAAGATTACGGCGTGATGGTTGAATGTCTATTCAAGTTGCGACCTTTGTAACCCTCAACTCAACATTGCACTAAACCGATCGGATAGTGAATATGAACATGCCTGCGAACGACCCTACCCTGCGCTCTTGGATCCCTGTACCTACCAACAGCGACTTCCCCATTCAGAACATCCCTTTTGGGATCGGTAGCTATAACAGTGATCGGCGGGCCCCAATGACACGGATCGGTGATCATGTTGTGGACCTAAGTATTTTATTCGAGGCAGGCTTGCTCGACGGTATTGAGCTTCCGATCACTGCATTTGACACAGCTTCCCTCAATGCGCTTTTGCGACTCGGGAAACCGACGATGCGAGAGCTTCGCCAACTATTGAGCGAGCTCTTCCGTGATGACAATCCAACGCTGCGGGATGATAGCGACATGCGTGAGGCGGCGCTGTTACCAGTAGATCAAGTCACCATGTACCTACCTGTAGAGATCGGTGACTACACGGACTTCTTCAGCAGTAAAGAACATGCGACCAATACCGGAACCATGTTCCGTGATCCCGCCAACGCGCTATTGCCGAACTGGCTGCACATCCCGGTCGCCTATCATGGCCGCTCCAGCAGCATTATCCCCAGTGGTATCCCGATCCACAGACCCATGGGCCAAACCCGTCCAGACCCGAATGCACCTCCTATTTTCGGTGCTTCGAAATTGCTCGATTTTGAACTTGAAATGGGCTTCATTACGTTCGATGGTAAGCCATTGGGTGAACGGATCAGTATTGAAGAAGCAGATGATCACATATTCGGGCTTGTCCTATTCAATGATTGGAGTGCACGAGATATTCAATCGTGGGAATACGTTCCGTTGGGACCTTTTCTTTCCAAGAATTTCGCTAGCAGTATGGGTGCATGGATCGTAACCCTCGATGCCTTGGAGCCTTTTCGCGTGGAAGGTCCTGTACAAGACCCTTCTCCCCTGCCCTATCTCCAGTTCAAGGGCCAACGGTCGTTCGATATCGCTTTGGAAATGGCCATTCAACCAAAAGGGGGTGTACCCTCTAAGGTATGCGAGAGCAACTTCAAGTACATGTACTGGAATATGGCCCAACAGCTGGCGCACCATACGGTGAACGGATGCAACATCCGTTGTGGCGACCTACTGGCCAGCGGCACGATCAGTGGCCCAACGCCGGATAGCTACGGTAGTATGCTGGAACTCTCTTGGCGGGGTACCAAGCCCCTAACGCTCTCCGATGGCAGTGAACGTAAATTCATCCAGGACGGTGATACCGTTATACAACATGGTCACTGTGAAAAAAATGGGGTGCGTATCGGTTTCGGGTCCATTGAAACAACTGTACTTCCTGCCATTTGACGAAAGGCCAATAAATATTGCCGATGTCTCAAACGACATACCGACTCTCGCTACCTTTGTAAGGATGATCGATCACCTGACCTTTTTACATGGATAACGCGAGCGGCAACACAGTTCCACAAGTTGTTGCTGCTGTTAGCAAACCGGTGATCGACCTTGTAGCAGAGAACGAAGAGATCCTGCGCAGGTATAAAGCCTTGTTACGAAGTATTCGCGGACAGCGTACCACGGAGGAGACACGGTTGATACGGAAAGCATTCAACATCGCGGTAGAGGCCCACAAGACACAGCGGCGTAAGACCGGCGAACCGTATATCTACCACCCCATTGCCGTGGCGAGGATCTGTGCAGAAGAGATCGGCCTGGGAGCTACAAGCGTTGCAGCTGCTTTGTTGCATGATACAGTTGAGGATACCGACATCACGCTGGATGATGTAAAGGATCTCTTCGGACCCACCGTTGCGAATATTATTGACGGTCTTACGAAGATCAGTGGCATGCAGTTCCAGACCGGTTCGGCACAAGCGGAGAACTTCCGTAAAGTGCTTCTGACACTTGCTCAGGATGTGCGCGTGATCTTGATCAAACTTGCCGATCGCTTGCATAACATGCGCACGTTGGGTTCCATGGCCCGCGACAAGCAATTGAAGATCGCCAGTGAGACCAGCTACCTATACGCTCCTTTGGCACATCGGCTTGGACTTTACAACATCAAAAGTGAATTGGAGGATCTTTCACTCAAATTCACTGAGCCGGAAATCTACAATGAGATCAGTACCAAATTAAAAAAGGGTGAAGCCGTCCGTAAACGATTCATCAGCCGATTCATTGTCCCGATCCGGCAGGCCTTGCAGGAGGAAGAATTCCCATTCGTTATCAAAGGCCGACCAAAGAGCGTCTTCAGTATCTACAATAAGATGCTGAAGAAGCATGTTTCATTCGAAGAAGTGTATGATGTGTTCGCTGTCCGGATCATCATTCACACAAAGCCTGAACTTGAGAAAGCCGACTGCTGGAAGGTCTATTCCATTGTAACGGACTATTATCAACCGAATCCAGATCGGTTACGGGACTGGGTTAGCATACCGAAGGCGAATGGTTACGAGAGCCTGCACACCACCGTTATGAGCCCGGGTGGAAAATGGGTTGAGGTGCAGATACGCAGCGAGCGAATGGATGAGATAGCCGAAATGGGTTTGGCTGCTCACTACCGTTACAAGGATGAAGAAGAACATTCCTCAGCGCTCGATGCTTGGTTGAACAGGATACGCGAAGTTCTTGATGACCCAACGTCGGATGCTTTGGATTTCGTGAATGATTTCAAACTTGATCTGTTCAGCGATGAGATCGTGGTGTTCACACCGAATGGTGAAATGCGCAACCTACCCTCCAAAGCAACTGCGCTTGATTTCGCCTATGATATTCACACACAGGTAGGTCGACAATGCATCGGTGCTAAGGTCAATCATAAATTGGTACCGCTCAGTCAACCACTGCGCAGTGGTGATCAGATAGAGATCATCACAAGTAAGAAACAGCAACCGAAAGAAGATTGGCTGAATTATGTGGTTACCGCTAAAGCGCGTCAACGGATCAAACAATCACTCCGTGAGCAAAAGAAGAAGCTTGCCGTTGTTGGAAGAGAGGCCGTGCAATTGCAATTACGCACCTGGGGAGCAAAAGTAAATGCACCTAACATTGCCACGCTTGTCGAATACTACAGAAGCAATTCCGCCGTCGACCTGTATTATCAGGTTGCACGTGGTAAACATTTGCTGGAAACAATTGCTGATGTCTCCGTGCGGACCGGTAAGCTGATCATACCTAAAACCAAGCGCCCGGATGACGAGCGATCACTGGAAGAAGTTGTTGCGGAGATACGTGGTGAGCAACACAGCGCGCTGCTCCTCGGCGATGATCTCCAAAAGATCGATTACAAATTATCGTCCTGCTGCAACCCGATCGCGGGTGATGACGTTTTTGGTTTCATCACGTTGGATGAGGGCATTAAGATCCATCGCGTGAATTGCCCGAATGCAGTTCAGCTGATGAGCAACTTCGCGTATCGTATCGTTAAGGCCCGTTGGAAAGGAAAGGATACGGTGGAGTTCTTGGCTGGCATCAAATTCAATGGCATAGATGATGTGGGCCTCGTGAACAAGATCACGACCATTATCAGCCACGAGCATAATGTGAATATGCGCGCCATCAGTTTCGAGAGCCATGATGGCATTTTTGAAGGAAAGGTCATGGCTTTCGTTCACGACACGGACCACCTGAACTCCTTAATGGATAAGTTGAAACGTGTACGTGGCGTTCGCTCGGTTGAACGGGTTGATCAGTAGAAGCCCTAAACCCCTTGCTGGCAAAGGCCATCAGGGAATGCCCCTGCCGTTCTCACACCTGCGGAACATGCTGTTCCTAGCCTTGTCCGTGAAACACGGCATTGTGGATAATTACACCCTACAGGATCGCCTTCAAAAATGTACATTTGTAGCATGGTGGTTCCCGAACAGACCGAGAACGTCAGACGCATATTCAGCGATTATTTGGAGCAAAGAGGGCATCGTAAGACGCCCGAGCGTTTCGCTATTCTCACTGAGATCTACGCACAAGAAGGTCATTTCGACATTGAGCGACTTTATGGTCGTATGAAAATGAAGAAGTATCGCGTTAGCCGCGCTACGCTTTATAATACCATGGACCTTCTTATGGATTGTGAACTGGTGAGAAAGCATCGATTCACAGGAAATCAGGCCCAATTTGAAAAAGCCCATGCCTTCAGCCAACATGACCATGTGATCTGTTCAGAGTGCGGAAAGGTCCAGGAATTCTGCGACCCTCGTATTCAACAGATCAGGAATACTGTTAGTGAGGTAATGCAATTCAACGTTCAATATCACGCATTACAGATCCACGGAGTTTGCGGCGAGTGCCACACCAAACGACAACTATTATGACCGTAACAGACCGTACCACATTCGACATTGCCGTAGCAGAAGAGCAAGGTTGTTCCGTATTTCACCTGAAAGGGCGTTTAATGGATCAACAACAGGCCGACCGCTTGATGGGCGCGCTTGATGAAGAGCTTGGAAAAGGAAAACACTCCGTGATCCTTGACATGACCGACCTGGCCTATATGAACAGCACCGGTCTGAATATCTTGATCAACGTGCTTACGCGCTCCCGCAATGCGGGTGGTGACACGGTCATTGCCGGTGTTTCCACTAGCGTAAGGCAGCTTTTCCTCGTAACGAAGCTGGATTCCGTGTTCACGATAACAAACACAGTGGATGAAGCCGTTGCTAAAATGACCACCTGACGTTGGATGACCGCACGAATGGACGTTCTGCTCGGAGCTCAATGGGGCGACGAAGGAAAAGGTAAAGTGGTTGATGTGATCGCACCGGATTATGATGTGATCGCTCGCTTTCAAGGTGGACCCAATGCTGGTCACACACTGATCTTCGAGGGTCGCAAACATGTGTTGCACACCATTCCTAGCGGAGTATTCCGTCCGGGAACAATGAATTTGGTTGGCAACGGAGTGGTTATTGATCCAGTGATCTTCTTGAAGGAGGTGAAAGCTCTTGAGGCCATCGGTGTCGATGTACGCAAGTCCTTGCTGATATCGCGCCGTGCACATCTAATCCTGCCAACGCATCGCGCATTGGATGCAGCGAGTGAAGCTGAAAAAGGATCCGGCAAGATCGGTAGCACCCTCAAGGGGATCGGTCCGACCTACATGGATAAGACAGGGCGAAATGGTCTGCGTGTTGGAGATCTGGAACGCAAGGATTTCAAGGAACGCTACGTACACCTGGTCAGGAAACATGAACGGTTGCTTGGCATGTACGGTCAAGGAACGGAAATTGATCCAGCCGCAGAAGCGGAATGGATGGATTCCATTGAGACCCTGCGCAGTATGACCTTCGTTGATAGCGAACACTATCTGGATGAAGCCATGCGCAATGGTAAACGGGTTCTGGCGGAAGGTGCACAAGGCACTCTGCTGGATATCGATTTCGGCACCTATCCGTTCGTTACCAGTAGCAATACGATCAGTGCGGGTGCTAGCATCGGCCTGGGTGTTGCGCCGAATCGAATTGGTAAGGTAGTAGGGATCTTCAAAGCCTACTGTACGCGTGTGGGAAGTGGTCCTTTTCCTACTGAACTCGAAGATGCTACAGGAGAACACATCAGGAAAGCCGGCAATGAATTCGGTAGCACCACCGGTCGACCTCGACGTTGTGGATGGTTGGACCTACCCGCTTTACATTATGCGGTGATGATCAATGGCATTACAGAACTCGCTATGATGAAATCCGACGTGCTGTGTGGAATGGATAAAGTTCTTGTTTGCACCGGTTACAAAGTCAATGGCGAGGTTACGCGACGATTGCCGTATGATATTACATCAGGTGTGGAACCCGTCTACAAAGAAATGGACGGCTGGCCTAAGTGCACGGCATCCGAACACATACCTGCTGAACTTGAACGGTACATCAGTTTAATTGAAGAAACCGTTGGTGTTCCTATCAACTTGGTTTCGTTGGGTCCGGATCGCGCAGAGACGATCATGCGTAATTCCATGGTCGCACGCTGAATTCCTCATGGGTTCGCGAAAAAATTCTTCGCGGAAGAACCTCACACATTCCGGGCCGCTCGTTCCCGCTGAACTGAGCGCTACTCTTAATGGATTGCTCGGTGAAGAGCTTCCTTTGCTGGAAAAGGCACTGGAACAGGATCCTCCGACCACCATTCGGCTCAACGCAAATAAGCCGTTCAATGTGGATGCGCCATCCGTTCCTTGGTGCAGTACAGGCCGGTATCTGGATCTTCGCCCTTCATTCACGTTCGATCCTTTGTTGCACGCAGGTGCTTATTACGTGCAGGAAGCTTCATCAATGTTCCTGGAAAAAGCCATGCGCGCATCAGGCCTACAGGAACACGATGTGCTAGCCTTGGATCTTTGCGCCGCTCCAGGTGGCAAGAGCACACACCTTCGAAGTTTATTGACAACGGGATCGCTGCTTGTCGCCAACGAAACGGATGATCATCGCAGGTCTGCACTGACGGAGAACCTATGGAAATGGGGAGCTAAGAACGTGGTGTTCAGCGGCAGTGATCCACGAGACCTGACAGCACTGCCGGATACGTTCGATCTCATCCTTGTCGATGCGCCTTGCTCTGGGGAAGGAATGTTCCGAAAGGACGAATTCGCACGTTCTCAATGGAGCCCTGGGCTGGTGCACCGTTGTTCCATGGTGCAGCAGAACATAATTTCTCAAGCTTGGAATTCCTTGGCACCTAGTGGTTGTTTGATCTACAGCACTTGTACCTGGGAACCGCGAGAGAACGAAGCGCAGATCCGAACACTGATCGACGAAGGTGCCGAATGTGTGGATATTCCGATCGAAGAAGGTTGGGGGATCGAGCGCAGCACCTTATATGGAACGATCGGATACCGGTTCTATCCGCATCGTACACAAGGTGAAGGGTTCTTCCTGAGTATGATCCGAAAGCCCGGGGAACGCGTATTGCGTGAGGATCTGAATGGGCAAGATGACCACGAAGAGGTGCGGAAATGGTTGATCGACCCGGAAGTGCACTTCCTCACGGAGCAGGAGAACATTCTGTATGCAGTTGATACGAAATGGCACAATGTGCTTTTGGATCTACAGCGAGCATTGAGAAAATTCTTACCGGGCATTCCGGTTGCCCAACGCAAGGGAAATGCATGGCAACCGCACCCTGCTTTGGCGTTGAATTTCCTCTTGGACCTTTCGACATTTCAGGTGCTCGACGTGGATCGTGATACCGCTATACGGTATTTGCGCGGTGAAGCGCTATCAGCAAAAAGCGCGACTGACGTTGGTCTTGTTTCATTTCATGGGTTGCCCTTGGGTTGGGTACAAGGTGCCGGGAATAGATGGAACAACCGCTGGCCTGCAACTTGGCGCATACGTTCGCAACAGCCTAAGGCGCCACCCGTATCTTGGGCCTCATTACCGCGATCCGATCATGAGCCTGGTTCAAGTGCATAGCGTTACGGAGCGATCAATTGTTCCAATATGATCGATACGTTCCTCGATTGGTTCGAAGAGCATAAGGTAGGAGTGATCGGCACCCTCACCTTGCATTCCCTATTTCTTTTCGTGTTCACATTAATGTCCATCCCTATTGAAAAAGTGGATGAACAAATGGTGGAAATGAACATGGAGGTGCTTACGCCTGAAGAGATGAAGGCGCTGGATGAACAGATGGATCAGGAGGTGAATGGCCCTGTCACCAAAGTGACGAACCTTACGAGCAACATTACAGCGACCGAGACCTTTCGGACGTTCACTACCCCAAGAATGTCAGAAGCTGTGGAGAGTGAATTGAAAGATCTTGAGTCTGCTGAGTTCGAACGACTCGCACAAGAACGAAGGGATCGAGGGGAAGAGGTAGAGATGCCGACACTGGATCCAAGCAAATTCAATAAGGACCTTTACCGGGAAAAAGCTGCTGAACCAGTGAAGGTGGAAGGTGCTACTACGGTTTGGCATGATCTTCAAGATCGTATTCGTGAAAATGACGTACCGGGTTACTTGTGCAAAACACAAGGACGTGTGGCGATCGCAGTGCTTTTAGGCACGGACGGCACGATCAAAAAAGCTGAATTCGACGCAGCAAAGAGTGCGAATGCGGATGAGTGCATGATCGAACATGCGCTCAACAGTTCACGACGCGCGCGGTTCAATAGTATAGCTTCAGCACCCGACCCGCAAAAAGGCACGATCTACTTCCTTTTCCTGGCCCAATAGTGACTAATTGTCATTGGTAGCAAGCGTTTCAAGACGTTTTGACGTGCAACCATCGTTGGCATTTCTTTTGTCGGCGCCGCACTGTACACAACGTACAAAAAACCAAAAACCAAAGAACAATGACGATCACAAAATTTAAAAGTAGGCCAGCGTTCGTCTCACCATTCAATGACCTGATGAGCGGACTTTTAAGCAACGATATCGGAAACTTCGTTGGCCGCGATGATATTCAACGCACAACGAATGCTGTAAACATTACGGAGGGCGAAAGCGCATTCGAACTACAGCTGTTGACCCCTGGATTTTCCAAGGAGGACATTAAGCTGAGCATTGAGAATGATATGCTGACGATCAGTGCTGAAAAGAAGAGCACTGAATTGAAAGAGAACGAACGCTTTACACGTCGCGAATTCAACTTCAATTCATTCACACGGAGTTTCACCCTACCTGAAACGGTGAACGCAGAAGGAATAAAAGCGGAATTGGTGCATGGCGTGCTACACTTGGAACTGCCCAAGACAGAAAAAGCAAAACCGCGTACGCGCGAGATCAGCATTTCCTGATCTTCGTTGAAGCGATCATTAAGAACGGCCACATTTCGTGGCCGTTCTGCATTTCCTATCTTTCGTTCTGAATAACAAGAAAATGATACGTGAATTTGCTTCGATCCTGCTGCTATCTTCAACTGGTCTCTGCTGGGCACAACAGCCTACAACACCCACGATCGTTAAAAGCGATGGAGTTGAAATGCAAGCGATCAAAGCTGAGCCTGCTCCGGATATGGTAATAGCTGCGCCTTCTGCAACGGGTGAATTCGATACACCTCCATCACATCCGGACTGCGCAAAAGCCGAAGGCCAAGCCTGTCTGGATCGCACCTCATCGCTGATCTTGACCAAACTAAAGACCTCGATGGGTGTGCCTTCCCAGGATCTGGCAACGCACGGGAATAAGGTCGTTTCCATATCCTTCGGCATAAACCAGTTCGGTGATATGAAGGATATTCGAGTACAGGAGCAGGTCGGCGATAAAGAGCTCTACCAGAAGATCATGGTTGCCCTTTATGACCTTCCGAAATTCACACCGGCAATGAAGGATGGGGCAACTACTGGAGCTACAATGCACATCAACTACTCGTATGCTGACCTATTCGCCAAATAAGTGTTGTGTGCACCCTGCGGATCAACTAATTGAAGTAGCGGCTATTCCACGCGTGGGAACTGAATTGGCCAAAGAACGCCAACCAGCCGAACACCGTGAAGCTAACGAGCACCATGCTCGTCCAGAAGAACAGGAACAATCGAGGAACTCCCCATGCTGCTAAGGCCTCGCTAGAGAACATCAATGTGATCAGCGCTGCTACTCCCAGAACGGTAATGCCCAAATGGATTGGTGTCCTGAAAGACCAACCGCGCAATTCACGGGTCCAGGAAATATCCTTGCCCCACTTGTGGACCAGATAATAGTTGTCATTTCCCATCGGGACGAACAATAAGGGATCCACCTCGCAATCACAAAGTTTGAATCGCTCAGCGGGTGCCATGATCTTATAGCTAAGCAAAGGACCGTTCGTACTCCGCTCCAATTGACGTATGCTGAGTATGGCCTGTGATGGGATCTCTCCTTTGAATAGACCCGCATCCAAGAATCGTAAACGGTATTTTATACAGAGGGACTTGATCGTGGATACGTGAAAAACACGGTCGGTATCCGGAGCCTCGATCTTCACGACCTTTTCCTTGCGACTACTAAGCACCATGGCACGAAGTATATCATCGCGTTTCTGCTCCTCGGCCAAAAGATCATGGACCTGATCCATGAATTCAACCTGCCCACGAAGGATGCGCTGCAATCGCTGTTGTTCTGTAAATGGATCCATGGTCGTTGAATGGAACGTGATCGGAACGGTATCAGTATTACATGCTTACTACAATGCCACTATTCAGCATCTTCACCTTGGGATAACTCGCGCACATGCGCTGGTGCGTCAACAGCAACAGAAGAATACACCATATTATTAGGATTGAGCAATTTACAAACAGCATTCACCTCTATAGGAGAGCTGTAGGTCCCCTTCTCCACAACCACATTCCATACTCCATCGAACGGAATAACGAATCGCACAGGAGATTCTTCAAAGCGACCGCCATAGTAAGTATTCGTCTTACCCATGCGATAGGCCTTCAAAGAGGACCCGCTCATGAACTTTACGCTCGTGGCAACATCGATGTCCACCTCGATGATCTCTTTCTTTTTTGCTTCAAAACTTTGGTGAAGAAATTTCATGAACGCTGGTTTGTTTCGTGTAAAGCTACAATGATCCAAGAAAATTCAAAAGTTATTCAGTTACCACTCACATCGGCTTTGGTACCGAGCATCCCGCTAACACGAAGAACATGAGGCCTGATAACGGCTTCCGATGCTCTTGAAAGTATCATTCATTCCCTTGGCAAAGGGACCTTGTGGCGAACTCCAGAATGAACATTTTTCATTTCATGATAAGGCGAAGGCAAGATCACATCAGAGCTTAACGCTCAATACCGGGAACGTGGTATGATTCACGATATCCTCGGTCAAAGAGCCATTCACTACTTGAAAGAATCCCGTCCGACCGTGTGTGGCCATCGCTATCATGTCCGCATCGATCCCCCTTGTAAAATTGAGAATACCCTCCTCAATGCTGAGATCATTATAAATGGTGGCAGTGAATTTCGATAGCGAATGGCGTTGAAGAAAACTGTCGATAGCCCGATTGCTGTCCTCGCTCCGTTCGAAGGAGCGTGGGGTGTTCACTTTCAACAGGTGCACATTCGGTTGGAAAATATCCAAGAATGGACGGAAAGCATCAAACTTCTCAATATCACTGGTCGTAAAATTCGAAGCATAGACGATATCCCGAATATTGAAATCCGCGATGGCGTTCTTTGTGACCAGCACGGGCATTGGCGCTGACCGAACTATCCGTTGGGTATTGCTTCCGACCAAGTTCTTAACGCCTTTGGCACCATGCGTACCCATCACGATGAGGTCTGCGGAAGCCAAACGTTCATTCTTGAACATATCCGTAAGCCCAACTTGGCGTAGCATGAATTTCTTCAATTCAATCCCTTGAAGAAAATCCAATTTCGGAACCATTTCCAGCTTCTCCTCGATCTCCTCTCTTATTCGTTGGTTCTCCGTATGGAAATCCGTCATCTGCTCATAGAGATGTACGACGTCGATGACCGCATTCGTGCGCAAGGCTATGGATGATGCTACCCGCAATGCATCCGTAGCACAATCGGAAAAATCATAGGGTACTAAGATGGTCTTAATGCTCATAGGTCAGATGTATTTCGGTTACGAACAACGCTGAAAGATAAGAGTTGTGGAAACTTAATCACTCGCTGCATCGAACAAATTCACCTTCTACTCTATTTTCGCCATGTTCATCCCTGCAATGGAATCATTCGAAATAGCCCCGACCAACAGAACACCTCATGTTATTTTCAGTCGTGAGACAGGCACTATGTCGATTACAGGCTGCTCGATCCCTGAAAATGCGGATAAATTCTATGCCCCGATCCATGATATCATTGAAAAATATGTAGCTGACCCTGCTCCAAGGACAACTCTGCGAGTGGAATTATCCTATTTCAACTCCAGCTCAGTGAAATTCTTGCTGGAGATCATGAAAAAATTAGATGACCTGCGTGACGCGGGATCCTCACAGGTTCTTCTGGAATGGTGCTACATAAAAGGTGATCTGGATCAGCAAGAAGCGGGTGAGGACTTCAAGGAACTCTTGGATTTTCCTACCGAATTGATCGAACTACCAGACCCGGACGCTTAGGTGCGGATCACTCTCCGAAAGCTTCTACCCATATACGTTCAGGTACTGCAACCCGGTCCTTGAAGTACATTTTCTCGCCCCACGGATGGACAACCCTGCGATAAACGGTCTTTTTACCCTCCTTGGTAACCTCACGCTCACAGACCAACGCCCTTCCTTCCTTGCTATAATTTTCTACCATGCCATCGGGTATGGGCTCGATATCATCTGCATGGACTGGTGTAATGATCTCTTTTTCTACAGTAACATTTGGTCTCGTTTCCTGATCAGGAACGTTGGTCGGTGCTTTTACCGCGACTCTTGGCTTTTCCACTACGATGGCCGGTTGGGTAGGCTTTTCCTCTGGCACTTCGATCGGAGTTGGAGGTGGCTCCGGAATAATGACCGGCTCTGGTGGTCGCTCCAGTTTCTCGATCGTAATGCCATCATTGGAACGTGACGGTGCGGGAGCCTGTTCTGCTCGTAGATGAAGCAACGCATTGAGATCCTGGATCTTCACCTTTGGGAACACATTGTACGGACGCAAGTTCCGAGCGACCTTGTACTGTTCCAATGACTCTTCGAACCGTTTGTCGCGGAAAAGCTCCTCTGCGTGGGTCATGATCGCCTGATAGGCAACATCACTTATAGCTTCGCTTTCTTCCTTTTTTGCGATCCTGTTCCTTTCTTTGGCGCTCAGCTCCGCGAATTCCTTGGTAAGGCTAGTGTCCTGTTGAGCGTACGCATTACCCAATATCAGCACGGATGCTAAGATCAAGGTGATACGTTGAACGTACTGCGGATATTGAAGCGGAGAGCTTTTCACGGATATTTAATTCAATCGAATGGAACTAAGGCCTTCGTTCCT
>Ga0209063_1000825_pt1 | contig 17832 bp, 14 predicted proteins | sample KloWWTmeKNB19Kit_FD_187177 | JGI IMG/M metagenome (GOLD analysis project Ga0209063, IMG submission 187177) | Active sludge microbial communities from Klosterneuburg, Austria, studying microevolution and ecology of nitrifiers - Klosterneuburg... | ecosystem: Engineered > WWTP > Aerobic digester >... | reverse complement strand
GAAATACACCTGCAACCTTGCACTGGGAAGAGAAGCCACCTTGATTTGCAATGGCATGTCATCATTATCCACAGATACGTTGATACCAGATAATCTCACCACTTCATGAAGTCTGTGACGGCGTTCGTTAATAATACCGAATCTTGGCATTATGCACCGAACCTCCAGATTGTTGTCATTAGCTTTAATCGCCAGTTTATTCACGATCTCTGAAAACTCTGTCAACTCCAGGTAGGGCGACATTTCGTTGGCGATAAATAAAATTCTTTTCTTTGCTGACATGGGCGTCCAGTTTAATTTACCACTTTTATGAAAAAGAGGTACCCTTTTCGCTGCTAACAGGCCACTGCTTTTGGTGGCAATAAAGGCCGGTAGAACGGTTGAAAGGCGGGCAAAGGTAATTAATTTAAGCCGAATTTGAGTGTTTGAAAGATATTAAGGCACAAACTGATTAAGAATATGATCATTTTCAAAAAAACAAGAGACTTGCATAAATGGCTTGAGGCGCAACGCCTGGCAGGAATTAGTATAGGTTTTGTACCTACAATGGGAGCTTTACATACTGGTCATTTATCACTAATTGAATCTTCCATAAAGGCAAACCCGGTAACAGTTTGCAGCATTTTTGTAAATCCCACCCAGTTTAATGACCCAAAAGATTTTGAAAAATATCCAATTACCATTGAAAAGGATATTGAATTACTTGCAAATGCGGGTTGTGACATTCTTTTTCTCCCTTCTGTTAAAGAAATATATCCTGATGAACTCTCATCATCTTTGAAGTATGACCTTGGGTATCTTGAAAGAATACAGGAGGGGAAATTTCGCCCCGGTCATTTCCAGGGTGTTTGTATGGTAGTTCACCGTCTGCTTGAAATAGTAATGCCAGATAATCTTTATCTCGGCCAAAAAGACTACCAGCAATGTATGGTCATCAAAAAGCTCATTGCGTTGATAGGATTAAGTAATGCAATTTTAGTGAACATCTGCCCCACTCTTCGTGAGCCGGATGGCCTTGCCATGAGTAGCCGTAATGTCAGACTAAACGAAGATGAAAGAATAAAAGCTACCGCGATTTTTCGCAACCTGAGCTTCATCAAAGAAAATCTTACAACTGGAGATCTAAAAGGCTTGAAAGAAACAGCATTAAGGAACCTTTCAGAAGCTGGGTTCAACGTTGATTATATTGAAATCGCTGATGCAAATGATCTTTCAATAATTGATGATTGGGATGGGCAAAAAAAATTGGTTGCCCTTGCAGCAGCATTTATGAAAGAGGTCAGGCTTATTGATAATATTTTACTGAATTAACGGTTAAATGACACCTACCGTTTTGTTTTTCAGTTACATCGCTTTACTTTCGGTACCGAATGAATAAGCGTTTCCGCACTATACTTCAGTACCTTCTTTTCCTTGGTTTGGGCATTTTCTTTGCCTGGCTGTCACTAAAAAATTTAAATAAGGAAAATACTGAGCAAATAAAACTGGCGTTGAAAAATGCAAGATATTGGCTGGTGTTCCCGGTTTTTCTTATTCTTGTTGGAAGCCACCTGGTAAGGGCTTTGCGCTGGAGATTATTAATAGAACCACTCGGCTATAAACCCTCTGTAAAGAATTCTTTCTTTGCTGTCATGATTGGCTACCTGGTTAATCTGGGAGTTCCCAGGTTAGGCGAAATAGTGAAGTGTACGGTTTTAGCCCGTTATGAAAAAATTCCTGCAGATAAACTTATCGGAACTATTATTTTAGAACGGATGATCGATGCCATCACACTTCTTATCATATTTGGCATCACGCTGGCAATACAACCCCAGTTATACAGCCAGATTGTCGAAGCATACTTCAGTAATTCATCAACAGGCCGGGAAAAAGAAACCTCCTCTTTTTTGATTACCATTATCCTGATTGCAGCAATAATACTACTAACTGGTTTGTGGATGGTTATAAAAAAGAAGACGATCCATGATCTTTTCAGGCTATTTAAACGGATTTGGAAAAGCGTCATCGAAGGTATAAGCAGTATCAGGCATTTAAAAAAGAGAAAACAGTTTATTGTTTTATCAATTGTTCTGTGGGCACTCTATTTATCCGGTGGTTATATTGGATTCATGGCATTTCGGGAAACTGAACATTATGGAATCAAAGAAGCATTCACGATCCTTTCTGCAGGAAGCATTGGTATGATCGCATCACCGGGTGGTATTGGAGCTTACGCCTACCTGATCGAAAAAACCATGGAGTTATATGGCCTCAAGTACACAATTGCATTGGCTTTTGGCTGGATATTATGGCTTGCACAGACATTGGTAATGATACTCGGCGGTTTGATTAGCTTTGTAGCATTGCCATTTTTCAATAAAAAGAAAACCACCAGTGAACAGATCTGATCTTATACCGCAAAAAATCTTAACAGCCGAACAGGCAGTACAAAAGACTGCTCAGTGGAGAATATTGGGTAAAAAAATCTCATTTACCAATGGGGTTTTTGATATCCTACACCAGGGACATATATTTTCCCTGTCACAGGCAGCCAAGGAAGGTGATTACCTGGTTGTGGGGCTAAATGCTGATGTATCAGTGAAAAGATTAAAAGGGGAAAGCCGGCCTGTTAATGACCAGGATTCAAGAGCCCTTATTCTTGCATCGCTGTTAATGGTGGATGCAGTTGTATTATTTGAAGAAGATACACCACTTGAACTCATCAAAGCTATACTGCCGGATGTATTAGTAAAAGGAGGTGATTATACAGTTGAGCAAATTGCCGGGGCCAAAGAAGTCATAAAAAATGGAGGGAAAGTTGTTATCAATCCCATTCTCGAAGGGTTTTCTACAACATCATTAATAAAACAGATGAAGAATCACTGATTTTCGGGTTCCTAAAAACTTAATATTTTACAGCATTACTGTTTGATAACTTTATCCTTTATCTGGAAATAATAAACCCGCATGGCACATATACCCAAAAGAAAAACAATAGCCCGGGATATCAGCTGGCTATCTTTTAATGCAAGAGTTTTACAGGAAGCTGCCGACCCAACTGTGCCCCTTCGTGAACGAATCAGGTTCCTGGGCATTTTCTCAAACAATATGGATGAATTTTTTCGGGTCAGAGTAGCCACATTGAAACGGATGATTCAATTTGGCCACAAAGCTAATATGCATCTCGAGAATAATCCGCAGCAGATCATTGATGAAATACAAATGACGGTGCTCAACCAGCAGGGGGAATTCAGCAGGATATGGGAAGAAGTTCTGCTAGAATTGAAGGCACAGAAAATATTTATCAGAAATGAGAAAGAATTGAATATTGAGCAGCAAAATTTTGTAAGAAATTACTTTGAAGAAGAAGTAAGCTCTGAAGTAATTCCGTTAATGATTGAAAATATCCCTGTATTTCCCAATCTCCGGGATAAATCTATTTACCTGGCTGTGGTAATGTGGAAAAGGGAAACTGCTTTAAAAAAGAAGTATGCGCTGATTGAAATACCAACCCGTACCCTGGGACGTTTTAAGATACTACCCTCTTCAAAAACGGATGAGCACCATATTATATTACTCGAAGATGTTATCCGGTTTAACCTGCCTGACATTTTCTCATACTTTGGTTACGATCAGTACCAGTCACATATTTTTAAAGTTACCCGGGATGCCGAGATTGATATAGATGAGGATGTTTCTACTAATATTATTCAAAAATTAGAAAAAGGGATAAAGAACCGCAGAAAAGGAAAACCAGTCCGCTTCGTATATGACAGGGAAATGGATCCGGGCCTGCTGGAGTATCTTGTCCGGCGTCTGAATCTTACCAAAAGGGATAACCTTATACCGGGCGGCCGCATACACAACTTCCGTCATTTTATGGATTTCCCGGACCAGGTATTCAAAGAAAAGAGACACCGGAAGAAACCTTTTGATCATCCCCTGTTGACAGAGCGACGTGTAACGGATGTAATGCTCGAGAAAGATGTGCTGCTTCATTTCCCGTATCATTCCTTTCTGCCACTGATAGACCTTATTCGGGAAGCTGCATTTGACCCTGAGGTGACTACTATTAAAATAACCTGTTACCGGCTTGCACAGCAATCAAAAATCGTCAATGCCCTGATTAATGCGGTGAGGAATGGCAAAGAAGTAGTGGTAATGCTGGAACTAAGGGCAAGATTTGAAGAGGAAGCAAATATTGAATGGAAAAACAGGCTTGAAGATGAAGGCGCTAAAGTGTTGGTGGAAATCCCCAATATGAAAGTCCATTCCAAGATATGTGTCATCAAGAAAAGAACTAAAGACAATTCCACCCTGCTCTATGGCTTTGTAAGCACCGGTAACCTGAATGAAAGGACAGCTAAAGTATATGGTGACCATTGTTTACTTACTTCCAACCAGAAAATCATGGCTGATGTAAACCGAATATTCAATTTTCTGGAACAACCAAAAACCGGGATGAATTTTCTCAGGGATTGTAAAATTGTAATCCCCAGTCCTCTTTTTGTAAAAAGAGAAATGATTCGCCTGATTGATGAAGAAATAAAACAAGCCCGAAAGAAAAAGTATGCCGCCATTACTTTAAAAATGAACTCACTTTCGGATGAAATGATGATAGAAAAACTGTATGAAGCTGCCAGAGCCGGTGTGCAACTCAAGCTAATTATCCGGGGCATCTTTTGTATGATCTCAGAAAATAAGAAATTCAAAAAATCCGTCAAGGCTATTAGCATAGTAGATGAATACCTGGAGCATGCAAGAGTGTGGGTATTTCATAATAAAGGCAAAGAGAAAGTTTACATATCTTCGGCTGACTGGATGCTCAGAAATCTGGAACACCGGGTTGAAGCTACCTGCCCTATCTGGAATGAAGAATTGAAGCAGGAATTAAAAGATATACTGAACATACAATTGGAAGATAATGTGAAAGCCCGGTGGCTGGACAATGAGTTGAATAACGAATATGTGCGGACCACAAAAAAGAAAATCCGATCACAGGTAGAAACATATAACTACCTGCATAAAAAAACATTGATCCACCGTGAGACTGGCAGCAATTGATATTGGAAGTAATGCAGCAAGATTATTAATAACCGACGTAATATCCGGGCCCCAGGGTGTCCCTGAATTTATCAAGACGGCACTTGTCCGTGTACCTTTACGGCTGGGTTTTGACGTATTTGATAAAGGTGAAATCTCGGCTATTAAGATGGAAAAAATTCTCAAAACCATCAAATCGTATAAATTGTTGCTGGATGTTTATGAAGTCAGGCATCTGAAAGCCTGTGCCACATCGGCCATGCGGGATGCATCTAATGCCCCGGAGATCATCAAAAAAGTAAAAGCAGAGACTGGTATTGAAATACAGATCATCAGCGGTGACAGTGAAGCATCCCTTATTTATGAGAATCATGTCGCAGAGAGCATGACCCGTGATGAATCCTACTTATATGTTGATGTAGGCGGTGGCAGCACAGAGCTTACTTTTTTCAGCGATGGTAAACTTATTTTTAAGAAATCATTTAACATCGGCACTATCCGATTACTGAAAAACCAGGTGAATGAAGCTATCTGGGATGAGATGAAGGAATTCATCCGTACCAAAACAAAAGGGTTCCATCATGTTACGGCTATTGGTTCTGGCGGCAATATCAACAAGATCTTTTCTTTGTCGAAAAGAAAAGAGGGAAAACCTTTATCTCTTGAACTATTAAGAGATTACTATAAAGAATTCAGCAACTTGTCATTATCGCAACGTATTAGTCTGCACAAACTAAGAGAAGACCGGGCTGATGTAATTGTTCCTGCTTTACTAATTTATATCAATGTGATGCGCTGGGCTGATGCAGAAGAAATATTTGTACCCAAAATCGGGTTAGCAGATGGCCTGATCCACAACTTGTATGAAGAAGTACGATTAAAAGAAATAGAAGTTTGATTTTCTTTTCTTAATTACAAATCATTTTTATGTCTGTCAATAAGGAAGTAAAAAGAGTCACCACAAACACGTTGCTGAAAATGAAAGCAGCAGGTGAAAAGATATCTATGCTTACCGCCTATGATTTTTCTTTTGCAAAAATTATTGATGGAGCAGGCATTGATGTAATACTGGTTGGTGATTCAGCTTCCAATGTAATGGCTGGACACGAAACAACATTGCCGATTACACTGGATCAGATGATTTATCATGCACAATCTGTCATTCGCGGAGTTGATCGTTGTCTTGTTGTAGTCGATCTGCCTTTTGGATCTTATCAATCCAATTCAGACATAGCGCTGGCTTCTGCTATCCGGATCATGAAAGAAACTGGAGCCCATTCTGTGAAAATGGAAGGCGGACAAGAAGTAATTGATTCCATCAAAAAAATAGTTTCAGCAGGCATTCCTGTAATGGGTCACCTTGGGCTGATACCGCAATCAATTTATAAATTTGGCACTTATGCTGTACGGGCAAAAGAAGAAGTGGAAGCTGAGAAACTAAGAAAAGATGCAAGTTTATTGCAGGAGGTTGGTTGTTTTGCTATTGTATTGGAAAAAATTCCGGCAGATCTGGCAAAAGAAGTTTCTGCAAGTTTAATGATTCCAACCATTGGTATAGGTGCCGGAGGTGATTGTGACGGACAGGTATTGGTAATGCATGATATGCTGGGCATCAATACCGAATTCAAACCAAGGTTTCTTCGTCAGTACCTTAACATTCATGAACAAGCCACTAAGGCAGTGCAACATTATATCAGCGATGTAAAATCAGGTGACTTCCCGAATGATAACGAACAGTACTGATCCACTCACCTGAAGCAACGAATTTTATATTTCTACCTTTACAGTTCAAAAAAAAAGTATGGAATTTCTTAAGACACTTAAAATCGAAGAGAAGAATAAAGGCGTGAGTACAGGCAACGACTGGATCAACTCAACAGGAGAAACCATAGGCTCCTTCTCTCCAGTTGATGGTAAAAAAATTGCTTCGGTAACCGCAACGGATAAAGAAAGCTATGAAGCAGTTGTTAAGAAAGCGGAAGAAGCATTTAAAACATGGCGGTTAGTTCCTGCTCCCAAAAGAGGTGAAATTGTAAGACAAATCGGTGAGGCTTTACGCCAACATAAAGAACCATTGGGCAAGCTTGTTTCTTATGAAATGGGTAAAAGCCTGCAGGAAGGATACGGAGAAGTGCAGGAAATGATTGATATATGTGATTTTGCAGTCGGTTTATCAAGACAATTATATGGATTGACAATGCATAGCGAACGGCCGGGTCACAGAATGTATGAACAATATCATCCGCTGGGAATAGTTGGGATAATCTCATCGTTCAATTTCCCGGTAGCTGTGTGGAGCTGGAATACAATGCTGGCATGGGTTTGTGGTGACGTATGCATATGGAAGCCATCAGAAAAAGTTCCGCTGTGCAGTATTGCCTGCCAGAACATTATTTCAGAAGTTTTCAAAAAGAACAATGTCCCGGAAGGGGTTTCCGGTTTGGTAATTGGTGGCCGTGAAGTTGGTGAATGGATGGCGGCGGATATAAGAATCCCGTTGGTGTCAGCCACTGGTTCTACGGCAATGGGAAAGGCTGTGGGTGCAACAGTTGGAGCAAGATTAGGAAGAGCTTTGTTGGAATTAGGAGGAAATAATGCCATTATCATTTCGAAGGAGGCTGATTTGGATATAGCAATACTTGGATCTCTTTTTGGAGCTGTAGGTACAGCTGGCCAAAGATGTACCACCACAAGAAGATTGATTATTCATGAAGAAATATATGATACAGTAAAAAACAAACTTATTTCAGCATACAAGCAGCTAAGAATTGGTAATCCACTAGACCAAAAAAATCATGTGGGTCCGCTGATTGACAAGGCAGCAGTTAGTATGTATTTGGATTCACTTGAAAAGTGCAAAATCGAAGGGGGGAATTTTATCGTAGAGGGAGGCGTTATGTCGGGTGAAGGATACGAAAGTGGTTGCTATGTGAAACCTTGTATTGCTGAAGCTCAGCCTGGTTTCAAAATTGTGCAACATGAAACCTTTGCCCCTATACTTTATCTATTGAAATATAACACAATAGAAGAAGCAATTGCTATTCAAAATGAAGTACCGCAAGGATTATCTTCTTCTATAATGACACTCAATTTAAGGGAAGCAGAGCAGTTCCTGTCACATGCCGGTAGCGATTGCGGCATTGCCAATGTGAACATTGGCACCAGTGGTGCGGAAATCGGGGGTGCTTTTGGGGGTGAAAAAGAAACCGGCGGTGGTCGTGAAAGTGGAAGTGACGCCTGGAAAGCTTATATGAGGAGGCAGACAAATACTATCAATTTCAGTAATTCTCTGCCACTTGCCCAGGGAATCAGGTTTGATGTATAAAATAGATTGGCGTTTTTTACGTTATGTAATTGAAATGGCTAAAAGCTTTTATATTATTATATACAGGCTTTAATGCAATTTTGCAACAACTAGCCGCCAAAATATCAACTCCTATGAGAAAGTGTATTCTTTCATTTTCCTTTATTATCAGCCTGTTGGTTACCACTCATGCACAAGTTAGAGTGGCAATTGTAGCTGGCGGACACCAGTCGTCAGTTTTAGAAGAAAATGATCTGCCCAACTGGAGTGAATTAAAAAGCAATTACACAGGTCGGATTGGATTTCATACCGGTTTTATCGCAGACATTGCTTTTTCTCCAAAATCAAAATTATTCTTTCAGCCCGGTGTCGTTTATTACAATAAGGGACGCAAATTTTCGCAACGTTTCGACCCCCCACTTGGTATTATAATCAATCAAAAAAGTACTCAATTCCTCAATTATATTGATGTACCGTTAAACCTGGTGCTGAAATTTGGCAAGAAAACCAAATTCATTATTGGTGGAGGCCCCTATGGTTCGTTCTTTTACAGCGGTAAAGAAACCGCCCAAACCATTACTACAGGAGGTATAACTGAATCAACTGAGAATAATGATTTATCAGTGGGCAATCAGCCTGGTCAATTCAGGACAACTGATTATGGCATTAACGGTCTAGCTGGTCTTGAATTCAGGGGGTTCTTCATTACTGCCAATTATAGCCGCGGATTAAATGATTTTTATGAATCAACTGTTTATAATGGAACGTTCCGTCATGAAGTCATTGGAGGGACTTTGGGTGTATTCCTTGGCAAAACAGAAAAAATTGAGAAAAAAATTAAAGACATAGACAAAGATGGCATCAATGATGATAAAGATCATTGCCCTGAAGAACCCGGAACTGCAGCTACAAATGGCTGCCCGGATAAAGACGCTGATGGTATAGCCGATAAAGATGATAAGTGCCCTGATATTGCCGGTTTGATTAAATATAATGGCTGCCCGGTTCCTGACACAGATAAAGATGGCATTAATGATGAAGAAGATAAATGTCCAAACGCTAGTGGCTTTGCCCGCTATGGCGGCTGCCCGGTTCCTGATACAGATGGCGATGGTGTAAATGATGAAGAAGATAAATGCCCGACTGTTAAAGGCACAAAACAAAGAAATGGCTGTCCTATTGAAGAAATAAAGAAAGAAATAGTTGAGAAAGTGAATTTTGCTGCCAAACGAATCCAGTTTCAGTCGGCCAAAGCTGTGTTGCTCCCTCAGTCATTGAAAGTACTCGATGAAGTAGCTAATATATTAAAAGATAATCCGGAACTGAGCCTGTCCATTGAAGGACATACCAGTGGTGATGGAATTTTTGAGGCCAATATGAAGCTGTCTGATGAAAGAGCCAAAAACGTAAAGGGCTACCTTATTTCAAAAGGGATTGATGCTGCCAGGCTTACAGCCAAGGGCTTTGGGCCTACTCAACCTATAAATAAGGGCAAAACAACTGCTGAGAAGGCACAAAACCGGAGGGTAGAACTTAAATTAAGCAACTGATTTCGTTTATCATACGTCAAAAAAAAGCTAAAGCCTCGTGAAGCGGGGCTTTTATTTATGCAAAATGTATGAATGGTAATCAGTATTTTTACGACTTTATCAAATTTGCAGTATAAAATCAAACAAATGAATCGAATAATGAAACGTACCACTTTACTAGCTATCGGGGGCATGCTGACTTCTGCCCTTTTCGCACAAAAAGATGAAGTACCCAAAGGCTGGCATATGCTGGATAAAGCCAGTTCCGGTTATAATGGCATCAGTGTCGATAAAGCCTACGAATTTGTAAAAACAAAAAAACTGAAAAGTAATACCGTCATTGTTGCGGTTATTGATTCAGGAATTGACACTCTCCACGAGGATCTTAAGCCTGTGCTATGGAAAAATACTAAAGAAATACCCGGTAATGGTATTGATGATGATAAGAATGGTTATGTGGATGATATCCATGGCTGGAATTTCCTCGGTGGCCGTGATGGACGCAGTGTTGATAAAGATTCATACGAAGCAGCAAGGGTCTATCACAAATTCAAAACAAAATATGAAGGTAAAGATGTAAATGTTTCTTCTCTTTCAAAGGAGGATGCTTTCGAATACCAAATGTGGAAGCGTTCTGAAAAAGAAGTGGCAGGTGATAGCAAAAGCAGTGGCATGGAGCTCATTTTTATGAAAAGAGCTTACACAAATTGTCTTAAAAGCGACAGTATTCTCCGCACAGCAATGGGCAAAGAAAAATATACAGGTAAAGAACTGGGAGAATTTACATCAGATGATCCAAACGTAAAAAAGGCAAAGAATACATTATTTAGCCTGATGTCGGGTAATGATGCACTTGAAACTACGAATGTGGAATTTCTGGAAGGATTCGGTGATTATGTTTCCGGGGAAGAAAAGAAAGCCGAGGCGGGAAGTACTCCCCCAACTCCTTACCGGGCAGATATTGTAAAAGATAACTACGACGATTTCAATGACAAATTTTATGGCAATAATGATGTTATGGTAAGCAATAAATCTGCTCTGCATGGTACCCATGTATCCGGAATCATCGCTGCTGCCCGTAAAAATGGTAAAGGCATGGATGGTATAGCAGATAACGTAAAGATAATGTCATTACGGGCCGTACCTGATGGAGATGAACATGATAAAGACATTGCATTGGCCATTCGTTATGCAGTTGATAATGGGGCAAGGGTTATTAATATGAGTTTTGGTAAAGGATTTTCTCCTGAGAAAATGTGGGTGGATGAGGCTGTCAAATACGCTGAAAGTAAAGGTGTGCTCATGGTACATGCCGCAGGTAACGATGCAAAGAATCTTGACACTACGTTCAACTTTCCAACACCACAGTTACTGGATGGTAGCCGTCCGGACAACTGGATCACAGTTGGGGCCAGTGGTGATCCTAAAGCCGGTGGTCTTACTGCCAATTTCTCTAACTATGGTAAGAAAGAGGTAGATGTATTTGCCCCCGGTGTTAAAATTTATGCAACTGTACCTGGTGGCAACACTTACCAAAACCTGCAGGGTACCAGTATGGCATCACCGGTTGTGGCTGGTCTCGCAGCATTTATTATGGAGTATTATCCTAATCTTAGTGCCAGGCAGGTAAAAATGGTAATTGAAAAATCAGCGCAAAAGCCTGCCGATAACGTAAAAAATCCAGGTAATGATGAAATGGTAAATCTCGGGGAATTAAGCAGAACCGGTGGTATTATCAATGCCTATGAAGCTATTAAATTAGCGGCTACAATTAAAGGTGAAAGGAAACCTTCACCTGTTAAACCCTCGACCAAAGTAAAAGCTAAAGTAAAGGGATAAAATTTTATTTTTTTAGAAAGCCCGGCCAATGCCGGGCTTTTTGTTTGTCAGTATAATGCTGGTTATTCATCGGATCAGAATTCTCAAATACCACATATTTTTGAATAAATACAGGCTGTATGATTTCCTATAATACCAAAGACTGGTTTACTTTCATTACCCGTTTTCATAAGGCAGATACATTCCGCCAACTTTTTCCTCTTATCCTTGCCATCAGTGCCTATTCGGGCATTATTGCCTGGCTGGAACTGGATTACTGGAAACTCTCAGAAAAAGATTATGTCCGTAATATCCCTGTCATGCATACTTTATTGGGCTTTGCTATTTCGATGTTACTGGTATTCCGGACGAACACAGCTTATGACCGCTGGTGGGAAGGTCGAAAGCTGTGGGGCAGCCTTGTAAATAATAGCCGAAACCTGGCCATGAAACTGAATACAATTTTGCCGGCAGAAGACAATAGTCAGCGTTCCTTTTTCAGAAAAGTCATTCCTGCATTTGCTTATGCCTTACATAATCATTTACATAAAGAACAAACCAGGATTGAATTGTTTGAAGAGGAGGAACATAAACATGTATTTCAGCGTATAGATAAGGGAAAGCATATTCCTAACCAGATCGCACTACTTATGTACCAGCATATACATCAACTTTTAAAGGAGGAGAAAATCAGTGGCGAACAGTTATTATTCCTGAATTCCGAGCTACAGTCTTTTACGGATATTTGTGGCGCCTGTGAACGCATCAAGAATACTCCCATCCCCTTTTCCTATAGTGTTTTTATAAAGAAATTTATTTTCTTTTATATTATGACACTTCCGTTTGGGTATGTGTTCCAGTTGGGATTTTATGTGGTGCCGGTTGTGGCATTTATCTTTTATGTACTGGCCAGTCTTGAACTGATAGCGGAGGAGATTGAAGATCCTTTTGGGGGTGATTCTAATGATGTTCCAACGGTTGCACTGGCACAAAATATACATCGTCATGTGACAGAAATTATCTGATCGTCAGAAATTGATAGCTACAAAGGCAACTTTTACTATTTTTTTCCCGTTAACCTATAACCAAAATGAATACTATGTCAAAATTTTCCTCATTTATCCTATTGACTATTCTGACAATTACATTACTGATTGCCTGTAGTAAAGACAACGATACTGGCGCTTCACTTGATTGCAGTACCGTAACCAACAAAGCGTTTGCCGCAGATATAAATCCAATTATTCAATCTTCCTGCGCCTTTAGCAGCGGCTGTCATGGCAGTGGCAGCACTAATGGCCCCGGCGTCCTGACAAGCTACACTTCGGTTTTTAATGCCCGTACTGCCATCCGTTCAGCAGTTGCTTCAGGCAGTATGCCTCAGGGAAGCAGCCTGGCCACGAACCAGAAAAACTCCATTCTTTGCTGGATTGATAGTGGTGCACCCAATAATTAAATAAACCCTAATCCGCTTATACATTTTTACAAGGATTGGTATTTAGCTATCTGCTTTCTCAATATATTTATAGCTAAATATCCAAATGATGCGGCTACTTACTGTAATTCTTTCTTTTATATTTTTTTCCTGCACTGTTTATGCTCAGTCAAAACTTGACAAATTAACGGTGGATAAAATCATGCGGGACCCTAAGTGGATGGGAACCTCTCCATCATCTCCATTTTGGAGTAATGACGGGCAACTTCTATATTTTATGTGGAATCCGGAGCAAGCCCCTGCTGATTCGTTGCATTATATTTCCAGTTTAAGTAAGGTTCCTGTAAAAGCTTCTGTTGAACAAAAACAAGCTTTGAGTGCGCAAGGGAATTATATATATAACCAGTCAGGAACGGCTTATGTGTATGCCCGTAATGGAGATATTTATTTTACAGAGGTTAAAACAGGTAAATCTAAACGTATCACACAGACAACAGATAACGAAAGTGGTCCCCGGTTCTGTTTTAATGAAACAAAGATCGTCTATAGCCGTAATCAAAACCTTTATGCATGGGATATTGCAGGTGGTGAGACCATACAATTGACGAATATTAAAACTGGTGAAAGTTCTTCTTCTGCCGCTGGTGGCTTTCAACGAACAGGTGCTCAACCAACAACAAGATCAGGTGGCAACCCACAGGAACAATGGTTACAAAATGACCAGCTCACCTATTTTCAGGTATTAAAAGACAGAAAGAGTAAAAGAGAGATGGCTGATGCTTACAATAAATCATTACCAAAAGAAAAAGAACTGCGCAGTATAAATTTGGAAGATAAAACTATACAGGGACTTTCTATCAGCCCTGATGGGAGGTTTGTAAGTTACCGGCTTTTCAAAGCAGCCACCGGATCAAAAACAACCATTGTCCCCAGCTATGTAACTGAAACAGGTTTCACTACTGATATTCCTTCCAGAACAAAAGTTGGTTCATCACAAGGCAGTTCAGAATTTTTTATTTACGACAGGGAAAAAGATACTATCCTCAATATAAAAACAGATTCAATTCCCGGTATAAAAGAGCTTCCGGATTATGTAAAAGATTATCCTAAACAATTAGAAGAAAGACAAAAAAAGGCAGCCAATCGCCTGGTGAATTTTACAGGATTGACCTGGTCGCCTAAAGGAATGAATGCAGTCATTGAAATCCGTTCACAGGATAATAAGGATCGTTGGCTGATGCAATGGGACAAAAATACAGGGGGATTAAAATTGTTAGACCGTCAGCGGGATGAAGCATGGATTGGCGGTCCCGGAATTGGTGGTTTTGGCAATACCAATACCGGCTGGATCGATGAAAATATTTTCTGGTACCGGTCAGAATCTTCAGGTTATTCTCATTTATATACTGTCAATATTACAACCGGAGTAAAGAAAGCGCTGACATCAGGTAGTTATGAAGTGCAACAGGTACAGTTGTCGAAAGATAAAAAATATTTCTATCTTACCACTAATGAAGAGCACCCGGGTGAGCAGCATTTTTACAGACTTTCTATTGCTGATGGCAGAAAAGAAAGAATAACCAACATGACCGGTGCCCACCAGGTAATTGTATCACCTGACGAAAAGCAACTTGCTATATTATACTCCTACACCAACAAACCCTGGGAATTGTATTTGCAGGAAAATAAACCCGGAGGAAAATTGGAACAGATAACCAATAAAGCACAAAGCGACGAATTCAAATCTTATCCGTGGAAAGTTCCCGAAGTAATAACTTTTACTGCCAATGATGGCGCACAGGTATATGCAAGATTATATAAGCCTGCCAATCCACATCCCGATAAGCCGGCAGTTTTGTTTGTTCACGGTGCTGGTTATTTACAAAATGCCCATAAATGGTGGAGCAGTTATTTCCGTGAATTTATGTTCAATAATATGCTGGCTGATAACGGCTATTATGTCATGGATATTGATTATCGTGGCAGTGCAGGTTATGGCCGGGATTGGCGAACAGGTATTTACCGGCATATGGGTGGTAAGGATTTAAGTGACCATGTGGATGCTGTTAATTTTCTTATCCAAAATTATGGTGTAAACTCTAAGAATGTTGGTTTGTATGGAGGGTCATACGGAGGGTTCATTTCATTGATGGGAATGTTTACTGAGCCGGATGTCTTCGCAGCAGGTGCTGCTTTACGACCTGTTACAGATTGGGCTAACTATAATCATGGGTATACTTCCAATATACTGAATGAACCATTCACCGACAGTATTGCATACCGAAGAAGTTCTCCCCTTTATTTTGCAGAAGGGTTAAAAGGGCACTTATTGATCTGCCATGGCATGGTAGATGTGAATGTACATTACCAGGATGCTGTAAAACTTGCACAGCGGTTAATAGAATTGGGAAAAGATAATTGGGAGCTTGCTTCTTACCCGATGGAAGATCATGGATTTATCGAACCCAGCAGCTGGACTGACGAATATAAACGGATTTTTAAGTTATTTGAATCAGTACTCAAAAAATAAATTAATTATAGAGGTTCACTAATATAGAGCCGGAATAAGGAAATTCATTTCCCGTTGATTATTCACTATTCACAACTTCCCTATATTTGTGTATCAACAAAAGGTTATGGCGAAACAATTTGAAGATTTTGATGCCAATCTGACTGGAGATGAAGGAAAGGCAGAAGAAACCAGAGCCAGCTGGTTCAAACGCATCAAAAAAGGAATTAATACCAAGACTTCTGAGAAAAAGGAAACTCCTGAAGGACTTTGGGTAAAATGTCCGGAATGTAATTTTATCTGTACCGTTACCGAGTTAAAGGAAAATTTATTTGCTTGTCCAAAATGCAGTTATCATCATCGGATTAATAGCCAGGAATATTTCGAAATTCTTTTCGACAATAGCGAATTCACTGAATTATTTGATAATATCCGCAGTAAAGACTTCCTGGAGTTTACTGACCTAAAACCATACAAAAAAAGACTGGAGGATATCTGGAGTAAAACAGACCTGAAAGATTCTATGCGGGTAGCTGCTGGTAAAGTTGGTGGCAATGATATTGTGATTGCCTGTATGGACTTTGAATTTATAGGCGGCTCTTTGGGAAGTGTGATGGGTGAAAAATTTTCACGGGCTGTAGATCATTGTATAGAACATAAAATGGCCTATATGGTCATTAGTAAAAGCGGGGGTGCCCGTATGATGGAAAGTGCATTTTCATTGATGCAATTGGCTAAAACAAGCGGAAAACTTTCGCAACTAAGCGATGCCAGGCTCCCGTACATATCATTATTAACAGACCCCACATTTGGTGGTATCTCTGCATCCTTCGGTATGCTTGGCGATTTAAATATAGCTGAACCAGGTGCTTTAATAGGTTTTGCCGGACCCAGGGTAATAAAAGAAACAATCAAAAAAGATCTGCCCGAGGGTTTTCAACGCAGTGAATTCATTCTTGAACATGGTTTTCTGGACTTTATCGTGCCAAGAAAGGAACTGAAGGATAAACTGGCTACGGTATTGAGTTTATTTAAAAATTAATAATAAGAAAATATAATCAGGAAGTAAGAGGTAATTTTGCCTCTTATTTTATTTTATAGATGGCAGAATTAAGAAACAGGCAGGCTTACCACGAATACTTCATCGACGCAAAATATGAAGCGGGTATGGTATTGCTGGGAACAGAGGTAAAATCCCTGAGGGCAGGAAGGGCCAGTTTTAATGACAGTTATTGCCTGATTCATAAAGGAGAAATCTGGATAAAATCATTGCATATCGCCGAATACTCTCATGGTACAGTAAATAACCACGACCCGCTGCGTGACAGAAAATTACTCCTGGAGAAAAGAGAAATCAAAAAAATTGAAGCAAAATTGAAAGAGAAGGGCTATACGCTGGTGCCCTTGCGCATCTTTTTTAATGAAAAGAACCTGGCGAAAATTGAAATTGGCCTTGCCAGAGGCAAAAAACTCTTCGACAAGCGGGAAAGCATCAAACAAAAGGATGTAGAAAGGGAAATAAAAAGGTACCTGAAATAATACTGTGTAAAACTTCGTTTCAGGAAGGCATGGGATTTGCCGATATTACAAATTCATGAAGAAAGGATTATTTATACTCTGCCTTGTGGTCTCATTGTATTCTCACTCCCAATCCGTATTCGGTTATTGGTACGGGTATGCCAATGTAAAGACAAACACTGCTGCTAATAATTACCTGGTAGAGATGGTTCTGCAACCGGAAAAGAACTATGTGAAAGGAATCCTCAATTATTATTTTAAGAATACTTACCGCAGTATACAGGTAAAGGGCAATTATAATGCGGCGACCCGTCAATTGAGTTTATATGATATACCTGTTGTTTATCATGGTTCTTATTCCAATTTTGAAGTAGACTGTATAATGAATATGCAGGCTACGCTCCGTGTAGCACAGGCTGAATCTGCTTTGACAGGTTCCTTTATTGCACTTCCGGATTACAAGTATACTTGTGCCAATATTAGTTTTAAGCTTACACTCAATGCAGATATCAGCAAAAAGGATTCAGTACTGAAGGCGATCAGTGAATACAAAGAGAACTACCAGGTATGGGAACCGGCTGCAACAGACACTTCTATTGCTGCCAATATCATTCCCCGAAAAGTGGTCAACTATGTTATAGAAAAAGAATTTTCAGAAAGGGAAAATGAAGTGACGAATGAAATTGAAGTTGATTCA
>Ga0209063_1000819_pt1 | contig 18002 bp, 10 predicted proteins | sample KloWWTmeKNB19Kit_FD_187177 | JGI IMG/M metagenome (GOLD analysis project Ga0209063, IMG submission 187177) | Active sludge microbial communities from Klosterneuburg, Austria, studying microevolution and ecology of nitrifiers - Klosterneuburg... | ecosystem: Engineered > WWTP > Aerobic digester >... | reverse complement strand
TCGCAGTCGTTGGTGGAACTCAGATGCGGCGAGTCGATCTGCGCAGCGGAATTCGTGTGGGAATGGATTGACGTCAGGTATTGGGGCGGTTTGTCGTGCCGGTTCCTGTTTTCACTACGAACCGCCGCGTGGTGAGGCGGTGCACGAGTACCATGACTCATTAAGCTCTGACACGTCGCCGGATCCTACTCGTGAAGACGATGATCGATAGCTTTGCTACTGGAACCCGTTCTGGAAAATCACATCTGCTGGACAGTTGCGGCCACTCGTGCCACTGCATGGGTCGCTTACGGCGACGCCGACCATCGAAAACTCCTCTGCGTCGCCTATGACGTCTCCGTCGGAATCCCAGGAGTCGATCTTGGTGCCGATCACGCGCTCGAATCCGTCGACCAATCCGTCGCCTACCGGACCACCCGGGAAGCGCGGGGGATCATTGTCGGCATAGGGATAGGCATAGCCCAGTACTTTGTTGCTGCCGCTCGGATAGGCTGCCGTGTAGCCCACTGCCTCAAACGTCGTGCGCTCACTTTCGAGGAACGTTGCACAGTCATCGTCCGCGACCTTGCACGCGCGATAGACTTTCTCGGCACCGGGCGGGATGCAGGCGGGTTCCACGGTACACGGCTGGTAGATGTAGCCTTGGATATTGCGCAGCTTGTACCCGTCCGCATACGCCTGCTCGATATTCGCCGTCGTCGTGACCAAGATGAAATCACGATTCGCAGTGTTGCAGCCTGGCGTCTGCGGCGTGCACCCGATCGGATAGTTTCGTGACCGATCCATTTGGTAAAGAGGCACGAGCGCCGGCCATTCGGGGCGCGGCTTGTACTCCGTGGTCAGCACGTAGATCGAAGCGCGAGGTGCTGCCAGCGGCGTCGTGCCCGGCTCGGTGGGAAAATTGGCATAACCGGGCACAAACGAACCTTGAGGCTGATAGGCTGACTCTTGGTTGATGAGCAAGGCGAGCGTGCCTTGTGGCGACGTGGTATCGGCGTGATCCTTCGAGTTCGCGCTGTACATCCGAAACAACGGCGTAGCTCGATTCTTGACGGTCCGCTCCTGGACTTTTCCGAGCATGCGGGCAGCTGCCGCCGCTGCGTCTGGCTGACCATGCCCAAAGGTCTGCGTCCACGGCTGACCGTTCTGTGCTTCCACTGTGGTCTGCGCAAGAACCGTGCGAATGCCCACCACGTCTCCGAACTGCAGGACCGGCTTGCCCGCAATCACGAGAGGATTGATGGAGCGGAGGATCCCAACGACACCAGCTATCTGTGGCGCTGACATTGATGTTCCCGTGCATAGGCCCAACCCGTCGCTCATGGGAGTGCCAAACGAGTCGCCGCACTCAGAGACTATTGAATAGTCTTTACCGGGATACACCGTAGAAAAGGCGGATTTAGCCGACGCCATCAACTCCTGCCGCGCCTCACCCAGGTTCTTCGTGTAGTTGGAACCGCACTCCAGGCTGCTCGGCGGGTTCGGGCAAAACGTCGTACTGCCCGGCGAGTCGTCCCACAATGCGTGATTGCTATCGAAGCCTCCGGCCGCGATCACACTCGACTCCATTGCCGGAAACTGCAAGCGATCACGATGATTCCCCGACGATGCGACAATCACCGCACCTCGGAATTCCGCATGAGCCAACCCCAGGCACCATGGGTCATTGAGATGCGTTGGACACCATTCGGTCTCCGGCGATTGCGGCGATCGTTGAACTCCAAGGCTGAGATTAACAACTTGTGAACCTGTATCGGTCATGTGAATGAGCGCTGGTTCGAGCACATCGGAATTTGCACGAGGAAGAACCAGCCCACCAATGCATTGATTCCTGGCAATCTTCCACATCGCTATCCCGCAATGCTTGCAGGTGCCCTTCACACCGAGCCCACTCGCGCCATTTGCAGCCTGTAAACCGGCCACATGGCTTCCGTGTCCGGCTCTTGACGTTTCAACGGCAGGAAGGCCATTCGGATTGCACGGAGAATTCACAGGCAACGGCATGGGCGTCACTTCGTTAACATCGGCGTCGTAGAAACCCGGTCCGTCTCCAAGATCAAGCGAAGACGCTGGAATGAAGTTCCCTCCCAGGTACTGACCTGTCGCCGAGAACTGTCGCAGTGCGGGATGCGCAACGGCCAAGCCTGAGTCGGCGCTTCCGATCATGGCGTAGCCGCCAGCGAGTTCCCACGCTGCACCGATGTTGAGGGAATCCCACCCGTACTGCGCCGGGATTCCCTGCAAACCAGATCCCAGGTGCGCTTGATCCTCAATCCCGAAATCGATAAGCGACGCGGACGAGAATTCAACTTCCAACGACGGATAGGCCGCCATTACGTACGGGTCGGATCGAAGTGACTGAAGGGCCGCTTCATAGTCCGTCTGGGCGGTATAAGCGACAAGCACATAGCGCTCGAGACGGGCGCGCACGGATTCCGGATTGGCCTCCAGGTAGGCCAGAAAATCGCCAGACGCGCGCAACGGCAGCAAGTAGCTCACTCCCGCCGGCGGTATGGCGCTGAATGCCTCCAGGGGTGGAGGCCCGGCTGGGGGCGAGAAGTCAAGGTAGTGAACCAGGTCGTACGCGGTCGGAGCGCCGGGCTCGATTGACACAAGTACCTTGATGTAGCGGTCCGGCTCCTGCGCATTACTGAACAACGGCAGCAGCGCAAGAAACGGCATCACGATCAAGGAGACATGGTGCCGCCGCAGTCGGAATGCGGCGGCAAAGAACAAGGCGAGCACAACGGCAAGCGCCGCCATGGGGCCAATCGCTGGAAGGGGAACATTCGGCGTTCCAGCGACGACAACCTGTAGCGTGCGTAGCGTCTCCGTGGTGCTGGTCCCGCCAAATGGTACATAGTGCCTGTCAATCTGGAACGTATAGGAGCCCGCCTCGAAAGAGCCGATCGGATAGACGCTCGTGTAGTCAGGCATGATGCAGTGAAGCGGATCTTCCTCGTGGACGCCTTCAAGCACGACACGAACCGAGTTGCCCGTGCGAATGACCTGCGCTGGCTCGTTCGAAAAGAAGCCGTCGCAAATACCCGATCGGACACTGACAGACAGCGCCTGCCCTGCGACAGGATCAACCGGCAAAATGACCGGCGGGTCAACGAACCCATGAGCGATCTGCACATATAATGCAAAAATGAAGGCTGCTACACCCTTGAAGTACACGCGTTTCATCTTCGTCTCCTTGATTGAGAGCGAGCCTACCCAGCGCATCACGGCGTCTCATTTGTGCCTGGCTGCTCGAAGTACCCAGAATCGAGCAGCTTGACCAAGGTTGGGATATGCGCCCCATACTCGATGGTGCGCCGATGCATCCTCACAGGTCGACTCATCGAGTTCGCCGTCATGAACTCGACATGATTTCCGGCATCTGAAGTCCGAACGGGTTCGGCCACCTGAACCGATCCCATCTTGCGCGCCTTGGGGTCGTAAAGCATGCGTGCCCGGATCACATCGAAGCTGTAGCCACGTCCCATGCGATTCATCCCCTTGGCCAGACTATTGACGGATTCAGTATAGGCATTGGTGATCGGTTGCTCGAAGAAGGAGAAGATTTCGTTCGACCAGTTTGTCATTGCGGAAAGCAAATCCTTGAACACCGGCTTCTGCTCGGGTGGTACTACGCGCCTGCGGCAACGTAGCCTGAACCACTTGCCGATAGACGTGGTACATGTCCATCGCCACCCACTCGACCCGGTCCTTGTCGCGCAGCGTCTTGAAGTAGGCGAGCGGCTCCGGCTTCTTGCGGCTCTCCCGCATGTCAAACAGGGTATGGTGCTCAATGTTCGTGATCATGGCGCGATAGTCGCCGATGATCTTGATCTCGCCGATGCCAAGAATGCGCGGCGTCACGAAGCGAATCGTCGATTCCAGTTCCTCGACGTAATCTCCGAAAATCTGGCGAACTGTCTTCTCGTCCATTGCCACGCGGCGAGCGACGACGGCAAACGGCTCCTGGAAGCAGTTGGCTCGCACGTAGGCAATCAAGCGGCTGGTGGCAAGCCGCTTGGCGTCTAAGTCTGGGATCGGATCGAACAGCGTCTTGCCGCAATTCTGGCACCGATATCGCCTGCGGTTCACCGTGATCTGGACCGTCTTGCCGTGGATCGGCGTATCGCGATAAGTCTGCCCGTTGGTCCCGTGGCCGTACAGCCGGCCAGATCGGCAATCGGGACACGCTTTCGGGACCATCCGCCCCTCAGCGACGACGACGTACGCGTCGTCTTGCGAAATAACCGATACCGTCTTGAGGCTAGATAACTGCAGCAAATCGGTAATGCGCAGCCCCACAGTGAAGTCCGAGATTTACTCCAACACATTCACTGACTGAGCCAACACTAGAATCCGAAATAGAAAGCTAGATCAGCATACTGTATGACGAGCAATCCCACAGCTCGATCCGGATACCCTTTTTTATGGCCATGGATGGCCTGTATGCCGACAACGCAGGACGACTGCACGGATGCAGGAGGTACGCCTCCAAGGATGGAGGCGGTAGAGCCCTGTCGGGAACAAGGGCCGAGAGCAACGCAGGAGCAGTTGCCGAGCAGTTGTCGGCGATGGCCACGCGCTGGATTGGGCCATGCACCGCACGTCATCGTCGAAGGCGGCGGGCGCGGCCCTGGTGGAAATCAACGCAAGGCGTGATCGACTGCGGCGTCGCGCGATCGCCGGGCCGTCCGTTCATGAATACGCGGTGATCCTGCGCGCCGGCAATGGGTGCCTGGGCGATGGCTTCGGCTCAAACCCAGCCGGTCAGATAGAACAGGCCGATGATGACGAAGACCGAGGTGGTCTTGATCAGGGTGATGGCGAAAATGTCCTTGTAGCTCTGGCGATGGCTGAGGCCGGTGACCGCAAGCAAGGTGATTACAGCGCCATTGTGCGGCAGCGTGTCCATGCCACCGGACGCCATCGAGGCGACGCGGTGCAGGACTTCCATCGGAATGCCGGCGGCATTGGCATTTGCAATGAAGCTGTCGGCCATCGCTGCCAGGGCGATGCTCATGCCGCCCGATGCCGAGCCGGTGATGCCCGCCAGGGCGGTGACGGAAACCGCTTCATTGACCAAGGGGTTCGGAATCGCTTTCAGTGCCGTGGCGACAGCGAGAAATCCGGGCAAGGCCGCGATCACCGCACCGAATCCATATTCGGAAGCGGTGTTCATCGAAGCCAGCAGGGAGCCACTGATCGCATTCTTGCTGCCCTCGGCAAAGCTTGCCATGACATTGCGCCAGGCAAAGACGAACACGCAGACGATGCCGATCAGCAAGGCACCTTGCACGGCCCAGATTGCGGCGATCTTCGAGACTTCCTGCACGATCGGTGCCGGTGACCCGATCACCGAGGGAACAAACGATTGGGTTTCGCCGTAGAACCCGGGAATCCAGCGCGTGAGCAGAAAGTTGGCGACGCCGACCAGCAGCAGCGGCAGGATCGCGATCAACGGGTGGGCAAGTTTTTCACCGGCGAACGCAACCGGCTCGTTGAGCAGGTTGTCGCCATAACCCTCGCCATTTCGCGCTGCACGACGGCGCCGCGATTCAAGATAGATCATGCCGACGATGAGGATGAAGATCCCGCCGAGCGTGCCGAGCACCGGGGCTGCCCAACTGGTCGTGCCGAAGAATGGCGCCGGGATGATGTTCTGGATCTGCGGCGTGCCGGGCAGGGCGTCCATGGTGAAGGTGAACGCACCGAGCGCGATCGTGCCGGGGATCAGGCGCTTGGGAATGTCGCTCTGGCGAAACAGCTCGGCGGCAAACGGATAGACGGCAAACACCACCACGAACAACGAGACGCCGCCATAGGTCAGCAGGGCGCACACCAGCACGATCGAAAGCATGGCGCGTTGTGCGCCGACCACGCGGATGGTCGCGGCGACAATCGATTTGGAAAATCCGGAAATCTCGATCAGCTTGCCGAATACCGCGCCAAGCAGGAACACCGGAAAGTACAGCTTGAGGAAGCCGACCATCTTGTCCATGAACAGGCCGGTGAACATCGGCGCAACCAGCGCAGGATCGGTCAGCAGCACGGCACCGAGCGCGGCGATCGGCGCAAACAGGATCACGCTGTAGCCGCGATAGGCGACGAACATCAGGAATGCCAGCGCGGCCAGCACGATCAGCAGGGACATCCATGGACTCCGGGCGGCAATGCGCAACACGCTGCGGTTGCGCAGTATCGGCAGCTGCGCTCGGCCAGCCCACTGTACCAAGGTACAGGTGTCGACCCTTTGCCGATGCCGCTAGTCTGCGGCCATTCTGCCCGCGGTCGGCCCCGACTGCCTCATCACAAGAAAGGGAAACACGATGAAACGTACGCATTTGAGTCTTGCCATCGGCTTGCTCGTCGGCATGTCGGCAATGGCGCAGGCCCAGCAAGGCACGCCGGAGCCTGCCAATCCTTCCGAAAAGGAGACTGCACGCCTCGACGAAATCGTGGTCACCGCGCGCCGGCGCGAGGAAACCCTGCAGGAAGTGCCCGTTGCCGTCAGCGCATTCAGCGATGCCGATCTGGTCGAGATGCAGGCCAACAACATCGACAGCCTGCAAGGCAGTGTGCCCAACATGAACATCGTGCAAGGGCGCGGCTCGGCATCGTCGGTCAACGTGTTCATTCGCGGCATCGGCCAGCCGGATGCGTTGCAGACGTTTGATCCAGGTGTCGGCATGTACGTCGACGACGTCTACTACTCGCGCATCCAGGGAGCCTTGTTCAAGCTCTATGACGTCGACCACATCGAAGTGTTGCGCGGTCCGCAGGGCACCCTGTACGGCAAGAACTCGACCGGTGGCGCGATCAAGGTGGTGACCAGGGATCCCGGCCAGGAAACTGCCGGCAGTGTCGAAATCAGCGCCGGCAGCTTCGGTCTGCTTGAGGCCAAGGCCTATGCGGCAACGCCGCTCAGCGACACCTGGGGACTCAGTGCGGCGATCGTCAGCAGTGGCAATGATGGCTACGTGAAGGATCCGGAAACGCGCCGGCATTACAACGACGACAACACCCAGGCCATTCGCCTGAAGCTGGTCGGCAACCCGAACGACAGCTTCAAGGCGGCGTTCTCGCTCGACTACACTCACCAGGACAACGCCCTCACCCTGGGTAATCCGGAAGCGCCCTTGATCCAGACCGACGTCGCGCTGGGCGCGATCGTGCTGCATCCCTCGCCGTCGGAGGATTACGACTATCGCACGCGCACCTCGCTCGGACCGGACAAGGGTCAGAAGTTGATCCACAAGGGCGGTTCGGCCGCGCTGACCTGGTCGCTGTCGGATGCGTGGTCGCTGAAAAGCATCACTGCGTACCGCGAACTCGACAGCAAGTCCTTCATCGACATCGATGCTTCCGAATTCGAACTGGGTGATGTCTTCGTCGGCTTCCACCAGGATCAGTTCAGCCAGGAGCTGCAGGCGCAGTACGACAACGGCAGCAACCTGCACGCCACCTACGGCCTGTATTTCCTGCGCGAGCATGTGCCTTCCAATCAGGAGGCCTACGCCGATGACCTGTATGCCCTGGCCGGTTCGCCCATCACCTTCCTGCGCACGATCGGCGACGACCTGACCACGCGCAGCACGGCGGCCTATGGCCAGCTCAACTGGGAATTCGCACCGTCGTGGACGCTCGGTGCCGGCGTGCGCTATACGCGCGAGACCAAGGATTACGACCGCACCACCAGCACGTTCTGGGGCCCGGCGTTTGCCGCCCTGAATGGAACCGTGGCTTTCGACGCAAGCAAGTCGTGGACCGCGGTCACGCCATCACTGAGCCTGCAGAAGGCGTTCTCGGATCGGGTGATGGGTTATGTCTCGGCGAACAAGGGCTTCAAGTCCGGCGGCTTCAATGGTCGTGCCAATGCGGTGGCCGAAGCGACCCGCCCGGAATTCGATCCGGAGACCGTATGGACCTATGAAATGGGCCTGAAGATGAGCTCGGACGACGGCCGCCTGCTCGGCAACATCACAGCCTTCCACAGCAACTACGATGATTTCCAGGCCCGTGTCAGCGGCGAGGTCGTGGGCAGCTTCCCCGTGCTCAATGCGGCCAAGGTCAAGGTCGATGGGATCGAGTTCGAAGGCGTCGCCATGGTTGGCGAAGGCACCCGCCTGTCGGCGCAGATCGGCTGGCTGGATGCGCGCTATGGCGAGTTCAACGATCCGCGCGTGGCCACGGTCCCGGCGCTGGCCGGCCTGCATGACCATGTGCCATTTTCACCAAAGTGGACCTCGCGCATCGCCGCCAGCCATATCTTCGGACTTGGCGATGCCGGCAGCCTGACCTTCGGCGGCGATGTTTCCTATCGCGCCAAGAGCTGGCTCAGCGTCGACAATCGCGATGTGCTCACCCAGGACGCCTTCACCACCGTCGGCCTGTTCGGAATCTGGGATTCGGCCGATTACAAGTGGCAGGTGCGTGCCGGCGTGCGTAACCTGACCGACAAGCTGTACAAGACCGACGCCCAGGAATTCAGCAGCGTCGGCAATATCCAGACCGCCTATTACGCCATGCCACGCAATTACTATCTGACCGCGCGGTACAACTTCTGATGACGGACCCGACTCGCTTGTGCGCCGTGACGAAGAAGGCATCGGGCCGGGGGCGCGTGTCCTTGCCGGCCAGGCTGGTACTCGCCACGTCCCTGGCTTGCCTGTTCGGGATGGGGCTGGGCGCGTGCGGCAGCAAGCCTGCAGGTGCGGGAATGCCGCTGCCCAAGCTCAACCTGGATGCAACGCGGACGACGGTTTCGGGGCTGTCGTCCGGTGCGTACATGGCGACCCAGGTTCACATGGCCTTCTCCAGCCATGTCGCCGGGGTCGCCATGATCGCCGGGGGGCCGTACGCCTGTGCGCAAGGCAACCTTGAAACCGCGCTGTCGCGCTGCCTCAATCCGGCAGGGGAAAACCCGCCTGATGTCGATGCCTTGGTCGAGAATGCAAGATCGCGGGCTGGCAGTGGTGCGCTTGCGCCGCTTGAAGGCGTGGCCGACGACAGGGTGTTTGTCATGCACGGCACGCTCGATGCGACGGTGGGCACGGCAATCAGCGCGGCTGCGGCGGAGTTCTATCGCAAGCTCGGTGTCGCGCAGGTCGTCGAAGACAACGCGCGCGAGATGGCACATACCTTCCCGACCGAAGCCACCGGCACCGCCTGCACGGACAGCGAAGCGCCGTATATCGGCAAGTGCGGGTTCGACGGTGCCGGCGAACTGCTGGCCGCCCTCTATGCTGACAAACCGGCTACGCCGACAACTGCTGCGGGCGAGCTGCGCCGCTTCGATCAAAAGGCCTATCTGCCGGATGGAAAGGACGCGATGCTGGCCGACATCGGCTTTGTCTATGTGCCGAAATCCTGTGCGGCCGGCGAAACCTGCGGCCTGCATATCGCCCTGCATGGCTGCCAGCAGAATGCCGATGCCGTCGGCGAAGCATTCGCCCGCGATGCCGGCTACAACCGCTGGGCAGATGCCCGGCACCTGGTCGTGCTATATCCTCAGACCCGCGCAAGCTACGCGCCATTGAATCCAAAGGCATGTTGGGACTGGTGGGGTTATTCCGGGTCGGATTACGATACGCGCCAGGGCGTGCAATTGCGCTGGATGGCCAACGCCGCAGCTGCTCTGGGCGCACCACTGGAATAGGACAACCGGGATTTGCGACGAAGCGGTGTGCAGCCTCGTCCATTGAAATTCGCGTCAGTAGTCGCTTTCAGCGCAGGGTGCTCAGGCACCATTCGGGAGCCCGGCATGATCGGCCCAAGACGATCCCGCCGCAGCTGTCGAATCAGGTGGATGCGGTCGCTCCGCTCCACGCCGCGTGTGCATCCCGGCCGGGATGTGCATCGGGCTCTGAAAGCGGCTTCCGGCGCGAACCCGGGCTGGCGTCGCAGCTTCCGGCATGGTGCCGCGTGAAGAAATCCACACATGCTGCCTGACCTGAGCATTCTCGCCGCTGGCGTGCTCTGGCTTGGCGTGTTGTTTGGCGTCGCCGTGCTGGGCGATCGCCGCCCGCGGATTTTCGCCAGGCACTGGTCGTACATCTACGCACTCTCGCTGGCCGTCTATTGCACCTCGTGGACCTTCTACGGAACGGTCACCCAGGCCTTGCGTTCGGGCTGGTGGCTGCCACCGACCTTTGTCGGCACGATTCTGCTGTACGTCTTCGGCATTGGCCTGCTCATGCGCCTGGTGACCATTGCGCGTGCGCACAACAGCAGTTCGCTGGCCGACCTGATCGCCATTCGCCTCGATCGCAGCCCGTTGCTGGCTGCGCTGGTCACGGCGGTCGCCATCATCGGCATCATTCCCTACGTTGCCCTGCAGTTGAAATCGGTGGCGATGAGTTACGGCATGCTTGCGCGTCGCCATGACCTTGCCGCACCCGCCTGGCAGGACAGCGCGCTGTGGGTGGCCTTGGCGATGGCCTTGTTCGCCATGTTGTTCGGTGCCCGCCGGGCCAGCGCCAACGCACACAATCGTGGTCTCGTGCTGGCCATGGCGTTCGAATCGGTGTTCAAGCTGGTGGCGATGCTGGCCTTGGGTGCGCTGGTCTGGTTCGGCCTGGAAGTTCCGGCAGCGACGGCCGAAGTGGTCGCCGAGCCGGGCGGGACGTCGGGTTTCCCGCCGCTGATCCTGCTCGGTGCACTGGCGGTATTCACCTTGCCGCATCAATTCCACGCCGGCGTCGTCGAATGCCGGGATGCGCAACATGTGCGTACGGCACGTTGGGTTTTCCCCTTGTACATGTTGTTGATCGCGTTGCCGCTGTTGCCGCTCGCGCATGCCGGTGAAGCGTTGCTCGGGCCGATGGGCGTGCCCTCTGACCTGTACGTGCTGGCCTTGCCGCTGGCGCAGGGTCATGGCGCACTCGCCCTGATGGCATTTCTCGGTGGACTGAGTGCGGCTACCAGCATGGTGGTCGTGGCGACGCTGGCCCTGAGCCTGATGATCGGCAACCACTGGATCGCGCCGCTGCGCGTGCGCGCGGGTTGGGGTCGTGCCAGCGACGGCGGCGACCTGCGGTCCGAGGTGCTCATGCAGCGGCGCCTGATCATCCTCGTCGTGGTGTTGCTGGCGTGGGTCTACAGTCGCGTGCTGGTCGCCAATGCGGCCCTGGCCGATATTGGCGCGGTGTCGTTTTCGGCCTTGTCGGCAATTGCGCCGGGCGTGCTGGTCGCAGTGTACCGACCGCAGACCGGTGCGCGCGCGGTGAGTGCCGGACTCTTCGTCGGCAGCCTGATCTGGGTCTATGTGTTGATGCTGCCCCTGCTGGCCGGCCAATCCATGCCGTGGATCGAGAGCGGACCCTTCGGCAAGCAATGGCTGGCACCGGACCACTTGTTCGGGCTTGGCGACTGGAGCCGCCTGGCGCGGGCAGTGGTGGCGAGTCTGGCCGCCAACATCGGCGTGCTCGTGCTGGTGGCCGGCTCGCGCTTTGCCAGGCCGGCCTTGGCGGGCATGCGTGGCCGTGTCGGCGTTGCCGACCTGCGCGCACTGTCCTCACGCTTCCTGCCCGCAGAGCAGGTGCAGATGTTGTTCGTCGGTGCAGATCCCGCTGCCTCGGCCTCGGAAGCGCTGGTCGCTGCCATCGAACATGAGCTGGCAGCGGTGATCGGCGCGTCGTCGGCACGCCTGCTGCTGACCGTCGCCCGCCGCGAGCAAACGGACGAACTGGAGGCGGTTGCAGACATTGTCGGCGAGACCTCGCAGGATCTGCGTTTCAATCAACGTGTCCTCGAAGCGGCACTCGAGAACATGAGCCAGGGCATCAGCGTGGTCGACCGCGACCTCGGCCTGGTCGCCTGGAATCGAACCTATGCCGGGTTGTTCGGTTATCCGCCAGAGCTGCTGAGGGTCGGCGTGTCGGTGGCCGATCTGGTGCGCTGGAATCTCGCCCGTGGACTTGGCGCGGACGGTCAGCGCGTCGACGATGAGGTGCGCAAGCGCATCGAGCACATGCGTGCCGGCACGCCTTACGTCGCAGAGCGCCGCTTCCCCGGGGCCAAGGGTGAGCGCGTGGTCGAGATCCGCGGCAACCCGATGCCGGGAGGCGGCTTTGTCGCGACCTTCACCGATGTCACGGAATTTCGCCGCAACGAAGCCGAGCTGAAGGTTGTCGCCGAGACCCTGGAGCAACGCGTCATAGACCGCACCTCGGAGCTGGACCTCGCCCGCCAGGAGGCGGAAAAGGCCAACCAGGCGAAATCCCGCTTCCTCGCGGCGATCAGCCACGATCTTGCCCAGCCGCTGAACGCGGCGCACCTGTTCACGCATGCGCTTGCGCAGCGCCTCGCTCATGCCGAGTACCGCGAGTCGATCACGAATATCGATGGCGCGCTGACTTCGGCGGAAAGCCTGCTCGCCGGCCTGCTCGATATTTCACGTCTGGATGGCGGGCGCACGCGGGCCAGGTTCGAGGTCTTCGCGATCGATGAATGGCTGCGCAGCCTGGCTGCGGAGTTCAACGTGCTGGCAGGAGAGCGCGGCCTGCAACTGGATTGGGTCCCTTCACGGGCGTGGCTGCGCAGCGATCCGCAATTGTTGCGCCGGGTCGTGCAGAATTTCCTCGCCAATGCCGTGCGGCACACGCGCTCGGGACGAATCCTGCTGGGCTGCCGCCGTCGCGGCCGGCATCTCTCGATCGAGGTCTGGGATACCGGTCCGGGCATTGCCGAAGGCGACAAGGAATTGATCTTCGAGGAGTTCCGCCGTCTCGGGCATTCCGGCGAAGGGTTGGGGCTGGGTCTGGCGATTGCCGAGCGCATTGCGCGCCTGCTCGATCATCGCCTGCGCCTGGATTCGCGGCTCGGCCGCGGCTCGGTCTTCGCAGTCGAGGTGCCGATGGCGACGCCAATGGATCTGCCACCGCCGGAGGCCAAAGCAGCGGAACCGCCACTGCCGCGCTTGCGCGTGCTCGTCGTCGACAACGATCCCGCCGTGCTCAGGGCCATGCAGGACCTGCTTGCCGGCTGGAAGGCCGAGGTGCATGCGGCGCAGGCGCCGGAGCTGGCTCGCCAATTGTTTGCCGCGCATGGTGCCGATCTGCTGCTGCTCGACTATCACCTCGATGACCATGTCAGCGGGCTTGAGCTGCGCGCCGCGTTGGGTCAGGCGGCGCTGTCGATTCCATGCGTCATCATCACCGCCGATCATGGCAAGGCGGTCGCCGACGCCGTTGCCGCGGCCGGTTGCCAGCTCCTGCACAAACCGCTGAAGCCACTGGCCTTGCGTTCACTGATCGCGCAACTGATCGCGCGCAACACGCGCTAGTCGCGGAAGTTCTCGAACTGCAGCGGCATTTCAAGTTCGCTCTTGCGCAGCAGGGCGATCGTGTCCTGCAGCTCGTCGCGCTTCTTGCCGGTGACGCGGAGCTGGTCGCCCTGGATCTGCGCCTGCACCTTGCTGCCGGAATCCTTGATCAGCTTGATGATCTTCTTGGCCAGTGCCTGTTCGATGCCTTGCCTGAGGGTGACATTCTGGCGTGCGCTGGCGAGATTGACCTCGGCATCGGCGATATCGACGCAGCGCACATCGATGCCGCGTGCGCTGAGGCGCTGCAGCAAGATGTCCTGCATCTGCTTGAGGCGGAACTCGGCATCTGCCTTCAGCACGACGACACCGTCATTGAGCTCGAAACTCGCGCCGCTGCCCTTGAAGTCGAATCGCTTGTCGAGTTCGCGGCTGGCCTGGTCGACCGCGTTGGTCAGTTCGTGCGAATCGAGTTTGGAAACAATGTCGAATGAAGGCATGGCAGGCTCCGGGGGCGAATCCTGGATTCTACGCGGGCAGGGCGCCTGCTGCGGCCGCTCAGCGCAATACACGAATGCGCACCTGCGCCCAGCGACCGGCGTCGGTCATCGCGGTGATGGTCTGCTCTCCGGTTTCGGCAAAGGCGTATTCCCAGGTTTGCGTGCTCTCCGTGGTCGCTTCAAGGCGACCATTGACCAGCCAGGCGACCGCGCCGGTCGTCCCCAGTGCGCGCAAGCGGACAATGGCGGGTTTGTCGCTGTTTGGCGCGCGGGCGATGCTGGAATGATCGGCGATTCCATCGATGCGCAGCTCCTGGCTCGACTCAAGCCCGTCTGCGGCACACTGCGCGGCCAGAGGTGGAAGACTGGATTGCTTGCGTTGTGCCTGTGACAGCCAGGGGTAGGCGAGTGCTGGCCAGCGCAGGATGTCGATCTCCTTGACCGCCGTTGCCGCGCATCCGGGACTCAGGCGCTGTCCGCTGCGTGCATCGATGCGCACATGCACGAGTCCCGCGCTCCAGGTGCGGGCATCACGTTCGGCAAAGGTCGGTGGCACCACGCCATCGAGTGTCCATGCCGTGTGCTTCTGCTGGCATTGTTCGGCCCTGCCCTCATCGAAGGCGAGACCGAGCGGCCAGCAGATCTCGATTTCCCCGACGCTTTCCGGTGGCGCTTGCGCAACCGAGGCCAGCACCGTCCGCGGCAGGCTGTCGACCACCTGGAACAGCAAGGGCAATGCAGTCACCGCGCCGTACTGGCCGGGCAGAGGGGTCCCATCGGGTCGGCCGATCCATACCGCGACCGTGTACTGGTTTGTGCCACCAATCGCCCAGGCATCGCGATATCCGTAACTGGTGCCGGTTTTCCAGGCGACCCGCGGGCGTGAACCGGTATCGAAGGTGCCAGGCCGGTAGCCCGGTCGCGGATTGGCTTCGAGGATTTCGCGCACGATCCAGGCCGCGCCTGCAGACATGACGCGACGCTCGATCAGCGGATCATCCGCCGTGTAGCGGACGCTGCCGCCGATGCCGTTGCGATTGAGCGCGGCATAGGCACCGGCCAGATCCTGCATGCGCGCGCCGACGCCGCCGAGGATGATCGAGAGATTCGGCTCGACGCCGCGCGGCAGGCGCAGTTGCAGGCCGGTATTGGCCAGCCGTGCAGTGAAGCGTGCCGCGCCGACGCGATCGAGCAGGTCGACCGCCGGCACGTTGAGCGACAGGCGCAGCGCTTCCGCGGCACCGACCGGGCCGTTGAAGGCGCTGTCGAAGTTGCCCGGGCGATAGTCGCCAAAGGATTGCGGCGCATCGACCAGCAGGCTTTCGGAATGGATCAGGCCATCGTCAAGGGCGAGTCCGTACAGGAAAGGCTTCAGCGTTGATCCGGGCGAGCGCCAGGCACGCACCATGTCGACATGACCGAGCCGCGCCTCGTCGCCAAACAATGCCGAGCCGACATAGGCCAAGGCGCTCAGATCCTTGTTGTCGACGACCAGCAGGGCGGCCGAAGTGCGCTCGGGAAGCCGTTCCAGATAGCTGCTGACGCGATCCTGCACGCTGCGCTGCAATTCGATATCGATGGTCGTCGCGATGCGACGCTGCCGGGGATGATCGTGGTGCAGGCGACGCGCAAGCAGGGCGGCACTGAGCGGGGCTTGCAGGGTGCGCGCGATGACGGCTTCGACGCGCGCATCCTGCACTGCGGCTGGCGTCCACACTTTGAGGGTGGCCAGGCGTTCAAGCACCTTGTCGCGCGCCGCACGCGCCGCTGTGGCTTCGCGATCCGGCCGCAAGCGGCTTGGTGCCTGCGGCAGCACGGCGAGCAGGGCTGCCTCGGCATGCGAAAGCTGTTTCGAGGAGTGTCCGAGATAGGCCCAGGAAGCTGCCTCGACCCCTTGCAAGGTGCCGCCAAACGGCGCGTTGTCGAGATAGAGTTCGAGGATCTCGCGCTTGGACAGATGCGCTTCAAGTTGCACGGCACGCAGACTCTGCCGCAGCTTGCCGGCGAAACTGCGCGAATGCGGTTCAAGGATGCGCGCGACCTGCATGGTCAGCGTCGAGCCACCCGAGACGATGCGACCATTGCCGATCAACTGCCCGAGCGCGCGCAGCGCCGCAACCGGATTGATGCCGGGGTGATGCCAGAACCAGCGATCCTCGTAAGTGACCAGCGCCTCGACATACAGCGGGGAGACATCTTCAAGCGCAACCGGGTAGCTCCAGATTCCTTGCGCATCTGCAAACGCGCGCAGTGGCGACCCGTCGCGGGCAAGCACCACGGTGCTGCCTCGATGTGGATCAGGCAGCGGCAGCGGGAACAAGCGGTCAAGAATCAGGGCGACGATCGCCAGGCCGAGCATCGCAAAGGCAAGGCGACGCAACCGGCACAACCATCGGCTTCGTCGAGTGGTGGGTGTATTCAAGGGGATGAGCGAATCGAGTTCGACAAGTGCCATGCGCAATCATCGACGCAACGGGCCACGAAACGCCATGTTCCGTGGTCCGTTGCCGATCCTGTACTCAGGATGTGCGTTTGCGCGTGAACATCCGATAGAGCGCCAGCAGAATCACCGCGCCGATCACCCCGCCGATAAACCCGGCCGGTTCGACCTGACCGCCCGGTGCGGCGGTGCCAAAAATCAGGCTGCTCAACCAGCCACCCAGAAACATGCCGGCCACGCCGAGGATTCCGGTCAGGAAAAAGCCGCCGGGATCTTTGCCCGGCATCAGAAACTTGGCCACGATGCCGACCAGCAGGCCGACGATGAACATCCACAGCCAGGACATGCAAACCTCCGCTCTTGGTGAACAGTCCGCACTGTAACGCAGTGAGGAGCGCTATTCATTCATCGTCAATCGCGGCGATGCAATTGTTCATGGTCGGCTCAGGGCCGGGTCGCCGCTGTGCTAAAATCACCCGCTTTTTCAGACACTCCCAACTTGACTCTCGAAGAGGTTTCCATGCCGCATCTTGCTGCGCGCATGAGTCGCGCCAAGCCCAGTGCGATCATGCTGATTGCCGAAAAGGCCAAGCAACTCAAGGCTGCCGGTCGCGACATCATCAGTTTTTCGATCGGCGTGCCGAACTTCCTGCCGGGTCCGCATGTGTATGAGGCGGCGCGCAAGGCACTGGACAAGGACAGCGGCCAGTACGGCTCGAACCGCGGCCCCGAGGCGCTGCTGGATGCCTTCATCGCGCATCTGGAAGAAGGCGGCCTGCGCGGCTACCAGCGCAGCAACATCGCCACCGGCATCGGCGCCAAGCACATGCTCTACAACCTTGCCGAAGCCTTGCTCGACGAGGGCGACGTCATCGTCTTTCCGGTGCCGTACTGGACGACTTACCTCGATCTCGCCGAAATAGTCGGTGCAGAGGCGCGCCTGTTGCCGTGTCCGGCCGAGCAGAACTACAAGTTGACGCCGGCCCAGCTCGATGCCGCATTGCCCGGCGCCAAGGTGTTCCTGTTCAACAATCCGTCCAATCCGACCGGCATGGTCTACACCGAGCAGGAGATTGCCGCGCTGGCCGATGTGCTGGTCAGGCATCCGCACGTCTGGATCATCTGCGACGACATCTACAACCGCATGGTTTTCGATGGCGTCGGTTATCACAACTTCGTCAATGCGCGGCCCGAATTGCGTGATCGCGTGATCCAGGTCGACTCGCTTTCCAAGACCTACGGCATGCCGGGCTGGCGCGTCGGTTTCATCGCCGGCCCGGAGGCGGTGGCGAATGCCATGGTCACGCTCAACTCGAACCACATCACCAGTATTCCGGAAGTCGTCAATGCCGCCGCGCTTGCCGCACTGAGCGGGCCGCAGGATGTGCCGGCGTCGAAGAATGCCGAATTTGCCGCGCGTCGCGACCAGGTCTATGCCGCGCTGAGCGCGATTCCCGGCGTGGTCTGCCCACGACCGCAGGGGGCGTTCTACGCATTCCCGAACATTTCCTGCGCGTTTGGCAAATCGCACAACGGCCGGATGATCAGCAACGACGTGGATTTCTGCAGTGCATTGCTGGAAGCCAAGGGTGTCGCCTGCGTTCCCGGCAGTGCGTTTGGCGATCCGCTGGCGCTGCGGATTTCCTATACCTGCCCGGCCGAACAGTTGGCGCCCGGCTTGCAGCGCTTCCAGGAATTCATTGCCGAGCTGAAATGATGCCGAATATTGCCGTGTTGCGCGGTGCCGGATTGGCCTTTCTGTTGGTCATGCTGGCGGCTTGCACCAGCCAGGCGGATA
>Ga0209063_1000817_pt1 | contig 18058 bp, 20 predicted proteins | sample KloWWTmeKNB19Kit_FD_187177 | JGI IMG/M metagenome (GOLD analysis project Ga0209063, IMG submission 187177) | Active sludge microbial communities from Klosterneuburg, Austria, studying microevolution and ecology of nitrifiers - Klosterneuburg... | ecosystem: Engineered > WWTP > Aerobic digester >... | reverse complement strand
GCCGTCATCCCACCGCCGCCGGACAGTGGCATCCCCGCCTTCACCCACGGGATCAGGACCGGACCGGCGCACGACGTGGCGATGTACTGGCCGTGGTAGCCGGTCGTGACCGAGCGGCCCGTGCGGGTCTTCATCTCGTCGCGCAGCGCCTTGACCGAGCGCAGAGCCGCCTGCGTGGGCTGCTGGTCCCCACCGACAGCGACGTACACGCCGACGCCGTCACGGTTGCGACCGGGGCACTGCGACCCGACACCATCCCAGCCGCGGCCCTCGTAGACGGTGCCGTCGAGGTCGACAGCGAAGTTGTAGCCGATGCCCGCCCACCCGTTGGCGAGGTGGATGGTCTCGATGTTGCGGGGCACCTCCACGCCGTACTGGTCGCGCACCCGCCCGCCGTGGTAGTGCACGAGGAAGTAGCGTTTCTCGGACATCGGCACGCGGTAGATGGTGGAGCGCCAGGGCTTCGCGCCCCACTGCTTGCGGGTGACGATGGGCACGGACATGGCTGCCTCCTACGGGCATGGCGAACGCCCCGACCTGTGCCGGGGTGGGGTGCAAGGGGGTCAGGGCTTCGGGGGCTCGCCCGCGCCGTGGTCAGCGAGGTACGCGATCGCCGCGGCCTGCTCCTCCTGGATGCTGCGTGCCTGCTCGACGTGCGCGGCGAGGTCGTCACGCAAACCCACGATCTGCGACATGAGCGCGTCGTGGGCGGACCCGCCACCGTTGGGCTTGGAGTGGTACTCCGCCGACCGCACCAACGCCCTGATCTCGTGCAGCGCCGTCGCCGCCGTCTTCGCGTCGGTCGCCGCCCGCGACGCCGCCACCGCCGCGTCCTGCGTCGCGGCCTCGTTCGTCGCCAGCCGCGCCATCACACCGGGGCGGGCTGGCACACCGGGGCGGGCAGGTTCACCCATCAGGTCGTCGAAGAAGTCCTTGAGCCGGGCCAGCCACGGCCACACCTTCATCGCGACCCCGACTGCGGCACCCACGAGCCCGACGATGATGGCAACCTCACCGACCTTGACATCAGCGAGCGCGGCACGGGTCAGGTCGATCATGTGTTGTTCGCCTCCAGGTTGACCAGGCGCGCATTGATGTAGGAGACGGCGGCCCGGAGGTCGTTGATGCGTTCACGGTCCTCGTTGAAAGCGGCCAGGGTTACCGACCCGGCTGCGCCGAGGGACCCGGGCACCGACTGCGAGATGTAGGACCAGTTCAGCGTCGTGTCCGGTTCGGGCAGGGTCACGTCGCCACCGGAGAACGTCTGATACGAACCGGACGAACCGACCCGTGCACGCAACGTCACGTCGCCACCCACGGTCACGTCGTCGCCGCCGACGGTGCCGATGACCTCACCTGCGAACTTGTCCACGAGCGGCTTGGGGTCGAGCAGGGATACGCCGACCCGCTCACCCATGCCCTTGTGCAGCACCACGACACGGTCACCCACGGCCACCCCGGCGAGCGCGTCCGTCCACCGAACCGACGCCTCCGAGCCCTCCTCGTAGATGGGCCTCGTGCGCAACGGCGCGACGGACGTGACCACCTCGATGAGGCGACGCTCCTGCCCCGGCCGCAGCGCCGCACCCAGAAGGCGAGCCATGTCCGGGCGTGCCGTGCCCAGGTCGACCCCGGTCGGGGTGTCGCCGGCAAGGTCAATGTCGAGTTTCGTGACCCGGTACGTGTACCCGTCGAGGGTGACAGCGCCGCCGACGTCGAGGCGCGGGTCCGGCACGACGGTGCACTGCGCAGCCCGGGAAAGATCACGCAGCCGCAGACCGTCCGACAGCGCCGCCTGCGCCGCGTGGGAGGGGGTGTGCAACACGGATGCGTCACCGGAGTAGGCGCGGGCGCGCACACCCACCGCAGAGTCGATCGACGTGGACGAGTCCCGGTCCACCCACTCCTGAACGCCACCATCGGGCACCCAGCCCTCCGGCGCGTCGTCCGGGCGCGGCTCCGTCCACGTCGCACCGACCACGTTGACGATGGTGGACGTGTCCGTGCCGACCTGCTCCGACGTCAACGCCGGCAGGGCCTGCGCGTCCGTCAGGTACGGGTCGGATATCGGGGTGGCAACGCACACACCGTCACGGTCCACGTGCAGCCAGCGACCCATGCTCTGCGCGAGCTGGCGCGCAGCAGCCCACACGTCGCCGCCGTACTCGCACACGACGACGTCGGACCCGGCTGGGAAGTCGCCGGTGGTGTCGATGTCCAGCGGCAGCCACGGCGCGACCTCGGCCAGCACGGTGGCGACACTCCCCAGCATCGGTGCGTCTGCGGCGATGACCCAGCGGCGGCGGATGCTTGCGAGCTTCACCGAGTAGGACCGGTCGTGCAGGTCCACGTCAATGGACAGGCCGCCACCATCACGGGTCACCGTCGGCTTGGACGGGCGGTACACGCCCTGCGACCACCAGTGCTCAACCCCGGCGTCGTCGGTCACGCCCTGCTCGAGGCGGATCTCCGTGCCAGCGCGAACGTCCAGCGCGTCGGTCGCGTCCACCGGCTCCCACTGCGGCAACCCGGCCACGGTCACCCGACCGGATCGGGTCACGTCCGCGTCGAAGTCCACGGACACGCCGCCGTCGGTCACGGGCAGGGTCTCACCCGTCGCGGGGCCAGCGACGATCACGGCCCGGGTCAACGTGCGGTGCGAGCCCGCGATGACCTCGTCAAGGGTGCGGGCCGGGGGCAGCACCACCGTCATGGCGCGCTCACCCAGTCGAACGACACGAGGCGGTGAGTCCACGGGCCCGCGTGCTCACGCTCCACGGTGGGTGTGCCGACGACGTACAGGCGCCGCGCCGGGTTGGGGTACTCGATGCCGGTTGACGGGTCCGTCTCGGTGGGTGCGCCGCGCAGGGTGAGGCGGCGCCCGGACGTGAGCAGCGCCAGGGCTGCGGTGACCGTGTCCGGGGTGTCGATGGTCAGCACCGTCGACCCGTCCGGCAGGGTCGGGGTGCCCGTGTGCACCAGCCGCGCCGCCTGACCCAGCGGGGTGAAGACGGCCGTGTGCAGCTCGTGGCCCTGCGCGCCCTCGGATGCGATGTGCAGCTGCACCGCGGTCGCCGGGTCGAGCTCGTCAATGAGCCAGCAGTGGGACGCGGCAGCGGCAATGCCCCCAGCGGACCCGAGCGGGGACGTCACCCGCACCGTGGACACACCGTCGCCCGTGGTGACCGTTGCGGAGTAGATGACGGACCCTGCGCCCGGGGAGTAGTCGTCCACGACCAGCGGCACACCGGCCGTGATGGCGGACTCGTGCACCGCCACACCCGCCCGGTACAGCACGACCGCACCCGTCGCCGCCGACGTGATCGTCACGCGCAGCCCGGGCAACCCGGACGTGGGATGTGCGACCTGAGCGACGGCCACGGTCGGCGCGGCAGGGGTCGGGTGCGCCAGCGTGTATGTCGCGGACGTGGTGACCGCGCCCTCCTGCGTGCCGTCCTGAACCGTGACCGACCGGAACCGGATCGGCTCACCGTTGGTCAGGTTCGCGGCCTGCGCGACACTCACCGTCCACGGGGACGCGACGACACCGGAGTCGAGCACCTGCACCCACCCGTCGCCCAAGTCCTGGTCCACGCGCACGCGGTACCCGGACAGGGAGCCACCGGACCCGGCAGTGCCGGACAGGGTGACGGTCGGGGTCAGGGACGTCACGTTGGACCCGGTCAGCGGGGACACCGTCGCCGACGAGAGGGTCGGGGGTGCCTTGCCGAGCACGACCACGAACGCGTACGTGCCCAGCGAGGGGCGCAAAGCGTCGCCGACCGTGGCAACCTCGAGCCACGCCCAGCCGCCGTTGCTGAACTGCGCGGCCGGGACCGTGACCGTCGTCGCCGTCGACGTGACGATCGTCTCCGAGGACGCGGACCAGTCGGTGCCGTTCCACCACGCCCACGAACCCGCGCCCAGCTCGCGCCGGACCGCGAACCCAGTCTGCTCCCCGGACGGCTCCCACGCGATGGTGAAACCCGCGGCAAGGTCGACGGACCCAGCCACCGGGGTAGTGATGGTCGGCGCGGCAGGACCGGACACGGTAGCGAACGCCACCGACGCCGCCCACCCGTCGCGGCGCGTGCCCGACGTGGCAGCAGCGACCGACGAGACAGCCGTAAACGCCTTCTCCGTCGTCACCATCGCCGCATGCACAGCGATCGGCGCGCCCGCTCCGTTCTTGATCTTCTGCGCCTCAGACCCGCCCACCGACACGACACCCGCTTGGCGTGCCGTGTCGCCCGACGCGGCAGGGGCTGCCGTCGACCCGGGCGCGGACCCGAAGTGGATCACATGCCCCGTCATCGGGTCATCGAAGGTCAGCGCCGGATAGGTGAAGTCGCTCGCGTTGACCGTCTGCTCCTGCGCGCCGGCGATCGACGTCACGGCGCGCAGCACCACCGAATGAATCAGCAGGGGCCGCCCGAACGACGCAGACAGGGACGTGCCCGTCGCGCGCCGCCAGAAAACGGCGTGCGTGCTGAACCCGTACCCGATAGACGCGGTCAACAGGTGGTTATACGGACCTGCCGCACGCTCCCACCCGGGCGGTGTCGCAATCGGGCCAGACCACGACGGGAACGTCGCGTTCTGATTGCCATATACGCCACTATCGCCACCGACGCACAGCACCACGATGTCACCCGCGATGAGCGTCGGCGACGTGTACGTGGAGTCCGTCGTGGTGGCGGTCGAGACGAACGTCATCAGTACCCTCCGACCGGTGCGTGAGTCATGGCCCGGCCAGCAAGCCCGGAAATGCCGTCAGACGCGCCCGAACGGATCGCGGCGGCAAGGCGAGAGATGTCGTCGGGGTGCAGACGCGCCAGCGAAGGGCCAGCGGACCCGCCCGACGAGCGCGGCGGTCGGCCGCCGTCATTCATCCACTCCAGCATCGGAGCCCAGAACGCGGAGTCCTTGCTGTTGACGACGAACTCGTCGCCCGCGAGGGGCTGCTGCAAGGTGCGCCCGCCACTGTTCAGCGGCCACAGGACATTGTCGTAGCCCGGGTCCGTGCCCGGCACCCAGCCGCCCGCGTTCAGGCCGGGCATCTTGCGGCCCGTCCAGCCGCCCTCATGCGCGCCAGCCAGTTGGGTGCCGCCCCGAACCCGGATGTTCAGGTAGGCGAAACGGTCCCGCGTCAAATTGGCGAGGGCGGACTCTGCTGCGCCAGTTCGGGCGTTGACCGTGAGGGACGCTTCGGCGCGGCTGATCTTGCCCTTGACCGTGGACAGCTTGCCCTCCGCGGGGCCGGTGTCGGCGCCGATGGTGACGTCTTCCTTGCCCGCCTTGATCTGCGCGATGATCGTGTCAAGCGCGTCCTTCGCGGGCACCTTGTTGCCGTTGATGGTGACGGTGCCGTCCTCGGCGTTGATGTTCGCCACGATCAGGTCGAGCGCCTTCTCAGCGTTGACCTTGTCACCGTTGATGGTGACCGTCCCGCCGGAGGCGTCCACGGTCGCAGAGAATGCATCCATGTCGGCGGTCATCGCCACCGTCGCATCATGCAAGCGCGCCTTCAGCAACTCCGGCGCCGCCCAAGCGTTCGCCTTCGCCTGCGCCTCATCCAGCGCGGCGGGGATCTCCGATCGGATGCCCACCGCAGCCTCCGCCGCGGCACCCCCGACGTTGTAGAGCGCAGTCGACAGCGAATCGTCAACGAACGGAATCGACTCGACAAGCGCAGCCATGCCGAACGCAATATCGGCGATAGCGTCCAGCGCGGAAGCTGAGAACTCCACGAACGCGCCAGCCATCTCAAACACGCCATTGATCACGTCGAGGAAGAACTGCATCAGCGGCGCACGGTTCGCGGCGACCCAGTCTGCGGCCCCGCCGATCTCGTCGCTGAACGCCTCAGCAAGGGCACCCTTGATGCCGTCCATCGCAACCTCAATGTTGCGCTTCGCGGACTCCATCTTGGTCGCGGTGTTGTCGCTCATCTCGGACAGCGCCCGGGCGGCAGCGCCGGCAGAACCCTCGATGCCGTTGAGCGCGTCAGCGGCCGTGTCCAGGTTCAGCGTGCCCAGCGCCGCGGCCATGTCCTCGGCCTGCGTCCCGAACAGCCCGACCGCGAGCCGTGCGCGCTCGGCGGGGTCCTCGACGCCCTGCAGCTTGGTCAGGATCTGGTCGAGCGCGTCACGGGCCACCGGGCCACCCTTGGCGAAGGCGTCCGCCATGGCCTGCGCGTCGAGCCCGAGCTCCTTGAGCGCCGGAGCCGCTGACAGGTCCTTGACCTTGATCGTCAGTTCCTTGAGCGAGTCGGCGACCTTGTCCGCGTTGAACGCGCCGCTCTCCAGACCCTGCACGAGCAGCCCGACCGCGTCCTCAGCCGACAGCCCCAGGTCTCGGAAGTGCGTCGGGTACTCCTCGAGCGTGTCGAGCAGGTCGTGGGAGGCGTCCGCGCCGTTCTGGTAGCCGGCGACGATGACGTCGAAGGCGTCCTGCGCATTGTCCGCGAGGCCCGTCTTGATGAGCTGCCCGGCGGCCCGGGCAGCGTCAGGAATGTCGGCCTGCATGATCTCAGCGACGCCAGACAGCGACGCGATGACCGACTCAACCTCAGCGTCGACCGCGTCCTCATCGATGAGGCCCTGCTCCAGCGCAACCCGCGCCGTCTCGAGGTTGTCCGCGATGGAGTCACCCCATGCGTTCGCGTACGCCTCACCCGCGGCGCGACCGAACCGGGCCGACGTCGCCTCATCCAGCCCCGTGCGGGCGCTGAACAGGTCACGCTCAGCCTCGATCGAAAGGCCCTGCTTGATGCCCAGGATGAGCCCGGCCGCGATGGCCGCGCCCACACCCACGACGGCGCCCGCGATCGGGATCGTGCCCAGCGCGTCAAGGATGCCCGAGACGATGCCCTCGCCCGCGTCGTCGCCCGCGTCCTCACCAGCTTGACCGACCTCGGCCAGCGACGTCTTCGCGGAGGACGTGTCGGCCGTGACCTTGATCTGAGCCTTCGCGCCGTTCAGGTCGCGCAACTCAGCCTTGGTCTCACGCAGCAGCTTCTGCGTGTTCTTGATGTCGAGCGTGACCTCGGGGGTTACCTCCATCGTGCGGAGGGTGCCCAGGTCCGTGGTCAGGTCCGCGATGCGCTTCTGCGCGTCCTTGATCGCCGCCTCGACCTTGACCTCAACCTTGGTCCCGGTCAGTTCCTTGATCTCGGCGCGGACCTCCTTGATGCGCGCCTGAGTGTCCGCGATCTTGACGTCCACCTCGGGGGATGCGTCCATGCCCTTGAGCTCGGCAAGGGTGCCCTTGAGGTCGGTCAGGCGCTTCTTCGCGTCGTCAATCTTGACGTCCACGTCAGGCTTGACCTTGACCGCGTCAAGTGTCTTCAGGTCCTTGGTCAGGACATCAACGGACTTCCCAGCCTTGGCGACGTCCTGAGACAGGTCCGTCATGCCCTTGCGGGCGCCGGAAACCTTGGCCTCGAAGATGGCGCGCACGGTACGGTCAGCCACGGCGCGCTCCCTTCTGTGCAGACTTCTTCTTGGTCGGGTCGAGCGTCACACTGATGAGCAGCGACCCCAAGTCGGGGTCAGCTTTGCGTGTGCGGCGCGCGTCCTCGATGGCGCGCGTGCGGTAGCAGCGCCGGAACGTCGGCACGTAGGCGTGCTGGTTGTCCGTGTCCTGACACTCAGACGCCGGGCCGCCGCATGCCTGACACGCGCCGGCCGCGGTCTCCGCGTCGGCCACGTCCAGACCCAGCGCCCACGCCCGGTCATAGTCGTCCAGTTCGTCCCACTGGGTCATCGTCAGGCCCAGCCTTCGCGCCGCCCGAGCCTCGGCACGCGCGCCGTGGTCGTCGTGCAGGCGGCGCGTCACCGAGGGAAAACAGGCTGCCCGTCGTTCGTCAGGTCCAGGCATGCGCGGAAGAACTCTTCCCACTGCCCGTTCGTCATGTCGTCGGCCCATGTCGGCCAGTCGTTGGGGGCAGGCTCGCCGTCCAGAGACTCGGTGCGGACGATGCACGCCCGGATCAGCGAGTCACCGAACGTGTCAGAGTTGTACCCGAGGCGGGCGTCGAGGTCGTCACCGTCACGCGGCGGGTGCCCGGTGAGTAGCCGCCGGAACTCGCCGCGGGTCAGGCCCTTGATGACCACGCACACCACACCGGACGCGATGACCTTGCGGCACTCGTCCATCCGGGCGTGCACCTCAGCCAGTTCGGCCTCCAGCGGCTTCGGTGCTGGCTGCGACGCACGCCGCTTCGGCGCGGGCAGGTCGTCACCCTCAGCCTTGCGGGCGATCGCCAGCGTGAGGCGCTTCTCCTCGAGCGTCAGGCGGTTGAACTCGTCCTGAGCGTCGGGGTGGAAGGTGTGAAAGTGGTTCAGAACCTTGGTGCGCATCGGGTCTCCCGTCCCACCCGTCCCGGGCAAAGCGAAAGACCCCGGCGCGGCGGGACGGGGGGTGCCGCGCCGGGGTCGAACAGGGGCCAGGCTCAGACCGTGAGCTCGACATCCTCGAAGTACGCAGACGCCGAGACGGTCGCCGTGAACTTCAGGTCCTCCTCCGGGGATGTCGGCTGGTTCTTCGTGCGGGTCAGCACCCGGCCCGGAAGCAGGTCAATGACAGTGGCGACGGTCGGGGTGACCGCCGAGTCCCAACCGAACGCCTGCGCGATGTAGACCTCAGCGCCCTGCGGCATCGCCGCATACGCCTCGTTCACGGCCTCGCTCATGGCCTCCTGCTGGTCGTACACGGCAGCGATGGTCACGTCGATCGTCTCGCCGACGTTGACCGTCTGCTGGACCACCTGACACGCACGCTGGCGCGTCTTCGTGATCGGGGCGCGAGACACGGACACGTCGCCCATGTCGTAGTGGCAGTCGATCTTGACGGTGGTCGCGTGGTTCAGCACGGACAGCGGGATCTCCCACGCGCCCACGACAGGGTCAGTCGTGACCAGCGCGGCGGGGATGATCCAGGTAGGGACGCGGCCAGCGGCGACGACGCCCTCGATTGCGGTAACGCTCATTCTGACTCCTCAGATTCGACCGGGGCGGGCGCCTCGGTGTCGGGGGTGGGGGTCGCCGCGGCCTTGGGGACGCGGAGTTTGGGGGGGCGCAGGCGCCCGTGCTTGTCGTAGGCCGACTGCTTCAGCACGCGCCAGCCGCCACGGGCAGCGGTCGCGGCTGGGACGGTGAAGTGCCCGTGAGGCAGGGATACCCGGACGAACTTCGACATGGTGGTCAGCCCTTCGTGATCGTGGAGTATTCGACGGCCAGGGACACCCGGCGCGGGTCCGCGTTCGGCTCAGCGGCCGGGGACGTGGCGAGGGTCTGGCGCAACGTGCCGCCCTTGCTAGACAGGCGCATCCCGCCGATGGCGTCCTCGACCTTGTCGGCCACCGCGATGGCGTCACGGGCGGTCGCACCCACGCAGGTGATGAGCACGCGGTCAGCACGGCCCGAGCGCGTACCCGACGCGCGGGCATAGGTGTGCTGACCCGGCGCCGGCCACAACACGGCGGCCTGCCCGACCAGCCCGTCGACGGTCGGCAGGTCGTGCGCGGGACCGTCCACGGCGTGAATGCCAGCGGCGGTGAGCGCGGCCTTGATCAGAGCGTGCACGCTGGTCGTCGTGCTCACAGGAACCGCACCACCTTGTCGCGCAGCTTCTCAACCTCACCGACGAGGCGCGGCTCCCACTGGTCAACAGTCGGCCGGATGAACGGGTTAGGCGCCATCACCGACGTGCCGAACTCCTGATAGACGGCGTACTCGGTGGTCGTCTCGATGGTCGCCACCTCGCCCCGACGAACCAGCCGCAGGCCTTGACGCAAATCACCCGACTCGACAGGCGCGATCGACTGTGCCGTGTTGAGCGCGCCACGACCGACCGTTGCCGCGATGCCCTCGCCGCCCCGTGCGACGGCGGCAGCAGCCCGGGACAGATCGCGGGCAAAACGGGCGAACTCTGCCCCGCTCACTTGACCCACCTGCACAAGATCAGCAACTCGACCGGGTGCGACGGATCGTCTTGCGCGGCGCGGGTGACCCACATCGGGTCACGGCCTGCGATGGTCACGCGGTCATCAGGCTCGACGCCGGCCACGTCGTGCGCGACCTTCACCAGGGGTGCCTCGAGCGTCACGGCCTCATCAGTGAGCAGCGACCGCGACGACGACGCAGGCTCCTCGACATGGCACGGGACATCCGCATGGATAGTGGCCCACGTCGTGACCGTCTTCTGTAGCGCCTCATCCCAGCTGGACGTCAGTCGCTCGATGGTGCACGCGTCGGTCATCAGCGACTGAGCGTGCGCACGCATCAGCGGCAGAGCCGCGGCGACGGCAGTGCCGATCATGCGATGCCAACCAGACGGTAGCGGTTGAGCGCGGCACGCTGCCTACTCGTCGGGGCGCCCGTCTCGAAACTGACCTGGTGCTGCCCGGACGTGACGGACGTGACGCCGTCGCGGTCGCCAGCGGCTGCCATCTCGTGCAGCACCTTCAGCACGTCGGCCGGGCACTCCTCGAGGCCGTGCACGATCTCCGCGACGATGCCGCGCAGTTTGTTGGAGTGGACCCCGCGAACCTCGCCCATGCTCGACCACTCGGGGTCGTCCACGGCGACCCCGTCAGCGGCGAGCGACACAAGGTCGACCAGCCGCAGGGTGGGCAGGAAGTAGCTGCACCGACCGCGGCCGTCGAGCGTGACCGTCTCGGTGACGAGGGGGGCGACGTGCCACCCGCAGTACGCCCGGACGGTTGCGCACGCAGACAGCCATGCCGCCTCGTCCACGCCGTCAGGCAGGTCTGCGAGCACCACGTCAGTCATGGGTCAGCCCTTCTTGCGGGCGGGCGCCTTGCGCGCCTTGGACGTGGCCGAGGCGACGGCCTTGTCCTCGACGTCGTCGGCCTTGACGGCCTTGCCCTCGGCGTCCATGCGCGCCCGATAGGCGGCCCGCTCGGCGAAGGTGGAGCCCATCGCGGACAGTGCCGCGTGGTTGTCGTTGCTCATGTCGTGCGTCCCTTCATGTGGTGCCGGTGGGACAGGGCGGGGCGGGTTGCGGCCCGCCCTGTCCCGGGGATCACACAGCGGTGATGGTGCAGAACGCCTGCGGGTCGAGAACCCCGAAGGCGTCCCGGCGCTCGGCGAGGACGGCGAGCAGGTTGCGGGTGAAGAAGTCCGCGTGCTGGTCGCTGACAAGGATCGACGGCGCCTCACGGCTCCACAGGACGGCCTGGCGGAAGTCTCCGACCAGGGCGGTGTTCTGCGTCATGGCCTCGGTGACGACGACGCGCAGGCCCCACAGGGTGTTCAGCTGCTCGACCGACGCCCGCGGGTCGCCGATCAGGTAGTTGCCCTGCGAGTCCTTCGCAGTGAGGAATCCGGTGGAGTACCAGTCGCTCGGGTGGATCACCAGCGCGTTGGGCTTGCGACGGCCCGTGGTGCGAACCGCCGCAATGGCGTCCACGACCGCGTCGATGTCCGTGCCGGCAGACCCAACGGTCAGCGGCGAGGACGACAGGATGCCGGTCAGGTTCTCACCGACACCGGACCCGTTGAGGAGCTGGTCCTCCAGCTCCTCGGCGAGGCCGTAGAGCAGGAAGTTGTCGATGAGCGCGCGGACCTGTCCGGCGTCGGCGGCAGCCCGCTTCGTGATCGGAATCCAGTGGGCGATGGTCTTGACCGTGGTCGACATGATCTCGAAGTCCATGCCCGACTCAGGCTTGACGCCCGACGCGGCGGCGACGGTGTACGGCCCCGGGCTCGCGCCCGAGATCGCCCCCGCGGCGGCGGTGGTGGCCTCCGCGACGGGGGCGGCGTTGTTCGTCTTGGCCGTGACGCGCACGTACTCGACGGTGTCGGACTCGGTCGTGGCCCGGGTGACGAGGTCCGCGACGGTCAGCTCACGCTCACCGACGAGGTCGGTCGTGGGGGTGTAGAAGTCGTTCCGGACGAACGCACCACCGGAGGTGGACGACGCGCCGGTCACGAGGGCCTTGGCGTCAGCCGCGAACGGCGACGTCTGGATGCCCTTGACCTGGTTCGGGACGACCCCGCCGCGCACGTACTGCTTGGTGAAGTCGCCGTAGACGCCGGACTCGATGAACAGCTGACCGAAGGTCTTGCCCTGCGTGTCCATCGCCAGGCCCTCGGCGGTGAACTTCTCGGACTTGGCGCCGTGGTCCTCGGCACCGCCGAGGCCCTTGAGGAACGCCTTGGCGTCGGCCATCTCGCCGCGCATGTCGGCTTCGGCCTTGACCTGCTCCTTGAGCGCGGTGATCTCGGCCATGCGGTTCTTCATCTCGGCGATCTCTTCGCCGGTCGGCGCGACGCCCTTGGCGTCGAGCTCGTCGGCGTAGGTCTCGAGCGACTTGACGGCCGCCTCGAGCTGGGTACGGATGGTGCTCATGTTCAGCCCCTTTCGGGCAAGACAAAGCGCCCGACGTGGGTGTCGGGTGCGATGGGTTGGGGTGGGTTGCTGTCAGTCCTCGACGGACAGCAGGGAGAGGGCGCCGCGGATGCGTGCCATCTCGACCACGGTGCTTGCCGGTGACTTGCCGTCCTCAGCGGAGGGGGTCACGGGGGCGGGTGTGGCTGACTTCGCGGCGGGCTTGTAAGTCGTGAGTGCCACGACCTTCTCGGCCAGACCGGAGAGAGTGACGGCGCCATCGTTCACGCCGTAGGACTGCCGCCATGTGGCGTAGTCGTCATTGCTGGCGACCTCGAATACGACCCAGTCGTCCGCGTAGTCACGGACCCAGGTGTACGTCTCGCCTGCGCCGTGGGCGCTGCGGACTGCGGCGTCGAGCGCGTCGCGCAGTTCGTTCGCGGTCATGCCGTGCGCCTTGCGGACGACGGCGGGCGGGGTGGCAATCTCGGCCGCGCCCGCCTTCTCGTCGTATGCCTTCGCGGACAGGACGACCGACTCGCGGTTGGACGGGATCGGCACGAACGCGCCGTTCAGCAGCTCGGCCTTCACGATGTGCGTCACGCCGTCCTTCTCCTCACGCACGGCGCCCATGAAGGCAACCGACGTCGTGCGGATATGGCCCTCACGCACCAGCGTGCGGACCTCCTGCGCGCGGGGGATGGACGAGTACGTGCCCTTGACGCGCAGCCGGCCAGCCTCGTCGTAGGACGGGACGCCCGAGCCGACCGTCGTGGCCGTGGACATGCCGTGGTCGATGTCGAACGTGATGTGGGCGGGCAGCGGGTCGAACACCTTGGCGTCGATGACCTCGCCGTCACGGTCCAGCGTTGGGGCCGACAGGATCACGTCGAACTCACCGTTCGGGTCGCCATCCGCGTCCTCAACTGCCTTGACCTCGCCCAGGGCGAACATCTTGTGCATGGTCACTGCTCCTTCGCCATTGCGCGGATGCGCTCTCGCAGGGTGGTCACGTCGCCGCCCGAGACCTGCTCGAGTGCCAACGCCTTGAGGACGGCATCGGTCGAGCCGTTGAGGTCCGCGGTCAGCGCCTTGGGGTCGACGTCGTCGAGGGTGGTCTGCCAGGACAGGCGGCCCATGACCGAGCGCGCCACGGACAGCGGGATGACGTCGGCGAGCGCGTCGGATGACGCGGCGGTCTGCGCTGCGATGGCCTGAGCCTGCGCGTCGATCGCGTCCAGTGGCATCGTCGCGGTGTTGAGGAAGATCCGATCCGTGCCGGGGATGAACGGCAGGTTCTCCACCTTGCGCTTCTCCGCAATGGTCATGTGTGACGCCTTGTTGAGCGCGTCCTGACGGGTCTCGAAGTCGCCGCGCAGAACCTCGTCCATCAGGAACTCGGCGTACACGTCATCGCTGCCCCACTCGGCCTGACGCAGGTCGACCTCGATGGCAGCCTCGAACGCCGGCAGCCGACCGCCCATCGTGTCCCGGTACATCGAGCGCATCTGCTCGGTGATGTTGGAGAACGTCGCCCGGTCGAGGATGTGAACCACCGGAGGCGGCACGTCGTATGCCGCGCACACCTCCTCACGGTTCAGCTTCCGCGTCTCGATGTACTGCGCCTCCTCGGCGGTCAGCGTCATCGTCTGCGGGGTCATGCCCTCCTCGAGCACGATCGTTACGCCAGTCTTAGCCGCGCCACCCGCAACCGAGTCCATCTGCGCCTTGAGTCGCGCCTGAGCGGACTCGGACAGGGTGCCGGGGTGTGACAGTGCCATGCCCGGACGTGCGCCCCGCTCCCAGAACGAGGACGTTGCGGTGCGGGCACTCCACTCGTTCTCCAGCGTCGCCCGCAACGGCTCCAGCGGGGACATCCCCCAGGTGCTCGACGTGGGGTGGAACGCCTTGAAGTGCACGAGGTCGGCGTCGGTCAGACCTGTCATCCGCGCCCGCGGCTTGCCGTTGTCGAACGTCCACGAACCATCCGGCTCGTCGCTCATCGACGTGGGGTGCAGCGGGTACAGGCCCTTGACGTCGCCACCCGCCCGCTGCTTGAACCAGAACGCGTCGCCGAAGATGTCGTACATGCTCGACGTCCACAGCATCAGGTCATGCCCGGACTGGCCGGGGTTCGGCTGTTTCAACAGGCGAGCCATCGGGTGGTCGTTGCGGCGCTTGCGGTCCATCTCTCCGTGCTCGTACACCGGCAGCGGCAGCCGCGCCGTGGCCTTAGCGAGCTTGGACACCACGACATAGGCCCACAGTTGGCGCGAGTAGATCCCCGCGTAGTGCGACGGGTAGTTGGCCGACGACATCGACGGCATCCCCGCGAACCACTGTGAGCCGTTCGCGAGAGAGAGGGGCGTCTTGGTGCTCACGAGAGATCCGTTGCTGATGAACATGCAGACCTCTCTATGGGCGCTGGATAAACGCGACGTCGAACATGAGCAGGACTACCTCGCCGTCCAGCGGCAGGTTCGTGGAGTCGGGGCCGGCCTTCAGCGCCTGCGCGTTGCGGAGTACGAGCGCCTTGTCGTCGGCCTCCCACAGGACGCCCCCGAACGACGACCCGTCGTGCATGGTCACGAACACCTGAGAGCGGAGACGGGACCGCAGCACCCTTGAGCGCATCACAGCGTCACCAACCCCCGGGTTTCATAGACGGATTCGGCGCTCACGTTGAGGCCACGGATGGCGCGCACGGCGGCGGCCAACGGGCCAACCTCGGGCGCATCCTTGAGCTGGAAAGCGCGCTCACCGGACGTGCCGACCGAGCGCCACTGCGCGGCCTTCACTGCCTCATTGAGCGCGGGCTGGTTGCCGTGCCGGATCGTCCCGCCGTCCACGGCATCCGCGAACGACCCACACGCGGCGGGAAAGTCTGAGGACTTCATCGACTCGACCTTGGAACCGGCCTTGTCGATGTCGTCCTCGAACGCTCGCGGTGGGGTGACGGTGCCGCCCCATGCCTGCGTCAGGCGGGCGCACTCGTCGGCCAACTTCGCGGCCTGCAACGGCGCACCCTGATTCGTGAGCATCACCTGACGGCGCCCGTCCGGCCGCTCCCACGCAACGGCGATCCACGCCGTGCGATCCTCGGCCACGTCGGCACCGAACGACACCTTCGCGCCACGTTGCGCGGCGGGATCTGCAAGGTCCATCCACTTGGCGAGCGACAACGCGCCGCCCAGCGACACAGGGTCCTCCCACCATGAGAAGAACTCGCGCGCCCACTCGGCGGGGGGCATTGACAGTCGCAGGTCGTTCAGCGACTCCTCAGTGATGCGACTGCACCAAAGTGCGCAGTTCGCCTGCCACCACAGGTCGCGGTCGTCCATCGCGCAGCCGGGCACGGGTGGGTCTGCGGTGTGCTGACAGTTGCGGTCGGCGCATGCCTTGACCTTCGCGCCGTACTCGACGTAAGCCAGTCGCGGGTCTTTGCCGGTGCGGCCACGGTCGCGGATGCGCCGCAACTGCTCGGAATGCTCCATGCCGGCCGAGGATGCGATGCGAACCTGCGCGCCGGGCCGGGTCAGCATCGTCGGATAGACCGCGCCAACATGCTTAGGCTCGAGGTACAGCGCTTCGTCAAGCGTGATGCGCTTGACGCCGGTCAGGCCACGTCCGCCCTTACCGGTACGGGAACGGAACTCGATGCGGCGCCCCGACTCGCGGTGGATGATCGACAAGTCTTGGTGGCCCTCCATGTAGTCCACCTGATCGGCGTACTCATGGTTGGACTCGATCCACTGCCGGAAGTCTCGGAACGTGCCCTTCGACGTGTCCAGCAAGTGCGACGACCACACGTGCTTCTCGGCGCCGAACACGAACAGGTCGGCGAGCGCGGCGATGCCCAGCGTCGACGTCTTGATGTTCTGCCGGGGCGCGACAACGGCCACCTCGAACGCGGCCGGTCGGTCGTCGGCAACCTCGGCATAGATCGAGTCGAGGATCCAACGCTGCTCATCGTCAGGCGGCAACCCCAGGTCGGCGCCAACCCTCGCGGCTAGGTCGCCGTTCGTCCACTTGCTCGCCGGTCGGTGCCGGTGAAGCGGCTCGTACATCAGGCGTGCCGACGCCTACGCGCCTCGAGCTCGTCCTGCAACTGGCCCGGCGCGGTCGCCTTGCCGGCGCCACGGGTGGCCGCCGCCATCTTCGCGTCGTAAGTGTTCGCCAGCGACGAGTACGCCGAGCCGGTTTCCATCTCGCCACGGTCGAGGCGTCGAGCCAGCGCGACAACCACCTGACCGAGCGACGTGTCCAGACGGTCGGCCTGCTCCAGCTCGGATCGGGCAGCGGCCTCGATCGGACCAATGTGCGGGCCAGCCTCGACATTGGCCGACTCAGGAGCGATCGGCACGACGTCGGCGCCAGGCGCACGGTTCGTTCGCTTGCGGCACTTGTCCGAGCAGTAGCGCGCGTTAGCACGGCCCGCGGCAAACGTCTTGCCACAGGTGCAGGTGAACTCAGGCATCGAGGACACCTCCCGGCCGTCCGGACATCACACTCGAGGAGGGAGAAGCGGGAAAGGTGGCGGGTCTTGAGGCTGACAGCCCCGGAGATGCGCGACCCCCTACCCCATCACCAGTCGAGGGTCGTCGCCTCTTGCCGTGCGCGTCCTCGCACTGCGCCGTCGTGCTGGTTGCAGCGACGCCCGCAGGTGGGACAGGGTGAGCCGTGAGCCAGCCCGCGGTACTGGTCGGTGCCGGGCTCGTGATCGGCGTGCAGGTTGCTCGTCTTGCCATCGGGGAGCGGCCACATGGGGTGACCGCACAGGCAACACGGGTCGCCGGGCTGGTACGCCTTGAGTAGTGCGGCGCGTGCCCTCTTGTGCGCCGCGGTGTTGTAGATCCGCGAGGACGGTGGACGGCTACTACTGAACGGCATCGGACAGGCGTCGTGCGTTGGCGTGCCTCACGTCGAACCGTCGATGGCAGGTGATGCAGCGCGGCGAGTAGTGCTCGGGATGGATGCTGTAGGCGACAGGCTGGGCGCTTAGGCCCTCCTGCTCCAGCTCGTCGGGGTCGTCGTGGTTGTAGGACCAGTGCTGCGCGGCAGTGCCGCAGTCGATGCACGGGTACTGCTGGACGAGCCCACGGTCTGAGCGGACGCGGTCATGGGCGGCGGCGTATCGGATGTCGTCGCGTCGGTGGTGCTCGGCGCGGTCTCCGCAGTTGCTCGTCGTGCCCCTGTTGAGGTCACCCACCCGAACGACGGACGATGCGCCACAATCGCACGCGCAGAGCCACCGGGAGCCAGTGGGCTCGATCGCGACCAGCGAACCGAACCGCCTGCCGGCCAGGTCGGTGCGCTTGGATGGGTGCGCCGGGGTGGCCGTGCCGTAGCGCCACTGCTTCATGTAGTGGCCGTAGCACAGGCCCTTGCGCTTCACGGGCTTGTCGCAGTCGTCCAGGGTGCAGGTCGTTTCGCTCATCAGTTCATCTCCCGGATATGCGGACACCCCGAGCCGGGAGACTCGGGGTGTCCTACCTGCGAGGATCAATCGCAGGATGATCAGTGGTTGCTCAGGTCCGCGCCATCTCCACGGCATCCGCGTACTCCTCGAGCAGTACGTCGACCCATTCGCCGTGTTCGACCCTGCATCTCGCGCCTTCGGGGCAGCGTTGGTGTCGGCGCCATTCGGGCAGGTTGTCGGCGAGTGCGCGCGCGACTTGCTCGGGTGTGGGTTCGTCGCTCA
>Ga0209063_1000816_pt1 | contig 18064 bp, 20 predicted proteins | sample KloWWTmeKNB19Kit_FD_187177 | JGI IMG/M metagenome (GOLD analysis project Ga0209063, IMG submission 187177) | Active sludge microbial communities from Klosterneuburg, Austria, studying microevolution and ecology of nitrifiers - Klosterneuburg... | ecosystem: Engineered > WWTP > Aerobic digester >... | reverse complement strand
CATTGCAACCTCGGCTGGCACGGATCTTCAACGCGGCAGGCATCCCACTTATGGAAGGCTATGGCTTAACGGAAACCTCGCCGGTAGTAAGCGTGAACGATGCACGCAACAACGGGCTAAGGTTCGGTTCCGTTGGAAAACCGCTGGACAATGTGCAAGTGAAGATCGCGGCTGATGGAGAGATCCTGGTGAAAGGCCCCAATGTGATGATGGGCTACTACAGACAACCTGAAATGACTGCCGAAGTACTGACACCGGACGGTTGGTTCCACACCGGTGATATCGGCGAGATCTCCAGTGATGGTTTCTTGAAGATCACCGATCGCAAGAAGGAAATGTTCAAGACCAGCGGTGGAAAATACGTAGCTCCGCAATTGATCGAGAACATGTTGAAGGCTTCACGTTTCATTGAACAGGCCATGGTGATCGGGGAGAATCGAAAATTCCCGGCAGCACTGATCGTTCCCAGCTTTGCCTTTCTCAAGGATTATTGTGCACTGAAGAACATACCGTTCATCAGTCAGGAGCAAGTGATCAAGGACCCGGTGATCGTGGCGCGTATAACGGCCGAGGTGGACAAGGTCAATGTCACTTTGGGGCATTGGGAACAGGTGAAGAAGATCGCGCTCATGCCCAAGGAATGGGGCATCGATACAGGCGAGATGACACCCAAGTTGAGCCTCCGCCGAAAACACATCCTCGCCAAGTACAACGACCAGGTGGAAGGGATCTATTCGTAGCGCGCATTCTCGGTAGGGCTAGTTTTACACCGCTTAATCCAACGTTCAAATGTTACGCAGTCTGTTGATCCTTTTATCACTCACCCTATTTGTCTCGTGCAAAAAGGAAGCGGGCGAGGGTGGCAAAGCCGAGATCCACGGTCGAATAATGGAGCAGCGCTATTCGTCCATAAATCAACTCCCCACCGGCGACCCCTACCCACTGCTCGATCAAAACGTATATATCATTTACGGTGACACCACCGATGGTGCCTACCCTGATGACAATGTGGATTCCGGGCCTGACGGCAAGTTCCGTTTCCAATGGCTGCGCAAGGGAAGTTACACGGTGTACGCGATCAGCGACTGCCACCCCTCGGACCCCAATTGTCAGGGTGAGAGGAAAACGATCTCCATTCCCTTGGACATCGGCGATCGCAAAGGAGTCGTGGAGATCGGTGACTTGACCGTTGAGAAGTGGTGAACCGGCTACGTTCCTTCCTGTTCGCGTTGTTCGCGTGTCTCCTAGCTCTTCAAGGCTGGGCACAGGAGCGAGAACGCCCGGCAGTACAGCAAGAAATCTGGACAAGCATCGGGGTGAAAGGAAAACCGATGTTCTTAAAAGGACTCATCGGCAAGAAAGCAGCGAAGCGCCTGCGTACCTCAGCAGAACTCGGCTACCGGTCCGCAGATGCGTTCTTCGCCGGAAAACAGACCTATCTGGAGCTCGCAGCGGCCTATAAGTTGAACGACCATTTCTCCATTGGTGGTGAAGGACGTTACGCTTACCGAAGCGAAGGAATGAACCGGCAACGGGTAGCGGTCCTGTTGGGATACGAGACGAAATTCGATCGCTTCGAGGTGAGCTATCAATTTGATTATCAGCACAATTTCAGGCCGATCGGAGAACAACGTGAAGTGTTCCGCAACAAGTTCGCGATCAACTACAACATCAAGAAATTCAAGCTGGACCCCAAATTCAGTGTGGAGTTCTTCCAATGGGCCGGTTATAAAGGCCTGATCTATTTCGGCACACGTTACAAACTGGCCACTGAATGGTCACCATGGAAGGGACATGCATTCGACCTTGGAATTGTCCACGATCGTGAACGCGCCGTATTCGCTCCTGTCTATCGCGTGATCGTTGCGGTCGGCTATACCTTGGAGCTCTGATCATGGACCCGAACAGGAATCGCTCTTTGGCCTCGCGACTGCTGCTCTTCGTGGCTATTCTGCTGGGGGCAGTGGTGATCGGCTACTTCATGCTGCGACCTTCGGATACGCTCCCGATCTACCATCCTGCACAACTAGATAAGCGCTTGGTCGACCCACAAACGAGGCAGGCCGAAGGCGAACACCACATCACCGATTTCCATTTGATCGATCAATTCGGTGGCCAATTCTCGTTAGCGGATGTCGGAGATCGCATCATTGTAGCCGATTTCTTCTTCACCACCTGCGCCACGATCTGTCCGAAAATGAGCGTGCAAATGGAACGGGTACAAGCCGCATACAAGAGCGAGCCGAACCTCTTGCTCCTCTCCCACTCCGTAACACCCGAGATCGATTCCGTCCCGGTCCTTGCTGCTTACGCGGACCTGCACAATGCTGACCCCGCACGTTGGCGATTCCTTACCGGCGACCGTAAGCAGATCTATGACCTTGCACGGAAAAGCTATTTCGCCGCGATGGACGAAGGCGACGGTGGACCCGATGATTTCGTACACACCGAGAACTTCGTGCTCGTCGATCCACAGCGTAGGATCCGCGGTTTCTACGATGGCACTTCCGCGATGGATGTGGATCGGCTGATCGGGGATATCGCCAAGTTGTTGAAGGAAGCTCGGGTGCGTTGAGCCCTATGGCGTTGGAGATCCGTAACGTAATTCCTCCACTTTCATTCCACCGTCCACAGCTAGCTCCAGACGGTAAAGGCGATCGTATCGTCCTTCTGGAATGGCCTCGATCTCCTGCCCAGAGAGCCCACGAACGATCCTCGGCACCGTGTTGCTATGACCCGCGACCAAGACCACCTTGCCACGATCCTCTGTCTTGATCCGTACGATCAGCTCGTCCACCGCGCCCGGGTCCATCACTTCCTGTTCAAGGCCGAGTCGCTCTGCCAGCACACCGGCGGTTTGTTGTGTACGCAATGCGGTGGTCGCATAGATCCGTTGAACATGGGCATCGGCCAACCGATCAGCGAGGGCGATCGCACGTGCCTCGCCTATCTCCGATAACGGTGTATCGATGGATGTATCCAGCTTTTCCGCATGGCGCACCACATATACGATAGTTCCCTCCGGTGCTATGGCAACATGGGTTTGCGCAGCGCAACCACCGAGCAGGATCGCAACGATGGCAAGGGATCCAATAACGAATGAATGGAAAGTCATGATCCGAAGATACACCACCTTGGGTTCCTTCATTTGTACGCCCGGATCACCTAACTGAGCCCGTACCTTCCTTTGACGAAGTACCACCTAATTTCGTCCCATGCGCAAGTTCCTCGATCGCTATTACGGCACCCTCCGGAAGATCAAGGCGAACTACGTGCTGTTGAACATCTTCAATTTGAAGAAGCTGGCACATGCGCGGCGGATGTACGAGAAGTATGGGATCCAACGCAGCGTTCTGCTTCCTATCAGCAGCATCGATCTACCAAAGAGCCCGGCCACGGACCTGCCTTGGCTGGATACTTCGATAGGCGTTGCACGGTTGAAGACCGATCCGAAACTCGCTTCCTTCGACACGCCCACACAGGAGGCGATCAAGGCTTGGCCTGCGAACGGCTACGTGATCCTGCGCGGTCTTTTCAAATCCGAGGAAGTGAATTCCATCAACAATGAGATCGATCGTTTGATCCGCGATAAGGTGGTCGATTTCAACTTCACCGGTCGCAAGATCATGTTCGCTTTCCACCATAGCGACCTGCTCCGGAAGTATGTGCATGACCGCCGTATCCTGGATGTGATGGACTACCTGCTGGGCAAGAAGATGAACGTGTTCCAGAGCATCAACTTCCTTACCGGCAGCGAGCAGGCCGCGCACAGTGACAGCATCCACATGACCACCCACCCGCTCGGTTATATGTGCGCCGCATGGATCGCGTTGGAGCCGATCACGCCCGACAATGGACCGTTGGTCTACCATGTTGGATCGCACAAACTCCCCTACCTCTTGAACGGATCTTACGACCACGGCGGAAACCAATTCGTGATCGGCGAAGATGCCTACCTGCGGTACGAACAAGCAGTGGACCGTTCCATCCAGACCGGCAACTTCAAACACAAGGAACTTTTGGCCGAACCCGGCGATGTGCTGATCTGGCATGCCAACCTATTGCACGGCGGCAAGAAAATGACCACACCAAATGCGAGCCGAAAGAGCATGGTGATCCATTGCTTCGCCGATGATGTGCTGTGCTACCACGAGCTTACGCAGCGGGCGGCGATGATGGAGGATCATTGAGTGAGAGGCTTGTGAACATACCTACGAGGCAGCACTATATCTTTGAGGTATATACCTACAACTATGAAAGGCGTGACCATACTTGAAGATCTTGCCAGTAAGAAGCGCTACCTCCAGATCGACATCGCTGAGTTGGACAAGCGACGCGAACAGATCGAGGATATGATGGACGGCTTGATCGCCGAAGAGCGTGCCGGCCAACCAACGATCAGTTTGGATGCATTGGAGAAGAAGCTCCGCAAGCAGGATAAGCTGGGATGAACTCAAAGATACGATCCTTAACGTTGAGATCCTTGAGGTTGGGCACCGAAAAGACATTTATCGGTGACGAATTCCTCGCCGATGATGTGCTGTGCTACCACGAGCTTACGCAGCGGGCGGCGATGATGGAGGAGTGAACAAGGCGAAAGGAGTTGCGACCTATACAAAACAACTTGTAGGGTTGGTGCGAATACTCACCTACATGCTACTTTGACCAAGTGAAGATCCTTCTGAATTTCGCTTTGCTCACCGGGTTCTTGGCAAGCTCTATTGCTTGTGCACAAGTTGACCTACACTCCGAGAGAAGGGCCATGATGCTTGGCGACGCAGCAGGTATCATCCAACGCCTTTCGACCAATTTGTCCAGCGGACCATTGAACGCAACACCCCTAGAACACGCGCGGGTCCTGGAAGCATTGGGTGAGCAATATCATCGCTTGAGCGATATTGGCCAGGCGAAACGGTTTTGGGACGAAGCCCTTTTGTTACGTCAGCGAACGTTCGGTGATAGCTCAGCCGAAGCATCCGTCGGGTATGCGTATCGGACCCGTTACCACAACTACATGGCCGCTTCACAGATGGACCATCAAGCCCTGAGCTTGGAGGTGGCTGAACGTGCCAAACACTTGTTGAACACCCGACGCGGCCAGGTCGATCCAACTGAACGTGTGTTGATCCTGCGCGAGTTCGGATATTCTTTCAAGGTAGCTGCCATGGCGATCGGCATGGATGATCATGACCGGCTTTCGCGAACAAGAGCCTACTTCCGCGAAGCCTTGCGTGTGGCGCTCCATGCACGGGACACGATCTGGGTTGCCCAAGTGACGCACGACATAGGCAACACGTTCACGGATGAGGTGGGATGGTCTGACCTACCCGTATCGAAGAGCGTCATCGCGGACAGCGCTCACATCTGCTACCAGCGATCCATCGAACTAATGACCGCCGCTGGTTTTGGCACCAGCGAAGCCGTGATGATGGACCACTATACCACGGCTCTGCTGTACCGGTATGCCTACGGACCGGACAGTTGCCGGGCTTCCATCGCGGCGTTCGATAGGGCATTGCGCACCATGCTGCAACATGTCGGTCAACCACCGACCATCGATCCGCTACACTATGATGTGCGCATCACCAACCCTGCACAAATGGTGGAACTGCTCTACCAACGTGCGGAAATGCAGCAACGATGGATCGATCCCAGGACCGAGTTGCAACAATTGAATGATGCCATCCGCTCCATCAAGGCCGCTGTGCCATACTGGGAGCAGATCCTTCGAGAATACAAGAGCAGCGATCTCGAGAAGGTGACAGGGAGTTACAGCCATTTCCCATTCCGACTTGGCTCCAAGTTGTTCCTTCAACGACATCTCCTCACCGGTGATCGCGATGATCTGTACACTTCCTTCCAGTGGAGTGAACGCAACCGCAACGCACTGCTTCAGCGGAAGCGCATCCACGTCGGGTTGGACCCCTCAGCGAGGGACGTTCCAGAACTGGAACAGTCGCGTATTGTAGCTCCCGCAGGGACGGTGGTCATCGCCTTCAGCCATCCTAGCTATGGAAACGTTTTCGTGATCGACGAGTACGGTTTGTCCGTGACCGCGCTGCCCGAAATACCGTTGGATCCGGACAACAGCACCGGCAAATTCAAGGAATTCGCAATTGCTGATCATGCATGGACCCCAGATCGCTATGCACGCGAAGGGTTCAAATGGTACAAGCATTTGCTCGCACCCGTCCTTGAACACCGCAAAGCGCGCAACATTGTCATTATCCCTTATGGCAGCTTGGCGTTGCTACCCTTCGAAAGTCTCTGTACTTCGCCGTCCGCAACACAATGGAGCAACGTGGCTTTCTTGGGCCAAAAGCATACCGTGCGCTACGCGCGTTCAGTTGAAGAGGCGCTTGGCCCTGCTGCCCAATGCACACGAGCCGATGCCTTCTTCGCCACAGCAGAAGTGGACAGCCTCGCCGATCTCCCATTTGCCAGAACCTTGGTCGACCAGCTACACGCATCACACAACGGCAGTGTGCTCGACAACCACCTTGATCGATCCGATCTGATCGGTGCGTTCAACTCACAGGGCCTATTCCATATCGCGACCCACGGCGTGAACCCCGCGGTTCCGGATGCTGCACCATTCCTCCTGCTCGCCGATGGGCCATGGTCCTCGACAAGCCTGCATGACAAAGAGATCCGCCGCACGCTTGCAGTTCTTAGCACCTGCTCCAGCGGCAGCGGTCGCAACTACCAAGGCGAAGGTGTGATGAGCATCGCCCATGCGTTCCTTGGTGCTGGCACAAAGTCGGTAGTACATACCCTTTGGCCCGTGGATGATCGCGCAACAAGTGAAATCCTTCGCGCATTCTACGAAGGCCTGGAGGATGGACTCTTGGCTTCCGAAGCACTGCACCGCGCCAAGATGGAATTCATCCAGCGACACGGCGATGACGGGCTAGCCGCACCTTTCTACTGGAGCGGTATCGTGATCAGTGGCACGGATGTATGTCTGGAACCTGAACAGGACCCGACTTGGTGGTATGCGATCGGCGCAGCGCTGGCCTTCGGCGGAGGCGGCTACATGTTCTCCAAACGCCGCAAAAGTTCGCGCGCCTTGGCCGCGAACTGAGCGTCCTCCCCTTTCTCGATGTCGCCCAAGATCGTTCGAGCACTCTCGATTTCATTAGCCCGCAACGCGCACAAGGCCATGTTGAATTGGGCCTTTGCGCCGAACACCGATGAGGTTGGAACACGCGTGAACCAAACTTCGGCCGATGCACAACCCTCTTCGCGCAACTCCAGAACTCCGCTGAAATACTGGAGCGTGTCGTTCCGTGGATCCTTCTCTACCGCCAATGTCAACAGTAAGCGAGCCCTCGTGATATCGTCCTGCTTGTAGGCGTTCATGATCGCATCCATGGTACGAGGTGTAGTGCCCATGAGCACGGGGAGACCGGGTTCTGCAATGGCGAACTCATCGGCCAGTTGTTGTGGCGTATCACTACTGCTGATCGACCAAACCCCAGCAACACTGAGAAGCACGAGAACTGCCGCAGCCCAACCCATCCAAGGCTGTAACAAAGGACGCACCACCGTTGGTCGAGCATCCAATTCGCGATCGATCGCCTTGAACTGACCGCGCAGCGCTTCAGCCTTTTCAGCAGCTACTGCCTTGCCGCCCGACTGGATGCCACGGATCGACAACACGAACAGATCATAGCGCTCGCGGAACGCTGGCCCACGCTCCAACTCTGCATCGAATACAACAGCTTCCGCCTCCGGCATGGTCCCGAAGAACCGCGCCTCGAAGCGGTCCAGTTCCTGTTCGTTGATCTCCTCGTCGGTCATAATAGCAGCAACATCAAACCGCCCTTCACCTTCTCCATCAAGCGTTTCAGCGCGATGCACTTCTTCTTCTTCGCCACGTTGGCCGACGCGTAGCCCATGGCCTTGGCGATCGCCACCATGTCCATGCGCTCCACATAGTAAAGTTCCAGCACCCGTTTGTCGGCGGGTGAAAGTTTGTCCAAGTGCTCCCGCACCTTGCTGAGGTCCTCGTCACGTTCCATGCGTTCCTGGGCATCTGGCCTATGTTGCCCTTGTACATGGATCGCATACCGCTCCGAATGGTTCCCGGCAATGCGCGACTTTCGCAGCCGCGTCAAGAGCAAGTTCTTCCCGATCGCGAAGAGATACGTCTTGATGTTCCCACTGAACGCATCCAACTGCCCGCCCTGCCGCTGCTCATAGAACACCAACAACGTCTCTTGGAACACATCCTTCGCATCCTCGGCATCGGCACTGAAATTCTTGCCCGCCCACGCCACGAACTCGTTGCGGAACTGCCGGTAGTGGGCGGTTACTTCCTGTTCGGCGGGGGTGGTGGGATACTGGGAGAGCATTGGGGCGGACAGGTACGCAAGATAGGGGTGGTAACCTTTTGTGGAATGCCGACATCAAGGATGTGCCTGACTTTCAGACATTGTCCCTTACCGAACTCATTCAGGAGTTGACCGAGGATATCCGAGAACACGAGCGTGAACTGCTTGAACTCGAACGCAGGGGCCGGATATCGAAGGTCAGCGCTTGTGTCGCCCTCATCCTTTACCTGCTCTCCACTGTCAGCGGATCAACACCCACCTATATCGACTTGCTCTGGCTCGCGCTCGCATCAGGCTCTGCGCTGGTTGCCTTTGTGTCTTTCAAACGCCGCGCATTGACCCTTGTTCTGATCGGCCAGAGCAGGTTCTACCGGTCCATTGTCATCGAAGAGGCCTATACTGGAAAGGATATCGGACCCAAGATCTGAACGCATCAACCATCCTCGGGGTCTGTGTTTCCTCCTAGTCTACATCCATCGATCAGTCTTGTCCATTCCCTATCACCGAGCCAACCACGAAGAACGCTGATGCGATATGCAACGTTCATAGCGACTTTAGTGCTCGTCACTTCCATCAGCGCGCAGACCACGAGATCCTCCACCGGCACCGCCGTACTTGACATCGGGAACCGCCGCGACATTACCCATGAGTGCAACACCAAGGCACGGGAAAAACTTATGCGGGCGGCGCTACTCGATGCCGTGGAGAAGGTGGTGGCCATCGACATTTCCGTTACAACCTCGCTACGCGTAACAGAGCAGCGCACTCCGGATGCCGGAACCTTTCGCGAGCAATACATGAACGAAGTGTTGCAGCAGTATCACGTGAAATGGTCCCGCTCCGGGGACTACACCTTCCGCCGCGACACGTCAGAACCTCGGGTGTGGCTCTGCACCGTCAGCGGACTGATAGAACAGCTGCCATCCGTCGGTGCTCCCTCATTCAGCGCGGACCCGTTGCCCATGGCGCCATACATCCTGGCCAAACGAGGCGCGGTGGTGTACCTCTCACTGGGCACGGGAAGTGCGATCACAGTCGGCCAGCGCTATGAGGTGCTCAAGCGTACACATGCAGGCTCCCGTGTACCAGCGGAGAAGGTGAATGGGCGCATCGTTGTGCTAGCTACCGACCCCGGGTCTCCACCCTTGACCCGCATCGTCACTGGCCGTTACGGGATACGTGAACGGTACACATTACGTCCTGCCAAGTTCCCATTACTGCGGGGCGGCCTGCGTGTGGGCTATTTCGAGCGCGATGCTTGGCAACACTTCGAAGACCCTCCCGACAGCCATCGGATCACGGGCCTTTCCCTGGACTATTACGAGCAGAGCTTGCTGGACGGACTCGGAGTGACCCTGGGCATTGACCTCTTCACCGACCAAGCCACCGACTCGACGCAGTTCCAGAGCATGGCCATCCGCTTGGGCGGTCTGGCCCGACTGTCCTTAGTTCCCGAAGTGCTACACCTGCGGCCGACCCTGAGCATCGGGTACGCACAGCCACACCAAGTGTACCGGGTCAATGGCCAGGTGATGCTACAAGGCCAGTTGGACTTGTGCCTGAACCTCGGCCTGTTGGACCTCTCCGCTGGAGTTCGCTATACTCAACTGCTAACAGATCCGGGCCTGAACGGAGCCTATGCCATATGCACCTTGGGCGTGGACCACTACCGCTTCATCCCCTCTGCCACTGAACGTACCCAACCGGCACTCAGAACGTTGATCAAGAGTTTGATAGGGAGATAGCGGGTAACCTTTGGGAGCATCAATGGAAAGCAAGATTGGATGAAAGGTTTTTATGGTGAAGATTTGTAACCATAAAGCTTGTTCCTATTTATTTCGTGGATATCCGCGTTCTTGCTCTGGTAACCTGACATCCGGACTCGTAAATGCACGTTCAATAAGCAACTAGCATAGCTGTTTCGGGTGAGGAAGCCTATTTCGCCAAGCTTGCTTGGGGAATTGCAAGAATGCAACAGGACCGATGCGGAGCATTCAGTCCATAAGGAACAGGACATTGACTATGATCATGATCACGCAAGCAATCATTGGTATCCAGTAACCACTGAACTTGAAGGCGATTCTGGAGATGTCCCGCAGAAAGACAGCGAGAAGAACAAACCCCGTCCATACAAGAAAGGTCTTTTCCGCCATGGCACCGATCAGGGTGATGCCGCCCAATAACGTGGGCAAAAGGCTGAATATGAACAGTAACAACCTCGGTTTGAGGTCTTGGTCATATAGGTATATGAGAAGACGAAGGAACATGAGGTGTTTGTCGTATTTGGAGCCTTGCGGTTTGAGCGATGGCCACTCGGCGCGGCGGAGTGCCTGTTCCGAAGTGCCACCATTTTGTCGGCGTCCTTAACTCGATCATGAAATGGACTCAAGCCCCCATTCGATCAGCGGGTTGGTCCAAAATCGCACCCTCTTCACTGATGGTATAGATACCTAGAACGCACCCTGTTCCCAGGTCCAAAGACACCCCGGTAAGAAAGCCGCCATATCCACAAGACGTATTCACATTGATGCGGCCGGGAACGAACTCCGCTTCGTTGACTGGCAGATGGCCATGAACGAAAGGTTTGCCCTGCCAAGCCGGTTCAAGGTCATAGTTCCAAACCAGATCGTAGGCTGCCTTGTCGTGAAGTGCCAGGCCATCTTCCTTCAGAGGCGCATGAACGAAGATGTGTTGTTCGGTCTCGTGGCACAGAGATGTGCTTTCTAGGAATTGGACAATGTTGGACCTGAAAGGCTCGGGAGCCGCTTGCCATTCCGCGTAGGCCTCTTCCCTGGTGCGCTCGTCGAATCCCTCTGGGTGGTCGCGCCCCGCGATTAAATCCAGTAGCATCTGGTCGTGATTCCCCCTCAGGAAAATCCAGTCCGGATGCCGTGATTGCGCATACATCAGAATCTCCAGCACGGCCATGTTGGATGGTCCCCGATCCACGTAGTCACCAAGGAAAACGGCGATGGCTTCATGTTCCTCAGCCAATGCTACCGCACGGGCGGTGGCCTGTGCGTGCCCATGGATGTCACCGAAAGCGAGATGTTTCATAATTCAAATTCAGTGCTGCCCCGACGGGACTCGAATGGGACCATCAGTGCGTGCTTCAACATGCGGGGAGATTTCGGAGCGTCGGCTGCTTTTTTGGGCATGTTGCGGTGGTGGTCGGGAAGAACAGGCGATATGACCCCGGCTTGTTCATTCAACGCAGGTCTTTGAACTGTCCGTTCCGGATCTCATACGCGTAGGATGAGGTCTTGTGGCACTTCCTGCACGGAGATGAAACGACACCGCCGATCATCGCTGTGGCATCCGTTACATTCTGCTTTTCAACGAATACTGTGGCTCCGCAGTGTTTGCAGGCCGCTGTCGTACTGATCGTCTTTGCCATGTTGAGATGGTTCACCGTTGATCGCACCAACGCGAGAAAGGTTACCACTGTGAGTCCGCTAAATTGCAACCAAAGCATGAGCAACTCATGTTGGTCTGACGACCACGTTGAGATGGTGGCCTTGCGCACGAAGAAAACGAAACCAAAGCCCAAGCCGACCGCCGAGACCCGCCAAGACAGGCGTGCTAGCCATCTTCAAGAACCACTCGGCCCTATTGAGTCTCACTCAGCTACCGTCCTGTTCGATCAGGTCAGTGGTAACCTTTTCTGGGGTGGTGCTATAGACTATCTCAAAGGCGGAATCCGAAAAGCCCAAATAGAGTAGGAAAACTAACAAACCACATTAAGCATGAAACGTGTGTTTCTAAAACTAGCGGAACGCCTCACCGGCGCTAAGGTTCACGCGGACCACGCTGCCATCAAAGGCAACAAGAGCGGAGGAACAAGGGACATGAGCGGCAAGGATTGGAGGTCCTAGATCAATTCAATGAGGACCAAGCAGGGCGACCGCACTTGCGCAGTCGTCCTGCTTTCTTCATGAACATCTTTTTGATGATCTGAAACTCATCCAGTCTCGTGGTGGATGAAAGCGACAACGTTGAGAACTCAGAAGGTCAATCGCAAACAACCTAGCAAGGAGCTACTGGGGAAATGGCTATCCATCTGATACCAATTGCGCGCAAGGGTCTGTTATACTCCTTTGAACCGTTTTCGGGTCTGCTATTAGTACGCCCGATCAAAGGACAGGATGTACAAACGCACCGCTTGCCCGAACAGATCCAATTCAACCTGCACCAGAACGATCGCCCATATCAACTGCGACAAGCGTCTTCCGAACTCAAGACAGATGTCCGTGCGGGTCGTTGGCTAAAGATCTACGCCTACATCCTGGTCCGCATATGTCAAGCCTCGTTCGGGTTGGCAAGGATTTTTGCATACTTCCGCTTCCCTGTGTTCAACAACGCGAGCGAAGCCATTTTGGCCTTCCGAACGATATTTCCGGGTCAGGTACAGGAAGATCTGTGCTTTGCTCGCAGCTTGTTTGCGACCTCTACCTCGAAAAAATACGGAGTAGGTGACGTGGTCTTCATCGGGGTATTCCTGCCATCCAGATCCATGCACGCATGGGTGATCGAGGGTGGAATACAACCCGATCCTCTTGACAATATTTGGATCAATTTCCAGCCGGTTGCGGCGTGTTACAAGCGTGAAGGGCCATGACGTTTCCCACAGAACCAAGCCTTTATTTCCACCACCTTCCCACCGGCAACAGACTGGATGTCATCTGGCCCCTATTGGAGCAGGGAGATTGGAAGCACTTCAAACCGGAAGCCCACGAACGCAATACCCTGCAAGGGCTCCTGAACCGCAGCGCTTGCTTGCCCGTGATCCCGGATATCCTGCCAATATACCCGGGCATGGTTTGGAGCAACACCGCCGACAAGTTGTTGGACCCTCGCTTCAAACCTGAAATTCGAGTGGTAAGCTACCCAGACATAGTGGCCGCAGCTGCGGCCCTCTTCTCCAAATTCAGTGACCGGCACATCGGCGTTCAGCTAAGCGGGGGCTTGGATTCCAGTATCATCATCGCACTGCTCCGGCACTTGGACATCCGCTTCTCACTGGTAGGAATGACCACCGCGAGATACGAATTCCGTACCGAACGACACATCCAAGACCGGCTCGCCCAATGGGGGGCTAATTCCGTCCTCATCGATTACGAAGAACACCTGCCCCTGAGCCAGCTGGACGTGGTACCCATGCACCAGCATCCCGACCTCTTCAGTTTGAACTATGCGAGCAACAAAGCCATGGCCCGTGCATGCGAGGAACTTGGTATTGAGGTACTTTTCACCGGGAACGGCGGGGATAATGTGTTCGCCGATGCGCTATCTACCGACCCGGCCGCCTGCTCTTGGATGCCTCAGGTATTTGTAGATTCTTGGCTCGACGACTTGGTCTATGCTCCGAGCGGAGTGCAGGTGGTTCCCTTCTATGCAGACCGAGGTATCCTTAACATCATCTACAACCTCCGTGCAGGACAGGGTATCGATAGCCGCAAGCAATGGGCAAGGAACTTCTTCAGTGACTTGCTGCCTCAGGAGCTGGTAGAGTTCACATACTGTGCAGATTTCTGGGGTTTGTACATCGATGGGTTGAGTGCTGCCTTGCCCACGGTCCGTCATCTTTTTAAACGCGCCTATGACATGACGTTGCAACCGTGCTTTTCATCCGCAGCAATGGATAAACTGCTCGGCCAGGACCTGCTTCGGGCCGAGAAGACGACCTATCAGCGGATTGAGGCACGGGTGTCCTTAGCTGTGTGGCTAAACACGTTGGCGAAAAGCGCTCATACTGATGCAGGACAGGCCCGAACGAAAGTCGCAACATCACCTTCAGTCGCAAGCTCAGCAAGGTAGTCGTAGTCCACGGTACGGGGCACGAGTTCACCTTCGATCAGTTGGTTCTCTACGCGGATGCTGATGTCGAAGTCGAGCACCATGGAGCTGTGGGTGATGCGGTAGCGGCGTGAGAGGACTTCTCCACCCTCCTTCGCGAACCAAGTGTCCATGGTCATGATCACCGTGTGACCGTCGCGGAACTCGGATTTGGTACTGGCGCTGAAGACCCAGCAGGCATGGCCGTTGCGGACGTTGGAGCATGTGCAAAGCACCACCTTCTCACCTCAATGAAACCCTATCCGTAGAAAAGGTCGCCAAGCGATACGGCCCATGCTAGTTGTTCGAGTACATTTCCGTCAATATGAAACGTGCCGTGAAGGAACTTTGAAAAGTGATCGATCCGTATTTCACGAACTTCGAGCACAATACGAGAGCCCATCTCCAATGGCAAGAAGCATTTTAGCATTGATCCTGTTCACCACTGCGATCACCTTTTTCGGGCAAGACCAAAGCAAACTGGATTCGCTCCGGGGTGTCTACCGCGATGGTAAGGCAACTATGCGCGATCGACTCCGTGCGTTGGGCGGGATCGCACATGACTTGCGCAACACTGACCCGGACAGTAGCCTGTATTACAGTCAACAACTGTTGGATATGGCCAAGGCCGCGCCCGATACTATCATGATCGCGGAAGGGTATCGCAGCATTGCCCTTGCCTATTTCATCCTGAACAATTCCACGAGAGCATTACAGGTCTTGGATTCCTCCTTGCTCTTCTATTCCACAAAGAAGGATTCGCTCTTCCTAGTGGGAGCGGCGAATGCACACAGCAACAAAGGATACATCCTGAAACAAGCCGCACAATTGACGGAGGCCATACAGGAGAACCTGATCAGCATTGAACTGCACAGAGCAGCGAAACACACCAAAGGCCTGGTCTTTTGCTTTAACGATATTGGGCAGATCCATCTGATCCAAGGGAGACTGGATAGCGCCTTGTTCTACTTCCAACGGGTGGTTGATATCGCCACTGAATTGGACCTGCCCACGCAGTTGGGATGGGGGTTGAACAACATGGGTACCGTGTACCTTGAACAAGGGCGAATGGGAGAAGCCATCGAATTGGCCTACCGAACCACCGCGCTCATGGAGCGGATCAAGGATGATGAAGGCTTGGGTTATGCCCTTATCGGCCTTAGTGACCTCAGGGCCCAACTTGGCGAGGAGGATCGATCCTTGGAAACGATGCGTAGGGCCTTCGCGATCTTTGATAAGGCCAACATCCGAGCAGGGGCTGCAAGGGCAGGATCCGGTATCGCGAACCGTCTTATGACAGATGGAAAGTTGGATAGTGCCATCTACTACTTGGAGAATGCCCTTCGCTGGGAAAAAGAGGATTCGCTCTATTACTTGATGGGATTCACCATGACCAACTTGGGCAGCGCCTATCGTATGACAGGCAGAATGGACGATGCCCGCCGCACGTTGACCGAAGACCTTGAGAATGTGCGCGCCATGGATGATGCCAGTACGGAGGTTTGGATATTGAACGAGCTTGCCACATTGGAACGTGATCTGGGCCAACCGAACAAGGCCATTGCACACAATGAAGCGAGCCTTGCCATTGCCGAACGGATCGGTACGGTTTCCGGAATAGAGACTGCCTACAATGGACTGTACTTGGCCTACAAAATGAAAGGGCAAGCGGTGAAAGCCCTTTCATTCTTGGAACGGTCCATCGCCCTACGGGATAGCATCGCATCGGAAAAAGCGCAACGTCAACTTACCCAACGGGACATGCTCGACACCTTCGACAAGCAGCAATTGGCCGATAGCCTGGTCTTTGCCGCCGAACGCGAGAAGCTCGAGAACGAACGCATCATTGAATCATTGCGCGCTGATCAAAATCGTAACCGTGGGCTCGCATTTGGTTTCGGTGGTCTGCTCCTTATTGGTGGTGGTGGTGCTTGGTTCTACACCGATCGCAAACGCCGACAGGAACGCTTCGAGAAAGAGGCCGCTACACTGGAGACCCAAGCACTTCGGAGCCAAATGAACCCGCACTTCATTTTCAACGCCCTCAACAGCATCAATGCCTTCGTGCAACGCAATGATCAGGACAGCGCCACCAGCTACCTCAGCAAATTTGCACGGGTCATGCGTTCCGTGCTGGAGAATAGCCGCCATGCGGAAGTCCCGCTCGCAGATGATCTCGAAACCTTGCGTGGGTACCTGGACCTGGAACGCATGCGCATGGAGAAGAAATTCGACTTTACGATAACCGTGGACCCTGCGCTCGACCCCGAAGAAGTGATGGTGCCGCCCTTGGTGGTGCAACCCTTTGTAGAGAACGCGATCTGGCACGGTATGGCGAACAAAGAGGGAAAAGGCCATATCAGCTTGACCGTTTCAAACCACGCGGGACAAATGCGTTGGACCATTGAGGACGATGGTGCCGGACGACATGCGAAAAAGGCTGCAGCACCGAATGCAGCGGTCAAGAAAACCTCCTTGGGTACCGCCATTACCCGCGCTCGACTGGATCTGGTCCAGAAACAACACGGCGGCAAAGCGGGCTTCCAGTACACCGACCTGCCACAGGGCACACGGGTGGAAGTGGATATGCCGATGTTGGTGGGGTGAAGAGGGACCCCAACGCATTATCCGGATCCGTGCTGGAACGCGGTGATCGCTTCGCAGAGCCTCGCGATGACCATGCATCAGGTTGAATTCGGAAACCGGTCCCACGCGGTTCCACCACTTACTACCCACCTACCGCCACTTGCTCATCGGGGTTATGCCAGGGTTCCGGGTCGCCGGATGTTTGCAACGTCAACAACGACAAACAACCAAAAACCAAACAAACCCCGACCAATGAACTTCTCCAACACCACCACCGCCAAGCGTACCCTGCTCCAAGCCGCCCTCTTCGTTGCAGCAGTTTCCTTTTCACTTTTCGCTAACGCAGAAGGTCATGTTGTCTTCAAAGGCCGCTTACTGCGCACCGATGTTTGCACAACACCGGTTTCCATGATCGTTACCGATGGCGTGGATACCATGGAGGTCGTGATCACCCGGAATGGCCGTTACTCCTTCGCCATCCCGACCAACGAGAACGTGAGCGTTTTCCTCACCAGCGCCGACCATATCACCAAGGAGATCAAGCTGGATACGCACAATGCACTGGAGGATCGCACCACCCGCGTCCCTTTCTTCGTGCAACTGGAGCGCCAGCAAAAGGACATGGAAATGGGCTACGTAAGCGCTGCTGGACACATCTACTTCAACCCACAAGGGGAAGGCGTGCGCACCATGCTCGTGCCTACCCCACAAGCCAAGGTGAACGTTGAAGCACAGGACATCGCAGCACGCTGATCCTTTTCCTTCCGGAACCAAGGCCGCCTTTGTGCGGCCTTTTTCCGTTCCAGGAGCTGAAGGATGGATGGTGGTTCGCGTTGATCCCCTACCTTTTCACCTTCATTTAGCACCTTGAACATGACCACCCTCAACGCCGTGATCGTCGATGATGAACTACACTGTCGCGAAGCCCTCAGTGGCCTCCTTGAGCGCAAGCATCCGGAGATCCCCTTGCTCGGCATGGCAACCAACGTGCCCGATGGTGTGGCATTGATCGGGCAGTTGAAACCGAAGCTCGTCTTCCTTGATATTGAGATGGGGAACCAGACCGGATTCGATCTGCTCCAGGCGATCGGACCCAGCCGGCCCCATGTGATCTTCACCACGGCACACGAAGGGTATGCGGTGAAGGCGATCCGCTTCAGTGCGTTGGATTATTTGCTAAAACCGGTTGACCCGGACGAATTGGCCGCTGCCATCGGTAAAGTGATGCAAGCTGAACGTTCGCCGCAAACGCCGGATCAGTTCATGGCCCTGCTGAAGAACCTTTCGCAGCCAAAAAGCGCTGATCG
>Ga0209063_1000815_pt1 | contig 18128 bp, 17 predicted proteins | sample KloWWTmeKNB19Kit_FD_187177 | JGI IMG/M metagenome (GOLD analysis project Ga0209063, IMG submission 187177) | Active sludge microbial communities from Klosterneuburg, Austria, studying microevolution and ecology of nitrifiers - Klosterneuburg... | ecosystem: Engineered > WWTP > Aerobic digester >... | reverse complement strand
GGGATAGGCGCGATGAACGACGGGCATGAACATGTGTCGGGGGCACGTCGCCCTTGGCACATGCCTGGAGTTCCTCATGCCTAAAATAAACTCATCGTAATGCTTGCAAATGACATAGAATAGGTCTGGCCCGCTCGGCGAGTAGCCGGTGCTGGACGACCCTGCGGCCTCGTAGCCGGAAACTCTTGTCTTCCATTTGTGCTTCCATTATCATGCGATGATGAAAGTACACCATCCATCGATCTCCGCACAGCCCTACGCAACCTCCGCCACCACCCTCACTTCCACATTCCAGAACCGCCCATCGCTGCTAAGCCAGCGGACCACTTGTAGGCACTCGGCGGGGATGGGTGCCCACAGCTTGGGGGGCACCAGGCGGCTGCCCAGGGCGCCGCACGCGGCAACCACACCCACCTTGTAGTAGAAGTGGAGTGCTTCCACATTGGTCAAGCTGCGGGTGCGGCGCAACCGGAACCGCAAGCAGAACTGGCCGCACAGTCCTTGGGGGTACAGCAGCCCGCCGCAAGCACCACCGCGCACGGCCTCGGCCTGCCATGCATAATAGTGGTAGGGACCGGCCAAGCAGGGGTCTGCGCGGCGCACGAAACCGGCGGGGCCGCGCACCCATTGTTTGCACAAGGTCTTGCGGGCCCGGGTGCGGTAGCCTTGGTTTATATCGCATGGGGGCCATGGGCAACAGAGTAAGCGCCGGTGGCCCAGCAGCACGATACCCTCTACATGCTCATATGCGCGCCCGCTGAACGAAACTCCCACGGCCAACCCGACCAAGCGCACCATTACTCGAAAGTAGATACGGATTCAGTTCGGTAGGCATGGGCTGGAAGTTCGTTGGTCAATGGCGTATTGCGTAGGCCGCACAGCGGGTGCTACGGCGAAAGTGGCCTGTGCTGTGGCACCGGCTTCAGGTGCTGCTGCATAGGCCGTTCGGCTTGTGGCTTGGGCAGCTGGTGCCGTGGTACAGGCCGTGCGTGCAGCGGAAGGTGGACCAGGTGCTACCGCACGGGCGGTGGGTGCTTTGGCACTGGCCGCAGGTGCATTGGAAGGTGCGCCACATGCTGCGGAAGGGGTGGCAAATGCCACAAGAACAGCCGCATTTCCTGCTGCATTTGCGGCAAATGCGAATGCATATGCCGAAAAACGTGTGGACATTTTGCCCACGCGCAGGGCACGGCACACAACGCTTTTCCGCGCTGGGCATGGTGTTGCAAGAATTTCGACGAATGGGCTGCAACACGCTTCCCGGCGTTTTGCGATTCACTGGTCTGGAAGGCGCTTTGACAACGCCGACCCTGGAAACCGGACTTTTCGTTCGGACCGGAGTTCAAACCCGGGGTAACAACCCGGACCATTCAATACCGTCATGAAACAAATAGTAAGAGTAGTTGTACGGCTAAGGGGGCGCAGCACCCTGGCCAAATTGGACCAAGCGCGGTTCACGGTCACGAAGATGAAAGGCAACGCCAACTTCACCGCTTTGGCGGCGCAGGTGGCCGAGCTGGAGATCGCAGCGGATACACTGGACAGTGCCATTACCATGGCCCGCACCGGAGACCACGAACTTGTAGGCCTCAAGCAGATCGCTGAGGATGTGTTGATGGCGCAGTTGGCCAAGCTCTGTGACTCGATCAACGGTGAAGCCGCCGGTGACAAGTCCAAACTCCTCACCTGCGGCCTGCCGATGCGGCGTGAGAACGAACCTTTTGGCGAGTTGCCCCCACCCACCAAGTTGGTAAGCCGCCTTACCAGCACCCGTGGCCGCGCAAGCTTGGTGTGGAATGGGCCTTCGGGAACGCGTGTGTACAACATGTACATCAGCACCACCAACAGCCCCTATGTGTGGACCTTGGTGAGCAGCACCACCAAGCAACGGTTCAATGTAGATGGCCTAGAGCCCGGTAAGTTCTACTACTTCGCGGTGAGTGCGATCGGCTCCGCCGGCGAAAGCAGCAAGAGCGAACCAGCTGAAGTAATGGCTGCGGCCTAAGCCCCGCTCCCTCTCTCGTGCAAAACCCCGGCGGCAGGCCGGGGTTTTTGCGTTCAGGGCTGCTCCGGTCTTGGCCAAGGTGTTCAGGGGCGGTCGACCCCTCACCGACCGCGATCGTTAACTTCGCGCCCTTGGCCCAACAAGGGTCATGACCCAGCCTCCCGAATGTCCCGTATCCGATTGCACGACCTCGATTTCGAACTCTTCATCCCGGAAGCAGAGGTGAATGCCGCAGTGGACCGTCTGGCCGGTGAGCTACGCACCAAGTACAACGGCAAGCGCCCGCTCTTCGTGGGGGTGCTGAACGGGGCCTTCTTCTTTGCGGCCGAACTGATGAAACGGTTGGATATCGAGTGCGAGATCACCTTCGTGAAGGTGGCCAGCTATCTCGGTACCAGCAGCACAGGACGCGTTACGGATCTGATCGGGCTGAACGAACGGATCGAAGGCCGCCACGTGGTGGTATTGGAGGACATCGTGGATACCGGCAATACGGTGAAGCACATCCTCGAGGCCTTGGCGGACCATCACCCGGCCAGCGTGAGCATCGCCACTTTGCTCTTCAAACCGGATGCCTACGAACAGACCATTCCCATTGAACATGTCGCGGTGCGCATTCCCAATGCGTTCGTGGTAGGATCCGGCCTGGACCACGACGGTCTGGGGCGTAACCTACCGGGCATCTACCGCATCATCGAACAGAAACCATGAGCAAACTGAACATCGTCCTCTTCGGCCCTCCGGGGGCCGGCAAGGGAACACAGAGCAATTTCCTGATCGAGAAATTCAACCTCGTTCACCTCAGCACCGGCGATCTGCTGCGCGCAGAACTGAAGGCCGAGACCGAATTGGGCCTTGCCGCCAAGGAACTGATGGACAACGGCGAACTGGTCGCGGACAACATCGTGATCGGTATGATCCGCAACATGATGGAAGCCCACAACGAAGCCCCCGGTTTCATCTTCGACGGTTTCCCACGCACGGAGGCACAAGCGCAGGCCTTGGATGAAATGCTGAACGCCAAGAGCGAACCCATCGTGGCCATGCTCTCGCTGGAAGTGCCGGAAGAGGAGCTGGTGAAACGGTTGCTGGAACGCGGCAAGACCAGCGGCCGGGTGGACGACCAAGAGGAGGCCACAGCGCGCAAACGCATCGTTGTGTATTCTCGCGAAACGTCACCCCTGAAGGACTACTACAAGGCCCAAGGGAAGTATAAGGCCATAGACGGTGTTGGTTCGCTAGCAGATATCACGGCGCGGTTGGTGAAGGCCATTGGGTAGGGCATGTGGTCATGTGGACATGTGGTCATGTGCGACATGTTGGTTCCTGACACGTGGCCATCGTTGCTTGTTGTGATGAACGAGGGTCGGAGTTGAGACGTGCTCACTCCTTCACGAAACGCACGCTTTTCGGTTCACCAAGGTGATCCACCTTCAACGTGTACAATCCGGAAGCGAGTTCGCGTACATTCACACCACCGCTGGTTGACGCACCGCTCGCTTGCACCTTTCCGAGCAGATCAGTGATCGTGTAGTTGATCACCGGTTCGTGTGTTTCTGGTAACGTGATCCACAAGCGGTCATGCACCGGGTTGGGGTAGATGCGGAATGCGTTTCCTGCCTCTTCCGCGACACTAGCCAGCACATCCACACTGAACACCGCCGGTGGTGTGATGATGGGTGCATTGAAATCAAAGACGATGTGCGCGATGTTCTCGATCACGCTACCGTTGGTCAGGTTGGTGTTCGGCAACATGCTGAAGCGCACAAAGCCGTGACTGCCCGCTTCATCGCTCGTGCTGTCTGGCAGGTTGATGTCGCTGTGGATCACATGCAGGACGCCATCCGTTACGTACCAGTGGTTCGGGTGGCTGCTGTCCAAGAAGCGGATGCTCGCCCATTGCAGGTCCTCGGAAAGCGTGTCCAGGATCACTACGCGTTCGGCCAAGTAGGTGCCCGTGTTCTGGAAGCGTATGGTGTATTCGATCGGTGTTTCTCCGACCGCCACCACTTCCGGGGAGAGCTTGGCGGGGCTGAGTAGTTTATCGTTCGGGTCGTAGCTGCCCACCACGATATCCGAGAAGTGTGCGGCATTGTCCTCCGGCGTTTCATCCGCGATCGGCGAACTGGCAACGAGCAGGTGTTCGATCGGGGTGTTGATCGGTACGGTTGCCGCTGTATGCAGATCAACGGTCAACGTGGTCGTGGTGCCGATGGACATGGCAGGGAAACTCCACGTGGCCGAAGTCGCTGTGGTGGATGCAGGTGTGATGGAACTGCCTACCCATGTTTGGTCACCATCGAAAGTGAGGGTGAGTTCCGCGTCCAACGCCATGGTACCGTAGTTCTGGCAAGTGAGGTAAAGCCGGTTGTCGAAGCCGGGGCGTGCGGGTACTGCCCAAAGCCATGTTCGCAGGTCGGCGATGTTGGGGGTGAGTGTAACGGCGAAATCGTTGCCGACATCTATGCTCCCCATCACCTGCACATCGGCACTGTGTGTTGCCGGGGTGATGCTCTGGAGGTAGGGATAGTTTACAGCAGCATTGACGACGTATACACCCGGCGCTACGCCGATCTCCCACGTGCCATCGGCACCACAACCCACTGTATTGCCATTGGGTTGCACGGTTACGCTCGCTTGTTGCAGGCCGGGTTCTCCAAGGTCGTACTCCCCATCGCCATCGGTGTCCACGAAGACGCGCCCACTGATGCCCGGATAGGATCCAGGGCAGGTGCTGTTGAGGACGGAGCAATACGTGGCGTTGGCTTCGGTGATCAGGACACTGGAACCCGACGATAAAGAGACCAGTGAATCTGGCCAATTCGGGATGCAAGGTGTCTCATAGGTGAAGTGTAAAGTGGACAGTCCGTTCGGGAAAGGTGGCAGACAGCCTTCTACGAGGCCCATACGAAGAAACTCCAGTGTGGAGGGCCATGCTGGCAAAGGTCCTGTGATAAAATCCATGGTAATGCTCCGAACCCCAGCCGGCCATTCCAACTCCGACCAAACACCGAAGGCGGGCATTGACACAGACGAAGCGGTCATTGCAGATAGATCATAGGCGACAGTTGACATGTAATCGATCGACAAGAATGATGTGTTGATCGCCGGTAATGAAATGTCTTCAGTGGAAGGTATGGCGAATGAAATGTACAAGTACTCGACATAGCCCGGAGATGCGCAGGTGAGGTCGGTGAGTTCAACCAACAACATGGATCCCATCGAATCCGGCATGGCGAGGATGTCAAGTGAGAATCCTGCAGAATTGGACCCAACGACCATTCGATCCAAGCTTTCAGGGAGGGTCCCCAAAGTGACGGAACCAGTTGATATACTGATGGTGAGATCCTCGAGCGTAGAAGGAAAGCTCATTGCGACCAGGTCTGCATCTCCGCTTACCGTGAAACGGACCAGGGCATCCAAGAACTGTAGTCCGAACAGGTCGACTGAATTACCCATGCCAGGAATTGAGAAAATGACCGTATCCAACAGAGGTATCCCTGCATGCAACGTGTCCATGACCCCGGCACCATCTACGGATCCAGGTAGAACCTCGTTCAACCAGTCCCGCATCACGGGGTCCGGAATGTAGGCTTGAGCCTGACCAGCTACTCCGGCCAAAACCAAGAAAGAACTGAGCACAAGGCGTTGGAGTTGTTTCATGGTATGGGTACTTGTGGCAATGAACGCATTCCAAATACAAGACGATCGTTTCAGTCTTGTGTTGCTTGTGGCATCCGGGTCTTACTCTTTCACGAACCGCACACCTTCCCTTACTCCAGCGTGATCGATCATCAACGTGTACATGCCCGAGGCAAGTGCTTGCACATCAACGCTTCGGTTCGTTGACGCACCGCTCGCTTGCACCTTTCCGAGCAGATCAGTGATCGTGTAGTTGATCACCGGTTCGTGTGTTTCTGGTAACGTGATCCACAAGCGGTCATGCACCGGGTTGGGGTAGATGCGGAATGCGTTTCCTGCCTCTTCCGCGACACTAGCCAGCACATCCACACTGAACACCGCCGGTGGTGTGATGATGGGTGCATTGAAATCAAAGACGATGTGCGCGATGTTCTCGATCACGCTACCGTTGGTCAGGTTGGTGTTCGGCAACATGCTGAAGCGCACAAAGCCGTGACTGCCCGCTTCATCGCTCGTGCTGTCTGGCAGGTTGATGTCGCTGTGGATCACATGCAGGACGCCATCCGTTACGTACCAGTGGTTCGGGTGGCTGCTGTCCAAGAAGCGGATGCTCGCCCATTGCAGGTCCTCGGAAAGCGTGTCCAGGATCACTACGCGTTCGGCCAAGTAGGTGCCCGTGTTCTGGAAGCGTATGGTGTATTCGATCGGTGTTTCTCCGACCGCCACCACTTCCGGGGAGAGCTTGGCGGGGCTGAGTAGTTTATCGTTCGGGTCGTAGCTGCCCACCACGATATCGATGTATGTGGAGGTGTTGTCCAGCGGTGTCTCGTCCGCAGTGGTCGGTTCAGCGATCGCGGTGTGGGTGATCTCCGTTCCCAGTGGTACGCTGGCCGCCGTGTGCAGATCCACCACGATGTGCTGCACGGTACCGGCCGGCATTGCAGAGAAGTTCCAAGTAGCGGTGTTGCCGCTGGTGGCGTTCGGTGCAACGGAGCTGCTCAGCCACGTTTGGTCCGCATCGAAGGCGAGGGTCAGTTCAGCATCCATGGGAATGGTGCCGTAGTTCTCGCAGCGCAGGTACACTTGGTTGTCGAAGCCTGGGCGAGCCCGATCCGCATAGAGGGACACGCGTAGATCCGAAATGTTCGGGATCAGGGTGACCGCGAAATGGTTGTCGGTGTCCGCATCCCCCAGTTCAAGCGCATCCGCACTGTGTGTGGTGGGTGTGATGCTCTGCAGGTAGGGGTAATTGGACCCTGCCGTGATGCTGTAACTCCCCGGCGCAACGCCGATCTCCCATCCGCCGTCGGAATCACAACCAACCATGTTGCCATTGGGTTGCACGGTTACGCTCGCTTGTTGCAGGCCGGGTTCTCCAAGGTCGTACTCCCCATCGCCATCGGTGTCGATGAAGACACGCCCGCTGATGCCCGGATAGGATCCAGGGCAGGTGCTATTGAGGACAGAGCAGTACGTGGCGTTGGCTTCGGTGATCAGTTCGCTGTTGTAATAGAAGGGGTCCATTGACTCCGGCCAGTTCGGGAGACACGGGGGGAGTGACGTAAGGAGCCAAATGCCGCTAAAGCCTTCCGGAAGGATCGGAAGACAGGCAACGTAAGAGTCCATCATGGAAATCCATGTGAGCGACTCCGGGAAGGCCGACAAGGAGCCCAGTAATGAGCAAAAGTTAAGATTCAGGCTCTCCAACTGCATTGGCCAAATGATCGGCCCTTGGGTTTGGCGATAGCTCATATTCAAGATCGGTGTCGAAACCTGACCGAGGTCCAATAGGAAAGTGGTGCCATGCGAAGTCAACTCGTCGGTCGTGAAGGCGGGCAGATGGCACTCAATGGGCGAATCAAGTCCAGACCAACTCACTTCGGCCATGTCCGCGTGGCCTGTCCCCGGCCAGAAGACACTGTCCATGTCGAACAGTTCCAACCGGCCTATGTGGTCGGGGAACCTTTCGATCGTGAAAAGCGATGGTGCAAAGCCGTCGGCACGGAGACTGAGCCGATCCATCTCTGCCGGCAACTGGGGCAGGTGAAGGTCCAGCCCTTCATAGTTTGTCAACTCCACGATCAGGTCTCGTAGTGAGGTGGGGAGCCCTTCAACGGTAACGACCGTGGGCGCGGTGAATGTTTGGACGAACGGGTTGGTGGTAAACATCAACCGCTTCAAGGAGTCGAGGTATTGAATGCCGCGAAGATCCACAGTAGCTGGCATCGCTGGGAAGCTGAAGAACGCCGTGTCCAGATCCATGATCCCCGGATGCAGCGTGTCCATCACCCCGCCTGCATCCACGATACCGGGGATCAATTCGTTGAGCATCAGGCGTTCGATCTGGTCCGGAATGAAGACCTGAGCTTGACCAACTGAACAGGTCAAAAGCAAGAACGAACTGAGTACAAGGCGTTGGAGGTGTATCATGGTGCCGGGAATTGGTGGAATTGAAGGTACTACGAAACCAAGACGATCGAACCGGCCTTTGCGCTGCTTGTAGCATCGAGCCGCCAATCGCGACCTTTGCGCCCGAATGAATTTCATCGACCACATCCGCATCGAATGCCGCTCCGGTAAAGGAGGCAAGGGCAGCAGCCACCTTCGGCGCGAGAAGTACATGCCCAAGGGCGGCCCCGATGGCGGCGACGGTGGGCGTGGAGGGCATGTGATCGTGCGGGGCAATGCACAGCTCTGGACCTTGCTGCACCTGCGCTACACCAAACACGTGATCGCGGAGGATGGCCAAGTGGGCTACAGCAACCAGAGCTCCGGTGCCAGTGGCAAGGACCAGGTGATCGAACTGCCCCTGGGGTCGATCGTGAAGGACGACGAGACCAACGAAGTGCTTTGCGAAGTGACCAAGGACGGCGAAGAGTACATCCTCTTTCCCGGTGGTCGTGGTGGGCAGGGCAACCAGCACTTCAAGACCGCCACGAACCAAACCCCACGTTTCGCGCAGCCCGGCGAACCCGGGATCGAGAAGTGGGTCGCGGTGGAATTGAAAGTACTTGCCGATGTGGGCCTGGTCGGTTTCCCCAACGCCGGTAAAAGCACCTTGCTCAGTGTGATCTCCGCGGCCAAACCCAAGATCGCGGATTATGCCTTTACCACGCTGGTGCCGAACCTCGGTATCGTTTCCTACCACGATGGCAAGAGCTTCGTGGTGGCGGATATTCCGGGCATCATCGAAGGAGCGCATGAGGGAAAGGGTCTTGGCTTGCGTTTCCTGCGCCACATCGAACGGAACAGCGTGTTGCTCTTCATGATCCCGGTGGATACCGCGGATGTGAAGAAGGAGTATGCCATATTGCTCAATGAACTGGAGCAGTATTCTCCGGAATTGTTGGACAAGGAGCGCATGCTCGCCATCACCAAGTGCGACATGATCGACGAGGTGATGATGCAACAGTTGGCGAAGGAGCTACCGCGCAACGTGAAGCATGTGATGATCAGCAGTGTGGCCGGTACCGGCTTGAACGAATTGAAGGACATGCTGTGGAAGCGATTGCATAGCACCTTCCCTGCGAACCACGTGGACTAATACGATGGAACAGCTCGAAGCCTTGGATCGAGCGGCCTTCTTGGTGCTCAACGGCCTGCATGCGCCTTGGGCGGATGAGGTGATGCGCGTCGTGAGCGATCGGTTCATCTGGATCCCGTTATACCTCCTGTTGTTGATCGTTCTGCAACGGCGTTTCGGATGGCGCGGTTTGGCTTGGGCAGTGCCTTCCATCGCCTTGCTGATCTTCATGGCGGACAAGGGTTCGGTCCTGCTTTTCAAAGAGACCGTGCAACGCCTGCGCCCGTGCTTCGAGCCGCTGCTGGAAGGGAAGGTCCACCTGGTGTACGCCTCGTGTGGTGGCAAGTACGGCTTCGTTTCCTCGCATGCGAGCAATCATTTTGCCATCGCCGTTTTCATGAGCATGGCCTTGCGGAGTACACCGCGTTGGGCCACGGCCGCCCTGCTGCTCTGGGCCGCACTCATCGCGTACAGCCGCGTCTACCTCGGTGTGCATTATCCCGGTGATGTTCTGGTCGGTGGCCTTTGGGGTACACTGGTCGGTTTCCTCGTGGGCCGTATCTATGTGGGACTCGTTGCTTCAAGGGAACACGCATGAATGCTTGGTTAGCGATCTTCATCGGCGGTGGCGTTGGCAGTGTGCTGCGCTTCGCGGTCTCCCGTGTTCTGTTGCTGGTGCAGACCAAGCCCCTCTTCCCATGGGCCACCCTAGCGAGTAACCTCCTTGCCACGGCCTTGCTCGCGTGGTTGATCATGCGTTTCAATGTGCTGCATACGGGCAAGGGGACCTGGCAGGCCTTGCTGGCGATCGGGCTGTGCGGAGGATTCAGCACCATGAGCACCTTCAGTTACGAGAACTACCTGTTGATCCGCAACGGGCTTTTCGGCTTCGCGATGATCAATGTGCTCCTTACCGTAACGCTGGGGATCATGCTCTTCTATTTCTTCGCTCGCACACCATGACCCTGCGCACCTTCTTTCTGCTCTCCTTGGCAATGTGTGCCACCACTTCCACTGCGCAGCGTACGTGGGAAGCACCGCCACGCTTGGTGATCGGTGTGGTGGTGGATCAAATGCGCGTGGACTACCTGTACCGCTATTGGGACAATTTCGGGGACGGTGGTTTCAAACGTCTGATCCACGAAGGGGCTTTCCTGCGCAATGCGCATTACACCTATGTGCCTACGCAGACCGCTCCGGGCCACGCCAGCATCTACACCGGTTCCACACCAAGTCGGCATGGCATCGTTGCGAATCATCCGTACGACCGCGCCACACACCGAACGATCTATGTGATGACGGACTCCGCCGCGCGCACCATTGGCGCTGGTTCCCTTCGCCGCTCGCCGCATCGCCTGTTGGCCACTACGCTGGGCGACGAGATCGAACGGCGGACGGATGGGGCGGGCAAGACCATCGGCGTTGCCCTGAAGGATCGCGCAAGCATGCTACCCATCGGGCGCACCGGCGATGCCGCGTATTGGATGTCCTATTCCAGCGGCGAATTCGTTACGAGCGATTGGTACGGAATGACCGAATTGCCCAAATGGGTGAAAGCATTCAACCAACGCGCATTGGTGCCGAAATACTTGGACCGGAAGTGGGAGCCAATGCTTCCTGTGGAACGCTATCACCTCGCCCTACCGGATGACAATGCGTACGAGGGATCCTTTGTCGCCAACACCAAGGCCACATTCCCCTACGACTTGAGCACGTGGAAGGAAGATCCCAAGCGCATGGAACTGATCAAGTACACGCCGTGGGGCAACACCATCACCACGGACATGGCCATTGCTGCGTTGATCGGTGAGGAAATGGGCACGGATGTGACCACCGATCTGCTCGCGATCAGCTATGGGGCTACGGACGAATTGGGCCACTACACCGGTGTGCGGGCCATGGAATTGGAGGATATGTACATCCGCTTGGATCAGGAATTGGAGCGCCTCTTGATCGAATTGGACCAACGCGTCGGTGCCGACAACTACACGCTATTCCTGACCGCCGATCACGGGGCGGTGGATGTGCCCCAATACGTGAAGGACATAAAGGGCAGTGCAGGTTACGTGGATACCCAAAGTTGGAAACCGAAACTGGACTCGCTCTATTCGAACGAACTGGATCTTTTCCCGGATCGGATCACGAACAGATACACCGTGGACCGCATCATCAATGGCCACATCTACCTACCCGATAGTGCCAAGTCCACGGACTACATGGTGCGGATCCGGAACTTCGTGAAAGCCCAACCCGGTGTTGCTGATGCTTGGTTGGCCAGTGATCTGGCGCACGGTCCGGCGCTTGGGTCGCTCGGAGAGGCTGTGGCGAACGGCTACATGGCGGGCCGCTGTGGCGATATCCTGTACAGCTTCCTTCCCGGCCACATGGACACCGTGGATGAATACGGCGGAAAGGGCAGCGAGCATTTCACCAGCTGGAATTACGATACCCATGTTCCGGTGATCTTCTTCGGCCAAGGCATCAAGCCGGGCGAAGTGGTGCGGCGTACGACCGTGTCGGATATCGCGGCCACCATCAGCATGATCGTGGGTTGTGCCTTACCGGATGCGGCCGTTGGCGACCCTGTCCCGGAGGTGCTCCGCTGACTTTTCCACGATCATTGTTAAGATCCGATCGGTCCGATGCCGTGCGTTTTGGGCACTTGCTGCGTAGGTTTCGGCATGCAAGCGTGGGAGAAGCCGGTGTTCGATCAACCCTTCGAACTGTGGAAGGACGATGGGGTGTTGCATTTGGTGCTCGCCAAAGGGGCGCGAGTGCGCATGCGGGATATGAAGGAATTCATCCGTTTGGTGGCCGCTCTGGACCGTTCCGGCGCCGCACCCGTAGTGATGGAGTATCCGGAACAGGTCTGGGTGGAAGACCATGCACGCGCATTCCTGCGCCGGGTTTGCGGTTCCAACGGACATCCTGTGGCCCTCTACGCTACGGACCGCACGGGCTTGGCGCAAGCCGAATTGTTCAAACATGTGGAGCGACCAGCCTTTCCATTTCGGGTCTTCACCATGCGCGAGGCCGCGTACCGTTGGGCCCGGGAACGGCGGCAATTGGCCGATGTTCTAGCGCGGGATCGGACGTGATCGTTGAGATCTTTCCCATGTCCGAACTGGACTGGCGTTCCTCGACCCGGTAGTTTCGGGGCCTGAATGCGTGCCACTCCTGTACATCCTAGGTTCTTGATGCTCTGTTTTGGGCTGTTCTTGGCGTATGCACTCCATGCGCAGGCCCTGCAATTGACCGGCGAAAGTGCCGGTGCGAACGTGATCGTGCTCGGCACATCCGAAGATCCAGAAAGTCCTACGCCGGTGTTCCAAGCGGTTTGGCGTGGTGTGCCGGGTGCCGGTGCCGTATTCCAGATCCAGCGGACCGCCGCTCCCGATGATCGGCTGCGGTTGATGCTCGATCGGTTGATGGAGGCCGGGATCGGTGCCTACCTCGATGCGCGTGTTCATTTCACCAAACAAGGCGTGGTGAGCGATGTGCCCAGTGATCAGCTCGCGGACGAGATCGATGCCATGGTGCGTTCCGCTGCGGAGGACCTCGGTGTACCGCATGCATTCGATCAGTTGAGCGAACCCACCCGGATGCAGCTCTCGCGACTCACGCACATCGATTGGAGCCAAGCCCGCTACGGGGTGGATGCCGGAGAGGATCAAGACAAGTACCTGGCCATCTATTTCTACGTGCGCAGCCAGCGGGAGGAATTGGAGCGGCAATTGCGCGCCGACCTGTTGCCTTTGGCAAGTGTTGCCGTGCTTGGGAATGCGGTGGCAGAGCCGGGCTCGCAAGTGTGGATCAACTCCACGTGTGGCACCGTGTTCGATGAGGAGAACTACCTCTGCGCGCTGGATCTGCAACTTGCGGATACCGGCGGTGGTGGCATCGATCCGGCCTTGGGTCAACGGTTGATGCAAGCCATGGCCGAGCGCTCCGAGGATGTCACTGAGGAAGTCGTTGAAATGCCGCGACTCCGGAAACGTGATCGGTGGTTGAAGGTGGAATTGGACGGGATCAATGAACGGATCGATCGCATGGACCAACGCCGTGAATTGTGGGCCATCCGTGATCGCTTGGACGATATCGAGGACCGCGTGGCCGGGCTGACCTTGGAAGTGCGCGATGTGCGGTCCAACGTTCCAGAAGAGGAGAATCCATCTGCCAACTTGAGCGATCTGGTGGGTCGGAACATCACGGTCCGTTTCGATCGGAACTCCACCCAACTCAATGCCGAGTACCGTGTGCTGCTCAACGAAGTGTTCGAACAGCTTGCGCGATCATCCATCCAACGTGTGCTGGTGACCGGCTATTCGGATCGCACCGGAGACCCTGATCAGAATCTTCTGTTGAGCGAACTGAGGGCGCATGCGGTGCGCAATTACCTGATGCAGCGCGGCATTTCAGCGGAACGGCTGCTGGTGAACTACTATGGCGATAGCCGCAGTTCGGGCCGCGATCCCAGCGAACGCAGGGTGGAGTTGGAGTGGATCCGATAGATCACTCTTCCGTGCCCGCAACTTCCCGATCCGTATCCGGCAAAATGGGAGAAGGATGCCGCATGCGGAACAGCACTTCGAACAACACACCGCCGTCCACTTGCACATGGAACGAACCGTCCAATTGTTCGGACAAGGCTTCTACGATCTCCAAGCCCAACTTACCTGTCCCTTCACGCGCATCGTCGGTGATCCCTTTTCCATTGTCCTTCACCGTTAGCCTGTACAGGTCTCCATCCATTGGGCTAACACGGATCTCGACATGGCCGCCCGTAACGTAGGGGAAAGCATGCTGGAAACTGTTCGACACGAGTTCGCACAGGATGATGCCCAGTTCGATCGCTGTATCCTGATCCGCCTTGGTATGGTCGGTGTTCACCTCGAAGCTCACCAGACGGCTTTGTGGCAGGTACATTTCGGCCAGTGCCTTCACCAGATCGGTGAAGAAGCGGAACAGATCCACGTTCCGTAGATCCACAAGGCCGTATAACTTGTGGTGGACCAAGGCGATGGTGTCGATCCTGCGTTTACCGCGCAGGAATTCGCTCTTCACAGCACCGTCTTCCAAGCGTGTGGCTTGTAGGTTCAAAAGGCTGCTCACCACCTGCAGGTTGTTCTTCACCCGGTGATGCACCTCGCGGTTCAGCACATCGCGTTCGCCCAATGCCTTGGCCAGTTTCACCTCCTGCGTTCGCGTGCGCCTGGTCTGTTTGCGCAGGTTCTCATCGGAGGAACGCTTCTTCAAGTAGGCCCATGTCAGCAGCGTGATCAGCACGAGCAGGAAGACGGCGCTCGCGATCAACACCCTCCATTCCGGTAGCAACCAGTCGATCAGGCGGTCCGTGTTCAGCACCACACCGGTGTTCAGCTGCTGGCCGTTCAGTGGATATTGCATGAATGAACAACCGAATTGCTGGTCTCCCACCTGAACGGTGAAAGGGGCGAATGTCTTCTTCGTCTGCCACGCTTTTTCAGCGAGGTCCGTGGCTGCTTCCACTTGCTCATCTCCCTGCCCGCGCACATGGCCCAAGGATCTGCCTTCATCATCGAGCAGGAGTATGCCCGGCCGGGTTAGTGCGGCGGACCGTGAATCGAGCCAAGAGGAACGCGTGAGGTCCACCGTGAACATCAGCACCCGATACGGTCGATCGGGGTTCTCATCGCGGATCAAATACGAGACTTGGAGCATCGGGTCACCCTCCGTGTCCGGTGGTCGCAAGGTCCAGCAAGGTTCGTTCTGCGATTCCTCCAAGGCCTTGCTGAACCACACCCTTTCGCGTGGGTCGTTGTCTTCATGGTCCAACCACGGCCCTTCGGTCACTTCAAGCCTTTGTCCACCGGTGTACCTCATCAGGATCGGTGGCCCATCCACCGATCCTGCTGCGGTGCGGGTCACCAAGAAGGTGCTGTCCTCTCGGATCAATGCAAGTTCGTCACCCACCTCGTTGGCCAATTTGATGGAAAGGATCGGCCAATGTGTGCGCAGCAAAGGATACCATCTGTCGAACACGACGGTGCTGTCCGAGATCTCGATCGCAGCTGCCTCTTCTCGGATGTCCTCGGCCATTTCACTGAAGAGTCCGTTCAGCCGGAGTTGTACCAATTGCTGCGTACGCAGCAACGCCATTTCGCCCAAGGCCGACTTCCGCTCTTGCATGGACGAGATCGCCCAAAGGAGCAGTCCGGCACCGATCGCCAGAACCCCGACGATCGAAATGAGAAGCGTACGGCCGGATCGAACCTTGCTCATGGACAGATGCTCTTGGCGATGATCGTCCTGGTCATTTCCGCGACCGCATCGCCACTTTTTATTTGCTCAGTGGTGAGTCGCGTAGGAATGAAGTACACCCCGTTCAGTTTGCCATTCATCGTTCGGCCGGCGCGGATGCATGTATCCAACTCCATCGTTTCTACGGTGAGGCCTTGGTAACTGAGGTCGATGATGAGATCCACCGACTTGTCCTGGTTCGTGGTGTTCACCAACTTCAATAACAATTCGCTGGGCTTTCCCGGAGGATGGTTCCAGCGGTATGCGAGCTGCACTCCATCCTGCACACCTTTTTGCAAGTATTGCGGCGGTGCACATCCAGCAGAGGCTAGGAAGGCGAGAAGTGCAGGAATGATGCGCGATCTCATTGCAGGTCGGTCAGTTGGGTGATAACGTGGCTGATGTCCTTGTCATCCACGTCCAGATGAAGTACCATTCGCACCATGCTGGGCCCGAAAGCCACGGCACGTACACCGCGGTGGTTGAGTTTGGCTAGGAACGGTTCGGCAGCTTGCTTATTCGCCAATGTGAAGATCACGATGTTCGTACGAACGGGCATCACGGAGGAAACATAGGGTAGGGTGAGCAGCTTGGCTTCCAGTAGTGCCGCACGTCGGTGGTCATCTTTCAAACGATCCACGTGATGGTCCAAGGCGTAATGACACGCGGCCGCCAAGAGGCCGGCTTGGCGCATGCCGCCGCCCAGGCGTTTCCGCACGCGGCGGGCCTGTCGCATCAGTTCCTTGCTTCCGATCAATACCGACCCGACGGGCGCTCCCAGACCTTTGCTCAAACAGATCGAGATGGTGTCGCAACGAGCGCCCCAGTCCGCAGGGCTCTCTCCGGTCGCGGCCATGGCGTTGAAGATGCGTGCGCCATCCATGTGCAATGCCAGGCCATTGGTTTTGCAGATCGCTTTGATCCGATCCACTTCGGCAATATCCCATACAGCACCACCGCCACGGTTGCAGGTGTTCTCAAAATTCACCAGCCGGGTGCGGGTCAACCACTGTTGGTCGTCATTGATCGCCTCTTGAACACGTTCGGCCGTGAACCGCCCGCGATCGCTCGGAACGAACTTCACACTGCACCCACTGTTCACCATGGTGCCACCACCTTCGTACCGATAGATGTGTGCGCCTTCATCGCAGATCACCTCATCACCCGGACGCGTGTGGATGTTCACCGCGATCTGGTTCGCCATGGTACCGCTTGGGCAGAACATGCCTGCCTCATGTCCGAACAGCCGGGCGATCCGTTCCTCCAACGCATTCACCGTGGGGTCCTCCCCAAAGACATCATCACCCACCTCGGCCGCCATCATGGCCGCTCGCATGGCAGAAGTGGGTCGGGTAACGGTGTCGGAACGTAGGTCGATCATCGGGCCAAATGCAACGGCCCAAGATAGCGCGACGAAGAATGCTCAGGCCGTTTGCTCGAGGTGATGGTGCAGTTTGGCCAAGTAGGGGATCTCCTTCTTTCCAACGCCGTGGAAGGCGCTGGCGACCGCGTCCGCCGCGCGGTAGATCAACTGCTTGCGCTCCTCGGGCAGGTCGTGATGGTGACGCGCCATGTAGGCAACGAACGAGTCGAAGGCCTCATCGGCCGTGGCATCGCGTTCCGACAGGACATCGAATTCGAATTCCGTGATGAAGGCCTGATCCGTGCCGAAGTGGTCCGTACTGTCCTCCAAGGGAACGAGTTCCTCCTTGACGATGCGTTTCAAGGTCTCCACCTCTGCCGGCCGGACAAGGTCATCCGCTGCGGCTATCGCGTACAACAAACGACCCAGTTCCTTGTAGAATAGTTGTGCTTCCATGATCCCGTGAAGTTGGTACTTCTCCAAGGTAAGGCTCCTGACAGTGGTCACTTCCTGCGGCTCACAAGCAACCCGTCACGCACCGGAAGCAAGAGATTTTCTACTCGTGCATCGCTCTTCACTTTGCAGGTATAGGCCACGAGTCCGCGCGTTTCGCTGTCCTGATCGGCCTCGGGTGCCAGCACTTTGCCGCTCCACAATACGTTGTCTGCAATGATCAAACCACCAGAGCGAACACGGTCGATCACCAGGTCGAAGTAATTCGAATAGTTCGGTTTGTCCGCATCGATGAAGACCAGGTCGAAGGTGCCTTTGATCTGCGGTATCACGTCGGTGGCCGCAGCGAGGTGTTGATGGATGCGGTCTTGGAGCCCGGCTTTCTTGACGTACCGATCCACCATGGAGGCCAACCGTATATTGATGTCGATGGTATGCAACACCCCATCCGCTGCCATTCCCTCGGCCAAGCAAAGCGCGGAGTAACCCGTGTAGGTGCCGATCTCCAAAACCAAGTTCGGTACCATGAGCTTGCTGATCATGCTCAAGAACCGACCTTGTAGATGCCCGCTGAGCATATTGGGCAACTCGATGTTCGCCCGGGTCTCTTCCGCGAGTTCCCGGAGGATGTCGGGTTCTTGCGCGGTATGGCTTTCGGCGTAGGCGTTAAGGTCTGGGGAAAGGAAATGCATGTTGGATCAACGTTGAACAACGAAGTGTTGTGTGGCCGATCCAGTCTCGGTGCTCACAGTGAGCAGGTAAGATCCGTTGGCCATCATTGAAAGGTCGAGTAAAGTGTGCGTGGCCGAAATACGGTCCCGAAGAACGGTGCGCCCATCCATCGTCGTAACGATCAGTTCCGA
>Ga0209063_1000812_pt1 | contig 18198 bp, 15 predicted proteins | sample KloWWTmeKNB19Kit_FD_187177 | JGI IMG/M metagenome (GOLD analysis project Ga0209063, IMG submission 187177) | Active sludge microbial communities from Klosterneuburg, Austria, studying microevolution and ecology of nitrifiers - Klosterneuburg... | ecosystem: Engineered > WWTP > Aerobic digester >... | reverse complement strand
TTGTTCCTTCGTTAAACGGAATTCGAGGCGAACTGTCGAGTACATTCGACACGATGTTATTATGTGAAAGCATTACACCTTTTGGTTTTCCTGTCGTTCCCGATGTGTAAATAATCGTGGCTAATTCTTCTGGTTTTACATTGTTTTTTCGGTCTTCAACAACATCTTGATTGCTTTTGTCTGCACCAAGTTCCAATAATTCTTTCCAGTTTTTACAACCGCCAATTTCATTGAAACAATAAACTTCCTGTAGCAATGGAATGTTATGTTTTACTGCCATTAATTTTTCATAAACCACATCATCTGAAACAAAACAATATTTGGATTCTGAATGGTTCAAGATGTATTCATAATCTTCGGCAGCAATGGTTGGATAAATTGGAACCGTTTGAGCACCAACTTGAAGCGAACCAATATCCATAATATTCCATTCCGTTCTATTGGTTGAAGAAATGATGGCTATTTTATCATTTTTTTGAATACCTAATCGAATCAGAGCTCTGGAAATAACATTGGATTTGTTGATATATTCTTGAGTAGAAGTTGAAATCCATTGTCCATCATATTTAGTAACAAGACAATTAGGCAGATTATTTTTCTCTAACTGATAGTATGGAAAGTCAAAAAGACGTGTGATTTTTGTCATTGTGGTTAATAATTTGATGCAAATTAAGGAATATTGTAATGAAACACAATAAAAATTTAAAATTTGCTAAATGTAGTAGTGAAATATGTAGTTTTGCAAAAAATATTTTCTATCTACAATGCATAAATTTCCCCGTTTACAAGAATATAAAGCGTTATTCTATAGGATATTATTAGCTTATGTATTCTATTTTTTAGCGAGAGTTTTATTTTTTGTTTACAACAGTTCGCTAATACAAATTGATGGTGTTTTTGACTTTTTTAGACTGAGTTATCACGGATTAGCATTTGATACCACTTCGATACTTTACATCAACGGATTATTTATCCTTTTTTCAATTTTACCTTTGGTTATTAATGCCAAAAAAGGATACCAAACCTTTTTGTTCTATTTGTATTTTGTGACCAATTTATTAATGTATGCGTTCAATTTTGTTGATTTTATTTATTACCGATTTATTTTTGGCAGAAGCACGAAAGCATCACTAGAATCACTAGAAAATGAAAGCAATAAAGCGGCATTATTTTTTAACTTTTTGATTAATTATTGGCATGTGTTTTTACTGTTTTTTGTAACGGCATTTATTTGGATAAAATTGTATAAAAAGGTCAAAATTACTTCAACTGAAAAACCGTCCATAAAGTATTTCGCAGCGTCAATTGCCTGTTTCTTTTTAATTGTTGCTTTGTGTGTTGGCGGAATTCGTGGTGATTTTAAGAAAAGTACGCGACCAATTAATCTTTTGGATGCCAGTCGTTATGTGACTAATCCGTCGCAAGCTGATTTGGTTTTAAACACGCCTTTTGCTATTATTAGAACTTGGACTGCAAATGCTTTTAAAAAAGAAAATTACCTTAGTAAAGAACAAGTTGATAAATTAATTGTTCCGATAAAGCAGTACAAAAACAATCCAGAAACGAAACCGAATATCGTAATTTTTAATTATTTGTGGTTTTACATTTGCACCAGTAAAATCGGGTGTTGTGTCAAAGTGTGAAACAAAACCAATCGTTGGAACATCATGTTCAACATTGGAAGGTAAAGTTGCCATAACGTATGAATGGTCGTCAATAGTTACATCTTCCATGCCAATTGCTTTTAATTCTTCAACTAATTTTTTAGCTAAAACCCATTGTTTTTCCGTGCTTGGTGTGGTTTCAGAATTTGGATCAGATTCCGAATCAATAGTTACATAACTTATGAATCTGTCTATAATATTTTGCATGATTTTTAAATTTTAATAGTTTTATTATCTTTTTAAAGCGAAATGACCTTTGGCACTTCTTCCATCTTCAAAAAATATGGAATACCAATAATCGTCTGCTGGCATTGGTTGTCCGTTGTAAGTTCCATCCCAACCTGAACCGATTGTTCCAATTTGTTTCAGCAATTTTCCATATCTATCAAAAATATAAATTGTTGAACGATAATTGAAATCTTGGCTAACTCCTTTTACGTTCCAAGTATCATTATAGCCATCATTATTTGGAGTAAAATATTGAGGAATTCCCAAAACTGAAATCGGTAATGGACCAAGAATTCCACATCCATTTACATCTTTAATATAAACATTGTGTAAACCCATCGGAACATTTGAAAAGAAATTACTATCACGATATGGACCAGTAATATCATCTAAAGCATATTCATAATCTCCTGAACCAGTAACGTTTATCAAAACAGTGTTTGGCTCTGATGATAAGTCTTTAATTATGATTTCTAGGAGTGAAGCTATTTCAGAACCTACAACTTCGATGTTTCTTGTTTTTGGACAATTAAAAACGTTAGTTACTTCAACGTTATAATTTCCTTCTGATGAAACAGTTAGTGTTGGATTATTTTCGCCAGGAAGTGGATTTCCTTCAAGAAACCATTGGAACTCATAGTCAGAAGTTGGTGTTCCATCAAGAATTCCTGCATCGAGTGTAGTCTGTGTTTCTGGAAGACAAATTAAAACTTGTTCTTGTAAATCTATTTTTGGAGTTGGATTAACTATGAATGGTAAAATTACTTCGGCAGTACAATCTTTATTAATAGGATTTTCTACCACAACTCGAACATTTTGTGTTCCTGTTCTAAAAGGATTTGGAAGTTCGTTTGGAATTGAGTTAGGTATTAAAATATTATTTTCATCATAATAATAAACGTTCATTCCTGTTTGAGTACCAATAATTGTATTTAAAAATCCAGTTGTATCAAAATCAAAAATTCCATCTTGCTCTAACGGATTATCTTCATCATCACATGCTGTTGTTAAATTTGAATTTAGAGCAAATGCTTCGGGTAAATCGTCAACAATAAATTGAATTTGTACTTCATCAAAACATGCTCCTGTGGTAGTTTGCGTAGCATTATTGGAAACTCTAACTGTGATTATTTCTGAAGTAGTAATGAACAACGGATTTGGAAGCGTATTTGTTTGTGTTCCGTTTGCTCTTATATAACGAACGTTTACTCCAGTTTGACCATTTAGAATTGTGTTCTCAACAACAGTCGTGTCAAAACCATAAATTCCATCTTGATCATCATCACAATGACGAATTATATTAAGAGTATTAACATTATTCGCAAAAGGAAGCGTTTCAACCACTACATCAAAAGTTTTAAATCCAAAGCAGGAATTATCAATTGTACTATCAACACGAACCCAAATTTTTTGTGTATTTGGATAGCCAATATTTCTATAGTTTGTAATGTTGGTTATTTCCAATGAATTTCCGTCGATATCAGTTTCTGCAAGAAAATCAGTTTCGTTTTTGTAGAATTTTATGGTAACATTCGCAGGAAGAATAGCTGCTAAACTCGATTGAATACTACTGAAATTAAATGGTCCAGAAATTCCATCTCTATCATCATTGGTTGAATCAAGAAAATCGTCACATAAATATTGATTTGGAATTACAAAATTTGGTGGAATTTGACTTACGGCAACTATTAAATTAATTCGCGCAACTCTATAACAACCATTTGTATTTTCAACTCGTGCAAAAACAGTTGATGTTGATGCAGTATGTGCAATTGGATTTGTAATTTCGAAAGTTGCATCTTCATTTTCTGCTGCTAATAAATTAGTATAATAAGTAAATATTTCGTTTATATAATTAGCCGAAATAAAATCATTTTTTTGCGTTAAATTGAAAGTAGAAATTCCATCAATATCATCATCACATTGTCTTAATGTTATTGGTGTTGTTATGACCGGAAGTGCATAAGTAGTTAATGTTGCTGCTGTTGAAAATAGTCCACAAGAATTTCCATTTCGGTTAATGAAAACACGATATTGATTTCCTGCCATCGTTGGAGAAACATTTGAAACCGTTAATTCAATTGTTGTTACTCCAGAATAAGTCGCATTATTGGTTAAATTAATCCATGTTACTTCGTTATCGGTTGATAATTGCCATTGATAACTATCAACAACAGTTGAAGCTATTGTGAATTTTGCAGTTTGTAATTCACAGGTTGTAAAATCTTCTGGCTGAGTTGTTATTGAAATTGGAGCTGCAATTGTATAATTTCCATTTGGATTGATATAACCTGTTCCACTAGTTACAACACCATTGATATCAACAGTTGGTGGAGTAATAGCTCCAAGTAAACCATCTTGATTGTTGTCTAAATATCCAGATTCAATTACATCATTACATAAATCATCGTCACTATCTAAATCAATAGCGTTATATAAACCATCAGAGTTAGTATCAGCTATTGTGTAATTTAAGATTCCGCTATTTGTTGTTGTTTCTAAAGAATTGGATAATCCATTTGTTCCAAAATTATTTCCGTCAATTCGACCATCATTGTTGTTGTCAATCGCATTACTTCCAGATTCGTCTAAGTCAAATATTCCATCGTTGTCAGAATCTAAATCTAAATAATCAAAAACAGTATCATTATCAGAATCGGCTGGAGTTATTCCATTTCCAAAAGCATCATCAATTCCATCTTTATTAGCATCGACATTTGATAATGCAACAAAATTTGCTCCTTGACTTTCGATTACATCTGGAATTCCATCATTATCACTGTCATAATCATTACTGTCTGGAATTCCGTCGTTGTCAGCGTCTTTAGGAAGACAAGTGGCAATGAGTTTCAATGCAACTTTACTTGGATTTGTGTCAACTATGTTTTTATTTGTAATTTTAATAGAAGAAATCAAATTTCCTTTTATTGAAAAATTTCCAGTTCCAATGGCTAAATCAGTATTTCCATTTAATCGAAAGCGAATATCAAAAGAAGAGTATTCGGTAATTCCACTTTCAAAAATTCCGTCATAATTAGTGTCAATTGAAAGTAAATCATCAGGATTTGAAATAGTTAGTGTTTTGTTAACCGGACAAACTACATTGATTTCTGTTGAAGCAGAAAACAAATTTCCAGGTGCAATAACTGTTGCATATTCTAGCGAAACACTCATTGGTTGTAAATAGTTTTGGGTATAACTTACCGAATTTCCTTTTCCAGTAACTGCTTCTGTGACAAAATTTCCATCAGCATCGCCAACAATTGGAGTCGTGCTCGGAGTTCCAGTTCCTGTAAAAGTAACTGAACCAGTAAATGAATTTGTGTAGTTTCCAACGGAAATTGAGCCAGAATTCGGATTGGTTAAATCGATATTTTTATTGCCATAGGATTCGGTGCAATTTGTTAATCCATCATTGTCATTGTCAGAGTCAATATTGTCGATTACACCATCATTATCACTATCGGTTGAACATGTGCTAACTGGAATTTCAGCTGATTCTTTTGGTAAAGTACAACTGCTTATAGTAGCCGAAACTTTGTAATATCCTGGTTGCGTTGGAACATAGAAACTGTCATTATTTGTTCCAGGAATTAGCGAACCGTTAAAATACCATTCAAAAACATCGAATGGACTTAATGTGTTGACTGACAGTCTAGTATTAGGAATACAACTGGCTTGAGTTAAATCAAGTTTATTAAATGAAATTTCAGGTTCAAAAGTAAATCCAGAATAAAAACCACCAAAAGTTGCTGCTTGTTCAGATCCATAAGCTGCAAGATATATTTCACCAGTAGAAAATACGGATATATTTCCAGATAAACCAGTAATCACATAGGTTTCATAATTAGGATTTCCAGTTACAGGATTTGGTCCAGAAATTGGCGCAGGTAAATTTGCTACGGTATAATTATTTCCGTCAATAGTAAAATTTAATGTTGCACCAGTTTGCGTTACAATAGTTACTCGACCATTAAATTGACGAGAACCAACAAAATCTATTTGAGGAATATTATCAATAACTCGTGGTGTTTGACAGCTTAATGGTGGAACAAAAAATAGCTCCTGATTTCGCTGATCAAAAGCACTTCCATCACCAACACTTTGATAAGCAAAAAGGATTTTATTTGAAAAAACATATAAATTCCCTGAAGCATCAAAACTATCACCGTTTAGGGTTACATATTCTCCAGCATTTATTGTAAAAGTTGGTGCAGCATTTCCTTGTAAAGAAATTTCTGTTCCATCTTCGTCAGCAATTAGGATTACTTTTTCTACAGAATCAACTCCTGTACTTTTTATAAAAATATATTCATTTGTTCCAAGAGCATTTGTAACAATTCTTTCTGCAGGAACAATTTGATCAAAACCTAAATCTAAGTTTCCAACGGCGTTGCTTCCACCAAAAGAACCACAATTTAGAGCAATAGGTTTATCGGAAGTGACTAAAGCACCAATTAATCCATCTCTGTTAGCGTCATTTGGACCTTGAACAGCAAGGACATAACTTTCACCACTATTTAAAGTTACACTAAAAGGATTGTCGCCAGTTGTTCCATTTACAAGAGTTACTCCTGATTTGAAATTACCGAAATTTACAACAGTATTGTTTTCGGATGCTAAAACCGATATAAAAGTAGTGTGAATGTCAACATAATTCTGAACATTTAAATTGGTTAAAGCACCAATTCTAAAGCGCAAACCTAATGAAGCTTTACCTTTTGAAACTAATTGTCCAGCTTGATTTCCCGTTATATCAATAACTCTAGCGGAAACATAAACCAAATCATCAGCTTCAATAATATATCCTTTATTGTTGAAAATTGCAGAAGAAATATTTGCATCAACATGAAGTTGAGTATTACCTCCAAATCCTACATCGTATATGAATGGCTGCGTTTTTGAAACCGTTCCAGTTATAATATTTCCTCCAAGTTCAATTATTTTAAAGTTAACAGGAATTGTATTTGGTGTAGAAATATATAAAAATTGTTCTCCAGGAGAAACACTTGAAGCACCAGATAAAGGCGGAATGTAGTGCGTTTTACTAAACTGGGAAAAACAGTTCGTATAGATTATTAGTAATATAAATAATAATAAGGCATTCTTTTTCATTCGCTAAAATTAACAAATAAAAAGAAAACATAAAAGAGAAGTTAACCCTATTATGTTTTCTTTAAGATTTGATTGACGATTGAATTTATAAATCTCGCTTTTTGATTATTACATAGGAAGAATAAATGAAGATTGCTGTCCAAACTAAGACGATTAAAATTGATGAAAAGTGAATGTCATAATCTTTTGTACTGTTTTCTCCAACAGCTTCTTGGATGCTTCTTATTGCATTTAATCTTGTAACTGGTTCTACTATTAAATTACTCATAGATTCCAGTGGAATAAAAGCATAAACATCATCAACAATTGAACTTCGATTAAAGATTTCAAATTTAAAAATACCATATGATATTTTTTCTATTAAGAACCAAATGAATAAAAAACCAAGTGCAAATGCTGAGCGTTTTATTAATACACCGAGAAATAAACAGAACGAGAAAAACCCTAGAAGTTTTACAAAATAAGCCAACAGATATTCTAAATCTGAGAAAATAATTCCAATTTCAGTATAAGATGAAAAACTCAATCCTAGAAGTAACGACATTATAAAAATAAACAATGTTGAAACACTCGCAAATAAAATCACGGTTAGGAATTTTGAAAGAATAAATTCTTTTTTACTCATTCCATCGATTAAGTTTTGTTTCAGTGTTCCATAACTGTATTCGTTTGCCATCATGGAAACTATTACAATTGCTAAGAAAAATTTTAATCCAGAAGCAATCCATGTGTTAAAATGCCAAATAAACGGAAAATTGAAAATTCCCATTTCTGCAAAGTGCAATTTGAAATTCCCAATATCAAATTTGATAGAAGCAATTAATGCAATAAAAGATAGAATGACAAAATACCCAATTGTCAATACTTTACTTGCTCTATTTTTCCAAATTTTTTGTAATTCTATGGCTAATAATCTTTTCATGATTTTGGCTATTATTGGTTAGTTAATTCAAGGAATTGTTCTTCTAAGCTCAGTTTTCTTTTCACTAAATGGTTAAGGATAATCCCTTTGTCAAATAGGTATTTATTCAGTTCCATAGCATCAATTTGAGTTTTGAAATAAACAATAATTTTACCTTCGTTTTCTTTTGCGGTTTCTAGTTCAGGATGATTTTTTAAAACCTCAATAAGTTTTTGGGAATCGTTTGATTGTAGTTCAAAATAACCACTTTTGTTACTCATTTCATCCACTTTTCCGTTGTATAAAATTTCGCCAAAGCGCAAAACTAATACATGACTACATACTTTTTCTACTTCGTCCAAAAGATGTGAAGCCAATAAAATAGTTGTTCCTTGCGAAGCGATTAGCCGAATGATATCACGAATTTGATGAATTCCTTGTGGATCTAAACCGTTAGTTGGTTCATCTAAAATTAAAATTTCTGGATCATTTAATAGAGCAGAAGCAATGGCTAAACGCTGTTTCATTCCGAGTGAAAAAGTCTTGAATTTGCTGTCTCTTCGTTCATAAAGTCCAACTATGTCTAGTTTTTCTTTTACTTTTGAATAATTAATTCCTTTAATTTTGCAAACCAATTCTAGGTTTTCTTGTGCAGTCATGTAAGGATAAAAATTTGGACGTTCAATGATTGCACCAACTTTTTTCAATGCTTCATGAGTTGCCATTGTTCCACCAAACCAGTTGTATTCTCCCGAAGTTTTGTTTACAACATTCAATACGATTCCTAAAGTTGTGGATTTTCCCGAACCATTTGGACCTAAAATCCCATAAACATTTCCTTTATAGATTTCGAGTGACACATTGTTTACAGCATGAACTTTGCCATAGCGTTTGTGCAAGTTTTTGATAGTAAGAATAGGTGATTCCAAGAGTTAGTTTTTAAGGTTTAATGTATGACGATTATAACCTTAATTTGTTACTATTCTTTTTTGGAGAAATAAAAATGATGTATAAATTCTTTCTTTAAACGGAGATAAAACAAGGTTTCATTGATGTCTTTCAGTTCAGAAGTAAGCATAATTTTTTTGCCAATTTGGTCATTTGTTACTTGCTTTTTGCAAACAGGACATTCATATTCACTGAAATGAGAATTTACTTTTTTAGTAACTACAAATCGATGTCCGAAGAGTGAACATAAATTATATTTTCCAATAATTTTTTCTGTTAATAGGTTAGCTTTCATAACAATACAGTTTATCATTACTGAAATAAATGTATTTAAATTTAGACAAAAAGCATCAAAAAATCGATAAAATACACATTATCGCATTTTTATTATTTATAAATCTTACAAAATATTGATTTTCAAATAACTAAATTATCGATAAGGAACAATCGTTGGTTGGCTAATTTCGTAATTTGGCAATGCTAATTCGTCGTTATTCAAGCTGTTAGTTTTGAAAACATTTGTTCCGTTATAAGGAATGTTAGGAAAAAAAGATAAGGAAATTTGAAAGCTATTAAAAACCAAATAATCGTTATTGATTAAAACGCCAATACTCAATTTAGAATATACTTTTGGATTTAAAAAAGTATCTGTTTTATCGCCAAGAAAACCAAACGACATATTATAAAAAGGACTAAAACGGAATCCACGCCAAGTTCCAGGCGTATAAGTTTGGGTTTGAAGAATTAAAGTTAGTTTTCGAGTTCCGTTAATCAAAGGATTTGCAAAACCACTAATTTCGTTTTCGCCACCAAGCGTAACTTTATCGTCTATAATTGGAACTCGATGACTTCCTAAAACTAATGTTGGATTGACAAATTGACGAATTTTCCAACTACCAATTGAAAATAAATCTGTAAAATAAATCCCTTGAATTTTAAAAACTGTTTCTTTTGATTTTTTACCTTCAAAAAAACTTCCCCATTCGATATTTGTTCCTAAATAGCCAATTTTGAAATAATCACCATAAGCAAATCGACCGCCAAAATAACTTCTTGTCTTTTGATTTTTATTTTGAAAACCACCAGTAATCGAGTAAACTTGACCATAAGGAACATCTTCAATAATTCCAAAATTGAAAAGATACTTATCTTCGGCAAATTTTCTAACATTTAAACCAATGCTTGTCAAATATAATTCTTCATCCGAAAAATAACGATTTGGATCTAATGATAGTGTTGGTGTTTTTATATAATTTACTTTTTTATAGCCCAAAGTTGTAACTAAATTTGTAGCACGATCATCTTCATTTTTTCCATCAAAAATTTTAAAAGAATGTCCAAACCAATAATCTCGGGTTTCGTTTTTGAAAGCTATTTTTTCAAATTCATTGATGGAGTTTGGCAAAGAATCATTAAAAGTTCTATTTTCAAAAAAAATACCTCCAGCAAATCGTGTTAATGGAGAAACAAAAAGTCTTTCCATTCGAGCACTTTTTCGAGTGTCATTCTCTAACGAATTTGAATAAAGAAAAGTTGTGTTTATGAAGCTATTTCTAATATTGTTGATACTATATCGCGCACTATAAGCATTTGCTCCATCAGCAAAGCGAGTAGTAACATCATTTGAAAGTTCGTGTCCAAGTCCAAAAAAGTTTCTTTCGGTTAGTTCAGTATTTGCTTTTGAACCAGAAATTGAACCTGTTGGAATCAAACTCCACGAATCTAAAACTCTAATTGACACATCAACAGAATCTTTATTGTCTGGAATTGCAACTGGTTTTATTACAACACTTCGAGTAAATCGTTGACGACGAATTAAACGTTCGGATTCTTTTGCGATTAAAGAATCTAAGGGTTCATTTTTCTTGAAAAGTAGGTAGTTTTTGATTGTCCAGTTTTTACTTTTCATGTGAAGATTGTTTCCAAATCTTTCAAAACCTTTGTTTGGTTTTTCCTGTTCGTTTTCTGCTGAAAATCCAAATGGATCAAGTGTTTCAATGGTAATGTTCCTAATGATTTTACCTTCGTGTTTATCAAAAGCTTTTTTGATGAACATTTTTTTTCGAGTTGCTTTTTTTGTAACTTTTTTTTGTCGCGTAGATTTAAAAAGTAATTTGTGAATGAACTTCCCGAACTTACTTTTTTTAGAAAAACTCCCAAGATCTTTGAAAACCTTTGTAGTGTCTTTTGTTTTGTTTTCGATATTATTTTGAGCAAGAACAGTTGAACTTGCAAAGCAAAAAAACACAATTAATATAAAAACGTTAAACTTCATCACAACTATTTGGGTTAGAGCAAATATATGAAACAAGTTGTTTTATCGCTATTTTTTACTTTTTAATAATTCAATTAGTTTTTGATTAAAAATAGTAACTCCTTCTTGATTTAAATGATCATTATCATAATAATGTAATGAGTCATTCAGAAAAGGGTTTTCATTAAAATTTATATACTCACCATGAGTTTTCATTATGCTATCAAATTCTTTTCTGTTGGTATAACTTTTGTATTTTGATTTTGGAATTGGTGCATAAACTAATTTAACTTCAATTTTTTCGGATTTTAAATAAGTGATAATTTCCTCAAAATGTAAAAGTTGATTTTCTTTGAAAACCCATTCGGATTGATTATAAGTTTTAATTTTTGTGATTTTCATGTCACGTTCTACAAAACCACCAGGAATATAATTGTCATATTTTTTTCTTCTCTTTTCTTTATAATTTGCGTTTAAATCAATAAAATCGATGTAAGTTCCGTATAAAAAGGTATTATAAATTTTAATATTGTTTAATTCTAATGCCATTTTTGCTGAACCTAAGTCATTATAATCATTGGATATTATATCCAAACCAGATTCAACACCATCAATGGTAAATGTGGCAGGATATACTTCATAGATAATTAGTTTTGGTTTTAGCTTTTCCAAATATCTTTTCAAAAGAATTTTTGTCTGCATTGGTGTTTGTGCGCTTGAACCAAGATTGAAAGTTTCATATCCGTTTTTCTCAAAAATTCGAGTATCAAAACCACGATAAGCATGTGATGAACCTAGAAATAAGATGTCTATGTTTTTTTTAGTTTTTACTTCTTTTAATCTTGAAAAAGTATGTCCATAAGCAGCAACACAATAATAAAGATTGGGTTTGAACCTTGCTGAAAGTGTTCTTCCCCAAACGAATAAAATCCCACAATACATTATAAATGCACAGAGTATGAATTTCGCAAATGTGGTGATAAACTGCTTCATTAGAATTGAAAATAAATAAATGGTGTTTCTTCATTTGAAATAAACATTCCTATCAAAAATAGAATAAACGAGTAAAAAAACCATCTAAAAAACCTATTCCATTTCAAACCGATTTTTTCTAACGCATGTTTGTTTTCTCTGCCTAACCATTCAACAATTATGAAAAATAAAATTACTTGAATTAAGGTCAGTGCGACTCCCATTTTTTCAAATTTTGGAATAGTAAATAGGGAAGAAGAGAATATTTCACCAATATAATTTAACGCATGATTCATGTTTTTGGCTCTAAAAAATATCCATGCTAAAGTCACTAAAGCAAATGTGGTTGTCATTTGAAAAAGTTCTTTCAGACTCGGAAAAACTTTTCCTTTGGCAACTATATCAATATTAGTTCTGTTTTTTTGAGTTAGTAGTAAAGGAAGAAAATAAACGGCATTTAAAATTCCCCAAAAGATAAATGTCCAATTGGCGCCATGCCAAAAACCACTCACTCCAAAAATAATGAATGTATTTCGAACTTTTATCCATGTATTTCCTTGACTTCCTCCAAGCGGATAATAGAGATAATCTCTAAACCATGAAGAAAGCGAAATGTGCCATCGTCTCCAAAATTCAGCAATATCTCTCGAAAAATAGGGGAAAGCAAAATTGCGTAATAAATCAATTCCAAAAAGTTTTGAAACACCAATAGCAATATCGGAATAACCAGAGAAATCGCCATAAATTTGTAGAGAAAAGAATAATGCTCCAGCAACTAAAGTACTTCCAGAATAGTCTTCAGAATTGTTGAAAATCATATCGGCAAAACGAGCGCAATTGTCTGCAATAACTACTTTTTTGAAAAATCCCCAAAGAATTTGCCGCATTCCATCAACGGCATTTTGATAATTAAAGCTTCTTTTAACCTGAAGTTGAGGTAAAAGATGTGTTGCTCGTTCAATTGGACCTGCTACTAACAGTGGAAAGTAGCTTACAAAAATAGCATAGTCGACTATGTTTTTTTCTGCTTTTATTCGGTTTTTGTAAATATCAATAACATAGGATAATCCGTGAAAAGTGTAAAACGAAATCCCAACAGGTAACACAATGTCGAGCATCCAAGGATGTAATGTTATACCAATATGTGCTACAGAATCGGCTAATGATTGAGCAAAGAAATTATAATATTTGAATACACCTAAAAATCCTAAATTAATTATTATGCTTAGCCAAAACCAAAATTTTTTATTGTTGAGTTTAGTTGACTCACACATTTTTAGTCCAGTGAAATAATCCAGTAGTGTTGAAAATAACAACAGAAACATAAATCGCCAATCCCAACAAGCGTAAAAGAAATAGCTCGCTACAAGCAATAATATATTTTGTGATTTATAGGTTTTATGAAATACAAACCAATATAGCACAAAAACGATTGGCAGAAAAAGTGCAAAATCTAGCGAATTAAAGAGCATTAATTTGTTTTAATTGTTTTTGTTTGAACCAAATATAAAAAATCCTCAACAGCTTTTACTATTGAGGATTTAATAATTGAATTTATTTGATTTTTTGAGCGTTAGCTTTTTTGTTCTTTGTTGAAATAGACTAAGTAATAGTACATTTGTTTTTCTTCGTCCCAACCTTTTTCAACAAATTTTTCGGCACTTTCAGGATTGATAAAATCCAATTTGATTTGAATATTTGTATCTAAATTAATAACGTTTTTGATACTTCTTCGAGCATCGCTAACGGCAGCATTAGCAATTGGAAACGAAGTAACATCTTCAATGCTATATTTTTCTCCTTTATCTACTTTATAGTTTTTGAATTCCGGAATTAAATCTGGGTTTACTAAGACTTCGTTTAGAAAATTACTTTCTTCAAACTCATCATTTTTAGCAAAATAATTCACAGAACGATTCATAAACATTACTTCTTCTTTTTTGTCTTCTGCAGGAAAAACGACATCTTTAGCAAAACCTTGACAAAACTTCAAATACTTCTTTGTCATAAAGTTTTCGTCTTGAAAAGCATCAACCGAAAGGAAATGTTCTAACCAATAGCGTGCATCATAACGGTTGCTATCAACAGTTAGGATTTTATAACCTTCTTCTTTTTTGTGATTAAATATTAAACAACCTTTGTCCAATTTGTTGAGGTTAATTCCTTGTTGCAGAATCATTTCTAAAGTTGAATCTTTTTCTTCAAACTGCATAAAGTCTGATTTGATTTCGCTTTTAAATACGCCTATCGCATCAACTACATTGTTGTCAATATTAACGTTAGTCAAATAAGCTACATAAACTTCACCATTTTTAATATGCGGATGATTTGATTGTTCAAACAGGTGTTTGGTGATTTTTTTAGAAACTTCGTGAGCATCACTTGGACTTGTAAAAAGTTCTGTTGCCAAATTAAACATATCGTTATACTCTAAATCTACTTCGTGAGCAAACTGAAAATAGTTTTCCTCTTTTTCACGAAATGGTTTGAAGAAATATTCCTTTAATAATGGAACAATTTCATCGTTTAAACCATAAGGAGTTTCAGAAATAAAAATAGCTTCGTTGCGGCTTTTATTTCCAACTCGGTGTATTGATAAGCTCTCAATATGAGCGTTGAATAGGTTAATCATTTTTTTTTTTTAGCTATCAGCTTTAAGCTTTTTAAATTAGTTGAAATTTTTAAATTTGATTTTGGTATGCAGTTTATTGCTTACAGCTTACAGCTTTCTAATTCCAATTCTCTTCAAATCCAAAATCTTCGAAGCTATCATCGCCACCAAACATGTCGAGGTCATCTTCGTCTAAATCGTCTTCAAATTCAGAAAACATGTCATCATCGTTGTCTGCTTCAAACTTTTTTTCCATTGCTTCAGCGGGAAGTTCTCCGTGAGAGAAAAGCAAACTTGGATAAATTATCCCAATTTCGGCTTCTTCCACTGCGGCTAGTTCTACTAAAAAAGTCCACATGTTGATGAAATCATACACATAGATAATTTTGGTTTGGTCTGTGCTCAGCAAATCATTAAGCTGGTAATCGCTCATGGTTTTTTGTTCGCCTGGAACATCTCCAGCATCAAACATTGGGATTTCGTCTTCCTGATTCCAAGTGTCATCACAAGTGTAAAATGAAGCAACTTCCATTCCGTCGAAGCCAAATGCATTGACAATAGCGTTGTGTAAATCTTCTAATGTGTCTTCTTCTTGAATAGCAATATCTCTGAAAACATCTTCTTCGGCATCCAGAATAACACGAAATTTATAAATCATAATCAAACTTTTATTAAGCCAACAAAGGTAAAATTTAAATTATGAATTATGTATTTTGAATAGCTAATTGTTGATAAAAATGTTCTTAGGGTTTTAATTTTTTCATCCTAAAAACTTTACGACCTTTGCCTTTTGAAAAAACAACTTTATGAAAGCAACAATAGTAACTATTGGTGATGAAATTCTTATTGGTCAAATCGTTGATACAAATTCTGGTTTTATAGCAAAAGCGTTAGATAAAATTGGTGTGCAAACACATGAAATGCTTTCGATTTCTGATGATAAAAAGCATATTTTAGATACGTTTTCGTCACTTCAAAATAAAGTAGATTTAGTTGTGATTACTGGCGGACTTGGACCAACAAAAGATGATATCACAAAGAAAACATTTTGCGATTATTTTGACGATGTTTTAGTTGAAGACAAAGCGGTTTTAGATCATGTAACTGAAATTATTGAAGGTTTTTATAAGCGTCCAATTACACAGTTAAATCGAGATCAAGCGTTAGTTCCATCAAAATGTGAAGTCCTTTTCAATAAAATGGGAACAGCACCAGGAATGTGGATGAAAAAAGAAAATACAGTTTATATTTCTTTGCCAGGCGTTCCATATGAAATGAAATATTTGGTCGAAAATGAAATTATCCCGAAAATTGTTAATGAATATAAACGTCCTTACATACTTCACAAAACAATTATGACTTATGGCGAAGGCGAAAGTCGAATAGCTGAAAAAATAGAAAGTTGGGAAAACAACTTGCCAGATTTTATCAAACTAGCGTATCTGCCAAGTCCAGGGAAAGTTCGTCTGCGATTAACAGCTCGTGGCGAAAACAAAGAACTATTAGAAAAGTCTATTCAAGAAAATGTAGAGTCATTAACTAAAATTATTAGTGAAATAATTGTTGGTTTTGATGAAGATGAAACAATTGAAGTAATGATAGGTAGATTATTAACTTCTCAAAACAAAACAATTGCTACTGCAGAAAGTTGTTCTGGCGGAAAAATTGCTCAAATGCTAACATCAGTTGCTGGAAGTTCTAATTATTTTCGCGGAAGCGTTGTGAGTTATGCAACCGATACTAAAATTGATATTTTAAATGTTTCTACTAAAATAATAAATGACTATTCAGTTGTGAGTACAGAAGTCGCAAAAGCAATGGCAATTGGTATTCAAAAAATAATGAAATCCGATTATGCAATTGCAACAACTGGAAATGCTGGTCCAAGCAAAGGTGATTCGGAAGCTGAAGTCGGAACTGTTTTTATTGCTTTGGTAACACCAAACGGAGTTTTTGTAGAAGAATTTAATTTTGGACAACCACGTGAAAAAGTGATAGATAGAACCGCAAATAAAGCATTAGAAATGATACAAAAAGAAATTTTGAAAAATCTGTAATAATTATTTTGTTACAATGATTTATTTTTCTTAAGTTTGCACCCTCGAATTGAATAACGATATAAAGATAAGCATAATGTCAAGAGTTTGTGACCTTACAGGTAAAAGAGCGATGGTGGGAAATAATGTTTCTCACGCGATGAACAAAACTAAGAGAAAATTTTCTGTGAACTTAGTTAAAAAACGTTTCTATCTTGCTGAAGAAGACAGATGGATTACTCTTAGAGTAGCTGCGTCTACAATTAAAACAATCAATAAAAATGGATTGGCTGCTGTTTTGAAAAAAGCAAAAGTTGAAGGATTTATTAAATAATTCTATCCCAATAAAAATAAAGTAAGATGGCAAAGAAAGGTAATAGAATACAAGTTATTTTAGAGTGTACTGAGCACAAAGGAACAGGTCTTCCTGGAACTTCACGTTACATCACAAACAAAAATAAAAAAAATACTCCAGACAGATTAGAGATTAAAAAATTTAATCCAATCTTAAAGAGAATGACTGTTCACAAAGAAATTAAATAATTTAGAAATTTTAAGTAATTAAAGTTTCATAATAAACAATATAAGTCATGGCAAAGAAAACCGTTGCAACATTACAAACAGCTTCTAAAAGATTATCAAAAGCTATCAAAATGGTAAAATCTCCAAAAACTGGAGCTTACACTTTCGTTGAAAGCATTATGACACCAGAAGAAGTGGATAGTTTCTTAGCAAAGAAATAATTCCAATAAAAATATATATCAAAGCTACTTTCATTCGGAAGTAGCTTTTTTATTTTTATATTTGTCACAAGATTTTTGAACTCCAATCCTTAACAAATGAGTTTTTTTAAAAGAATATTTTCCTCCGAAAAAAAGGAGACTTTAGATAAAGGTTTAGAACAGACCAAAACTTCTTTTTTTTCCAAGTTAACTAAAGCAGTTGCTGGAAAATCTAAAGTTGATGATGAGGTTTTAGACAACCTTGAAGAAGTACTAGTGTCTTCCGATGTTGGTGTAAATACTACTTTAAAAATTATCGAAAGAATTGAAGAGAGAGTTTCTCGTGATAAATATCTTGGAACTGATGAGTTAAATCAAATCCTTAGAGATGAAATTGCAGGATTGTTGTCTGAAACTAAATCAGGTGAAGAAACAGAATTCACAATTCCAGCCAACAAAAAACCTTATGTTATTATGGTAGTTGGTGTTAATGGTGTTGGAAAAACAACTACAATTGGTAAATTGGCTTATCAGTTCAACAAAGCAGGTTATAAAGTTGTTCTTGGTGCAGCAGATACTTTTCGTGCTGCAGCAATCGATCAATTGCAAATTTGGGCCAACAGAGTTGGTGTTCCAATTGTAAAACAACAAATGGGAAGCGATCCAGCATCGGTAGCTTTTGATACGTTGCAAAGTGCTGTTACTCAAAATGCCGATGTAGTAATAATTGATACTGCTGGACGTTTA
>Ga0209063_1000811_pt1 | contig 18200 bp, 21 predicted proteins | sample KloWWTmeKNB19Kit_FD_187177 | JGI IMG/M metagenome (GOLD analysis project Ga0209063, IMG submission 187177) | Active sludge microbial communities from Klosterneuburg, Austria, studying microevolution and ecology of nitrifiers - Klosterneuburg... | ecosystem: Engineered > WWTP > Aerobic digester >... | reverse complement strand
GAAGCCCTGCTCCGAGAGGGCTTGCTGGTGGATCAAGTCCCACAGGAATTGCTTCGTCCCGTCGTCGGCGGGATACCCGTCGGCCGACACCGGCGTGATGGCGACCACGCTTTTCAGCCGCTTCGTACCTGAGGCCCAGTCATCGACCGCCAGACGCTGCGCGACCATGCCTGTCATCGAGTGGCCGACGACATGGAATCGTTCCCACCCGAGGCTGTCGGCTAACCGCACGGCATCGGCCGATACCTCTTCCACGGAGTACGCTCCGGTGAGGTGCCGGGACGTGCCATAGCCGCGTAGGTCCGCGAACACATACGTGTAGGTGCGTGGATCGAGGTACGGCATCAACGGCTCGTAACTGGCAGCGTCTCCCATCCAATGATGCAGGAGCAACACTGGTTCGCGGCCTTGTCCGAAGACACGATGGCCCAGGATCGGTGCCTGTTGCGTCGACAAAGAATGTTGAGATGTCGTCATGGCGGTTACACTCCCTTCTGTAGGCGCGGCACCCCTCGACTCACTGCCGCGCCCGTTTATTTGATACGTAAATCCACACGTCGCGAACATCGAACAGCAACGAAATGCCGATACAAACAACCAGCACGATGAGATAGCCGGCGAATGCACCGGCGGCCTGCGGCAGGTGCATCACCAACACGACCAAAAAGGGAATCCACAAGACATGGCACAAACCGAGAATGCGCTCGAACCCATATGCCGCGTACAATCCCATCATCAACATGGCTGAGAGCAGGAAGACCGCCACAATGGCCCGAGCCAACGGCTCGCTCCAAAACACCATGCCGGCCAGATTGACCACCATCAGGGCGAACACCCACAGGGCCACGCCCTTCGGTTGGCGCAGGAGGTCGCTGAAAAACATCAGGGGATTTCGGAGGTGATATCTCGTTTCCATGTCCGTTCCTCCTTCGCGAATGGTGATGACGATCACACCGACAGGCGTCCTATGTCCGTCGAATGCTGAAATGACCGAAGCTGCGCTTCCAGCTCGGCAATGCGGGATTTCAACGGCCCAACCATCTCCTCCACCTCGCCGATGGAATAGCTGGGCGTGATGTACTTCGGGCAGTTCCAGTCGTAGGACACGACGTCGATGACCACAATCCGTTCCACCTTCGCGCGCATGTCGGGAGCAGACCACTGCGCCACGAGCTCCGGTCGGGTTCGTGCATCTTCGACCCGGGCATGGCCGAACACCTTCAGTCGCGCCCGGTTCACGTAATCCATCAGAAACAGCGCCACGCGATCGTTCACCAGAAGGTTGCCCGTGGTCAGCAGTTGGCGATTGCCCCGATAATCCGCAAACGCCAACCTGGAGGGGTTCAGCACGCGCAGGAATCCCGCAGCTCCGCCGCGATGTTGAATGTACGGCCATCCGCTTTCGTTGACTGTGCCCAAGTAGATGCTGTCTCGCGTCGTGATGAACTCGATTTCCGCCTCGCCGAGCGGATCACGGTCAGGCGGATCGGCGATGTCCGCGGCATGGCCGTAATAATGCTTCTGCGCTCTGCGCACAGACTCCGTCAGCGCCAGATCTAAGTATTTCATCGCCATCGTGTCGCCCTCCGTTCAACCGGCGCGCAACCCAACAGCGTTGCACGCCGGTGCTCAGGCCATCTCTCTCAGAACACCACCACCTGCCATCCCTCAGCCAGATACCGCCGGAGACTCAAGAGGCCGGGAGTGCCCGATAAGGCGTTGTCGTTCACGGTCTTCACGCCACAGGACCGCACACTGTCCGTGGCTCCAAAGACCTCGGCACAGGCGCAGGATGCGCCCTGAACCACATCGCGCACGGATTGATAGAGCGCGTGGGCCGGATGCGTCAACTTGGTCAGCTCCGCCGGCCATCGCGTTCCCGGGCCGTTGAACACCACGGCGACCTCGTCGCCCTGCTGTTTGGATTCAGCGGCCAAAGCGAGGGCATTGAACACCCGCCCCAGGGCTTCCTCTGTCCCGTGTTTCGGATCGGACAGGATTACGATTGCGGTTTTCATGATGGTTCCTCCTTATTGCAGGTTATGAATCATTGCGCCTTCACACCGAGCAGCTCCGACGGATTACTTGAGCGCGGCCAGGGTCTTCACCGCCTGCGCCGTGCTCCACACATCACTGGCCATCATGCGGATGTTCACGAAGGCGGCTTCATAACCGTCGAATCCCGGCAGCTTGGCGGCCGCCGTCGCATCCGTCACCACGACCACCTCGAAGCCCTGTTCGAGCAACTCGCGCATATGCGACTCGGTGCAGAGATTGGCGGACATGCCGGCGAGGACGACCTGGCCGATGTCGGCCTTGCGCAACTGTAAGATAAGATCGTTCGACTCGGGACCGAACACCTTGTGCGGGCTGGTCACGACGGTCCGGCCGTCTTCGATATGTTCGACCGTATGGTTTTCCTGCACGCTCTGTCCGACCACACCCCAAGCCACACCCTTCGGGCTCAGAAAGTCGTTCTGCGGATCCGTCACGACCACCGCCACCCGGCCTTTCTTGGGTCGCAACCCAGGCCGGGGAATCGGCGCATCCTCTCGCGGTCCGACATAATGCGACACCGTCGGTTTCTGTTCCTGTGCCCCCGCCGATGAGATGAGCGGGTGGCTGAGGGTCACGATTGCAAGCGAGGCAACGATCGATCGAATGATGATCTTCATGATGGCACCCTTTCTCCTGAGTTGAGGACGAGAGTCTCGTGAACCGACACAGTCCCTCCCCGCCTACCGGCAGCCGCACGAAGACGTGCCGCACTCTTGCGCAAGCGTGACCTCAGGAAAGTCGATGACCGTCCCGGCGATGTGATTGATGTAATTACTGAAGGTGTTCAGCGCGACATGCGCCACCGCCTCGACGATGTCTCCGTCGGTCAGCCCCGCACGGCGCGCTTCCTCGAGACCGGCCGCCCCCAACTCACCCCGCTGCGTCACAATGCGCTGCGCCAGCTTGAGAATGGCCTCCGTGCGCGGATCGGTCGCATGGGCCTGTCGAGCTTCAGCGAGATCCTGCTGGGTCAGCCCCAATTTGCCGCCGATGAACGAGTGCGCGCTGAGGCAGTAGGCGCATTGGTTGGTCTGGGCAACCGTGAGGGCAATCTGCTCGCGAACCTTCGGGCTGAACTGTCCATCCGCCAACGCGGCACTGAACGTGAGATAGCCCTTAAGCGCAGCGGGCGCGTTGCCCATCACACGAAAGAGATTCGGCACGACGCCGAGTTTCCCCTGCACGCCATCGAAGAGAGTTTTTGTCTGGCCCGTTGCGGTCTGAGGGTCGAGTTGCGCGATGTGATTCATACTGCCTCCTTGAGTTGATGTGGTGACCCGCGCCGAATGCGCGATTGCACACCTACTTCAGCAGATGCCGTGCCATGCAGCTCTGAATATCTAAGTATTTGAAACATAAATACTGTTTAGAATTTCCTCTCACCCTACACACTACGACTATTCGTGATCTACGATTTCTCGTTGAATATCTAGACGATATTTCGTAGCATGACCCGCATGGATCCACATCAGCTCCCGCAGGTCATGGTGGTCACCGCCCGGCAAGGCACGCTGCAAGAGGTCTTGCGAACGATCACCGAGGGCATCGCGCAATGCCCGAACACCGTCCTGACCCGCATCTGGCTGACGACTCCCAACCAATCCTGCCCTGTGTGCCTGGGAAAGGAAGACCCTGCTGACGGCACGAAGGCCCTACACCTCGTCGCCAGCGCCGGCGTGCCGCACGACAAACACGCCGATTACAGCCGCATCGACGGCGGCTTTCACCGCTGCGCGATCGGTGAGCGCAAGATCGGCCGTGTCGCCATGAACGGAGAATCCCTCTGGCTCGCCGGCGTCCGGGGCGATGAAGAATGGATCGCCGACCCAGCCTGGTTTGCGCGCGAGGGCATTCAGACATTCGCGGCCCAGCCGTTGATCTTTCGTGGAGAGATGCTTGGAGTGTTGGCCCTCTTCGATCGCGGTCGGTTGGATGCGGAAGCGTTCGAATGGCTGCGGGTGTTTGCCGACTATGCCGCGGTGAGCATTGCAAACGCCCGCGCCCGCGAGGAGATCGACCTGCTACGCGCGCGCCTCGAAGAAGAAAATCTGTATCTCCGCGAGGAAGTGACGGCGGCGCTCGGGATGGGAGAATTCGTCGGAGGGAGCCAGGCGCTCCAGCACGTGCTGCGACAGGTACAGCTCGTGGCCCCGACCGACGCGGCGGTCCTGATCACCGGAGAGAGCGGCACGGGCAAGGAGTTGGTGGCCCGCGCCATCCATGACCGGAGTCCGCGCAAAAGCCGGGCTATGATCAAAGTGAATTGCAGCGCCGTACCGGATGCGCTGTTCGAAAGCGAATTCTTCGGCCACGCGAAAGGGGCCTTCACCGGCGCCCTGTCCGACCGGCCCGGCCGCTTCGAGCTGGCAGACCGTGGCACGCTGTTCCTCGACGAAATCGGAGAAGTGCCGCTGCCGATGCAAGCCAAATTACTGCGCGTGCTGCAGGAAGGCGAGTTCGAGCGCGTCGGCGACACCAGGACCCGCAAGGTGAACGTGCGGATCGTGGCTGCAACAAACCGGGACTTGAAGCGAGAGGTGGAGGCCGGCCGCTTCCGGGAAGATCTGTTCTACCGCCTCAGCGTGTTCCCGATCCATATTCCCCCGCTCCGGGAGCGGCGCGAAGACATTCCCGCGCTGGCGCGGCATTTCATCGCCAGGAGCGCCCAACGGCTGAATCGGCGGACGCCGCGCTTGACGCCGGCCGTCTCAAGCCTCCTGGTCGGCCACGATTGGCCGGGCAACGTCCGCGAACTTCAGAACGTGGTGGAACGCGCGGTGATTCTCGCCCAAGGCGGGCCCTTGCACATCCAGCTGCAGCCATCTCAGCGGTCGATGCCGATCGCCGTCTCTCACTCGACCCCGGAATCGCCAAGGCCGGCGACCAGGGATGAGTTGAGACGCCAGGAGCGGGAGAGTATCGTCCATGCGCTCGAATTGACCAAGGGCAAGATCTTCGGCACGGATGGCGCGGCAGAAATACTGGGCATGAAGCCGACGACGCTGGCGTCGCGTATCAAGGCACTGGGGATCAAAAGGCGGTAGGCGGATGTGAGGGCGCTATGGGGCTGCACGGCCGAACGACGGGGCGTGTCGCAGCAAGTGAACGCGGAAGATTACACGCCCCGAACCGTCGAGAAACCGCCGCTGGCATGGTCATTCTGGAAGAGGCCAGGTCCGGCAGCGACGTGGTCCACGCACCGACTGAATCGATTTCAGCGCCATGCAGGAGACAAGACGTGCCCCCGATAACTTTGCGCGCTGACTGAGCCGATGCCAGCCTACAACGTCTGACAGGGCTCAGGGCTGCACGTGCGAGTGACGGGTTCGCTACGTGCCCTCGGCAGGTTACGCAGCCTGGAGTAGGAATTCGACCTTTATGGCCTGGTAAGGAAATTCGATGCCGCCGGTTTTCGTACGATTCAACAACCCTGCGGACAACAGAGCCGTGACATCGCTGTGCACGGCCTTCACATCCCGTTGAACGCGGCGTGCCGCTTCGCGGATGGAAACCGGCCCGGCGCCGCACAACGCCTTCAGGAGTTCCCAGCGCTTGGCGGACAGTACCTTCCATAGCAACTCAGGAGTCGCAAAGCCGATGCGCGCCGGCTGATTCGCCTTGCCCGATTTCCAGGCCTGCGCAAACTGAGCCATGCCTTCCTCTGGAGACCGCACTTCAAGTATGACCGTTTTCATGATCCCACCTCGCAATCTCACGTTGAAAGTCAGCAATCAGCTTCTCGGGAGTCGTGAAGACGTAGGGACTTTCCTTGTTGCCGACATGCCGGTGATCCCCTTTGCCCGTCTCATTGTCAAACCGCAGCACACACACTTCGTTCACGACATACGCGAGCCGGTATTTGAATGAGTGCTGCGACCCGGCAATGGGATTCTGGACTCGCCAAAGAATCAACTCCGCGAAAGCGTTCTCCGAGTAGACGATTCTTCGACGAAATAACTCGACAGCCTTCACGTTGGAGAGTATGCCAACAGACGCCTCTGTTGTCAACAATCCCAACACGCATAATCGAGCCTTCCTATGGAGCCGGATGGTTACGTGAAAAGCGGCATCGTCGAACGAGGCCCTTCTGAGGGCGCGCGTTCCGTGAACACGGAGACCGGCCGGCCGCCTCGCCTCTTCGTTGTGCTTTCAGCGAACTTCCGATCAACTCACACGGCCGGCAATCCAGACGCTCCACGATCTTTCGCTCCTCCATCGACACTCGCGAGTCAGTTCCCCATTGGAGCTGCCTCACGCCGGGAGTAAAAAGGGGAGCCTTTCATGCGAGGCTGTTCGGAACATGCCGTCCCTGCAGCGGACGTGCTGATACGTCGCGCACACCAAAGCTCGGCTTGACAACCACACAAAGACTCCCGATCCTCTCTTCGCCTTTGAGCTTTAGTGACGGTGTTCAGCTCCTCCCTCGGATCGAAAGTTCGGAAACTTCGTCTTGGCATAGGTCGAATGACAGGCGACGCAAGTATCCAACAGGCGGGAAAAGTGAAACGAGACGGCCTCGGCATCCTTAGCCTTGGCCGCGTGCGCGAGCTTCTCGGCCCTGAGATGAAACGCGTCATCGAAGGCCTTGAATTGCTCGGGGAGCTGTTCGAGGTCGTGCCTCTGGGCCGTCGTGAGTTTTTGTTCAAGCACGTAGCTGTTCCGCATGGCCATGGCGGAGTCAGCGATGCCGTCCCAATTCGCGACCGGTAGCGCCCCCGCAATACGCTGCGTGCCAAGCAGAAGCTCCCTCATCTCTGCCTGGAACAGCTGCTGAAGGTCGGGGGACATGTTGAGGCTGAGGGTCGATACCGACGGCTCGGCCGACAGAACCTTCGGCGTTACATGGGTCAGGATGGCGAGGCCTAGAGTAAGAGCGGCTGCTACTAATTTCATGTCTTGTTCTCCCTTGGCCAAGAGAGCTCAAACGCAAGCTACAAAGGGTAGCTCATTCCTCATCAAGCCATCGTCTGGCCTATGCATGGTTCGACTGCTGAGGCACTTCAAAATGTCACGACCTTGTCGGATTCTTTAATGATTTCGTGCAGGTCCTTCATCGTTGAGAGCGGGCAGAGCTCCGTTCCTTCCGAGTGCCGCAGCTTCAGGCATGTCCCGCAAGCAAGAATCTTTCCGCCGTTATCCACGAACGTCTGCATCTGTTCAATGACGTTGAATTGATCCGCATTCAACTGTTCACATTCAACGCCTTTCGCGAGCAGGAATACCTTTACTGCGTCGCCCTGCTTGAGAGAAAACACGCCCAAACGAAATGCATTCCAGACCGTTTCCGAATCCGTCGAGTAAATAATGATCCCGAGCTTCATTGCGTTAATTCTCCTTGATGGCATCCGATCGGCCCCGCGGATCAGCGGCGGTCCGCTGCAACGCCTTGCTATGCCGCAGGCGACGATTCATGCTGTACGTTGAAACGACGCTATCTGCTGGCGGCTGAGCTGGAACTCACCGCCGCTCGGATTTGGAATTCTGTCGGTGGTCGAATCGATACGGAAGTGTCGGTTTCGCTCGATAAACCTCGACGTCCAGGAGTGCTCTCCACAGAAAAACACGAAATCCTCGGCGGATCGAACCAGGAGTTCATTAATCTTTCGCACGTCGTTGTGGCGCAAGGCACGAGTTCGGTAACTGAAACGAGAGAGCGAGAAGTCGGGCTCAGACGTCTTCGACTCGAAAGCAGGAAGGATTCGAATCGCGAGGGTTGGTGTCAGCGGAACGATCTTGTTCATAATCCGAGGGTCAGAACTGGGCTGTAACGCAATTGGAAAGTCCGAGGTGAAGAAAGGGCTGTTCGACTCGTTGTTCAGCAGAACCTCCCAAGAGAAATTTCCGAGTTGAGCCGCGAGGTGAAGGATCTGTGAGATTCCCATCGCCTGCGGGAACTTAGGATCTACCTCCACCCTGACCTTCTGTCTGTCGAAGAGCTCTTTGACCGTTGATGCTCCCAGCTCTTCGGGTATTGGTGGCAGCATTCCCTGGCGGTCCAGCAACTCTGCGGTCGCTTCGACCGAAGCACGCAGGGGAACTGAGCTTATCCGCATGCCGGTAGGAGAGCATGAGTAGACGTAGGCTACGAATCCGGCGATCGCCAGGACAGACTCATCGTGAATATCGGAAGCGAGGAAAGAATCGATCGCGGAGTTGTACTTCGGCTCTATGACCTTCAGGAACTCCTCTACCGCTCGAGGCTCACTCAAGTATTGATTGGTGCTCCCTTCATTGATTCTGCAAACATCCTTCGGGGCTGGAGTGAAGCGCATTAGCGTAGCCTTGCTCATCGCGAACAATCGATTGCCAAGCTCAGGAGCAAGAAACTTCCGCAGATGAACTTGTGAGACGTAGTGATCGAGTGGCATGAATGAGAGGGCCGCGCAACGGCACTACGCAGCCTGCTGCATAACAATGTTTAGGCGAACCCGCATAAGTACCGGATCGACCGCTTTCCGCCCGTATAGCACGCCACGACAGTCCGTGAACCACGCAAAGGATAAGGGATCTAACCCCTTATCCTGCCCCCGACCCCTTTGTTTTGCCACGTAGCACACTGACTCGCATGCCCCTTTTCTTTTATTCCGGCTGGATGGCGTTGTTAGCCTAAGTTTCGGCGTGCACCAGGAATCCCTTTCTCACTGATTTCCCCAAAGTGCTTTGACAGTTTCCGATAACTCTGAAGCTTCGCACTCAAACAATTGGTTGGCTATACCAATGAAAGAGCAATCATTCCAAGCAGTGTCAGCAGGCGGCGGGAAATGATTATGGCAAAGCCCAGAACGTCGAACGGGACAACCCGTAACTCTACATGCCACGAATGGCTCAACCGGATCTACTAACCGCAGAATTGCGCCCGATATTGCCATAACGTTTGAAAGAGTTCGTGCAGTCTGTTCTGGTAGAGATTTATTAAGTATGGCCACACCGTCAGACCAGATTGTCAATGGCGGCGTTGCCTTTGCGAGTGTTTTCTGATTTAGTGCTTTAGACCAGTTCGATTCCGCTAGCAAGCTAGAAGGATTCGCTGCAACTCGCAACACCACCTCAGTAGGCCCGGATGTTGCGAAAGCAACACCAATGTCGTTCCACATCTTCACTTTCGAGACCTGCTCCTGGCGAGCGAACCGTGCAATCGGCGAACCTGACCAATCAACTCTGAATTGTTCAAAGAGAAGCTCAAGGAACTCACCGCATCCTAGCGACTGAATAAAACTATATGGCAATTCATATAGCCAATTTACGATAGCACCAAATGCCTTCGGAGAATCTTCGCAATTCAAGCAGAAGAAATATATTGTTGAGGCAAACTTGATCGCTCCTGCTGGACCAATCCTACGCATCAGAATTCCTAGACATCGACCATAGCGCGCGTCAGAAGGTGTAAGCTCCATGGAATTGATCAGCTGGTCGCTTTCAGAAATATACTTGCTCCGTATTGTTTCAATGATGGCCATATCCTCGAACATCTGTTCTACGGATAGAGCCATTGATCCATTCGATTCAGAAATTCCACTTTCCTTCATGGTTTCAAAGTCAAGCTTAATATCCTGATAAGCACGGCGAGCTTCAGGTAGTAATTCATTCCACGGAATCCCTGATAGCCTGTATTTCACTAACTGAGAAAAAAGAAACCGAAAGTCTTCGGCAAGATTAAGTATCTTGCTTGTAGTTACCGATTGAATAACGTGTACTATTTCGTGCGCGATCGCGGCTTCTAAATTCTTGCTTCGCTGTGTGTCGGGTTGGTTATTCGAACGGCAGGCAAGCCAGTATTCATAGGTTTCACGCAGCTTGACTACTCCTGTGACAAGATCGGTAGTCGCGTGCTCTGCATCCAAAAGTTTCCGGTATGGCGGAAACTCCTTCACCTCTGTGACCGACCAATATGAATTTCCACGATTTCCCCACACTCTTCCGAAATAGAATCAAGCGTGTGAGCATCTATCTCCTGACCCTCCACGTAATGGATCGTGTGAGATTTCCTGTGGCCATCAATTCTCACTAATATTAACTTTTGCGGGTTTTCAGCATCCTTTTTTGATTTTTTGTTTAAATACCAATTCACCGCCGAATTGATGACTGCAGCGACGAGAGTCGCGCCACCTGAGATAGTAGCCGCTATCACTACATCAGCGAGAGCGGCTCCGTTGGCTTTATTAAGAGTCCTAAAGCATACATTCTGAGCTGGCATGTTTTTGTTTGCTAACAAGTCGTTTCGGAGAGAATCGGGAGAAACGTCAACGCCATCAAAACGCATCCTAAAATCGTATTGCTTCATCTGCAGCTACCTCCATTCGGTTACGGAACAGGAAGTGCTTGCTCACTTGGACTGCATGACAAATATGCTAGACCGATCCGCATAAGAACCGGATCGACCAACCCAAATAGGGTTAGGTCTTGCAATCGTACAATCCATTCCCATCGCATCCAGCCAGGCCAGGCCAGGCCAATTTCGGCACGAATTCTACAAGGTTCGGCAAGGAATGCAAGTGAACAGGGGTCAGACCCCTTTTACTTCGACATGATAGGCAAGGGTTCCAGCAGCAAGGCGTGGGCGACGGGGCATCCCGGGGGCCTACCTGACCTCAGCTGGTCCTGCCAAGAAACGACGCCCGCCCCCTTTATTTCGACTATAGAAAATGGTGCTTGTGCTTGAATGGCGTGACTGTTATTGTCTATACCACTGCCATACATCTGGAGGGTCCATGGGTTCGACCAATTTGCTCAGAAACGCCAAGCCGGTCAACGTACGGGAGGCGCAGGCCCAGCTTTCGAAGTTGATTCGGTCCAAATCGCCCTCAATGGTGCTGTCGCATGGAAAGCCCGTTTCGTTTCTTGTTCCTTACGAAGACATGCTGGACTTGGTGGAGTCCCTTGACGAGCTGAAGGATAAGAAACTGTTGGGGGAGATCGCCCGCGGGCGGACGGAGTATGCTCAGGGGAAAGCGATCTCAGCCGAGCGACTATTGAAGAGAATGGGCCTCTAATTGGGGTACGATGTCGTCTTTCCCAGCGAACGAGTCGAACGTTCGTTCCAGAACACGCTCGCCAAGATTCCAGCCGACTACCAAGCCGCCATTGCTGCCGCCATCAGATCGTCGGCCAACAATCCCCGGCCTGAGGGGAAGCGCACAAAACGGCTGACAGGCCAGATTATCGTGTCTCAGTTCATCGCCCAGTACCGGCTTCGCGTCGGGCCCTACCGTTTGCTCTACGACATCGACGATCAGGAAAGGAAAGTCGTCCTGCTCAAGCTGACCAAGCGGGACGAACACACCTACACTTGACGCCGCATGAGAGCCACATGTGACGGAGATCGTTCGTTCGCTTCATCCCGACCTCAAACAGTCTATCAAAGCTGCCATCCGCGCGATCGCAGCCGATCCGGCCTGTGGCGAACCGCTCCGCCGAGAACTGAGAAAAGAGAAAAGGGGTCGTCCATCTCGAAGGCTCCGGTCAAGAGGGCACAGCACATTGTGCCCCTCCGTACTCTGCGAACGGGGCGCGAGAGAATTTAAGGGGTCTGACCCCTTTGTTTCTCGTAGCAGCGCGTGAGATCGCGGGCCATTGTATTCGCGGTCTAACACTCAGCATCAGCAGCGGCGCGCAGCGCCGTCAGCTGCATGCTGTTGTTGGGCGGCGTGTTCCCGTCCCGGCCCCAGGAGCTATCGGCCCTTCCACGAGTAGCGACCACACTGTGTCACCACAGGGATTGGAGTAGAGCAGCATCTCGCCCTTCACCTGAGCACAGCGATCAACGCAGCGGCTGCGCTGAGAACCGAGGCAACGGCAGAAACCACAGCGAGAATCCACAGCTTGGATTCCCGTCCCGCTCGCTCCGCCTCCAAAACACGACGCTGAAGCTCGTAGTCGGGTGCGCGGGGCGACCGTCCGGAGGAGCTCTGCGTCCGCGGCTCGCCTTCGATGTCCACGCCCAGCTCACGCGCACGTGCTTCGAGCGCCTCACCTTGCAGAGTTCTCTTCATTCTCACAATGCCTCGCTCTCGTCTGCCCAACTATGTTGAGGCCGATTCGCATAAGAACCGGATGGACCGTTTCCTGTCCGTATAACACGCCGTTGCTTTTCGCGAACCATACGCCATAACTGTTTTCGTTTCAGTGAGATGCGACTACGGAAGCATTGAGCGCGGGGGCTTATACGGATCCGCACAACAGTCTTCCCGTATCCTGAAATCGCCGCACCACGTTCCCCGCCGGTCCTCCTCTCATGCCTCTGTGGCGATTTCGTTTTGCAGCTGCTCGAGGGCATCCAGAATGCGGATGAATTTCCTGCCGAAGGGGGTGACGGCATATTCCACACGCGGCGGACTCTCGTTGTAGGTGGTGCGGGCGATGATCCCGAAGGCCATGTTTCGTCGCAGACACTCGTTGAGCACTTTGGTCGTCAGTCCCTCGACGCTGCGCACCATCTCACCCGGCCGATTGATCCCGTTCGCCAATAATCGATAGACCGTCAACGACCATTTACACCCGTAGATCGTTTCGACCATTCTGGCGCTCTGCTCCGAAGCCGACTGTCGAGAGATTTTTTTCACGCGTGGGCTCTTCAAGATGGACCGATTGGTACCTACCACACCGGATTGTACCTGCTATCGTCACGCCGCATAGCTTCGTACACTACGTCGGTCTGTTCTGCCTTGTTTACCATAACCCACGAAGGAGGTCATCCGATGCAACCGGCTACTCAACCCATCGCGCTCATTGTTGGAGGGTCCAGTGGAATCGGTCTTGCCGCGGCGAAGCTGCTGCTGGAGCGAACCATTCCCACGGTGATTGTCGGCAACCGACCGGACCAACTCGAACAGGCGAGAAGCCAACTGGCTTCGTACGGTCCGGTAGAATCCTTTCAGGCGAACCTGTATGAGCCACAGGACGTGCAGCGCCTCATCGCCTCCATTGGAAACCACTCCCGCCACATCAGGTATTTGGTGAATGCGGCGGGTTATTTCAAGCCGACGCCGTTTCTCGATCACACCGGCGAAGACTACGATACGTATCTCAATCTCAACCGGGCGCTCTTCTTCATTTCGCAAGCCGTGGCCAAGAACATGGCGGCCAACGGCGGCGGTTCCATCGTGCATATCGGGTCGATGTGGGCGCAGCAGGCCATTCAAGCGACCCCTTCGTCGGCCTATTCGATGGCGAAGGCGGGCTTGCACGCGCTGACGCAGCATATGGCGATGGAACTGGCCGCTCACAAGATTCGGGTCAACGCGGTGTCGCCGGCGGTGGTCAAGACGCCGATTTATCAGGCCTTCATCGACCCACATCAGATCGACGCCACGCTTGCCACCTTCGACAGCTTTCACCCGATCGGCCGGATCGGCACGGCAGAGGATGTCGCCCAGACCATCGATTTCCTGCTCAGCGACAACGCGCAATGGGTGACCGGGGCTGTCTGGGACGTCGACGGCGGCGTGATGGCGGGGCGGAACTTCTAGCTCACATCGTTCAGGGGCTCTGTTGTGAACACGCGCAATCGCTAGGCAAGACGGGCGCATGGACATGACCCGATGCATTCGCATCGAAGCCGCCATCTGTCGATGACTCACGACCCTCGAAGGAACAGAACCGGTGTGAAATGTAAGCTAGCCCACAGATGCGCGGCAGAGGGTCGCGCTAGAGTGCGAACTTCTCGGGGCATTCCCGCCGCCGTCCGGGAATGGCATCCGAGGTAGCCTCATCATTCACCTATTGCCTTAGGAAGGGAGCGTATGATGTCGAAAATCGCGATTGTTATCCTCGCTGATACGGAGACCCACGAAGCATTGGGTCGTGTGGTCAACGCAATGGAAGCCGTCAAAGAGTTCAAGGACGCCCACGACGACGTCCAACTCATTTTCGACGGCGCCGGGCCCAAGTGGATTCCGGAGCTGGAGAAGCCCGATCACAAGCTGCATGGGCTGTATACCGCGGTGAAGGATCGGATCAGCGGAGCATGCGACTTTTGTGCGGGAGCGTTTGGCGTGAAGTATACAGTGGTGGCTTGCGGCGCGCATGCCGAGAGTCTCCTCTACGACCGGCTTTTGACGCAGGCCCGGTCGATGCTGTGGCTGGCGACCGACCAGAATTCGCCGGCGGAGAGGGCGCCGAGTTTGGTCTCCCACGCGAGAAAGGCCTGCCCCACTTTGGCGATGATCTTCTTCGGCCCCACGCGGGCGACGGTGCCGTCGGGAAAGGTCTTGTCCTCGACATAGTCTTTCCCGAGCAACCTGGGGTTCCACTCCCCGGCCATCGCGTCGGCTGTCGGAGAAAGAAGAATCTGAGCCCGAACGGAAGCCTGGCTCGTCGAATAGTATTCTTCAATCGTGGTCGTCCCGCCGAAGACCATTCGGCTCGACTGCACGATCGGCCTGACGATGCGAATCCAATCGCCGAATGTGATGGCAAGACAACCGACCAACCCCTCCGTCCGGGCGTCCTTGAACCCTTGGTTGTGACGCTGGAGATCGGTCGAGGCCCCCCCGAAGTCTCCCTGCTTGAACCGTTCGATCATGGATTTCTGAAGATCGGCCTGGGCGTTCCCTTCCTGCTCACTCTGCCGCCGCATCTCGTCAATGGCGGCCGACGCCCCGGCCTTATCGCCTTGCTTGATTTTCTCAAGAGCCGATTCCATCGGCGGGCGTGGAGCTGGCGTCTTGCCTTCCTCGCCCCAACTCGGTGTCACCAAGACGAGGCTCATCATCACGGAAGCCATGACTGTTCCCCAACTATACGTACGATCGTTCATGGGCGGCTCCTCCTGTAGGTCACAAGCACCCGCGTGACTCGAACCACGTCTATTATTTCACGGCGAGTTCCACGGCGGCTCCTTCAAATCCACGCGCCGTCCCCCATCGTGCGTACGCCTGATCCATGGCTGAATAAAGCTTCACCACGTTCTCGACATCTGCTTTCGTGTAATTCAGCGCCAAAGCCATTTTCAGGGGCTCCATGGAGATTCCGGGTCGAAAGTGCAACTTCCCTGCGGCGTCATTGATATCAGCCATGAGGTCCGTAAAGGCGGCGGCACTCGAGTATCCGTCGATTAAAGCTGTCGCGACCACCTCACCGGATTGGTTTTTCTGGGTTTGCACTTCAAACGTTTCGTCTCCGTTCTCTACAGTCGTGATGGTGCCTGCCGTTGAGGGAATGATGCCCCCCATTTGGATGTCCATTTGGTTGACATCCGCACCGCCTAGATGATTGGCAAACTCGACATAGAACGTACGGTCACGAACAGCCGCTTCCGAATTTAGGGGACAGAGAGGAATCACCCGCTGGTACGATTTAAGAGTTCCCTCCCGAGCGTCACGCTCTTCAGAACTGATTGAAGCATTATCCGAGCGAGTTGCAACGGGCTGTAGAAGCCTTGTCTCGTTCGCCCGAAGAAAGCGGCAACCATAGACGAAAACGCCTTGCCCCTGGGTCCGGTAGTTGGCGAAGCCGATCGAGGACAATTTCAGAAGCGCGGCCTCGATCAGCAGGCTACCCGTCTTGATCGGTGGTTTGATCTCTGTTTCTGTTTGGCTCGGATCCTCCTGGTAGAAAGACAACGGTTCGGTGGTTTGTCCATGGAAAGACAGCCGAAAGGTTTTGCTGGAGGAGAGAGGAACATCCATCAGAACCACTTTCTGCAGTTCATTTCTGGCGGGAATGAGCATACTCTTTACTGGATGGTCCAGACTCCAGGAATGGCCGATCTCGTGAATCATCGTTTTCGCAAAGGCATGGACAATTCGGTCTCTGTCAAGAATGACCTTATTGTTCGGGCTCGGCGGGATTTCCTCCAGGATAGAGTCCGGCCACACCATAATGGTTTCCTTATTCCTGGGATTAATGGCTTGACTGAGGCGAAAGGCCAGTTCGGCTTTATTCCATTGGTCCTTGCCGCGTACGATCTCTCGGATGGCGGCAAGATTATCCGCTCCACTGGGTGTCAACGCGCGCGCAAAAGCACCATTTTGGTGATTGTTGTTTCGGGTTTCAAAATCGAAATCGACGGTGTTCTCTGGATCAACCGTGTCAGCCCACCTGATTCCCGGCATCAGCCCGGCCTCTGTCCACAACAATTGCATCCGCGCCTTGATGTCTGCCGCAAGCGTCGCTCGTTCGCTAGGGCTGTCAAACTTTTGCCATTCCTCCGATGGAATTAATGCAGGATGACCATAATAGAAATCTGGTGGATTGTTTTCGGTAGCTTTTTGTGCGTTGCGTGGATCCTTGGCCAGTAGGACGACTCCTCGCAAAGCTTCTGAAAATTTTGTGGCATCGAACACAACCCTGTTTTGGGGTTCCGCTGTGCCTTGGAACCTCAGACTTCCAATTCGCTGGTTGTCCTGCTTGGCTAAGAGGTCCAATGTCCCAGAGATCCCTTCACGGTCATCTCGCTTCTTGGGATCAAACCTGAAAGCGGTTGCGCCTGGCACTATACGCACCCTAAATTCTTGCGGATTTTTCGAGTCGAATATGACCGCCGCGTCCGGATGGACCTGCATGGTCAGCTCTCGAAGCCGAACCACCTGGTCAGGCCCGTCCGCCAGCGTACGTGCCATTTCCACCACTCCACCGGTATGTTCATCATCGGCCACGTCCAGAAACCGATAGACCCCAAAGGCCACGTCTTTCAACAGCGTACCCGGTTTGTTCTCTTCCCACACTTTGATGGTGATCTGGGCGCCGAACAGGATGTCGGATTCATACGTCGTGATCGACTCCAGTAATTTCTTGAGCGTACCGGTCAGCTCCTTGGTTTTCTGAGGGGCAAGGGTAAAGGTTTGCGTCTCAAGGCCTGCAAAGAACGGCTGGGCTGTGAACGACTGGTCTGTTTTCAGAGTAATTTCCACCACCATATTGCCCCCGGAGGGACATCCCCCTGTCGCCTGCGATGAGGCTGCGCCCGATGGCCCCGCGGCCTTCGCGTTGTTTGCAAATGACAGCGTGAATTGCCCGTTGTCGTCCGTGTACCACAGGTGCTTGAACTGTTCGCTGCCGTTCAGCTTGATGATGGGCACCGGCGTGTTCCTGGAGGTGACCTTGGGCTTGGTGACCGCTGTCTTGGAAGAGGACCAGACCGGCAACAGGGATACCGGCACCTCGGTGCTGAACTTGCCGGCTTCTACTTCTCGAATGTTCACGCCGTTTGAAAACTGCGCCAGCTCCAGGACAGGCATGGGAGTATCATCGCCCTGGTACGGATATTGGAATCGTGTGAATTGCGCCCCCTCCGCCACCCCGCGCCCCCATTCGATGCGGTCTCCTCCCGGCAGGATCAGGCCGATGGTTTCTTTCTCCCTCGGCGCGCCCTGGATGGCCGGGTCCGACCACTGGAGACACTGGGTGACGCAATCGGATACTCCACTATCACGCTTGGGAGTGGCCGAACAAGCCGAGGAAACCTTCGTGCATCGCTCCACGACAAATTTCACCTCCGGGACCAGCACCGTGCGTGGAGGGGCACCCGGCGGCGGATCGCAAGGATCACTGCCGCCCGTCTGAACCGGAGTCCGCGACGATGGCGGAGTCGTGGTCTTCGGCGGCGGTGAGGTCACCGGCGGTCGGTCGCGCTGACCAGAGGTGGTCAAAGGCGGGGTGGACCCGGATGCCCCAGGCACAGTGTGTCCCGGCGCGCCGGAGGATCCCTGGGTCGTGGACGAGCCACCCGTTGAGGAAGGCGGCGAGGAGGTCGAGCCTCCCGGGGTGGATGGCGTCTTCGGAGCCGGCTTGTCGGTCTCGGATAAAAAGAGAAACTTCACTCGGCCCCGGCACTTCTTCCCCCAGTCATACCCGCCGGGCTTCCGCTCCACGGTGATCTTGGCGTTCCGTATATCCTCGAACGATCCGGTCGATAGTTCCGGCTGGAAGTATCCGTTGAGCGTGACGATGCGCACGACTTTGTTTGTGCCCGGTGGAAGGTCCGGCGGTTCCAAGTCACGGGGCGGAATGTGACAGTCGGGAGGAATGGGATTGGCGAATTGTTCGAGGATGGATTTCTCGCTGGGTTGGGCGAGCGCCGCCTCATGGCCGACGAGGCCGGCTCCACACCACGCGAATACCGCGCAGAGGAGGGTCGCGCGCCGGGCAACCACCTGACAACCTTTCACGAGCATGCGGGGATCTCCTCTCGCAGGCAAGACACG
>Ga0209063_1000806_pt1 | contig 18240 bp, 13 predicted proteins | sample KloWWTmeKNB19Kit_FD_187177 | JGI IMG/M metagenome (GOLD analysis project Ga0209063, IMG submission 187177) | Active sludge microbial communities from Klosterneuburg, Austria, studying microevolution and ecology of nitrifiers - Klosterneuburg... | ecosystem: Engineered > WWTP > Aerobic digester >... | reverse complement strand
CAAGGCGGCGGACGCCCCGATGTGCATGACCTGCGGGACGAAGATGCGCCCGGCCGGTTCCTGCTACGTCTGCGAAGGCTGCGGAAGCACCAGCGGCTGCAGCTGAAAGCGAGCCATATTCAACGGATGCAACGTTGGGGCCGCTCGTCCAGCGGGCGGCCCCAACATCTCGTGACGAGGTTACAGTCGATCGAGCCCTGTTCAACCGAAGTAACTTGCGGGGCCATTCACGCCCTAGCCGCGATGGGAGAGTAATCATGACCGACAAGAAGGTTGTATTCGTCGCGTTCGCGATCGAAGACGAGAGGATGCGGGACCTCTTCAAGGGACAATCCCTGCACCCGCGCCACCCCTACGAGTTCATCGACATGTCGGTCAAGAAGCCGTACGACACTGAGTGGAAAGAAAAGGTCCGCACCCGGATTCGCCGCTCCGACGGAATTGTGGCTTTGGTCAGTAAGAACTCGCTCACGTCATCTGGTCAGAAGTGGGAGATCCAGTGCGCCAAGGAGGAGGGGAAGAAGATCCGAGGCATCTGGATCTACTCCAATGACCGGACTGCGCTGGCGGGCGTCCAAACCGTCGAATGGACCGACGCTAACGTGGCGAATTTCATCGACTCGCTCTGAGCTATGCGTAAGGCACTCATCGTGGGGATCGACTACTACGAGTCGATAGTATCGCTGCACGGAGCAGCCAATGACGCGCACAATGTCAAGGGGGTCCTGGACCGGCACGCCGACGGGACCACGAACTTCACTCAGCCCAAGTTGCTTGTGGCGACGAGCGAGGATAGTGCCGTGTCGCGAACCGAGTTGCGCGAATCCGTCCAGGAACTGTTTCGGGACAAGGCCGACATCGCGCTGTTCTACTTCTCGGGCCACGGCTATATCGACAGCACGGGCGGATTCCTGTGCCCTAGCGACTGTGCTGACGGCCATGACGGACTCGCCCTCAGCGATGTGATGACGTTGGCCAGTCAGTCCCCGGCGGAGAACAAGGTCATCATCCTCGACTGCTGCCACAGCGGAGGAGCGGGGAACAATCCGATTTCTCCCGCGTTTGCCGAGATCAAGGACGGCGTGACGATTCTCACCGCGTCAACGGCGAAACAGTATTCACTGGAATCGAATGGTTCTGGGGTGTTCACCAACCTCCTCGTGGATGCTCTCAGCGGTGCCGCGGCTAACCTGGTTGGTGAGGTTACGCCGGGCAGTGTGTACGCACATGTCGATCAATCGCTAGGGCCTTGGGCCCAGCGGCCGGTCTTCAAGACCAACGTTGAGCGCTTCGTTTCACTGCGAAAGGCAGAAGCTCCGATCGCATTGACAGCTTTGCAGAGGCTGACCGAGCTGTTTCAGGACCCGGCGTTGGAACTCCCGTTGGATCCGTCCTACGAGCCCGAGCGTAATGGGAGCGAGCCCCCGGGCACTCCGCTGCCGGATCCCCTGAAGAACGCAGATTTCGCGATCTTGCAGGAACTCGCAAAGGTCAACCTCGTACGGCCCGTTGGGGAGAAGCACATGTGGCACGCAGCGATGAACTCAAAGGCTTGCGAACTGACCGTCCTTGGTCAGCATTACTGGGGACTAGTCAACCAAGAGCTCATCTAATGTCCGAGAGCGACAGGATCCGACAGGTCCTCGAGAGCAAGAGGATCCTCGATCGGCTCGCCTCGATCGAGCACGAGCGATGGGCCCACTGGCAACGCTACGTCCATGCCCACTGCCAACGACGTGACGATGGGTCCCTCGTCATCCCACCAGATCTTGTCGCAAGGTGGGAGCGGCAGATCGAGACGCCGTTTGTCAACCTCCCGGAGGGAGAACAGGAGAGCGATCGCGAACAGGTCCAGCGATACCTGCCAGTCGTCATCAGAGCACTGGAGGACTGGCAGGCCCTGGACAGCTAGCGAGAGCAGGGGCGCGACGCTTGGCCCGCAGGCCTTGGGTGATCCATCCGCATCAATGATGCATATAATGCAACAGTGACGAACGTTGTTGCGGGACGATTCCCCGGGGTTGCCCCTTCTGTGGATCCCGAGCGCATCGTCTTCGACGCGATGCAGGAAGGGTGGGCCGCTCAACAGAGGTCGCGGCAGTTGAAGGCCTCGACGATCGAGGGCCGGCTGGCTGTCGTGAGGCGCTTCGCGGAGTACACCAACCAGTACCCATGGCAGTGGACAGCAACCGAGTTCGAAGCCTTCGTCACCAGCCTGGTCGGGGCTCGACCGACGACGATCCGCGGCTACCAAGCAGCCTTGCGAATCTTCCTGGAGTACGTCACGAGCGCGGACTACGAGTGGGTAAGCCGATGCAAGGACGAGTTCGGGTCTGCCCCGACCCAGGTCGTCACCGAGTGGAACAGCTACCACCACACCACGCCTTACGAAGGCGACCCCGGACGCCGCCCACTCACCTACGACGAGGTTCAGGCACTATTCGACGCCGCTGACGGTCTCGTGGAGAGCATTCGTTGCCGAGGCCGGAAAGGCGCGATCGCCGCGCAGCGTGACGCCATCGTCCTCAAGGTGGTGTATGCCTTTGGGCTTCGACGCCGCGAGCTCTGGGGCCTTGACCTCGCCGATCTCCACGGCAACCCCAAGGTGCCCGAGTACGGCAAGGCGGGCTGTCTGTTCGTGAGATGGGGCAAGAGTTCGCGTGGCGGTCCTCCGAAGCGTCGATCCGTATTGCTGGTGCCGGAGATGGACTGGGTCGTTGCCTCGGTGCGGCAGTGGATCGATGAACTGAGACCGATGTTCGGGCCGACGGGCCACCCTGCGCTGTTCCTCTCCGAGCGAGCTGGACGTCTCTCTCTGAGGTCGATCAACCGAGCGTTCAACGACGCCCGCGAGGAAGCGGGCCTGCCCGGAGAACTGGACTTGCACTCGCTCCGCCACTCCTACGTGACCCACCTGATCGAGTTCGACTACCCGGAACGCTTCGTTCAGGACCAGGTAGGCCACCAATACGCCTCCACCACAGCGGTCTACGCCGGCGTCTCAGACGATTACCGGCATCGGCTGCTTCAGCGCGTCATCGACCGGGACCGACACCGATGGGAGATCACTCATGATCCGCAAGATGGGCTATGACTGGCACTTGCGCCAGCTCATGGCAACGCATGGCATGTTCCAAACGAGCGACCTGCTTCCACTCCTCGAGGAGCGAGGCATTCATCTATCACGGGAGCAGGTCTACCGGCTGGTGACCCAGCCGCCGCAGCGGCTGTCCATGGACACCCTCGCAGCGCTGTGCGACATCCTCGGGTGTGGGCCGGGAGACCTCATCAGCGTGTCGGTGGTGAATCGGGAGGTTGCCAAGACCGGCACGACGGCAGCTCGTGAGCAACCTCCCGTTCGACGCACGACAATCCGGCGGCCCAAGGGTCTATGACGTGCTCTCCTGGCCGACTGATCCACGGCTGGTCGAGGCGATCTGTCGGTTGCTGGACAACCCCGACGTCCGGGACTCTGTTGCCGAGATTCTCGGTGGGCTCAACCTGTACCCCAAGGTCCAAGCCAAGTTGCTCAGCTACTTGGACAGCCACCCCGATGCTCTGGTGTCAGGACGATCGGACGGCCCTGCAAGTCGCCTGCGCCTTCTCAAGGCCCTTGCCGAGACACACCCAGGGCTCGTCGTCCCAGCCAAGTGCTCGGGTTGCGGGCGTCAAGTGGTTCTCAACCGCTGGGGCGCCAACGGCGACCGAGTCTGCGGCACCTGCTATCTCGCCAATCGGCTTGTCCCCTGCGGGCGTTGCGGCCGCATCAGGCCAGTCGGCGGCCGCCACTCCACGGATGGCCTGGTCTGCACGGCGTGCATCAGGCATGATCCGGCGCGTCGCCAGGAATGCTCCCTCTGCGGCCGGGTCAACCCCGTAGCAGCCCGAACTCCAGGTGGCGAGCCCCTGTGCCAGACCTGCCGACCGCGGGAGAGCTTCGTCTGCCTGAGTTGCGGGCGCACGCACACGGTGAAGAGCCTCAACGTCGCCGGTGGTGCCTTGTGCTGGGCCTGCTACAAGCGTCACCACAAGCAGGCGTGTTCTGACTGCGGTCGAGAGCACGCGCAGGTCCCCCGGCGGGGACCACGGGGGGAGCGACTATGCGACCGATGCTGGGACCCGAGACCGGTCTCTTGCCGGGACTGTGGCAAGGGCACGTCGCCCAAAGTCAGGCGGGTCAATGGCGGGCATCTCTGTTACGCCTGCTACGTCCTCAGTCGCCCGCAACGACCCTGCGGGGCGTGCGGTCGTACCTCGCCCGTGTGGGCCGAGCTTCCCCTCGGACCTGTGTGCAGCGCCTGCTACCAACAGATCCGCACCAAGCCTCACCCTTGCTTTCAGTGCGGCGAGAGTAGACCCCTGGTCGGGATCGCCAGCGGTGATCGCCGGATCTGCGGTGCATGCGCGGGCCAACGACGCCCGTGGACCTGCCACGCCTGCGGTGTCCTCGCTGCTCCCTACTCTCGTGGACGATGTCCGAGGTGCACCGCTCAGGAAGAACTGATGTCTGTGATCTCACGCGACGGTGATGTGGTTGAGAGCCTCAGACCGCTGCTGGACTACTTCGACATCGAGAACCGCCCCATGACCGCGATTGGCTGGACGCGCAGCCGATCCGCGGCCATCCTTCGCGAACTCCTCAACGGCAAAGGTCTGAGCCACGAGGCGCTCGATGCCGAGAACAACACCGCAGCCGCCAACTTCCTTCGAGCACTTCTCATGTTCACCGGAGTCTTGCCAGGTCGTGCATCGGAACTAGACGACACCCTTGAGTGGCTGACCCAGCGACTTGGCGCCGTACAGCCCCAGCACCAGACGATCGTTCGACGGTACGCGATGTGGCACGTACTGCGACGGGCGAAGGGGCGCCCTCACCGCCCGGCAACTCGTCATCACGCACGCGAACGTCTCCTCCTCGCCCTACGCCTTCTGTCGTGGCTGGAAGCCGAAGGGCATGGGCTCCAAGAGTTGTCGCAGTCGGGGTTCGACCGTTGGCTCGCCAATGGACCGCCGGCTCGCGTGGAGATCCGTGACTTCATCAGCTGGGCCCATCGCCAAGGCTTGGTGGACGAGCTGCGGGTACCGCTGCGGCGACATAGCCAGCCATCGGAGTTCCTCCCCACGGATCGGCGCTGGGAGACGCTTCACCGGTGCATCGTCGACTCCTCACTTCCGTTAAACATCCGTGTGGCTGGCGCCCTCCTTCTCCTTTTCGCCCTCGGGCCGACCGCCTTGACCACGATGAGCGTGGAACAGGTCGTCGAACATGAAGGCCGCGTCGAACTCATCGTCGGGCGAACGCCGATCCACCTCCCTGACTCTCTAGCGGATCTCGTGCTGCAGCAGCGGAAAGTGGCCGAAGAGTCGATGAGCGGCTGGCTCTTCCCCGGTCAACACCCCGGCCGACACCTCAACCCCGGCAGTCTGGCAGCACGCACGAAGCAGTGCTTGGGAATCGGAGTCCGTCCTTCCAGGAACGCCGCACTCGCGCATCTCGCTAAGGAGCTGCCCGTCCCCGTACTCGCGGATTACCTCGGCCTGGCACACACCACCGCTTCCCAGTGGGCTGCCCTGGTCGAGCGCCAGTGGACTGAGTACGTCGTCCTGCGCCGAGCTCAGGATCCGGCGTGAGGAACGCTGGTCGGGTTGAACACCGCCAGGCGCTTACCTCAGGATCCACGCGGGCGCCAGGCCTCCCGCCGTCGGTCGTCAACCTCGCCGGCGGCTGCGTTGACCGCGATTGGTGCGTGTCGGTGGCGGAGACGTCCCCGTCGTGCGGAACAGGTCGACCCATGCCATCGTGCTCATCGACTTGGGCACGTCGGATCCCGCGAGTCTGTGCTTGAGCAACCAGGACGTGGCGTCCTTCGGACTTCCGAGGGCGGTATTGCGAGCGAGAATCTGAGCCAATCCGTGTCCCGGACCGGTGTACACCCGATGGACAAGGGCCTGAAAGCGGCGACGATCGCGCATGCGGATGGGCGGGTCTGGGCAGCGCCGGATCGCCATCAGGCCTCCGTCGACTCCCGGAGCCGGGGTGAACGCTCGGGCCGGCACGCGACCGTGAAGGGTGAACTCGAACCATGGTGACCATTGAGCGGTCATCATGCTGGCTCCACCCACGCCGGCCCGTCGTCGGGCAACCTCCCACTGGACGAGTAGCACCGCGTCGGTCCACCCGGGTGCATGCAGGATGTGGCGGAGGATGGCAGTGGTCTGGTGGAAGGGGAGGTTCCCGACGAGCACGTGCGGATAGTCAGGGATCCTGTGCTTGAGGAAGTCGCCCTCGGTGATCGTGGCGAGACCAAGCTCTTGGTTGAGCTTTCGGGCGAGACGGGGGTCGATCTCGACGGCGTGGACGGGTCTACCAAGGCTCAGGAGTGGGCGGGTTAACGCGCCCTCGCCTGGTCCGATCTCCAAGATCGGTCCGCACGTGTCGCGGACCAGGTCGATGATGCGTCGGATCGTCTGGCGGTCGGTGAGGTAGTTCTGGCCGTGCTCGTGACGGCCGTGGCGGTAGGTGGGCACTGCTTCGCTCCGTTGTTCGTGGCGGAGCCGGGCATGGCATAGCGGCCGCCCGGCATGACTCCGGGGGCGGGAGCGTCACGAAGAGAAGTGCTGCTCGCCGCCGTCAGCGGCTGCGCAGGCGCAGCGAGGCAGTGCCCTGAACCAACATGCCCACCACCCTAGAGCACGGACCAGGAAGTTCCCATCGAGTATCTGAAGTACCGCCCGCGCTCACACGATGCCCTCCCTGTGAGCATTCCCCCGGCGGTGCGGACGCCGCGTCGGTCATTCCAGGGTCGAGAACTCGCAGGCTGCGAAAGGAGAACTGTGCTCACCCCGAATAGTGCACCCCTACCAGTAGTGACTGAACACCACACGACGGGAGGGGCTCCTGGATTCGTCCAGGGGCTCCTCCGGTCGTGGCGTTCAGAGCCTATGGCCGCAGCCGGGCCATGCTGGTGAGTGATCTCCGGGCGACATTCGACGCATTCCTGGATTGGCCCTGGTCGCACCCTGTGCGTACGGTGTACTCACGCCACTGACCGTCGTGGCTGTCCACATGTCAAGGGTGATCGCAGTGTCCAGCCCCAACGCCAAGCCTGAGCGCGTCAATCTTCGCCTCAGCACCGACGCGCTAGAGACCATCAAGGAAGCCGCCCGGGTGCAGGGGCAGGACGTCACATCGTTCATGACGGGCGCTGCCCTGGATCGGGCGCGCGCGGTCCTCGCCGAGGACCGGCTCCTGCGGCTGACGCCCCACGAGGTGAACCAGCTCGAGACGGCCTTGGACAAGGAGCCCGCTGTCGTCCCGCAACTCATGGCGGTGCTGCGCCGCTTCGGTTCGGATCACGCGGCGGAGCGCCAAGGGTCACACGCGCCTGGTTGACCTGACCTGCGGCAGGATGGTGATTGAAACCGGGGCCGGGATGAGTAACGCGCTGCACGCAAACCGTCAGCGGTCGAAGAATCCGTGGTACGCCAGCCGCGCAGAGGCCCGCTCGATGTCGTCTTCAGAAAAGAGTGGGGCGAACTCTGGCTGGACGACGAGGGCTTCTGCCGTCAGGTCCAGACGCCCCTTCTCCCACAGCACGGTGAAACCAGTGGACGGCGTTGCCGTGCGGACGAGACGTCGTGCGGCTTCGACTCCTCCGACTTCGGCGATCATGTGGATGAACATGGTCGGCGTGTAGCCGGCCTCGTTCTGCGACCGCTTGTAGAGATCGACCATGGCCGCGTGGAACCGTCCCTCCAGCTCCGCCGGGCTCGTCGTCGCAGACGAGGTGGGTGGCGATGAGTCGGGCACGTCCTTCGCATTCGGGGCACTGGGTGAGGCACCGCCCTGCTGAGCGGGTACGGAGACGGGCGTGTGGCGACGGGCCGTCCCATCTTCGTCGGTCGTGCTGGAGCGAGTCATTCGGATGGTCAACGGCGATGCGCCCGGTACGATCTCGATGCCCGGGGGAGGGTTGCTGTGCATCCGTGCGGCGACCGCGCCGGCACTGATCTCGCCAGCCGCGTACTGCGCCGATGGCATCGCGACGACCTCGGCGATCGTGAACTCGGTCCCTGGTGGTCGCCCGGTGAAGCACTCGACGATGTGCTGCGCAACGTTGCGTCGACGCCCGTTGTACCGCTGCTCGGTCCCGGCCTCGCTGCCCAGCACTTCATCGTCTTCCGACTCGAAAGCCTCGGCGTCGAGGTGGGCGACCTCGCCGGTGACGTCGAGCCCGAGCAGCTCGTTGAGAGCTGCTGCAACAAGCTCCTGGCGAGCCGCCAGGAAGTCCTCGAACCGGTCGAGTTCCCACAGGTTCGCGTTGTCCGGAACCCACTGCTCCAAGAGCCGGTCGGTCGCAATGCCCAGGAGGTACTCGGATGGCGGTTTTTGCCCGATCCAACGGTTGGCCGTCCCTGAGATGAATGCGAGGTTTGCGATGTTGTTCGTCAGCTCTCGCCCGAACCTCGCCTGCACCCGGGCCTTGGGGAAGATGTGGTGGTACTCGATCTTCGACGTCGAGGTCATCGGGGCCGCGAGCAACGTCGTGTTGCTCTTCCAGTCGCGTGCCTGGCGACGCAGGGCTGCGATGTACAGGAGGTTGAACCACGCCGATGAGTACGTGCGGGACGCCACCTCGTTCGCCGTGATCTTGGTGCCCACGGGGCGTGCGCCGGAGGCTCGGGTCAGCAGGTCGTTCCACAGTGCCTCCCCAGACTTCTCACGCACCAGGCGCGCCTCGATGTCGAGCTTCCCTTCGACTTGGTTCGAGTACCGGCTGAATGCCATGGACGTGTAGACCCAGCGACGCAGGGATTCACTGTCGCTCGCGCTGAGCGTCCCCCCGCGCAGGTGCAGCAGGTAAGCGGGCAAGACGACGACGTTCGGCGACGTGAGCACTCCTGACCGCGGGATTCCACACTCGCCCTTGAGGAAGTCCACGGCTAGGCGCAGTGCCGACTCGGTGGTAGCCCACGCTTGTTTGAGGTCGTCGCCGGACACGGACTTGCCGATGAGCTTGATCGCGTGTGCGCCGGTCCCTGCGAGCAGACCGGTGAGCCGGAGGACTGCTTCGCGGTCCAGGGCAAAGTTCTGCCCGTCGAGCTGCTCGTTGAAGGCCTCGATGGTGTCCAGGCCGTCCGGCCAGCGGGCCGCGATGGCGCTGTAGACGAGATCCCCTTTGGAGAGCCTCTTGCCGCCCTGGTTTACCCTCGCGAAGATCTCGGCGACGACCTCGTAGTCGTCCGAGTCGACGGTGACGACCGGCACCAGGTAGTCCCTGATGGCGTGCACCCGGCGCGCTCGCTCGTAGTACAGGTCCCAGTTCGGGTCGTCGTTCTCGACCCCTGCTGTACGAAGCAGCACGCTGAACTGCGCGCCGTCACCAATCAGCTCAGTCACTCGCAGCATGCGTGGGCTGCGGGCCATGACGCTGCTGGGATTGATGAACTCCTCGTTGTCGAGATCGAAGCGGACGTCGAGCCTGCCACCGATGATCGCGGCCGGGTCGAGGACCTTCGCCAGAGAGGTGAGCCGCTGTTGACCGTCCAGCAGTACCCCGGGCCGAGAGATGTGCTGTTCCTTCTGGAGAACTGCAGCTTGCCGAAGCGGGACCTCGATCGAGGTGTTCCAGATCAGCAAGGTCCCGATCGGGTAGCCGCGGTACAACGAGTCCAAGAGCTTCGGGACCTGCGCCTTTTGCCAGACATAGCCTCGCTGAATTGACGGAACGACGAGACGACCGGCCAGCAGGTCGCGTACCTCCGTGATCAGCGTTTCGCTCCCGAGTCCCATGGGTGTCCTCTCAGACCTGCTCGAGCAGCCGCTCGAATGCCGTTTCGGTGATGATGGGGATGCCGTAGGAGCGGGCTTTGCCCGCCTTGCCGCTCAGCGAGTTGGGGTCGGACGCGACGACGACCTTGGTCTTCTTGGTGACTCCGCCCGGTTCCAGACCACGACGGCGCGCCAAGGCTTCCCACTCCGACCGGTCGCGGACCATGTCGCCGGTGAAGACGACCCGATCGCCCGGCTCCAGCCTGATGCCGCTCATTGCGAGTGTCACGACCGAGGTCGCGTGCTGTCCTGCACCAGCCTCGTGGGCGGCGCGTAGAGCCTCGTCGACGTCGGTGTTTCGCAGGCCCAGCATCGCCGCGACCCGTTCGAGGTCCTGTCGTTCCTCGGCGGTGACGACGTGGTCCTCCAGAGCGAGCTCCGCCATAGCGCGGAGATAGTCCGCGTGCAGGTCCAGCACCTGTCCTCGGGTCAGGCCGGCTGCGACGGCGGTCTCGACGAGCGCTTCCTTCTCGTGTTCGGCCAGGAACCCGTCGAGCATCGCCATCTCGAGCACTGCGAGGTAGGAGTCGACGCGGGTATCGGCGGCGCGTGGCATCCGGGACACGATGCGGTCGAGCCATTCGTCCTGTCGTGCGGTCCGGATCTCGGACCGTCTGGCCATCCGCAATTCGGGGTAGTGGCCGGAAAACGACGGCCAGGCGTATCCCCGCGTCACGGCGATGGTTTCGCCCCATGGCGGTTCGTAGGAGGACGCCGTCAGGTAGTGACTCAGCAGGTGCGCTGTGGCGATGGCATCGGCCGCAGCGGAGTGGGCGTCCGTCAATGGAACGCCGCAGGCGCGACAGCAGTCGACGAGTCGGCGGCTTGCGGCGTTCAGGTACGCCGACGACCACTGCATGGTGCACAAGCCCGAGAGAGGAAGACCTTGTAGAGGCACGCCGGCTCGGTGCAGCTCCGCAGCGAGGAAGCGCAGGTCGAAGCTTGCGTTGTGGGCTACCACGGTGCGACCGGTCACGGCCCTGAGCACGTACGGCGCGATGTCGCCGAAGGTCGGTGCCGACACGACATCCGACGCTGTGATGCCGTGGATGCGGGTTGGGCCGACGTCGCGCTGCGGGTTGATGAGGGTCGACCAGTGGTCCTGGAGATGGCCGTCGTCCGAAACGTAGACGACGCCGATCTCGACGATGCGATCGCCCTTCTCGGGCGACAACCCGGTCGTCTCGACGTCGATGACGGTGTAGCCGCTCATGAGCGCACCGAATCGTGCTCAGCCATGGTGAGCCTCCGCGATCGAGGCGAGGAAGGACCTCGCCGCCGCAGTGAACGTCGTGTCTCCACGTCGATCCAGCGCCACCTCGAGGCCAGCCTCTTCGGCGAAGATCGCCTGGGCGAGCCGCGCTCGCGTGACGTCTGCTTCGCTGATTCCGAGGACTTCCGCCAGGTAGGTCGCAGGAATTCCGGGGGATGCCGTGAACTTGCTGGTCGAGACAGAGCGCGCACCTCGGTCGAAGACGAGTCGAAGGACATCCCCGTCCTTGGCGCCGACCGCTTCGGCGTGAGGTCGAAGGCTGCTGATGCTCGGGCCCATGTGACTCGTCGCCGCCCAGCCGACCTTCACCTCGCGCACTGCATTACCCAGCGATTCCGTCCGGCCGGGGAAGACGCCGATGGCCGTGGCGATCTCAGCGGGGCAGAGCCGGCCACTGCCTCGCAGCACCTCCCGATCCACCTGGACGTGCCACGCCAGGCGGGTGCGATCGAGGCGATACAGGCCTCGAACGCCCGATGGATCGAGTGACGGCATGTACGGCTCATCGGCGCGTCGTAGGCGCAACTCATCGCCGTCCGTGGTGAAGATGGGAGCGGACGAGTAGGCATAGACGGAGCCAGGCTTGATGGCATGCCGTTCGGCGAGGTATTCGGCAATCTCGCGAACTGGTGCAGGGCCTGCCTCTTCGATTCTCGAGACCATCGACGAGACAATTCCGCCGTACTCGGGGAGTCCCCACGACGTCAGTGCGAAGTCGTCCTTCGTGACACGGATGATGCGGGGGTCCTGAAGCATGCGATCGCGCAGCCCCCGGCGGTTGAACTCCCGATCGAAAGCGTCTGCGATGTCGTTGTCCGTCATTGGGCTTCCGTGCACAGTGAGGGCGGCCATGGCCTGCTCCACGAGGTTGCCCGGCCAGAACACGAGTGTCCCGTTCAGTCGCCGCAGGCCATCGACTTGCTCGATTGCCCAGTCGAGGTGCTCGTCGACGACACCGCGCAGAAGGAGCAGCTCCGCAAACGCAGCCTCGTCGACGAGAGGGCCCCCATCGACTGCGGGCACCTCGGAGACCTTAGGCCAGCGGAAGTTGCGGCGGTGGATCTGATGCGATGCACGGTCCCAGACCATGTCAGCGAGGTAGAGCAGGAGGCCGAACTCGTCAGAGTTGCCTCCGTCGTCGCCGACCAGCGGAACCTCGCTGTCCGGCGCGCTCGCACCGAGACCGCGGGACATCAGATGCAGGGCCCACCGCACGGAACGGCCCGACTCAGAAGCCACCCACCCGTCGAGGCGCGTCTTCAGCTTGGTCTCGACCTGTCGGATGCGCTCGCGCGTCACCCCGAACTCGAGCCCCAGGTCATCGAGGGTCGATCCCTCGAACCTGATCAACCGGCGGTGGAGGATGGCGGCGTCCCGCTCGTTCAACCCTGACATCCAGTCACGCAAGTCGACCAACGGATCCAGTTGGGCGGGCGGTACAGGTACCGCGAGAGTCGCAGCAGCGACCTCAGCCACATCGGCAGGTGCGTCCCCGCGGCCAAGGGCGGTCAATGCGTCCTGGACCGTCACGGCGCCGGCAGAGAACTGTGCCCAGTCAAGAAGGACCGAGAGGTCATGTCCTTCACCCCCGATGCGCAGCTCAGGTGGAGTGGTCCCAGTCGGCTCGTCTCTTGACGGAATGAGGGCAGCGAGAAGGGCGGTGGCGGAGGCATCCAAGCGCTCGACGAAGTCGGCGATCCTTTGCACCTTGGTCACTCCGAAGTACGGCCAGCGAGCCGGCTCATTGACATCCAGCGCGAGCACGTCGCCGACGGTGTGGACACCGTGGTCGAGGAACCACATCACCTCGGACATCCCGCTGCGGCCCGACACGATGGGGTCGATTTCCATGCCGGTCAGCTGCCAATGCGCCACTGGAGCCAGGGATGGGTAGAGGTCCCCGAACATCGTGGTCGCATCGTGGTCGACGAGCACCAGATCATCAAGGTCGTCGAGTTTGGCGGGATCGTCACTCATGGCAGGTGGGAGCTCCGTTGGTTTGCAGTCAGTTGATACTGGCGCAAGGGTCCGACAGGGCCATGAGGAAGCGCTCCGAAGATGGGCTGCGAGCGGCCTTCGGGCTGACCCTCCATCAGGTCGGTCATGACAACTTCTCGGGCTGCTGGTTCTCGCGGATGGCGAGGGGTGGGAGGGCGTCGACGATCTTCATCGTCTCGAGGCTCACGGTGACGATCCGCGCGAGCAGATCGATGATGTACCGCGGGTCCGACACCTCACGGCTCCAGTCGTTGGGGTCGTTGACGATCCCGGACGCCTTGTCGGTCTTCACCTGGTAGCGGTCGATGATCCACTCGACCCCCGAGCGCGACCCGAGCATGTAGCGGTGCGCGTCGTCCGGGATCCCGCTCAGCGTGATCCGGTCGTTGTAGACCACCGTCGACTTGTCTGCGACGAGTTTCTTGGTCTCGGGGTCACGCTTCTTCGCGAACGCCATCTTCTCGACTCGGAAGACGTCGTATGCCGTGTCGTCGTCCGGCGCGTCAACGTCCAGACCATCGAGCGGGTAGGGAGTGACCGACTCGTACCCGAGATGCAGCTCCGACAGCTTCCGGCCGGCGTCGACGAAGGGTCGGGCGTCCTCGACGAGTGGGATGCGCGGCAGCATCTTCTTGAGGTCGGCGGCGTAGGTCTCGCGGTACTCCGGCGAGTGCAGCAACCCGTACACGTAGAAGAAGATGTCATCCTTCGTGAACACATCCCCGTATGCCGCCTGGAACCGTCTCAGCGCCTCATCCGTGATGTTGTCGCTGCGTCTGAATCCATCAACGACGTCACCCGCATCTGAGTCGAAGAGCGACCCATCTGCGTCAAGCTTCTCGTGTCGCCATCGTGCAAAAAAATGACCATTGCTGGAACCCCAGAATGCCAAGTCTGGGATGGAGTCCATGGCCAACGTGGCGAAAGCACGCTCCGCCCCGATGCCGACGGTGTAGAAGCCGAAGTTCCTGCTGCCGGCAGTGGGGAAGAGTGAGGGAAGGCGGCTGGGCGCCTCGTTAAGTGCGCGGTCGAAATACAGTTGCTTCCTCTGAAATGGCCTGTAGTTTGCGGCCCTGATGGCTGACCCATCAATCTTGATAGCTTTTCCTTCGACCCAGCGCTTCCGAAGATTCGTGCTCCAATTGATACGTCGTGGATCAGATTCCAGATCGGAAAGCGGTCGCCCTATTTGTGAATTATAGGACTCAATTAGGCGCGACACGTCGTCGAGGACGCCTTTTTCCGAATCTCCGTAGACCCAAGCTTCTCGATTGGTCTTCATGCCAGCGCTGGACAGGGTGAAAATGCCGCTGCCCTGCCGCCCGTCGATTGAGGGAAAAGTAGTGAAATCGCCGCTTCTCTGGTTCAGCCAGTCGCCATATTCGTTGGGCGAAATGAGGGACGCTTCAAGCTTTCCCGCAGTTGCTGTAGAAACAACCTTGGCAAGTTTTTCCTCACGAGTGAGGTAGTCGCCAATGTCCGAATAGTGGATTCTTGCCGGGCCGCCGTGCTGGGGGTCTTTCACGAGAATAGTTATTGCGACCGTAGCTTGACTTCCAGCCCCAAATATCTGTCCGCCCTCACGCTTCCAGTCAGCGGAACGCATATTTCCTCGAAGGTTTAGCACGAGGATGTCGCTAAATTCTTCAGCCAACGACAGGCGCATGCCATCTGCGCTGTTGGAGTCGAGCCAGCCTCCGTTAGTAACGTACGCGATGATTCCACGTTCCGTAATTCGAAGGCTCGCCCATTTGATAGCGCGAATATATGAGTCGTAGATCCCTCCGCGCGCCGAGCCGCTGCCTCGCCGGAGGTAGGTCGTCTCAATGTGGTGGTCCAGCCCGGTGTATTTCTCATTGGCGTTACTATCGTTGGCGCTGTCCTGTCCGACGGAGTAGGGCGGGTTGCCGACAACGACGGTGATTGGTAGCTTGCGCTGGCGGTTGATGCGCTCGTTGTTCTCGGGGAAGACCCCGAGGTCGTCCTTATCGGCGTTCTCATACGACTGGAACGTGTCGGTCAGAACCAGCCCGGGAAAGGGCTCGTAGGCCGCCTCCTCATCGAGCGATCCACGGACGAGATCTTGGTAGGTCGTCTCGATGTTGACCGCGGCGATGTAGTACGCGAGGAGCAGGATCTCGTTGGCGTGCAGTTCGTTCGCGTACTTGCGTGCAAGGTCGTGAGGCTTGATGAGACCCGACTGGAGGAGCCGCACCATGAAGGTGCCGGTGCCGGTGAAGCCGTCGAGGATGTGCACACCCTCATCGGTCAGACCCTGCCCGAAGTGCTTCCGCAGGACCTCGTCGGCCGAGTTGAGGATGAAGTCGACGATCTCGACGGGGGTGTAGACGATGCCGAGCTTGTCTACGGTTCTCTTGAACGCGGTGGCAAAGAACTTGTCGTAGAGCTCGACGATGATTCGCTGCCGACCCTCGGCGTTGTCGACACCCTCGACCCGACCTCGGACGGACGAGTAGAACTTCTCGAGCTCCGAGTTCTCGGCGTCGAGGGAGTGCTCGTCGAGGACAGCGAGCATCCGCTCCATCGTCTGCGCCACGGGGTTGTTCGCGGCGAAGTCGTACCCGGCGAAGAGTGCCTCGAAGACAGGCCGGGTGATGAGGTGCTGGGCGAGCATCTCGACCGCGTCGGTCTGAGTGATGCCGTCGTTGAGGTTCCCTCGCAGGCCGGCGAGGAACGCCTCGAATTCCTTGGCTGCATTCGACTCGGGGTCCGCAAGGAGTCCGGTGATCCGGGCGATGTGCTGCTCGGCGATCTTGGCGACGTCCTTGGCCCAGGTCTCCCAGTAGCGACGCTCGCCAACCTTCTTGACGATGCGCGCGTAGATCGCGTCGCGCCACTCTTCGATCCCGAAGGGGAGCGTGAGCTGCGTGGAGTCATCGCCGGAACCGCCGCCACGAGAGCCGCCGCCCGTGTCGATGATCGTGATCTTCGTGTTCTTCTTCGTGTTGAGGTCGAGCTGGTTGACCATCGCGTTGAAGCGGTCATCATGGGCGCGCAGCGCCTGGAGCACCTCCCACACGGCCTGGAAGCGCTTGTTGTCGGACAGCGCCGCCTCGGGAGACATCCCGGCGGGAACGACGACGGGAAGGACGATGTAGCCGAGCTTCTTGCCGGCGGCCTTGCGCATGACCCGGCCCACCGACTGGACGATGTCGACCTGGGAGCCGCGCGGCGTGAGGAACATGACCGCGTCGAGCGCGGGCACGTCGACGCCCTCACTGAGGCAGCGCACGTTGGTGAGCACCCGGCATACGTTGTCGTTCTCTTCGGCGCCGGACTTGAGCCAGGCGAGCTCGTTGCCGCGGTCAACCGCGTTCATCGTCCCGTCGACGTGGCGGATCTCGACCTGCATGCGGTTGCGCTCGCGGGCCGCGTCGGTGTCCTCGTCCTCGGCGTAGGTCGAGATGAGGCGGTCGACGATGCTGGGGAAGGCTTCGCGGGCCGCCTTGCTCGCCTTGATGTTCGCGGCGAAGGCGACAGCGGTCTTCATCGGCGTGAGGTCGTCGCCGTCGAGGTCGTCGGAGGTGAGGGCGTCGCCGAAGCGCTTGGCCAGACCGTTCCAGCAGCCGATGAGCTTGGCCGCGTCCTCGAGCTTGATCTCGCCGGACTGGGCGAGCTCACTCTGGAAGGACTCGGCGACGAAGCTCTCGTCGACCTTGAGGACGAGCACCTTGTAGTCGGTGAGCAGGTCGCGTTCGACCGCCTCGCCGAAGCCGAGGCGGTGGAGGATGGGGCCGTAGAGGCTCTCGTCGTCCATGGAGACGAGGACCGCGGCGGAGTTGTCTGCCTTCTCCTTGACCTTCGGGTCGAAGAGGCGGGGAGTCGCCGTCATGTAGAGGCGCTTGGCGGCCTTGATGTAGCTGTTGTCGTGGACGCGGACGAACTGTGACTCGACGGTGTCGGCGAGGGTGACGCCCGTGGTCCGGTGGGCCTCGTCGGCGATGATGAGGTCGAAGTCCGGAACGCCATCCCTTTGGGCCTGGGCGACGACGTCGATCGACTGGTAGGTCGAGAAGATCACCGTGAAGCGATCGTCTTCGTGCGCTTCGCGGACCTTGGCAGCCAGCGCCTTGGTGTCCGTCGTCGCCGGGATGATGAGGTCGTGGACTGCGATGTCCTCGGGGTCGTCCTTGGGTCGTGGCCCGCTCTTGCCGACCTTGACGTCAGAGCAGACGGCGAAGGCACGGAACGGGATCTCGCTCTCCTGGGCCCACTCCCGGAAGGTCTGGTTGACCAGCTGGATGCTCGGGACGAGGAAGAGGACCGTCGTCGCCTTCGCCTTGTTGTCCGTCGCGAGCTGCTCGGCGATCTTGAGGCTCGTGAAGGTCTTGCCGGTGCCACAGGCCATGATCAGCTGCCCGCGGTCATGCGTCGCAAGGCCGGTGACGGCGGCGTCCTTCGCCGCGCTCTGGTGAGGGCGGAGCTGCTTCTTGCCGGTGAGGGGCAGGTAGGTCTGGGGCTCCTGCCAGTCGATCTGGCCCCAGTCGACCTGGCTCTCGAGGAGGTCGTTGACGCCGATCCGCGTCACGGGGACGGTGAGGCCGTCGAGCTGGCTCTCGGCCGTCGGGCCCCAGTCCTTCGCGGTAGAGACGATGATGCGCCCGGTGAACTGCTTCTTGGCCGAGGCGGCGAGGAAAGAGTCGATGTCGGCCTTCGACACGTGGTGCTGCGGGTTGTAGAACTTGCACTGGACCGCGCACCAGCCTCCGGTGTGGAGGTCCTTGGCGACGATGTCGATGCCGTGGTCGTGCATGGCACCGCGTTCGGGCCAGTCCTGCCAGAGGTACACCTCGTCGAACCGATCGGAGAACTCCGGCGCGGTGCGGAGGTAGCTCGCCATGAGCCGCTCGAAGGCGCCCCCCTTGCCGACCTTGTCGGATCCGTACACGTTCCAGATCTCGTCCAGCTTTTCGAGCAGGAACTCCAACCGTGACTCCGACACCCCGTGCCCTTTCGTCAATATCCTCGGCCCTTTGTGTCGACACCATAGCCACGGCCTTGTCCGGTCGAGATGGGTGGTGCCGAGAAGGTGACAAACAGCGGGAAAGGCAGCGTGAATTGCCTATGGTTCAGGGGACGGAGTCCGAATAGGGAGTGACGGCAAGTGAGTGGTTTG
>Ga0209063_1000804_pt1 | contig 18281 bp, 18 predicted proteins | sample KloWWTmeKNB19Kit_FD_187177 | JGI IMG/M metagenome (GOLD analysis project Ga0209063, IMG submission 187177) | Active sludge microbial communities from Klosterneuburg, Austria, studying microevolution and ecology of nitrifiers - Klosterneuburg... | ecosystem: Engineered > WWTP > Aerobic digester >... | reverse complement strand
TGAGGGTAAGTGTGTTGGCGGCGACATTGGGAAACTGGAATAGCTGTAACAATTTTTTCGTATTTTGAACACAGTTCTTTGAGTGCTCAGTCTATCCCGGCGGGATGCTGATGCCGGGAAGAACTTACACAACAGGAGATGGCTACCGTTATTCTATAAACGGTCAGGAAAAAACACCTGAAATAGCACCGAATACAACTACTGCAGAGTTTTGGCAGTATGATGCAAGGATAGTGAGGAGGTGGAATGTTGATCCTAAACCGAATATTTCTATAAGCCCTTATGCAGCATTTAGGAATAATCCGATACTTTTTATTGACCCTTTAGGTGATACGACTATTAATGGTCAGAAATATGAGCCGAATAATGCAGAACATGGTACCGTATTACAGGAAGTGGTTCTTTCACCTACTATTTCTAAAGTTCCGAAAAAGCCAATTACTCCTGAATATTTTGATAAGTTTAGGAAAGTGATGAATAGACAAAGTACAAGAAGGATGCTCACAGGTCTTAGCACAGTTGGGAATCGTCTCTTTGGATCGCCTTATGATCCGTTTAAAATTACTAGATTAAAGGAACCCGGTAAGCAAGAAATATTTAAACAAAGTGCTAATCAAACAATAGCAATTTTATTCTATGAGTTTGTTGAAGGTACAGGGTCTCAACGGAGAGATTTTGATGAAACTACTTCAATTACGCAGCAAATTGCGAATTCTTATACAACTAGCCTATTCTTCGATTATTTTTATCCGTTATATCAATCTGGCGCATTTAATGATGGAGTAGAAAGACTTCACACAGTATTTACTAGTCCTGACAATGCAAACTCGATTAAGGAATGGGTTAAGGCTCACGGACAGTTATTTTGGAATCCTTCAGCATTTTTCACAGGAAGTTTGGATTATAATTTTAAAATAGAAGGGAATAAGCTTCTTCTTCGGGTGCATAATGAATTTTCCATTTCTTCTGGAGACCCGCAATCTCGAAATAAGGCAGATGATTTACATAGGGTCCCAGGTCACGATAGTCCATTGGGAAACACTCAACAATATTTTAATTTTTCAGTCGACTTAGATAAACTCAAAAGAAATTAATGAAATCATTTAGTATAATTCTGTTAATCGGGCTTATTTTTTTACTTGTAATCTTTTTTTTGTTAAAGAAGTGTTCCGGTTTTGTTTCTTCCATTGATGGGGAGCGAAAATCGAAGATGATAGAAATAGCTGGAGATTATTATTATAATCAAAATGATTTTAAAATATGGCAACGAGAAGAAAAAACTGATTCTTATAAAAAAATTATAGATAATGAAGTCGATAGCTTGCTATGGAATGGGAATTATGTTTTGGGATATTACAAACACTCTTATTTTATTATTGATATAAACAGTAGCAGTATAAAATATGTAAATAAACGGGATAGCTTATATTCTTTTTTTGAAATTTCTGGAACCTTAAATAATACCTTTTCCGATATTCCAGCCATAGTCGCTATTCCTAATAAATGAAATAAAAATCTGTCGGGCAATCAGCGGCTTTTTATGCACTTAACTGCAAAGCACTTGTAAGACTATCTTTTAGTTTTTTCTTTGCAACCAATGCATCAAGCATGGTAAAGAAGGCAGCTTTTTCTTTTTTATCCAGCCTGTCGATGAGGGATATTTTTTCCAGCAGTGTTTTATCTACGGAGTTTACGTTTTTGAACAGGTCATTGGCGCTGAAGAGTTCAGCAATGGAACCCCTAAAACCATTGCGATCTTCACCAGGGAAGATAAAGCCGGGTCGGTTTTATTGTTTTCAATACGGGAATACTAACCCGGATCCATTTTGCAAGAAATAGCCACTTTTTTCCGTACGGAGTCCCCTGCTTCCCGGCTGCGTACATGGCAGGGATTCCCGCCGGAAAATTTGTAACTATTTTCTTCGTAATTTGAATTCAGTTCTTTGATAAAGTTTTCTATCCCGGCGGGATGCTGATGCCGGGAAGACAATACAGCGCTACAACTGGCTACCGGTATGGGTTTAATGGTAAAGAGAAAGACACCGAAAGCCCGGTACAGTATGATTATGGATTTAGGATTTATGACCCGAGATTAGTAAGATTTAAATCGGTTGACCCATTATCACCAAAGTATCCCGAATTAACTCCGTATCAATTTGCTTCCAACACTCCAATTAAAGCAGTTGATTTGGATGGCTTAGAAACCTCATGGAGGCCTGCCGGAGAATTAGCCCCAAGGGAAAATGCTTATACATTTGGAAGCCAGTCAACCGGTCAAAAAACCTTTAACCGGGGAGTTTATGCACTAAAGTCAACTCCTAAAGAACAACCAACCGTAAAGGCCGGAGCTACTCCCACTCTTGCAGAAAAAGCAAAAATGAGTAAACCGGCAAACTGGCGGGAAGAAATGGATGTAGCATATAAAGCGTGGGATGCTACAATTGGCAAGGAAATTCATAAAGAAATTGTTGAGAGTATTGAAAACTCACCAACGAATTTCTTTCCTGTCATTTCCAATCTTAAGAAAGCTGGGAAATACGAGTTGATGGGGATGCACAAAGAAGCAGCCGGTTCATTAAAAGATGCCGGTCTGGAAGTTGCTTTGGGCTATGGTGCAGGAAAAGCATTAAACTATGGTCTTAAATATTTAAGTGCCGCTAAGACGAGTATTAACGTAGTAGAGCAAGTTGCAGTACACGGGAACTCGTTAAAGAGCCTTAGACCTACGTGGGGCTACAAACTATATTCCGCAGACGGAACATTTTTAAAGAACGGTATCACTTCTAAGCTAATCCCTGAAACAAGATATACTAAGTCATTCATGTCCGATAAGTATATGGTTCCATTCAAGCAATTTCCTAATAGGCTTGAGGCATATCAATGGGAGTTCGGACAAAATCAAATCTTGCGAGGACCATTAAACTTAAACATGCACTAAGAATGGAATTAAAGGATAATATTTTCGGCTGCTTTTTTAAGGTTGGATTTGACTCAAATTTAAGCGAACAAGATTTTTCAAATCTTGCTGATATGTTTAAGGTTTATATCTGGGGAGAGAAAGGAATATGCGATACATTGAAGAATCTGAAGCATGAAGATTACGGAAAAGATTTAGTGTTGGTATTGTTTCAATTTAATGTAATGCCAACTCCAATGGAGTTGCAAAGACTAAAAGAGATAGAGCCTTACCGTAAGAATGAAAAATCAATTGGCATCCCGATAATCGTAAATGATGAAAACTTTTTCAGCAAGTCGGAAGATGGGCGATACAGCTTTTTGAAGCAGTCAATTTTACAGAAGCTGGATTTACTGGCGGAAGTAGTAAAGAAAAAGAAACTGGATACAAACATTGGGAGGCTTAAAACCGACTTACAAAAAATCCTGAATTAGATACTCCAATCAACAAAAAAGGCCCAAGCGTTCCGCTTGGGCCTTTTTTATTTTCAGAGGCTTTGCAGTTTATGCTTAGCGAAAAAGCATCCATGAGGGCAAAGAGGTGTGAACGCTCGTCTTTAGATAGCTTTTTTTCCTAGCCGAGATTCTGTGTTAAGAACCAAGTCAACAGCCCAACTCCTGGTAGAGAGTTGATTAGCTCTACTTTTTTCCGCCCAGTGTCTCCCGCCGCCCCACCCGTAACCGTTCCTCCCATGTCTGCCGAGTGAGGGTAAGTGTGTTGGCGGCGACATTGGGAAACTGGAATAGCTGTAACAATTTTTTCGTATTTTGAACACAGTTCTTTGAGTGCTCAGTCTATCCCGGCGGGATGGTAATGCCGGGAAGGAAATATAGTAGTGGAAGTGAATATAGATACGGTGCTGCAAATGGACAGGAGAAGTCAACCGAAATAAATGACAACTCATATACTGCTGACTATTGGCAGTATGATGCAAGATTAGTTAGAAGATGGAATGTTGACCCAATATTTAAGGAGTATGAAAGTCCGTATGCAGCTTATGGGGGGAATCCAATATGGTTTAGTGACCTTGGTGGAGCCGATACTTCAAAACCGGCGGGCTTATTAAATAGGTTTATGAATCTTGTAGAGGATGGGCAGTCCGGAAAATTGCAAATGGATATCGTTAAAGGAGCTGCAAATGCGGGCAAAGATGCAGTGGTCGGGACATGGAACTTCGTAACAAGAGATGCATATAAAGGCTCAACTTATAATGGTATGGCTTCAAGTATAGTGGCTTTTAGTTCGTGGAGTAGTGGCGGTGGTGAAAATCAAAGAATGCTTTTTGACATTGCTTTCGGATTAAACTCCCAAGCTGCATATAATCATTACAAAGAAAAATTTGATGTAAGTAAATGGTCGAATGAGGATTGGAGTTATAATATTACGTCAGCAGGTATCTTATTCTTTGGCCCCAAAGCAGTAAAGGCTAATGTAGGAGAAATAAATACAGCGGCTGCAACTGCGTATATGAAATATGCATACGGAGGGAGGTATGCAACCGCAGCTGTATCAGGGACGCCACGATTTACATTAAAACTAGGCTTGTCAGAGAATTTGATTTATCATTCCAGTAAGGAAAGAGCTGTAGCCGGGAAATGGTCTAGTGAAACAATTTTTACAAATTCTGACGACGCTTTTAATTCTTTGGGGCTGGATTATCCTAATGCAACCAACACAGCTCAAAAAGTATTTACAAGCCGAGCCGTTGGAATATATGTCGAGAGCAAAGCAGCTCAGATGGGTTCTACATCAGGGGGTGCATCACAATTATTAAAAACCAAATTAAGCTTTACTTCGAATATAAAAGAAACAAGGTATCCTGCTTTCTCTTTAAAAACAGGATACCAGTGGAGAGGGTCATATATTATTGGTAAAAAATAGATAACGACTTATTTGATGAAAGTAAAGAAATTAATAGTTTCACCTAGCAAAAGATACGTTTGCAATACAGGAAAATTTTTGGAAATAAATAAAGCTGCATTCGGGGCTAAATTTTACTTTACAGATTATAAAGGTAATATTTTGTATTGCGTAAAAAATGCATACCTGCACGAACTCATAGTAAGTAATACGAGTAACCCTCATGAAATTACGACTGATGATTCAGAGTTTAAGTTATTGCAATGGTCTAACGATGGGAATAGCGTATATTTTTTGGAATACTCAATTTTAGCATCAACTATGCTTTATAAGAGTGTTTTTATTGATTTTGATAATCAACATGTTTATGTTATAAATGAAAATGAATACGGGATGAAACTTATAAATGAGCTTTCAGTTATTGGGTTTTCATTTGATATGCATACAATTGTAGCTGAATTAACCAAACACAAGTTATATCCTATTGAGCTTTCCCGGTTCTCTGTAGAATGCTGAAACGGTAATGTATCAAAATAGTTGGTTTTGCAACGATGGACTGATGTAATGGTTCGTGTACCCGTTTTTCGTAGAATGCGTTACAAATAAATGGAAGATGCAATGTTGTCAGTAGTCTACGACAATTGCTGTCCGATAAAATTTTGAATAATACGGTTTTTAGCTTCCCCCGCTGTCGGTAGGTGTGCCAAGAATTAAAGGATTAGAATAAGTTCTTTGAAGCTGTAAGTAAGATGATAGTCGGCCTATCGTACAAGCTGTTGCGGCGGATTCTACAAACCACTTTCTTCCATGCCGAGTGTCCATTCAGCTTTCCCAGGCGCAGTCTCGGTACATAGCCTTGTGTATTAGCCACCGGACTCACCGTTGCTGTGTAGATTTTTTTCCGTACGGAGTCTCCTGATTCCCGGCTGCGTACATGGCAGAGATTCCCCGTCGGAAAATATGTAATAATTTTCTTCGTAATTTGAATTCAGTTCTTTGATAAAGTTTTCTATCCCGGCGGGATGCTGATGCCCGGAAGGAAATACAGCGCTGCAACTGGCTACCGGTATGGGTTTAACGGGAAGGAGAAGTCATCAGAAATAACAACTGATGATTACGATTTTGGAGCCAGAATTTATGATGGAAGGATTGGAAGGTGGTTGAGTACAGACCCATTACAAAAAACATATCCAGGCTTATCTCCATATAATTTTTGTTATAACAATCCGACTAATATAATTGACCCAGATGGAAGATTAGGTATTCATGTGACCGTTCAATATAACTCAGCAACCAAAACATATACAATTCTTAGCATCACCATAGATGACGATTTAAAAGCCGTCGCTCCAATTCCAGGAAAAGGAAATATTGGAATGGATTATCACAATTATGCAAAAATTACATTTGTTGATGGAAATGGAAAGGTTACCAGTGTGCAAAATAAAACTCTAAGTTTTCGTACAAATAATTGGGTTGCGGGCAAATGGTGGGCTAAAAAGAAAGTTGATGATGGTGATTATGAAGATTACGGAGGTGTCGCATGGACAAGCCAAGATGGATGCAACGAAGAAACTCGAAAAGGAAGACCTTCCCATGCTTCAAATATAGAATTACTTATGGCAAGCCTATCGGCCACAAAAGGTCATTTGGAGGATGAATTTTCATTTACAGGTTTAGAGTTTCTTGAAAAATTGACTGAAATTTTAGGGAAAATACCAAATGATAACAAGGGGACATTTAACCCGAGTGAAGACCCATCAATTAAAAAAGATTTGGATGAACTGAAAAAGATGCTTTCAAGTTATGAAGAAAATAAAACTCCGGCTAACACACCGAGCAATTCTACGCCGAAAATTGAGCCGGGGAAAAGTAAAATCAATCCAGTTTTTTTAAAACCAAATGGTGTTGTATACGATAGAGGTAATGGATTGAAAACTATAAAAACAAAACACGGTCGTCAGATTACCAATAAGCCAGCAACTGATACTTTTCCGGCGCAAAAGGGGTATGACTTTCATCATCCTCTTGATAAGAATTAAATTTTAAATCTATAAAATGAAATTTTTTTTAATAATCATTGTTACTGTTTTTACTATTTATAGTTGCAAAGAGAATAGAAATCATGAAAAGAATGGAACTCACTCTTTAAAACAAAAACTAATCGGGAAATGGGGAGGGTTAGACGAAAGTAGTCCTGTTTTACAATTTACTGTCGACTCAATTTATTACTTTGATAGAAATAAAACATATAGCTATCAAATAAACAATAATGATATTATTATAAATTTCCCAGAAAACAAGGGCATACTTAAAAATGTTTCAGTCGTAATCGATACAATGATATTCTATGACGATTTGCCAGAACCTGTTAAGGCTTTTCGGTTTAAATAGCCCAGCTCTTCGAAGCATGTAGTGAGGCTATACGAAGCGTCTTCGCTTCGTATGTTTACAATGTGGCTTACAGCCACGTAAGGGAAGATGAATAAAAAGAAAGTTAAACCGTTTAAGTGATCAGCGGTTTTTTTTGTTTTACCTATCCCAGCTATGTGCGGGATGCAACGGGTAACCCGGTTGTCGGTAGTTTGTAACCAGTAAGCAAAATAAAAATTATAGGATGTTATACTTCGTTTGCAACGAAGTATCGGCTCCATAAGAGCCGTAAAAATTTCGTATTAAATGAAAATCAAATCCAATAAACCACATTTTTTCGTCAGTACATAATCGCTGCAAACAAATAAAAGCTAAGAAGCCGCAGGTACTTGTAAAAGTGTAAGCGGTTTATTTGCTCCCTTTCACTAAACTCTGCTCGCCATGTCATATTCAGTCGTGCTGTCCCGGCAGACTATATTGGCTATCAATCGTCTCTAAACGGATAAAATCGGGTATTTAGTGAATCGGATAAAGGTCGGATAAAATCGGATAAAATCGGATATTTTCTTACCTTTATAACATGAGGAATGTAGTGCATACGTTTAAACTTTCGCCGGACTGGAAACTGATACAGGCTATCAGTAGGCTTGATCGCTTTGATGCTTCTTGGGCCGCTATAGCAAAAAGGGAAGGAACAAGTCTTAGACAATTAAAGTCTATCGCTACAGTCCGAAGTGTAGGTGCCTCCACCAGGATCGAGGGGTCTGCAATGTCTGATGAAGAGGTTAAGGTGCTAATCGAAAAGCTCAGTATTTCCAAACTTGAAGACAGAGATTCCCAAGAGGTAGCCGGATATTTCGAGGCGTTGGATCTGATTTCCGATGAATATCCAAATATGGACGTTTCGGAAGGAACTATCAGAAACCTGCATAATCTCCTGATGAAGCACAGTCTTAAGGATGGCTGGCATATGGGCAATTATAAAAAACACAGTAATGCGGTGGAAGCGGCCCGGCCGGATGGTTCTAAGCAGGTGATTTTTGAAACTACGCCGCCCGGTTTTGCGACTGAAGATGCTATGCGGGCACTCATTGAATGGTGGGATACTGATACCGAAACACATCCAATTGTAAAGTGTGCTTTATTCTGCTATGATTTTGTCAGCATCCATCCTTTCCAGGATGGCAATGGCCGGTTGAGCCGACTGATTGCAACATTACTTTTATTAAAGAATGGTTACAGTTGGATACAATATGTAAGCCTGGAACATGAAATAGAAAACAGGAAGACCCAGTATTATCAGGAACTGATGCATAGTCAAAAACAAAGGCCCGGAGAGGATGTCTATAATTGGGTGCTTTTTTTCCTCGACTGCCTGAACAATATAAGCGGGCAGTTGATGACAAAATTATGTGCGCAAGGTACAGTAGCGAGTCTCGGACCAAAAGAAAAAAGTGTTTATCTGTTTATAGAAAATCATCCCGGCAGCCGGTCAGGAGATATTGCAGAAAAGCTGGATATAGGATTACCGACAGTTAAAAAAATACTGACGGCACTTGTGCAGCAAAAGCTTATTGTAAAACATGGCGCAGGCGCAGGTACAAATTATTCCCTTTAAAGCCGAAAGAAGTTATGCCAGGTTACTTGATTTTTTTCCGCCCAGTGTCTCCCGCCGCCCCACCCGTAACCGTTCCTCCCATGTCTGCCGAGTGAGGGTAAGTGTGTTGGCAGGCGACATTGGGAAACTGGAATAGCTGTAACAATTTTTCAGTAACTTCCATTTAGTTCTTTGATTGCTCAGTCTATCCCGGCGGGATGCTGATGCCGGGAAGAACTTACACAACAGGAAATGGTTATCGTTACTCTATAAATGGGCAAGAGAAGTCTCCTGAAATAGCCCCGAATACAACTACTGCCGAGTTTTGGCAGTATGATAGCAGGATAGGAAGAAGATGGAATGTTGACCCAAGGCCAAATATTTCGATAAGCCCTTATAATTGTTTTGCAGGAAATCCGATTTGGTACTCAGATTTTAAAGGAGATACATCTAAATTTTTTGGTAATGATGCTAAGCTATTATATCAGAATAATAAAGGTAAAGGAACAAGTATGTATGTGGTCGCTAACGAACAATTTACTTCTTTCAAATCAAAATATAAAAATACCGATAAGTTAACTCAAGAATTATCGAAGATAGGAGTCAAAGCTTATGCATCGGAAGATGAAGCCGCTAAGGCTTGGGCTCCGGATGGAGCTGCAGCAACAATGAGTGACCCGAAAAAATTAGAAAGGGCTGCAAGTATTTTTCACTTTGATGCGCTTGGCGATAAGAGTCGCACCGATCTATATATTCTTGGCAATACCGTAGTAGGACAAAAATCTACTGAAACAGGTGTATCCCAAGAAGTAGATCCATTCTCATCTACACTAGGTTTAAATGGTAAGGATATTTCAACATATAAACATGTAGTAAGGGTAGCAATATTTGGTGAAATAGAAGTCAAAAGCTGGACTGTTTCAGGAGTTATTCATACCCATCAACCAGGGAAAAATAACTTTTCAATAAGCAGTGGAGATCTTTTAGGTAGGGGACCTGCCTATGGCGGAGATATATCATTTCCAATGTCAGGTTATACAACTTATTTGGTGCCTACTGGATTACCTTACCGAGAGATGTTTAAGTTAACACCAGAGGCTGTTGGAGACCCTCGTTTTCGAACTATACGAGAAGGTCAGGAATTTATGAGAAGGGAGCAGCAATACTTACGTTACTAAGACTAAAATTTTTTATATGGGGAAAGTAAGTATATTAATAACGCTAATTTTTGTTTTGGGCTGTAAGGCCAAAAGAACACCCATTGATGCCTTTTTCATTAGTCTTAATAATTCCTTATCAGAAAATGAGAAATCGGAAGTTAAGAACTGCGAAGATATTGGTTGTCTGACTTTGTTTGTACAATCCAAAGCGCAAAAAAAAATCTTAACATCATACGAACCTTTAGAAGGTGAAATTACCCAATTGCTACTTGATTCCTTTAAAATCGACAAATCACATGATAGAGTAAGGGCATTAATTCTAGCATACCAAAAAAAATTAAAAAATCAATCAATAGATTTTTTTGAAATCAAAAATGAAATTATTCAATTTGATAAATTAGCAGAAGACAAATATTTGAATGGCCTTAAAGAAGAAATTCAGGTTCAAAACAAGATAGCAAGAAATAACTATGAGAGATTTAAGGAAGGTGATGTAGTAAATTTATTATACCCTCTTAGTAAAGATGGAAATTATAAAGGCGTTTATTTTAATAATTTTTATTATAATAAAGAATATACGGATACATTATTTCTTAAGTGCGTTTTACTCAGAAAGGAAATGGGAAATTATGATGTTCACGAAAGGTTGTATTTCCAACTTAAAATAATAGAGGCAAGGAATTCGGAGTTGAATTTAGTAGATAAGAAATTCAGTAAGGGGAATATCATAGTTTTACCAATTTATGATTATGGAAGGACTATCAACAAGTGATAATGTTTTTTCCCCCGTTGTCCTGAGAATGCTGAATAAATAAAAAGAAGGTCTTTTCCTGCCCGGAGATTCTGTGATAAACACCAAGCGATTTTAATTAATTATTTTTTTCCCTCGGGTGTCTCCGCCGCCCCACCGTAAACGTTTCGCCCATGTCAGCCCGTGAATAAGTAAGTGTGAAGCCAGGCGACCCGACAGTGTCGGGCAGGCTATTGGGCAGCTACGGAGCAAAAACTGTAAGATTTTTTTCGTAATTTGAACACAGTTCTTTGATTGCTCAGTTATCCCGGCGGGATGCTGATGCCGGACAGGCAATACAGTGCTGCAACTGCCTACCGGTATGGATTTAACGGGAAAGAAAAGGATAATGAAGTCGTGCAATATGATTATGGATTTAGAATTTATGACCCAAGGTTGGTTAGGTTTAAATCGGTTGACCCATTAATAAGTAGCTACCCTGAATTAACGCCCTATCAATTTGCCAGCAATACTCCAATTATGGCGATTGATCTAGATGGGCTAGAACTTTATGTAGTAATAAACTATTATACAAGGGATAAACAGTTAATAGAAAGGAGCGTAATAACACTTGTCAATAAAAAGAACGTTAAGGAAAAGATAAACATGCAATTAGTTACTTCAAATAATAAGCCTGCAGCAACAAGTGATGTTCTTATTCGTCACGTTTACCTAAACAATACAGAAAAATATGTTAAGCAAGATGAACATAGAGCAGAATTAAATAATGATGAAATAGAGGCTTTGAAGAATGGAATTTTAGACCCTAAGGCAAATTCTGGTGAAGCTCCATTTAATGTTTCCATCTATGAGGGTAAAAATTTGAAAAGTACCAAGCTGGATTATTCTGATGAATTTGAAGTTATTGAATATGTAAAAACTTACAAGATAAAACCAATCAGCAAGTTAATTCCAGAGCCAGGGCATTCTGTCAGCACCGAATTGGCATTTACTTATAAGCAAAACTCCGCAATCTTAGATGATGCTGACGCAGATAAAAAGCTAGCTGAGTTAGCTAAAATATTGAAATCAGATAAAAATTTAAAAGTTACGTTGACAGGAAATACAGACGGAACTTATGCACCTGGAGAACTTATAGATTTTGACGATAAAAGAAATGTTCCTTATACTGACATGTTAAAAGCAAGAGCAGATGCTCTTGCTGACAAGCTTCAAAAATTAGGTGTTTCAAAAAAACAAATTACTACCCAAGCGGGCAAGCAGAACGGCGCAAAATCAACAGATGTTCAAATTAAAAATACAAACTAGAACTGATGACGCAACATTTGTAGAATACTCAAAAAAATTACTTTAAATGAATTTGAAATTAATTTTATTGATACCTTTTTTCGCCCTTTTTCAGCGGATTAAGCTTTTAGAATATGATGTGACTTTTATTCCTGCGAAGCAAAATGAATTTCGCATGATCCCAGTTGGAGGTGATAGATTTTTGAAAATTCAATTGTATAACGCTAAAGGCAAAATGAGCCTTGAGTGTTATAGTTCTGTTGATTCATCGGTTCTAGAGAAAGGAAATTATATTGAATCATTAGACTTGCTTAAAGCGTATAGTATGGGAATTGATGCTACCTCTAGTGAAAAACAAATAGAAGTAGTTAAGTATTTTCAACCATTACGTCATGGCAAATGGGAGTTTTTCAAAAATGGTAAACTTGAATATTATATTACTTACAATAAGGGTATAAAAATCGACTCTATTTTTGTGAGTAACTCTACTTCTAAATAGAGATTTAATATCTTCCGCCTTTTCCGGTTTTCCGAAGAAGTAACACGCGCTGCTGTGTATTGGCAATCTGTTGCAGAAAAATAAATTTCATACCGCTCTTTGCCAATACACCGCCAGACAAGGGCGAGTTTACGGATGAGGCGAAGGAGACATTGGGGGGGGAAACTAATATCCACCGCCTACGGCTGGGTTGTTCCCGCCTTGGCGCCGCACCAATGTTCTCAGTAATTTTCTTAACTTATGTCTTATATTTTGTGGAAACTTTGGATCAGCAACAACTATTTTAAGTTCTTTTTCGAGTTCATCATCAACGTTTATATACTCAAGCCATTTTAAAGACAGTTCTAACCAAAAGAACATTTTATTTCTAATGCAAAAAATAATACTTGTTTTAAAAGGTAATGATTCTAGGGCTTTTTCTCTAATATCTTTTCCCTTAGCTTTTTCTGGAAGATTAGAAAAAAAACTTGATGGATCTTCATAAAAAATCTGAAGAAAGCTAGATAAGTTATCACTTAAAGATAAATCGTAATCGATAATTTTTGCCTTGTTTTTAATGTACCATTTTTCTTTGTTGACATCGTAATACAATAAAATTTCTGCATTCTCAAAAAACTTGTGCTTCATATTACTGTGTATGTGTTACAGTCTTTCCAGTTTGTGTTTGTATAAACTCTTTGAACTGCTTTCTTATTTCATCAGTCCAATTAGTATAATAATGCCCGCTATACTCGTTTGTGATAATCTGACCATTTTCCCCTGTTTTGAACATACCTCCAACAGTAGTACTATTGTTAAGGTTTCCAGCTTTTACTAATTGTTGATGCCCTGACAAACCCGGTGCTTTCTGATTCGGCTGGCCAACTAAGAACTTTTTATTAGTTGGGTCATAAACAAATTCAATTGGCTGGGAGGACTTATAATTTTTAAAAGCCTCAACAGATTTTATAGTTGAACTCACTTCCAAAACTCCCGAAACAGGTCCGGACCCCTTTAAAAGATTTGCCTCACTTGTTGCAGGCTTCAACTCTCTGCCTGCCGCTTTTAATTCTGTTTTCAATAGAACTCCTGCGCCACCTGCAGCAGCTGCAGCACTCCCAATATTAAGTATCTTATTTGCCTGTTGCTGCTCCTTTTCAAAGTGGTCATACATGAAATCAACATAACCAGCATCAAAGTAGCGAACCTGCTGCTTTCCTCCAGGATCAGTATACTCATATCTGGCATAGTTAGCTTTCTTTAACTCAGGAGAAAATACAAAAAATGAAAAAATACCATCATCTGGTAGATTATTTGCCCTTTGAAAACCATCTGCAACAATTTCCTCTGGTGTTATCGGGCAACGGGGGCATAACGAATGGTAAGGGTTGGAGGTCCCTTTAGGTTGTACATAATCATTGGATATTACTTTAGAAATCGTTTGGCCATTTGATACTGAATAAGCAAAAGTCCGCACACTCTTTTCCGCTCCCTCCAAATCAATACTTCTAATAACATCGTTTTCTGCAAATGCATATGCGCTATTCCATGGATATTCCGCACTCAATGGATCAACAGATAAAAACTTAACAAGTCTAAGATCGTATATTCTTAGTCCATAATCTTGTTGATTACCCTCTCCCTTCACTTCATTGTCATTTTCTTTACCGTTAAACCCATACCGGTAGCCAGTTGCAGCGCTGTATTTCCTTCCGGGCATCAGCATCCCGCCGGGATAGTAAAGATTTAGCGCCAAATCCTTACCAGGCTTGGCTTATCAAAGAACTTAAAAGATACAATCTACGTCAAAAAACCTGTTTTTTAACTAATTTTTTGATCAATTTTTCCACGCTAACATTATAAATCAATTCACATGCAAAAAGGACAAAAAGAGCTTGATCTGCTGGATGAATTTGAGCGGTTTATCCGGGATTGCCGGCGAGGCAGAAGAATGCAGCCGGGAGGAAAGAGGCTATCGCCAGGTACTGTAGCCAATTATGGGTACACCCTGCAACATTTACAAATGTTCTCCAAAAAGAAAAGTCTACGGTTGCGAATAAAACCAGCGAAACGACTGAACAGCCGTGAACTAAGCTGCGAAAGAAATTATTGGAAAAAGTTCTATTCCGGGTTTACCAGCTATTTATATGAGGATTGTGGATGTTATGATAATTATGTGGGGCAGCATATAAAAAATATCAAAACTTTTTTCAATTACCTGGGCAAAGAACGGCCTTATTGTGCCGTGGATTTTCACAATGAATTTTATGTACCACGGGAAGAGATCGCTATATATCCCCTGATGCCGGATGAACTGAATTTTCTGGTAACCGGGCATGAGTTTGAACTGGGCCTGAGCAGGATCATGCAGGAAGTAAAGGATTTTTTTGTTTTTGGCTGTACGGTAGCGCTGCGCTTTTCGGACCTGAATGCACTCCGAAAAACCAATATCAGGATTGTGAGCGGACAGTATTATCTGTATGTGAGATCACAGAAGTCAGGCCTTGATACACTGATGAAGCTGCCGTCTTATGCTGTAAATATTACAAAAAAATATGAGATGCTCCAAGGCAGATTACTTCCGTTCTTTAACCTGAGTGTTTTCAATAAGCATTTAAAGGTGTTACTTGAAATGGCAGGTTTCACACATCCTGTAAGTATTACCCGCAACCGAAGGGGGAGACCAATGGATAAAAAAATCAGTATTACCGGTTGTAGTTCCAGGTTATGTGATTTAGCGAGTTCGCATATGATGCGCCGTACGGCCATTACGACTATGCTGAGTTTGGGTGTATCTGAACAGATTGTCCGCAAGATCAGCGGACATACTCCAGGTAGCAGGGATTTTTACCGCTATGTTTTCTGGTCGCAGACAGTGCAGGACAGTCAAACGGAGCAGATGTTTGCTTCCTTGCCGGGTGTCCGCTCAACTGTACCGGGCTGGGAGGTGAGACTCGGCTGAAAAAGAAAAAAAGGCAATTTTCCTTGTGGAATTTCTGACTGAGCTAATCTTATCAGTCACCATGAAAAATTTTCTTCCTATCCTACTACTTATTTTAATCAGCTGCCTGCAAAAAAGGGAAAAGTTTGTAAACAGCGATAATATTTTAGTAGCACCTGATGCTGCAGCTATCTATAAGTTTATTGGTGAAATAGAAACACCGGATGGATATGCACGAACTCCGGTAGCGAAAAACTCCTTTGCAGAATGGCTGAGAACTTTACCACTAAAGAAAGATAAAAGAGTTTTCTTATACAACGGTTCACTGAAACCTAATCAGTCAGCACAGTTTGCTGTAGTAGATATTCCCATTGGTAATAAAGATTTACAACAATGTGCCGATGCAGTAATGAGGTTGCGGGCTGAATATTTATACCTTAATAAAAAGCCTATAGCTTTTATGGATTTTAGTGGTAAATGGTATAACTGGAATGGAGAAGGAAACAGAATGATGTTTGAAAATTATATGCTGAATGTTTTTGGATGGTGCGGCTCTGCCTCGCTTGATAGGCAATTGAATCCGGTCACACATTTTTCAACTATTAAAGCTGGAGATGTATTGGTACGGGGCGGATTTCCGGGCCATGCAATAACGGTTGTAGATATTGCAACTAATAACAATGGACAGAAAGTTTACTTGTTGGCACAAGGGTATCAGCCTGCACAAGATATACATGTGCTAAACAATCCAATGGATGCATCATTAAGTCCATGGTATGCTGTTGATACAGCCACCTTGATTATTACACCGGAATGGAGATTTAGTAGAGAGAATTTGAAGACATGGTAGTACAGATGAGCTATTTCGTATTATCTGGAAATAACTGCTTAATATTTCCTCAACTCCGGATCACGGTTACTCCAAAAACTGATGATCAGGGCAATCCCCAGGGCAATGCCTGCCATCTTTAAAATAAATACAAGAGTATCTTCCCTGATTTCCTGGTAAACAGTGGACCTGTCCAGTAGTTAAAAGATAAGAGGAACTAAAACAAGATAAAGAAGGAAAAGTCTGAAAACCTTATTCCAGAATTTTTTGTTGGCACGGCGCCGGCTTGACATAAAAATAACTGCTAATCAGTAAAAAAATAGTGAACCATTTAACCAGTGAAAAGATAGTTCAATTTAGCTTTTGAAAAAGCACCGGAATTTTATTTTTTGGGATCATATGCCCATTTCACCCAGGTGGCACCCCATGTAAAGCCCCCGCCAAATGCAGACAAAACAATATTGTCTCCTTTCTTTAATTGGTTTTCCCACTCCCACAGGCAAAGTGGAATAGTAGCTGCGGTAGTATTACCATATTTCTCAATGTTGATCATTACTTTTTCTTTTGGTAGTCCCATCCTGTTTGCTGTAGCATCAATGATGCGAAGATTGGCCTGGTGGGGTACCAGCCATGCCACATCATCACCTGCCAGGTTATTTCTTTCTAATAGTTCGGCACTCACATCTGCCATTCCTTTTACCGCAAATTTGAAAACGGCTTGTCCTTCCTGGTATGCAAAATGTTCTTTTGCCATCACAGTTTCAATACTGGCTGGTTTTAAGGAACCTCCTGCTTTCATATGAAGATATTGGCCGCCACTTCCATCGCTTCTTAAAATACTATCCAATATGCCATAGCCATCTTCATTTGGCTCCAGTAAAACAGCACCGGCACCATCACCAAAAATGATGCAGGTGGCCCGGTCACTGTAATCCACGATAGCACTCATTTTATCAGCACCACATACTACCACTTTTTTATATCGTCCGCTTTCAATCAGCGCTGCACCCTGTGTCAGTGAGTATAAAAAACCAGAACAGGCTGCAGCCACATCAAAGCCCCAGGCATTTTTTGCTCCCAGTTTATCGCAGGCTATATTGGCCGTGGAAGGGAAAACCATGTCCGGGGTAACAGTACCTACAATCAGGCAATCGATCTCTTCCGGACTGATACCTCTTTTTTTGCATAACTCCTGAACAGCCGGTACCACCATATCAGAGGTGGCTTTATCTTCACCTTTCAGGATCCTTCTTTCAGAAATACCGGTACGGGTACGTATCCATTCGTCATTGGTGTCTACCATTTTTTCGAGGTCGAAATTGGTCAGCTTGTCTTCAGGTACAAATCCGCCAACAGCAGTGATGGCAGCAGTTATTTTTTTACTCATGAAGGTCAATATTATATAAAAGTGGCCAAAGTTAAGGTGGATTAATTAATTGTGAAGTCAGTTTACCAGGCAATCGGCGGGCAGGGCTATGTCTCTATTTTACCGGATATTCAGCTATTCCGGGGATAATACTAATACACACTGCCATTCCCGATTAACCAATTAACCATTTCCCTATTTTCGCAGCCATGATAGCTTTCCTGAAAGGTGATTTTGTGCATAAAACCCCCGCTTTATTGCATGTTGAGGTGGCCGGAGTTGGCTACGAAGTACAGATCAGCCTGAATACATATAGCAAGATCCAAAACCTTGACAAGGGGATACTGTATACCAGCTTACTGATCCGTGAAGATGCTCATGTTTTGTACGGATTTTTTGACCTGGCGGAAAAGGAGATGTTTTTGCAATTACTCAGTGTTTCTGGGATAGGTGCATCTACGGCCAGGGTGATGTTGTCATACATGAAGCCTGAAGAACTGGCGAAGGCTATCGTTCAGGGGGATAGTAAGACCCTGGAAGGCATTAAAGGAATAGGGAAAAAAACTGCAGAACGGATGGTATTGGAACTCAGGGACAAATTGGCAAAACATCCGCTGGAATCAAATATTTCAGTACTGAAAAACAATACTTTGCATCAGGATGCGTTAAATGCTTTGACTGCA
>Ga0209063_1000803_pt1 | contig 18294 bp, 13 predicted proteins | sample KloWWTmeKNB19Kit_FD_187177 | JGI IMG/M metagenome (GOLD analysis project Ga0209063, IMG submission 187177) | Active sludge microbial communities from Klosterneuburg, Austria, studying microevolution and ecology of nitrifiers - Klosterneuburg... | ecosystem: Engineered > WWTP > Aerobic digester >... | reverse complement strand
GAGTTGTTTTAGAGGAATTGTTTTTAATGTTTCTTGCCACTGGTTGTCTTGTTGTTGTGGGATTAAATTATTTAGTGGATGGTTTTGTGGTAGAACTGTGTTTTTATCGTTTTTGTATTGAAGTAAATCATTTGGTTCGCAATGGAGGTTTTTGCATAGTAACTCTATGTGGTCTAATCTCATAACTCTGACGTTATTGTTTAATAACCTCGTGGCTGTATGTGGTGCAATACCTATTTTGACAAGAAATGAGTAGGGTTTATCTATTTGTCTTGCTTTAAAAATGGTTTGTAAGTTGAATGCTAGCATATTGATTTTATTAAAAGATAAAATGTTTTTTATAGAATATAAAGATATTATTCTTTTTGTTAAAATTATCTTATCATTATATAAAATATTTATTGCAATAATTAAAAGTATTATTATAAAAACTAAATATTATACTAAATAAACTAAAACATAATTTTTAATAAATAAATAATTGTTTCTATTAAATAAAAATAATATTATAGGATATAAAAATAGGTTATGGTATTTTATTTAAAAAAAGGTTTGACTTTCGCCAAACCTTTCTTTCCAAAAAAACTAAAAACTTATTTCTACAACTATTTTTATTTATTCTTTTTTGGTGGTGTTTTTTTGTTTTAAATTTTCGGGTAGTTCGCCAAATTGGATTGTATTTCCATCTGTCCATACTGCTTTTGCTGATTGTGATTTGTTGTTTTCGTTGAACATTACTTGGTTGATGTTTTGATCGAAGTCTTTGTTTAAGATGCTTTCTGCTATTGTATTTGTATTTGCGTCAACTCTATCGCCAACGGCTATCCATGAGACAGGCACGTTTGATGTTCCATTGTTTAATTCTTTTATTACAAAACCATCTTTGTCTATTGATTCGATATATAATCCGTTGCATTGTCCCATTGGTGTTGTTGTTACTATTGGGATATCGCCTAGAAGGTTTGTGTAGTTTTTGTCGAAATTTACTCTTGCTGAACCGTTTGTTAATGTTATTTTTCCTTTTTTGTAGATGATGCTTTCAGTTGAAGTTACTGTGTAGGCGGCGATTTTTGAGTTTCCTGTATCGACTAGTTCTATTTGTTTTCCGGATGTGTATTCGTTGCCACTGTTGTATGATGCAAATAAACTTCCGGATGCGACATGTCCTATTGCTGTTCCTTTGCTCCATGAACCAATTATGCCTCCGTAGAATCCGCCTCCGATAGAAAATTCGTTTTGGGGTTGTGCTAATCTTCCTGTTCCTGTTGCCAGTACTGCTGTTGCATAGACACCGTAGGTTGTGAAAGCGCTATTTTTATATCCTAAACTTGACCAATAAGTTCCAGAGATATCTGCGCCTAAAACGCCGCCTGTTCTGGTGTAGTCATTATAGCAATGTCCTGTTACTCCGAAGGTGTATAAATCTCCCCAGAGGTTGTATCCGCTTATTGCTTTGTTAGTTCCTGTTCTGCTGTAATTTGTTCCATCGTTTTGAGAATCACGAGTTCTGTAGCCGTAGATGGAGCTTTGTCCGTCGTTATTTGCAGTAAGTTGTGTGTAGATTGATTCTGTTCTTCCATTGATTCTGATTAGGTCGTTGTCAAATTCGCCATAGATTAACGGTGTTGCAGAGTTGCTGTTTTCGATGTAGAGTTTGTTGGAACCTGTTTCAGAATATCCTGCTTGGTATCCAATGGCTATGTTGTTTGAACCTGAGATATTAGTTCGTAATGCACCGTCTCCAAAAGCAGTATTAGCAGCTCCACTTACATTTGAAAAAAGTGATTGATAACCATTTGCTGTATTGTTACTTCCGCTAACAATTGCCGTCATTGACTGATAACCTAAGGCAGTATTTTGGTTATACATTGATGAGGCATTTCCTCTCATTGCTTCGTATCCAATTGCCACATTGTCGTTAGTTCCTGGTGTTGAAGTAATGCCATAATTTTGCATTGCTCTTGTACCTATTACTGTTCCTCCTGATTGTGCTGTGCTATAAAATAGTGCGTCTTTACCTATTGAAATATTTTCTGCTCCAACTGAATTGTAGTTTAAACTGAGTGAACCTAATGCTATGTTATTGCTTCCAGTAGATATTGATTTAATTGCTGCTCCGCCAATTGCAATATTTCCATCTCCTGTCATAGTGCCAAGTCCTGTCCATGCGCCGCCAAGTGCTGAATTACCTAAAGCTATATTTGAGCTTCCTGTAGCATTGTTAGAGAGTGCATATCTTCCTATTCCTATGTTGTATCTCCCATTACTATTGGTACTGCTATTGGTATTATAGAGTGCTCCGAGACCTATTGCGGTGTTTCCTGATTCGTACTCTGCTCCTGCGTTAATGAAGTTTTGAGAAAATAAAGTGTTCTTTCCAATAGCGATATTGCCGCTTGCGTTTGTATTGCTTTTTAGGGCATTTGTACCAAAAACTGAATTGTCTGATCCTTTAGCATTATTTAATAATGTTTGATAGCCAACAGCTGTGTTTGAGTTTCCCGTATTGTCTGCAAAAACTGAAGAACCTTTTAAAGATTCATAACCTATAGCAACATTTAGATTTTCAAATGGTGTTGTTGTATTACCTAAATTTGCCATTGCACTTGTGCCAATTGCAATTCCTTTAGATCCAGCATCATTGCTTTCCATAGCCTCTTTTCCTATTGCAATATTGTTATGAGCGGTTGTGTTTCTTAAAGCAAAATAACCCATTGCGATATTTGCTGAACCATTAACATTATCTTCTAAACTGTAACTACCTATTGCTGTGTTAAACGTTCCGTATTCGTTATTTGTTAATGTATTAAAACCGACTGCCACATTAAAAGAACCAGAATCATCGCCACCTCCAATTAATGATTTTAGCGCATTTACTCCAACTGCAGTATTTTGTATGGCGATTTCATTTGCTTGAAGCGCATTGGTTCCAACAGCAACATTTTCTCTACCTTCGCTATTGTTTAGAAGTGTTTGATAGCCAATTGCTGTATTTGAGTTTCCAGTATTATCAGCCGGAGTTGGTGATCCTTTTAATGCTTCATATCCTACCGCAACATTTTGATTATCAAATGCTGTTGTGGTGTTATTTGCGTTATACATAGCATCTCTTCCAATGGCTGTAGCTTTTGAACCAGCAACGTTATTGAATAAAGCTCTTGACCCGACACTTGTATTTTCTTCACCTGTTGTATTATTATATATTGATGATGATCCGACTGCTGTATTTCTACTCCCAACTTTATTTGAACTTAATGCTTGATTTCCTAAGGCAACATTAAAATCACCTAATGTGTTTTCTGATAATGCTTGTTGACCAACTGCCGTATTAAAATCGCCATCATTTAAATTTAGAGCAAACGTTCCAAAAGCTGTATTATGATATCCTGTTGTGTTTGTAGCTAACGCATCGGATCCTACAGAGGTATTGTTAAATCCAATTGTATTAGCTGCTAATGCTTCTTTTCCCACTGCAGTATTTCTACCTCCAGTATTTAAACTATTTAATGCTGATACTCCAAAAGAAGTATTATTATTACTTGAATTTAAAATTCCAGAAGCAATATTATTCCTCTTAAAAACTACATCATTATCATCAGTTGTTCCAATAAAATTTGTTGATGGATTTGTTCCTGAATTTCCTGTTAGTTCCCAACCTTTGTCTCCTATAAAACCAACCCAAGTTGTTGTATCATTGTTCCAATAGTAAAATCCTTTAGGTTTTCCTGGTAAATCAAGAGTCAAATAGACCATCATACTGTTTTGATCAACGGTTGGATTTATTAGTGGAAATGCATTAATTTTTGGAATTAAAATTCCATCTTTATTTGATGGTGTTGCTTGATTACTCGACTTAATTTCTAGTTGCGCTTTTGGATCGGTTGTGTTTATTCCGACTTGGGAAAATGTTATTGTTGAAAAAAATAACAATCCAAAAATTGACACTAATCTTTTCATTGCAAAGTATTTAAGTTGTTTTAACATAGTTTAGAGTACAAAAGTGCTTTAATATGCAAGCGAAAAAAACGATAAAAGGACGAACGACATTTTAAATACACGAATAACATTTTTGTAGTAGAAAGTCTTATATTTGAATTCAAATCAATTCTAAATGAAACCTTTTGACTGTATCATTGTTGACGATGACGAAATGGACAGACTTGTCGTGATATCGTATGCAAAAAGATTTTCAAGTTTAAATATTGTTGGTGTTTTTGAATCCGCAGAAAAAGCACTTTTGTTTTTAGAGGAGAATTTAGTTGATGTGGCTTTTTTGGATATTGAAATGAGTGGAAAATCAGGAATAGAATTGCGTAAAAAAGCATTGGAAATTCCAGTTTGTGTGTTTATTTCTTCGCATACAGAAAGTGCTGCAGAAACTTTTGAATTGCAGACTTTAGATTTTATTGTTAAACCATTTAAGTTTCCACGATTTGAACAAACCATAAAAAGAATTGAAGAGTTCATGGAGGTTCGATTGAAAGCCAACTTATTTGAGTCGTCAATTGGTGGCGATTCAGTTTTTGTCAAAACTGGTCATGACCAAATTAAAGTTAAACTTCATGAGATTTTATATCTTGAAGCTCTTAAAAATTATACTATTCTTGTTACGGAAAATAAACGCCATTGTGTGTTATCTAATTTGGGTGAAATTCTTCAAGAAGAAAAGTTCCAATCATTTATTAGAATACATCGCAGTTTTGCAGTTCAAAAAGAATTTATTCAAAAAATTGGAAGTCAAGAAATTGAACTAAAAAACAATATTTGCATTCCAATAGGCAGAAGTTTTAAGGATAATTTAAATTTTTTAGAATGATTAAAACCGTTTGTCTATTTATTTTATTAACTGTTTTTTGCCAATCATTTTCGCAAAATTTATCTAAAAACTCTGATTTTGAATTAGAAAGAAATGCTATTGAAAGTCTAACACAATATAATTTTCCTGAGGCGTTAAAAAAAGCTCATCAACTTCTTGAAAATGCAGAAAAAGTAAATGACGAAGCTAAAATAGCAAAAGCAAAATCTACACTTGCCTATGTAAAAATGTTTGATGCCGAATCTACTGAAGCCGAAAAACTGAATAACGAATCGTTAAACAAAAATTTATTATTAAAAAACGAAAACGAAATTGCTAAAAATTATCTTTTAAGTGCTTTACTCTTTTCAAGAAAATCAAACTTTGTAAAGTCTGTTGAAATGTTTTTAAAATCGATAGAACTAGCAAATAAAAATAAAAACTATTCCTTGCTGCAAAAAAATTATCGTGGTTTAGCCAATACCTATCTCGATCAAAAAAATACAGATTTAGCATTAAACTATATTCTTAAAGCCCAAAAAATCGCAAAATACAACAATAACATTTCAGAAAACGCATATATAAACGCCACTTTAGCCGAAGTTTATCGATTAAAAGGCGATTGCGAACAAGCAAAAAAAATATTTCAAAAAGCATATTTAGATTTTAAAAAAAGTAATGAAGAACATGGTCAAGCTTATGTACTAACCAATTGGTCGTTGTGTTATGAAAACAACATTGCTACACTGCTTAAAATGGAATTAGAAGCCCAAGAAATTTGGGATAAAATTTCGCCCGAAAACTTAATGTCAGTGACTAACTTAGGCAATTTGGGTTACACTTTTTTTGAAATTGCAAAAGATGATAATCTAAAAAAAGAAACTATTCAAATAATTGGAAAAAAAACATCAAAAGAGTTATTTATTATTGCTGAAGAATATTTTAATAAGTGTTTGACAATTGCAAAGAAAAAGAAGAATTTAGATTCAATGTTGTATTTCAGCCAATCGCTTTCCATATTGCAGAAAGAAAAGGGCGATTTTGAAAGCGCATATGCTAATTTAGAACTTCGTAATGAATTGTATGATTCAATATATTCTCAAAAAAATAAAAATAAAATTGCAGCTTTAGAAAGCGAGAAAGAAATTGAACTTCGTGATAAACAAATTCAACTAAACAAGCTAACTCTTGCTGCTAAAGAGAAACAAAAATACTATTTAATCATTGGACTTTTGCTAGTGATGATTATTGGAAGTTTACTTTTTTATCAAAATCGAAGTCGAAAAAAAACAAATGAGAAATTACAACTTTTAAATAAAGAACTTGACGAATCTAATAAAGCAAAAACTCGTTTTTTTAGTATTTTAAATCACGATTTACGTGGACCAGTTGCTAACTTAATTTTCTTCCTTCAGCTTCAAAAAGAGAGTCCAGAAATGCTAGATGAAGAAAGTACTAAACGCATGCAAGACAAAACTATGGCTGGAGCCGAAAATCTTTTAAACTCTATGGAAGATATATTGCAATGGAGCAAAAGTCAAATGGAAAACTTTAAACCTCAACCAAAAAAAATTGCTATATCTAATCTATTTGAAGAAGTAAAAAATCATTTTTCTAGCGAAGAACATATAAAAATATCTTTTGAAAATCCTCAAAATATCCAAATCAATACAGATGAAAATTATTTAAAAACCATCATTAGAAATCTAACTGGAAATGCTATAAAAGCTTTGAAAGAAATTGAAAACCCAACAATTATTTGGAAAGCTTGGCAAGAAAATGGTCAATCTTTTTTATCAATTTCCGACAATGGAAAAGGAGCTTCTGATGAACAGTTTAAAGCTTTGTATGACGAAAAAGAAGTTACAGGAATTAAAACTGGATTAGGATTGCATCTAATTCGTGATTTAGCAAAAGCAATTGATTGTAAAATTACGGTAGATTCAAAACAAAACGTGGGAACAATTTTTACTTTAGTTCTAAAATAAAAAAGTCTGATTTCGTTTTACAGAACGAGACCAGACTTTCATTACTCTTTTTCATTTTATTTACAATAATGCATCAATTGCATCTGTATAAGTCTTTTTTGGAGCAACTCCAACTTGTCTTCCTACTACTTCTCCGTTTTGGAAAACTAATACGGTTGGAATGTTTCTAACGCCATATTTTGCTGCAAATTCTTGGTTTGCGTCTACGTCAACTTTTCCAACTGTTGCTTTTCCTTCGTATTCTGTTGCGATTTCGTCGATAACTGGTCCAACCATTCTACATGGTCCACACCAAGCTGCCCAAAAATCTACTACTACTGGTTTATCTGATTTTAATACTACTTCGTCAAAAGTAGCATCTGTTATTGCTAATGCCATATTTTTTAATTTTAAAAATTGTTTAACTTTTATAAGTGCAAATTTAATTATTAAAAACTTAATTTATTGTTAATTGAAAATTAGTTTTGACTATTTGAGAATTGTTAGAATTGATACTTAATTAAATCTAAAATTAACATCCAAATTTTCCAACCTTGATAGGAGTTTTTTTGAAATATTCACTTTTAATCGATTACTTTTCATTTCTAGTTTAGTAACATTTCTAATTTGTTCAACTAAAACAGGGTTATTCTCAAAAAGTTCTTCTTCGATGATTTCATTTCCGTCAAGGTTTTCAATATCAATTTCATCATTATTAGTGGTCACTAAAACGGGTTCAATTGGCTTTATAACTTCTGTTGGATTTGTTAAAATTTCAGTTTCAATTACTTCAAAACCCACTGGTTTATCGCCCTGATTTTCTATAAAAACATCATTTAAATCATGAATAAAATTTTGATTAATCGATTTTATATTCAATATTAAATTTATTTTTTTCGCAAAAGTTGACAAAACATCAGCCAATAATTTTGCGTCTTGAAATACAATTTGTGGATCTGACTTTTTACCAGTTTCGCGATTTACCCAACCATCTTTTACACCTATTTTAAAATAAAGAAATTGATTATTAACCAAAAAATGACGGAGTTTTAAATATTCTTCGTTAAAAATTCTGAAATCATAACTTTCATCAAATCCTTCAATTGTAAACATTGCCCAGTCTTTTCCTGTTTTCCCAGTTCGATGTTGCACATTAGTTATAATTCCTCCAAAGGTTAAATTTTTTCCAATTAATGTTTCTAAACTTTTGAGTTGAGATAATTTTATATTACAAAATGATTGGCTCATTTCATATTTATAATCATCAAGCGGATGTCCTGAAATATAAATTCCTACTACTTCTTTTTCTCTTGATAATTTTTCCATCGTGCTCCATTCGTCACATGGCGGAACAATTGGTTCTGCAATTTGAATTTCACTTGCTTCGCCAAACAAACTTACTTGGGATGAATTTTCGTTTTCTTGGAACTTACTTCCGTAACGCATTGCTTTTTCTAAAAACGTAATTCCTTCGCCTTCTATGTGAAAATATTGTGCTCTATGTGTTTCTGAAAAACCATCAAATCCACCAGCCAAAGCTAAACTTTCGAATGCTTTTTTATTAGCAGCTCGAAGGTCAATTTTTTTTGCCAAATCAAATATCGATTTATAAGGCGAGTCTTTTCTGTTTTGAACAATTGTATCAACAGCTGGCGCGCCAACACCTTTGATTGCTCCCATTCCAAATCGAACTGCATAATTATCGTTTACTGTGAACTTATAAAACGACTCATTCACATCTGGACCAAGAACAGTCAATCCCATGCGTTTACATTCTTCCATAAAGAACGAAACTTGCTTGATGTCGTTCATATTGTTAGATAAAACCGCAGCCATATATTCTGCCGGATAATTGGCTTTTAGATATGCTGTTTGATAGGCAATCCAAGCATAACACGTTGAATGCGATTTATTAAACGCATATTCAGCAAAAGCTTCCCAGTCTTTCCAGATTTTTTCTAGTTTTTCGGCAGAATGACCTTTGGCTTCCGCTTGAGAAATGAATTTTGGTTTCATTTTATCCAAAACGTCACGTTGCTTTTTCCCCATTGCTTTACGCAAAACGTCGGCATCACCTTTGGAAAAATCGGCTAATTTTTGTGACAAAAGCATTACTTGTTCTTGATAAACCGTAATTCCGTAGGTATCTTTCAATAATTCCTCGCAGGCATCAAGATCGTAAACAATTTCTTCTTCGCCGTTTTTACGTTTGATAAAACTCGGAATGTAAGCAATTGGACCTGGACGATATAATGCATTCATGGCAATCAAATCGGGAAAAACCGTCGGCTTTAATTCCTTCATGTATTTTTGCATTCCAGGACTTTCATATTGGAAAATACCAACGGTTTCTCCACGTTGAAAAAGTTCGTATGTCTTGACGTCATCAATTGGAAATTCGTCAGGATTGAGTTCAATTCCCGAACGATATTTAACTAATTTTACCGTGTCTTTTATTAATGTTAGGGTTTTTAAACCCAAGAAATCCATCTTTAATAATCCAGCACTTTCTACAACTGAGTTATCAAATTGCGTAACATACAAATCAGAATCTTTGGCCGTTGCAACCGGAACGAAATTGGTAATATCGTCTGGCGTGATGATTACACCACAAGCGTGAATTCCCGTATTTCTTAGATTTCCTTCTAATATTTGGGCTTGTTGAATGGTTTCTCCACCCAAATCAGAAGATTTCCCTAGCGAGATTAGTTCTTTTACTTTTTCAAAATCTTCGGGACGCAAAGCTGCTTTTAGCTTCACTTCTTCCATCGAAAATATTTTTGCTAAATTCAGCGTTGTAGGAATCAGCTTTGCAATTTTATCGGCTTCAAACAAGGGTAAGTCTAGAACTCTCGCTGTATCACGAACCGATGATTTCGCAGCCATAGTTCCATAAGTGATAATTTGTGCTACTTGTTTGGAGCCGTATTTATTGATTACATAATCCATTACTTTACTTCGGCCTTCATCATCAAAATCGATATCAATATCGGGAAGTGAAACCCTATCTGGATTCAGAAAACGCTCAAAAAGCAAATTGTACATTAATGGGTCAATATTGGTAATTCCAAGACAATAAGCTACCACAGAACCTGCTGCAGAACCACGACCTGGACCAACGGAAACTCCCATTTTTCTTGCCTCGGTAATGAAATCTTGTACAATCAAAAAATAACCTGGATAACCTGAGTTTTCAATAGTTTTTAGCTCAAAATCGATTCGCTCTCGTATTTCTGGAGTAATTTCGGCATATCTTCTTTCAGCACCTTTATAGGTTAAATAATTTAAAAATTTATTCTCGCCTCGTTTTCCGCCATCGGCTTTATCTTCTTCGACAAGAAATTCGGTTGGAATGTCAAATTTGGGTAGTAAAACTTCTCGAGCCAAATCAAAAATTTCAATTTTAGCTACAATTTCACCAACATTAGAAATAGCTTCAGGAAAATCATGGAATAATTGTTTCATTTCTTCTCCAGATTTGAAACAATATTCTTGATTTGGCAAGCCATATCGATAACCTCTTCCTCTTCCTATTGGTGTAGATTGTTTTTCACCGTCACGAACACAAAGAAGAATATCGTGTGCGTTTGCATCTTCTTTGTTGACATAGAAAACATTATTGGTAGCCACTGTTTTTACGTTATGTTTTTTGGCTAAATCGATAAGCGAATTATTGACTCTATTTTCATCTTCTTGATTATGTCTCATCAATTCGATGTAAAAATCGTCTTCAAAATTTTCTTTCCACCAAAGTAGCGATTCCTCTGCTTGATTTTCACCAATATTTAAAAGTTTACTTGAAATTTCTCCATATAAACTACCTGACAATACAATAATATCTTCTTTGTATTGTTGAATAACCTGTTTGTCAATTCGTGGCACATAATAAAATCCTTCTGTAAATGCAATTGAAGACATTTTTGCTAGATTATGATATCCTTTTTTATTTTTTGCCAGCAAAACAATTTGATATCCGTTGTCTTTTCTAGACTTATCTTTGTGATTATCACAAACGAAAAACTCGCAACCAACAATAGGTTTTATAATGGTTTCGGTTGGTGTTTCACCAGCTTCGATGGCAGCTTTGTTTTTGGCTTCTGCTGATTTATTGTGGTATAAAATATCTCTAACAAAATGAAAAGCACCCATCATGTTTCCAATGTCAGTAATGGCTACGGCAGGCATTTTGTTTTGAACGGCAGCTTTTACTAAATCTTTGACACTAATGGTAGATTGTAGTACAGAAAACTGCGTATGATTATGCAAATGAACAAAATCAACATCTACTAGAACTTGTTGATTTTGTTTGGCTTCTTCTTTAGAAATTACTGGTGTTTCTTTGGGTTGAAATTGTTTTCTAATTTCATCCGAAGCTGCTTTTAGATTAATATGTTTTAATCCAATCAGCGGAATTTCTTTTGGATTTTGCTGATTAAATTCTCTAAAATAATCAGCAGGAACATCCAGTTCTTCTTTTGTAAATACTTCTCTTCTTATTAACTCTAAAAAACATCTTGTGGTTGCTTCAACGTCAGCAGTTGCATTGTGAGCTTCGTCAAATGGCTTGTTAAAGAGATATTGATGTAATTCTGTTAGTGTTGGTAATTTAAATCTTCCTCCTTTTCCTCCTGGAAGTTTTAAAATTGATGCGGTAACTTCTGTACAAGTATCTAAAACTGGCATTGCCGCCATTGGCGAATCGATTCCCATTCGATAAAATTCGCAACCCATAATGTTGACATCAAAACCTACGTTTTGTCCAACAATAAATTTAGCTTTTGAAAGTGCTGCATTGAATTTTTCTAAAACTTCTACTAACGGAACTCCATTTTGTTGTGCTAACTCTGTTGAAATTCCGTGAATTCTTTCTGCATCATAAGGAATATTAAATCCGTCTGGATTTACTAAATAATCTTGATGCTCGATTAGATTTCCCATGGAGTCGTGCAACTGCCATGCTATTTGGATGCATCTTGGCCAGTTATCAGTATCAGTAATTGGAGCTGACCATTTTCTTGGCAAACCAGTGGTTTCGGTATCAAAGATTAAATACATTTGGTGGTAATTAGTGATAAGTAACTAGTAATTAGCCAAAAAACTAATTGGTTATTACATTTTCAAAAATACATTTTAAGGAAGAGATTTTCAATTTTAGTTATCAACAAAAAACAAAAAAACCATCCTTAATTAAGGATGGTTTTCATTTATTCTATGATGCTATTATTTAGTATCTTCCTCTGTTGCTGTTTCCTCCGCCGTTGTAGCTTCCACCACCACGAGAGTTTCCACCACCATTGTAACCACTTCCGCCTGAACGGTTGTTGTTGAAAGATCTTCTTTCTCCTTCTGGTTTTGGTTCAGATTTGTTTACCACAATTGTACGACCGTCAACAGTTGCACCATTTAATTCTTCAATTGCTTTCAATGCTTCTTCATCGTTAGGCATTTCAACAAAACCAAATCCTTTACTTCTTCCAGTAAATTTATCAGTTACAACTTTAACAGTATCAACTGCTCCATAAGCCTCAAAAGACTCTCTTAAATCTGCTTCCTCGATACTCCAAGGAAGACTTCCAACAAAAATATTCATATTAAATTTTTAAAAATTTTCTCAAAGGTATGCTAAAAAATCGTAACTCGTTGATTATTTTCATTATATTAATTTTAAAAAACAAAAAAGCCATCAAAAACGATGGCTTTCTATTATATTGTATAAGAAGTATTTACAATGAAGGATAAATAGGAACGTTATAAAATTCTCCTTGTTGATAATTCATAATTTCTCCTCCAAGAGGATTACTGTTTGTATTTACTGCATTAAATTTGAATTTTCCAGAAACAGTCATTTTTACATTATCAAACTTTGTAATTTCAATTTCTCCATTGCTGTTTTGAACATTCAATATTCTAAATTTACAATTTAAATTTCCTCCAGTTACAGTTATAATATCTCCAGCCATATAAGCATTTCCTCTTGAAGAAAGAGCAATATTTGTTACAACTCCCGAAGCATTTGTAGTTAAATTAACACTCAATCCACTTCCACTTCCACCAGTTGTTGCTACAGAAGAAGCATTTTCATAACCTGTTCCTCCAGAAACTAAAGTTATAGCAGAAACTGGTCCAGGCGAAGGTATAGTAGCATATTCTAATTCAAATCCATCTAAACTAGAAGAATAAGTCGCAAAATTATTAGGATTAATAGTTCCTAGCGAAAATTTAGTCAAATTAGTATTACTTGTTCCAAGTGTAAGAGTTTCATATTCAGTATATGCTTCAATGGTTAGTTTGCCATCATTTAAATAAGCTCTGGCATCATTAGCTCTCCAAAAAACATCATTTTGCAATGCTTGAAAACCTGGATCGCTAAATTTCACATTCTCTTCACATGAAGAAAACGCAATTAAAATGATAAATAGGGACAATAATTTTTTCATTTTTCTATGTATTTCTCCACAAAAATAACTTTTTAATGTATAAATGCTAATATATTTAGAAAAAATAAATGTTAAAAATTACGTCAAGCTAAGACAGGACTAATAAAAAAATAAAATCTAATTGGATGTTAATTAAAAAAAACTATCTTTGCACCCTTAAAATAATCGAGGTCGAGAACCTCAAATTAATCAAAAGATTATGTCAGTAAAAATTAGATTACAAAGACACGGTAAAAAACAAAAACCTTTTTACTGGATCGTAGCAGCTGATGCTCGCTCAAAAAGAGATGGTAGATACCTTGAAAAATTAGGAACTTACAATCCAAACACAAATCCTGCAACTATTGATTTGAACATTGACCAAGCGGTTCAATGGTTACACAATGGTGCTCAACCAACTGATACTGCTAAAGCTATCCTTTCATACAAAGGTGCTTTATTGAAACATCACCTTGATGGTGGAGTTCGTAAAGGTGCTTTAACACAAGAACAAGCTGATGCAAAATTAGCTGCTTGGTTAGAAGAAAAATCAGGAAAAGTAACTGCTAAAAAAGAAGGTTTATCAAAAGCACAACAAGCTGAAAAAGCAAAAGCTTTAAAAGCCGAAAAAGTTGCAAATGACAAACGTGCTGCTGCCGCTGTTGAAGCTGCAAAAGTAGAAGAAGTTGTGGAAGAAGTTGCAGTTGAAGAAACTGTTGCTGAAGAAACTCCTGAAGTTGTTGCTGAAGTAGCTGTTGAAGAAACAGTTGCTGAAGTTACTGTAGAAGAAACTCCTGCTGCTGAAGAAGCTAGCGAAGAAACAGAAGCTTAATAATTTGCGATAATGCGTAAAGAAGATTGTTTCTATCTTGGCAAAATCGCTAAAAAGTTTAGTTTCAAGGGCGAAGTTCTTATCTATTTAGATACTGACGAACCCGAATTATATGAAAATATGGAATCAGTTTTTGTTGAATACAACAAAAATCTGGTTCCATTTTTTATTGAAAATTCTTCCTTTCACAAAAATGATTTTCTTAGAGTGAAATTTGAAGATGTAGATAACGAAGCAGAAGCTGATGCAATTTTAAACCATGAAATCTATCTTCCTGTATCGATGTTGCCAAAACTTGAAGGCAATAAATTTTATTTTCACGAAGTTATAGGTTTTGAAATTGAAGACAAACGTTTAGGCATTTTCGGAAAAATTGTATCTATAAACGATTCTTCTGCACAACCTTTATTTGAAGTTATCAATGGCAATGTTGAAATTCTTGTTCCGATGATTGATCAATTTTTAGTTAAAATTGACAGAGAAAACAAGAAAGTCATTATGGATTTGCCAGAAGGTTTGGTGGAAATGTATCTTTAATTAGATTTTTAGATTGTTGGATTTTTAGACTACTTAGATTTTATCCTTTTCAAAAAAATGTCAACATTCAATTTCAAACAATTTTCCGTTCAACAAGATAAATGTGCTATGAAAATTGGCACTGATGCTGTTTTACTTGGTGCTTGGTGTCCAATTGACAACAATCCGTTTTCGGTTTTGGATATTGGTGCCGGAACTGGGATTTTGTCTTTGATGTTAGCACAAAGAAGTCATGCCGAGCAAATCGACGCACTTGAAATTGACGAAGATGCTTATGAGCAATGCGTAGAAAACTTTGAAGCTTCACCTTGGTCAGATAGATTATTTTGCTTTCATGCTGGCTTGGACGAATTCATCGATGAACCCGAAGATGAATATGACATCATTATTTCCAATCCTCCGTTCTATTCAGAAGATTATAAAACCGATAATTCTCAAAGAGATTTAGCACGTTTTCAAGACGCGATGCCTTTTGAAGAATTAATTGAAGCTACCAATTTACTTTTGTCGGAGAATGGAATTTTTGCGGTAATTATTCCTTTTAAAGAAGAAGAACGTTTTATTGATTTGTGTGCCGAAGTGGAATTATTTCCGGTGAAAGTTACTCGCGTAAAAGGTTCGCATACAACACCAATCGTTAGAAGTTTACTGGCTTTTAAACGTTATGAACTTTCCGTTTTGACGGCTGATGAATTGGTGATTGAAATCAACCGACACGAATATACCGATGATTATATCAATTTGACGAAGGATTTTTACTTAAAAATGTAATCGTCAAATCATTAAAAAAATCACAATTAACAATCCTTTATCATTTAGCATCACTTAAATCGGATACTTTTAGAACTGAAAACTAAACCCGATTTCTCTTGAAGCAAAAATTACTTTTATCCTTTTTACTTTTCACTTTTTTGAACTGTTTTTCTCAAACCGAGAAACCAATTCATGGCAAAGTTCTTTTCAACGAAATGCCTTTAGAAAAAATTGACATTGTAAACCTCAATTCTAAAAAAAGCAGCACAACAGATACTCAAGGTAACTTTAGTATTGAAGCTAAAGTTAACGATGTGCTTTTTGTTTTATCAAAAGAATATTACGACATCAAAATCACGCTTACAAAAGATGATTTTAAACTTGAAAAGCTGATTATCAATTTGAGTAAAAAACCCATTGAACTTGATGAAGTTACGGTGAACAGAGTAGAAAAAATTAGCGTTAAAGTTTCGCCCGAAGAGATAAGAATGTCTAAAATTGCTAAGTTTGAAAACGGACCAAAAGTTCTAGGCGTTTATACAGGCGAAATGCCTTATGGTGTTGATTTTGTTGGGCTTTTTAAGAAAATATTCAAGTCAAAGAAAAATAAAGACAGTATCAAAACATCACGCTTTATCAGCTTTAAAGAATATTCTTTTTCTAAAATAAATACCGTTGATTTTATATATAAAAAGTTAGGCATAAAACGAGATGAGCTTGATTTATTCATGGCGTTTTGTGAAAGCGATCCAAACTATAAAGCAGTTATGGAACGGGAAGACACGCTTGAAACTATGGAGTTTTTAACTGCAAAAAGTGAATTATTCAAAAAACTAGAGCGATAATTCAACACCAAGTTCTAGCCCAGATGGAAGCGACATCCTTTTTCTTTTTTTCAAAGAAAAAGATATAGCGGACAGCTGGAAATAGCTCCAAAAAATAACAATTGTTAAAGTGAAACTCGAATATGTTTTATTACCTTTGCAAACGTTTTCGTAAATTACAAAATTGACACAAAATGAAACCAGATTTATTTCAAGCTCCAGATTATTACTTGTTAGACGATTTGCTAACAGACGAACATAAATTAGTGCGCGATTCTGCTCGTGCATGGGTAAAACGTGAAGTTTCGCCAATTATTGAAGACTATGCACAACGTGCTGAATTTCCGAAGCAAATTATAAAAGGTTTGGGCGAAATTGGTGGATTTGGACCGTATATTCCAGAAGAATATGGCGGCGCAGGTTTAGACCAAATTTCGTATGGATTGATTATGCAAGAAATTGAAAGAGGTGATTCTGGTGTTCGTTCTACATCGTCAGTTCAGTCTTCTTTGGTGATGTATCCAATTTGGAAATTTGGAACGGAAGAACAACGTAAAAAATATTTACCAAAATTAGCCACTGGAGAATTCATGGGTTGTTTTGGATTGACAGAACCAGATTATGGTTCAAATCCGTCAGATTTGGTTACTAATTTCAAAGATATGGGCGATCATTATTTATTGAATGGTGCCAAAATGTGGATTTCAAATGCTCCATTTGCAGATGTTGCAGTGGTTTGGGCAAAAGATGAGTCAGGAAGAATTCACGGATTGATTGTAGAACGCGGCATGGAAGGATTTACAACTCCAGAAACACATAATAAATGGTCGCTTCGTGCAAGCGCAACGGGTGAATTGATTTTTGATAACGTAAAAGTTCCAAAAGAAAACCTAATGCCAGGAAAATCTGGACTTGGTGCGCCAATGATGTGTTTAGATTCGGCTCGTTATGGTATTGCTTGGGGTGCAATTGGTGCTGCGATGGATTGTTATGACACGGCTTTGAGATATTCTAAAGAACGTGTTCAGTTTGGGAAACCAATTGGTGGATTTCAATTGCAACAAAAGAAATTAGCCGAAATGATTACTGAAATTACTAAAGCACAATTGTTAACTTGGCGATTAGGTGTTCTTAGAAACGAAGGAAAAGCTACAACTGCACAGATTTCCATGGCGAAAAGAAACAACGTTGATATGGCAATACACATTGCTCGCGAAGCACGACAAATGCTTGGCGGAATGGGAATTACTGGCGAATATTCTATCATGCGTCACAGTATGAACTTGGAAAGCGTTATTACTTATGAAGGTACGCACGATATTCACTTGTTGATTACTGGTGCTGATATTACTGGAATTCCTGCTTTCAAATAAAAAACAAACAAAATGCTTCTTTCGGGAAGCATTTTTATTTAAACCAGATTCAAATGAAATACAAATGCATCATTTTTGACTGCGACGGCGTTTTAGTCGATAGTGAATACATTTCCAATACAACATTGGTAGCAATGGCAAGTGACTTAGGCGTATCCATTAGCGATGAATATGCTTTAAAACACTTTTCAGGTAAGTCGTTAAAATATTGCTTTGATTATATCGAAAGTTTATTTGGTCAAAAATTACCCGAAAATTTTGAACAACAATTCAGGACAAAAACCTTTGAAGCTTTTGCCACTGAATTACAGCCAATCAAAGGAATTCACAATGTTTTGAAACGGATTGACATTCCTTTTTGTGTCGCTTCAAACGGTCCGTTGGAAAAAACCAAATTAAATCTCACCGTTACAAATCTTATCGATTATTTCGAAGGAAAAATATTCAGCGCCTATGAAATCGGAAGTTGGAAACCCAATCCCGAACTTTTTTTATATGCAGCCAAAAATATGGGATTTGAACCACATGAATGCCTCGTAGTTGAAGACAGCATCAGCGGTATTCAAGCAGCAAAAGCCGGTGGTTTTGATGCTATCGGATTTGTGAATGACAACAATCAGGAGCGATTCGCCGCCGAAAACATTCGGCTTTGTTATGACATGAATGAATTGGACCGTTTTTTAAATTAAACTATTATTAAAATTGATATAAAATACTTCTCAGTTTCGGGAAGCATTTTTACATTTGTAGAGAAGTATAATCTAAAACAAATAGTACTTCGTATATATTAAAAAAAA
>Ga0209063_1000802_pt1 | contig 18296 bp, 18 predicted proteins | sample KloWWTmeKNB19Kit_FD_187177 | JGI IMG/M metagenome (GOLD analysis project Ga0209063, IMG submission 187177) | Active sludge microbial communities from Klosterneuburg, Austria, studying microevolution and ecology of nitrifiers - Klosterneuburg... | ecosystem: Engineered > WWTP > Aerobic digester >... | reverse complement strand
AAGAAGAAGGTAGTTTTTTCTTTGTAAAAGCTTTATCCACAAGCTTTTAACTGCATAATTACTTTCATTTTAAAAAATCTTAATCTTATTATATGATTATCAATCCGGTAGAAAAATCAAAATATTTGCTTCAATTGGATGTTGTCCTGGAAGCTAGTGAAATCAATAATCTATTCAAGAAGGAGCTGAATAAAACAGCTAAGACTTCAAAAATGAAAGGTTTCCGCCCGGGAAAGACGCCAACCAATATCGTTAAGAACCTTTATGGTACTCAAATGATGGTCGAATTAGTTAATAAAAACCTGGTTAGTAAGGTTTACGAATATCTTGACAAAGAAGGTATCAAGACTTTCAGCAATTTTGTATTCGATACAGAAGATTTCGATTATAAATTTACTCCAAATGATATTCAGGACTTTTCTGCAAGCCTGCTTGTTGTAAAGGAACCTGCAGTAGAATTGGACTCAATTGATTGGAAAGGTAATCTTAAATATTACCTTCCGGAAGCACAACCTGAAAAATTGAATGAGCAGATTGATTCTATTAGAATGGATATCGGGGGACTTCAGGAAAGCGAAGAAGCCATAGATGCCGATAGTTCTATCACTGTTTCTATTATTGAACAGGAAGAAGGTGTCGATAAAGCTGATGGCCTTACATCTACTTTCAGCTACGTGGTAAGTGCAATAGCTAATGAAACATTGCGTGAAAGTATTATTGGACAATCTAAAGGGCATTCCTTTGATTTGAATATAATGGATCTTACAGACAATGAATATACTCTTGAAAAGCAAGTGCTTAAGTTGGAAGGGGATGCAAAGATAGATTCAGTTGGCAAAGAGTACAAAGCTACAATCGATAAAGTCGAGAAGAAATTCCTTGCCGAAATAGATGAAGAATTCTTTACAAAAATTGACCCTAATGGCACTGTAAAGACTGTTGAAGACCTGACGAAGATCCTGACAGAGAATTATTACAACACTTACAGAAATAATTCAGACGTTTTATTTTTCAATGACTTCAAAGACTTTTTGTTAGCGCAATTCGATCTTGATCTTGACGATAATTATTATAAGAAGTTCTTCAAACAGATCGCTGGCATGGATGATCACTCCCTTGAATTCCATCTGGACCAGTACAAAGATGATTACAAATGGTCATGGGTAAAAGGCTACCTGGATGAAGAATATGGCATAGAAGTAAAAGAGGAAGAAATAACCCGTGCTTTGATCGCAGAGATCAATAGTTATTTCGGAGGTGTCAATCTTCCGGAACATATGTACAAGAAATTCCTGGATGATGCATACAAGAATCCTAAAATGGTCGAACGCAAAAAAGACCAGATCTATATGTCACATCTGGTAGATTTTATGAAACAAAACAATGACATTGAAGAGACTTTTATCTCTATAGCTGAATATGAAGCAAAGGTTGAGGCACTTAACGACAAACTTGTTAAAAAAGCTGAAGCTGAAAATAATCACGACCACGGTCACCATGAGCACAACGAAGCACACGAACATAATCATGGGCATGATCTTGTAGAAGATGGTGGAGATGATGAGGATCCATTATTGTCAGAGGAAACTATATAACCTTAGGCTGTAAGCTATAAGCTGTAGCTGTTTATGAGTTTATTTTCGTCATTGACATTTACAGCCTATAGCTTATTGCCTACTGCCAAAAGCCGGTAGCAAAGAGATGTAAGCATAATTAAAGATTGTACAGTGATATCATTTACTGCATAACTATAACTTATCACCGTTATCTATTTATGCATCTGGCTTTATTTTTCATTTATACATCATTTTTTGATAATTTACCTCATTCTTTTACATAAAAACAATACCCTCCAAATCTATTAAATTGACTCTCTCTTTTAGTTTCATAATAAAAATGCCAGGATTCTTCAGGGCTATCTAATAAAAAGCCTACATTGTTGTCCGCTCCATCATTCAGCTTTTGGTATGTGTCTAATCCCGCTTTGGAGTGTGGACATCGACCATCAAAGTCCTGGTTTTTTCCAAATTCAAATAATAATGTAAATATAGAATGGTAAAATAGTCCTGCTTTAGTAGGAATAATTTTATATTCTAATTGATATTTATTGTTTGAGTAGTTATACTGACCAACCAAAGAAACTCCATCACTATATTGAAATGGAACAAAATTATAACTACCATCTATTAAAACTTCAAAATTCAACAATGCGGCTTCGTTAGTAGCTGTATCTGAGATTTCTCTCATTCTCATTTCTGGATAAAACTTGAAATCTACCAATTTAAAGTATTTGAGTGTGGATCGATCAAATACAACATCTGAAAAAGTGGATGTAATCGTAATTGTATCACCTATATTGAAGGTATCCTTTGCGGGACTTAGTGTGACGGGCAGTTCAAAAATATAACTAGATATATCATTGCAATCTTTATTGCAACTCCCATTAGACACTAAGATCACTATGAACAAAATTATTTTTTTCATAACAAATTCATAAAAAGAGGATATTTCATGGTTTACCCTCAGTTCTATTAATATTCATTAAATAAGGTATTGACTTGCGCCTCCGTATTGCTTGTAGATGCCAGATGATTCAAAATCAAGCGCTGTCTAAACTGTTCAGGATTGGTAATATCTAGGGTCAAACATGTGTACATCTGACGTATAGTAAATCCTGAGACTTGATCGTCTATAAGAGTACACCCGGATCCGTCTTCATTGCAAGCAGATATTGTGCCAATACCTATGAGTGTCTCCCCAATATCACTAAGATCATTATATAGTCCTATTGGGATGTGGTCTTGCGATTCGTTCCAGCTTGATTCTAAAAGAGCTTGAAAGGTTCCTCCAAAACTTGTGGTAGGATAACTTCTATGAGCATATGTATTACCAATATGGTCTGCCCAAGATTCACATAGTGCTATTCTACCTGCATCATGGCTATTTGAATTGCCGTGCGATTCATTTATATTTAACTGGAGAGCTAAGGCTTCTGCTTCTACTAATTCATTCCAATACAAGGTTCCCACTTGGGTATAATGGGAGGAATGAGCTATTTCATGGTAAGCCAACCGCTTTTGTCTGTCTGAATTTTGAAAATCAATTCCAATATAAACTTCAGGCAAGAAGGCAACCGAAATAATCCAAGTTAATTGGGATGCAAGCACAGCAGCAAGATGATCAGCAATCCATATCTGCGAGCTCATATATGCAGCCCCATTTGCATGATTTCTGTCGACATAAATATCTAATCCACTTTTTGGTGCATTTATTCCATCTTGTGCTGCATATTCATAAAACTCGTGCACAGCATTATTAACAGTGGCCGCACCCCAATATATATGCTCCCGGCTTCCCTGATTAGTCCACCTATTATAATCGACTCTAATACTATTAAAAGCAGGTCCTTCAAGCTTGCCAATATAATCCTTGACTGCAGATATCCAATCCCAGACTGCCCTGACCCCTTCTCCTGCACCTCTAATTTTGCACCGATCACTTTTAAATTTTATCCACATCCAAGCGTTCCCTTTGTATTCCTTTGTTATCTGCCAGCAGCCATTATCGTTGGTCATAGTTTCATCCTCTGTAAACCATGTATCTTTTATTATGATTTTGACACGCCTAACCGGAACAAAAGTATTGGGAAAACCGGGCATGGAAAGCTCGGTATCATCCAATCTAATACAACCGCCGGGGTGACGCCTGTTTTGTGTGACGGCGCACCCACAACCATTGAGGATTGGATCAGAAGGTGGGATCGGCTCACATTCCCAAGTGTAAGTAAATGGCCTTGTAGTTTCATCAATATAAAGGACAGCATGGAAACCTGGCGGACATTCAGGCTCTGGTGGTATCCGGGCTTGAACATCATCATCCAGATCTTCTATGTTTATCCCATTCGCTCCTACGATATATGACTGTATGTCACTTTGATTACCTGTGAGACGGAAACTTTCGGCCAATAAAAGAGGATCATTTTTACTTAAATTTAGATTTGCAATAATCTGATATGGTACCTGAGGAAAATTAAAATCAGATTTTACCACAGCATACAATGTTGGAAAGGATAGCAGGGATTGCATATCCTGATAATAATCACCCATTGTGTCTACTGCATATTCTAGGGGATAATCATAAAAATTTTCATCTGTTTTTTCTAATAAATTGATTTGATCCAGTGTAGTTGGTAAGAATTTAACATACAAATCTGTTGTAGGAACTGTGGTTATTGATGAATTGTATAAAAACCTATGTGCAGCTGCTAAATTCTGTACAGTAAACGGGTTTTGTCTTAGAGCACCTAAAACGGTTTTAGAATTCCCGCTTCGAAGCTCCAGACCATTAACTTTATCCGTAACATTAAATATTAAAGACCCAGAATTTTGAATTGCAGTTGTGGGGTTATTTCTATCTATTATATCTTCTTTTTTACAATCAAAGAAGAATAGAGATAATGAAAGTGAAAGAAGGATAAATCTGATTTTCATATTTATTAAATTTAAGAATTAAGTAAATAGAGCATCTTTAAATAAATATCAAAAAGCTATGTAATTATATGATTCTCAAATATATGAATAAGAAACTGTTTTTTCAAATTTAGTATCTTATTAACAATTAAAAGATGAAGAGGCTATTTGGTTAAGAAATGAGATTTGTTAGAATTTAAGAAGCTAGTTTCTCAACGTCAATGCCTAAAGCTTCTTACTTACAGCCTAAAGTTTTCGGCTTTTTTAAACTTTTTTGATTTCTACTTATTTACTACATTGAATTAATTAAGTATACTAAATAGACTGAGATTATGTTTTCAAAAGATGAATTTAGAAAATACGCTACTAAGCATTTAAATATGAATAGTATGCACCTGGACAAATATATGAAAGTCTCGGTGCCGAATATAAATGGTTTCACACCTGCTGTCATCGAAGAGCGACAAATGAACGTGGTAAGTATGGACGTTTTCTCCAGACTTATGATGGACAGGATCATTTTCATGGGTGTTCCTGTGAATGACTATGTAGCCAATGTGATCCAGGCACAATTATTGTTTCTGGAAAGTACTGACCCAAAGCGTGACATCCAGATGTTTATCAACAGCCCTGGAGGCTCTGTGATCAACGGTCTTGGTATCTATGACACTATGCAATATGTAACTCCGGATGTAGCTACAATTTGTACAGGTTTGGCGGCTTCTATGGGAGCAGTATTACTTGCAGCCGGAACAAAAGGCAAAAGGACGTGTTTATATCACAGCAGGGTTATGATTCATCAGCCATTAGGTGGAATGGAAGGTCAGGTGTCAGATATGGAGATCTCATACAAACTAATTAAGCAAATGCAGAAGGAATTATATGATATCCTTGCGCACCACACCGGCAAAGATTATGAAACAATCGAAAGAGATTGTGACAGGGACAACTGGATGACTGCTTCAGATGCTAAAGTATACGGTCTCGTGGATGAAGTACTAGATAAAGCGAATCCTTTGAAGTTAAAAAAGGAATAATATAAAGACCAAAGATTTCGAGGACAGAAAGTAAATTTTGTCCTCGTTATATTTTTTTATCAAAAAATTAATAATGGCTAAAAATAAAGATTCACACAGGTGTTCATTTTGTGGTAAAGACAAAAATGATGCCATACTTTTAATCGAGGGACTGGATGGTCATATCTGTGAATCATGTGTTGAAAAAGCTTATGACATCATCGAGCAAGAGATTTTCGACAGATCAACTAAAGAGGTAGATAGTCCTAAAGATTCTTTGAAGAAAACTCCTCGTGAGATCAAAGAATATCTTGACAACTACATAATTGGACAGGATCAAGCTAAGAAAACACTTGCAGTAGCTGTCCATAACCACTACAAAAGGCTGAATCAGAACGATAAGGATGTTGAGATAGAAAAATCAAATATTATTTTCGTCGGACCAACAGGTACAGGTAAAACTTTACTTGCCAAGAGTATAGCAAAAATGCTCAATGTGCCTTTCGCTATTGTAGATGCGACTGTTTTTACTGAAGCTGGTTATGTAGGTGAAGATGTCGAGTCTATCCTTACGAGATTGCTTCAAGTGTGCGATTATGATGTAAGAATGGCCGAAAAAGGCATCGTTTATATTGATGAAATAGATAAGATAGCTCGTAAAAGTGATAATCCTTCACTTACCAGAGACGTTTCAGGTGAGGGTGTTCAGCAATCATTGTTGAAAATGTTAGAAGGAACCGATGTCAATGTACCGCCTCAAGGAGGTCGTAAGCATCCTGAGCAAAAACTAATTAAAGTCAATACTACAAATATATTATTTATCTGTGGAGGTTCATTTGATGGACTTGATAAATTGATCGCCAGAAGATTAAACACTCAGGTGATTGGTTATAGCCATGAAGCCAAAGACAAAGTAGATCAGAGCAACCTGTATCAATACGCTCTCCACCAGGATCTTAAGCATTTCGGTTTAATACCGGAATTGTTAGGAAGGTTGCCAGTGATGACATATTTGGATCCTTTGGACGTAGATATGTTGAAGATGATTCTTGTACAACCCAAAAATGCTATCATCAAGCAGTTTATCAAATTGTTTGAATATGAGAAAATTGAATTGATAGTAGAAGATGATGCATTGGAATTTATTGCCGAAACAGCTTTGACATACAAATTGGGCGCTCGTGGACTAAGATCCATTTGTGAAGCGATTTTCATGGATGACATGTATGAATTACCATCCCAAAAGGAAGTTAAAAAAGTTGTTGTTGATTTGGAATATGCCAAATCAAAGCTTGCAGGTTCCAGAATTGAAGCTAGTCTTAAAGTAGCGTAAATGCGTTATTTGGTCTATTGTAGTTATGATGGCACCAGATATGTAGGTTGGCAGAAGCAAACCAAAGGTATAAGTGTCCAATCCTCTGTCGAAGAGGCATTGGGCATTTTTTTTCAGCAAAAGATTGATATTGTGGGCTGTGGAAGGACAGATGCAGGAGTTCATGGGAGGCATTATGGCTTTCATTTTGAGGCTGAAACTGATTTTGACGAGCAGCAATTTATATATAAAATCAATAAGTTACTACCGGATGATATATCTATTAATGAGATTACTAAAGTAGCAGACAATTTCCATGCACGTTTTTCGGCAGTTTCAAGATCATATATTTATAGAATACATACTTTTAAAGATCCATTCAGGAATCAATACAGCTGGTATAAGCAAAATTTCTATGGTGCGACTTTAGAGCAATTAAATGAAGTTGCACGAATCATCTCATCTTTGAGGGACTTTGCATCATTTTCGAAAACAGGTTCGGACAATACCAATAATATTTGTCGCATGATGCGCTGTGAATGGCAATTGAATGATGGTCAATATGAATTGCACATTGAAGCGAATCGTTTTCTCAGAGGTATGGTTAGATTGACTGTAGGTGCTTGCATTAATGTAGTAGAAGGCAAAATAAAACCTGAAGAGCTTCAGTCTTATGCGCAGCAAGGTTTGCGCTTACCTCATGCATTGTCTGTGCCCTCGTGCGGTCTGACTTTTGAAGGGGTTAAGTTTTAATTAGACTTCGGTAGAGATCTGTAAAGCTTTTTGTATGCTTTTTTATCTAAATCTACAGGAATAAACATCAATGTTAAACAGGTTTCTTTTCCTTCTTCCTCCAACATAATTAATTTGGTTTTTTTCTTATAACTTGACAAGTATTCATTCCCGGCTAAATGTCGGAAGCCTGATTTTGCAGATGAATTGTATAATTTTACTATTTTTTCTGCACAACGACCACAGCTCATAGATTCCTCTTGATAGATTACTTTTGAATTTGGCATAATTTTATTGCCACTTGTTTCGCCCCAAAAAAAATTATTAGCCACAAATAACACGAATGATGCTTTGCATCTAACACGAATTTATTCGTGCAAATTCGTGCAATTATCTGCGATGCTGCTTCGCGGTAGTGGCTAAATTTACGGAGTTTTAATCTATTTTAAAAATTTAGTGTCACCTCTGTTCCATTTTCATCAAGTTATCTATTTAGATTTTTCCTTCAAAAAAGAGAATTTGACTACCGAGACTTAGGTAAGTAATACATGGAATGTATTGAATTGCAAGTAGTTGTGTTTTTCTGGTTTTAAAATTTCTTTGTATTGTTACAACATCGGTACACAAAATCAGAGTTTCATTCTGACTTCTAATTTCTAATTTTTAATCGACTTATATAAATCATCATATTCTTCATCCGTAATTACCATCGGTAAAAAAATAAGCCTAAGGCAAGATTCCTCCTCATCCGCGTTGGTAATCACTAATTTGGTTCTGTATTTAATCTTAGACAAATAACTACCATCCGGCATTAGTCTGAAACCATATTTTTTGCCTGAGATAAGTCGATTTACCAATTTATCCCCACATCTGTCGCAAGCCGTCCGATATTCCTGATAGATACACATCGACGAACCTGTCAATCTTCCTTTGGGTCTTTCAAACTTATATCTGTGAATGATACTAGTTTCCATATAATAGGTTTGATATTGTAGTGTATCCCCATACCACCATTTGCCTTTGTTGAAAAGATCTTTTTTGTCACTATCATTATATTCTTTGTCCATCTTGGTTTCTACTGCGAGATAATTCCAAGCCGGGTTGTTTAATTTGATGCCGGCAGAAAGATGTTGTGAGAAAATTATAGTGCTGTAAGAAAGCATTATACCGAGTGAAGTAATTTTTAAAAGAAAGGTAGAATACATAGGCGACATATTGGTCTTATTGGATTAATTATTTGAAATTGTTAATGAGCAAAATTCATCATAAATTCATATGAAATTATTCTAAGTTGAGCTCAAAAGTAGAAGAATATTCAATTTTTATTAACACTTTATGAAATTATTCATACATTTAAAATTCAAATGAGCTTCACTTAACAATTAGCAGGTAAATACGCTCATTATTCAAATCAAAAATAAAACGAAAAAATGGAATCATCGAAAGTGGATATGTTCATCCTGATAAACAACAAATTTTTTGAAGGTCATCACGTAGCGCAGATCCGTGACCGTATGTTGGAGATCGACGATAGCAATTGGCCGGTCATCCAAACCCTGCAATTTAAGGATCCAACGACGATGCTTCTCGTGTCATTACTCGGTGGTAGCCTTGGTATAGATAGATTCATGTTGGGCGACACAGGTCTTGGTGTAGGTAAATTACTTACATGCGGTGGATTTGGAATCTGGGCTATCATTGACTGGTTTCTTATTCAGGCAGCAACTAAAGAAAAGAACATTATAAAGATCATGCAGGAGCTGTAAAGCCAATGACTCCCGCTCATAAAATTAATGCTATTGTACTTACGGCCTGTACCGGCGGTATGGCTTGGTTAGTGTTAAATATATGGGTTTTTAAATCGGATACTTTCTTTAATACCTTAGGATGCCCAATCAAAAGTCTAACCGGATTTGCATGTCCTTCATGTGGAATCACTAGGGCGCTGCAACTATTGTTTACAGGCCATCTAGGTGCTGCTTTTATGACAAACCCGCTTAGTTTTATTGTTGGGGGAATCATAGTGTTGGCGCCAATATGGATCACACTGGATCTTTTGCAAAGAAAAGATTCTTTTTATAAGGCATATATATGCTTTGAGAAAACAATTAATATTAAAAGTGTTGCTTTTATACTTATTGGCTTAATTGCTATCAATTGGGTATGGAATATTTACAAAGGATTATGAAATCACAAACAATCTTTCTGAACAAGATAACTGAGGAAGAAGCCGAAAAGGCTTCAAACAGCTATCTAATGTCTCTTATTGCAGTTATTGCAGGGCTGCCACTACCTATAATTAACCTTATCGCAACCCTGATTTTCTATATGGGCAATCGAAAGGGAAGTTACTTTGTCCGTTGGCATTGTACGCAAGCTCTGGTCTCTCAAGCTTCGTTTTTGGTAGTTAATAGTTATGGTTTTTGGTGGACAGTTTCCCTCATTCTTGGTGACAGCGAGATGACAAACAGTTACATTGCTTACATGATCACAGCTGTATTGTTCAATATGGTTGAATTCATTGCGACGATTTACACTGCGATCGAAACCAGAAAAGGACGTCATGTCGAATGGTGGTTTTATGGAACTTTGACAAATCAACTTTGTAAATCCTGACGCATGAAGAAGTTAATATTCCAAGGGCTAATCTCCTTAGTTTTGTTTTTTGCATGTTGGTACTTATTGAGCCAGGTACAATGGTTGAAGATCTTCAAAGTCGAAAGACTGGCCAATAAAACAGAAGAAAAGGTCGGAGATATGATCTGGTCAGCAATTAAAGCATCTGATCAAGTCGTTTACGACAAAGTTGTAACCGGTTGTGTAGATAGCATTTTTGCACATATTTGCCAAGCCAATAACATTGATGTGGATGACATTCATATACACGTTATGATGGACGAAGAAGTGAATGCTTTTGCCTTGCCTGATGGTCATTTGATTGTAAATACAGGGCTGATTAAAGCATCAAAAGATGAAGCCGCTTTAGCAGGTGTGATGGCCCACGAGTTGGCACACATCCAAAAAGGCCATGTGATGAAAAAGTTGATAAAAGAGATGGGTCTTTCCACCGTTCTGACCATGACTTCCGGTGGGGCAGGTTCCGAAGTTTTAAAAGAAATGCTCAGCCATATTTCTTCTTCTGCTTACGATCGGACGTTAGAAAAGGAAGCAGATATTCAAGCTTGTGATTATTTGATCAAAGCACAAGTAGATCCGAATGCATTTGCAGATTTTCTTTACAATCTCGGTTCCGAAGATGCTGCTGCAGCTTATTTGAATTGGATCAGTACACATCCTGACAGTCGGGAGCGGGGCGAATATATTTTGGAATATAGTAAGGGGAAGTTTAAAGATAGCAAGAAAATTGTTTCAAAATCTGCATGGGAGAATATGTTTCATAATCTTGGGCACGAAGTGACAGATTGAATGGTTAAGTAAACTAGAATTTGTATTTTTATTTACATTCACAATTAATTTTTAATATCATTGTCAAATATATGGAGAGGTTGAAATGCTTATTTATCGCAATGATTCTTGTTCAAAGTTTTATTTCTAATGGACAAAAAATAGAATTAAATGGTGATTTGAGTTTTTTAAAAGAGGTCAAATCCGTTCAACTTGTGTTTGATTATTCAGGTATGAGCGTAGGAAAATTTGAGAATGGTGAGGAATATGTTGCATTGAAAAAGAAGGAATACAATGAAAAAGAGCCGGGAAAAGGTGACAAGTGGGAAAATGAATGGCTTTCAGACAGAACTACGCGATTTCAAGTTAATTTTCAAAAAGCCCTTTCTCTAAAGTATACTGCAATAGATTTTAATGAAAATAATAAATCTGAGTTTAAACTAATCGTCAGGACAGTTTCTACAGAACCTGGATTTAATGCATATATCGAACGAAAGCCTGCAATGGTAGACCTCGAAATGAAATTTATTTCAGATTCAGGAGAAGAAATGGCCGTACTGAAAATGGAAAAAGTACCCGGCAGGGATGTAAAAAGTTATGCACCAGGACCAAGAATAGAAGGCGCATATTCCAGAGCAGGGGCAACCCTCGGAAAGTTTCTTATAAAAAACGTTAATTAGAACTTTGAAATTATATTTTTGTAATCCTCAATCAAAACGAAATGCCAATACCAACTTGACCTAAGATATATAAAGTGGGTTTGTTATAGAAAAGATAAGTTACACTTTCATCTTCTTCATCTATGATCGCTGTCTCATCATCAAAACCATCATAAATAGATGCATTAATTCCGAACTGTAAAAAGATTCCCGATTTAAAAGGTTGCAATCTTCCTAAAATTGATAATTTTGGGCGAATTTTAAATATTTCTTCAGTATAATATTCTCTATATTCTTTACCCCGATAAGATCCAGTTTTAATAATCTCATTTCGCATAAGTATGCCAATAGCTGGATTCAGTGTAAATCGACCATGACCAATAGTTAAATTTAGATTAAAAGAATAACTTGGTGTACTTACTTTTTTAAAATCATAATTATATTGATTTCCATCATAAGCATACCGATAAAATAGGCCTACTCCAGCTGTAACTGAAAAAAACTTATATCTTAAATCTAAATTAGCATGCCAAGTATAGTCTTCACTTTCAAAGTCAAACAAAAAATCACCGAAGACGGCTACTTTTGGGAATCGCGAAAATTTATAATATTTATTTTGGACTCTGAGGTTTTCTCTTTCTTTTAAAGATAAATTATTGCTTTCGAAAAAGAAATTTTTATGTTCATCTGAATTAATTTCTGATGCCAGTTTTCCAACTTCTTGGTTTATAATATCTGTTGGAGCAAGGTTATCGTGCTTTTTATCTGAACTAGGGTCTACAACCTCCAATGTTTTTAAAATGTTTATTGCTTTATAATAATAAGGATTATTTTCAGAAGCTATTTTGAAAAATCGACTCAAATGTTCTCTTGTTGAAACAAAATTTTCAACTCCTATATATACCTCAGAGTATAGGTATTCAACTTCAGGGGTGGTAGAAGTGTTCTGCAAGAAAGATTTTGCTAATTCAATATGTTTTGAGGCGCTCACGAATTTATTTAATGAAAGATCTTCTTTTGCTAGTGCGATTTCATTTTGATACGCTATATTATTAGCTTGAGCTGCTAAATTAGTTGAAAAACTAAATGTTATTAATACCAAGATCAAAGCATGAATAAATTTGGTGTGCATTACAATTTTCATATATTTTGTTTTAAATAATTATTTAAGTAAGTCAATTCTAAAAATCATACTTTGATCAATCCAGTCCACATATAATCTATCATTCCTCAAAAGTAACGGACCATTTATTACATTTGCGATTAACTCTACGTCTTCCAAATCATCCAGAGAATACATTCTAAAAATCCCTTTGTCACATGACAAAAATAGGCTTCCATCTGAAGCAATTTCAATTCCATTCAATTTGAGTCCTGTATTAGCTATTAGTACAGGTTTTTCATTAAGAGCTAATAAATAAATCGCACCATTGAAATTTGTGGCTAAAGCATAGCCACTTTGAGAATAACATATATCAGTAATTGGAACTTCAGAATTGTAAATTTCAATTACATTAATTCCATCATATATACTTACAGTACAATGAGTGGAGTCGCATCCCCAAATAAACATACAATCCTTAGATTTACCCCCCAAAGTATAAATACCAGAACCAAGATCCTTCAATAAAGTTTCTTTAAAAATTGTATCAATATCTACAATCTTATCTAGTCTGTAAAGTCCGGAATTCCTCCCATTGTAAAGAGTAGAATACACTGTTTTGTTTTCCTTACAAAGATATACCCCAGTTACGTAGAAGTCTTTAATTTTCAATATCCAGCTGTCCCATCCAGCTAAACATACTCCATTTTCTAGAGGTACAGCTATAAAATCATTATCACAGTGAGATTTATGAAGTGTTGGAAAAATGTTTGCTGGATATTTGTACGTATAGAATGTAGTAAATTTATTTAGTAATGGTTTATATATTTCTTTATCCTGTGCATCTAAGATTTCAAATTTAAAACATGAAATAATCAAGAATGAATAGGTTACTATTTTTTTTATCATTTGGTTTTATTTTAATGCTCATTTATTGCATTGCCCATGATAAGCCATTAGCACTTCCTGCAGGCATGAAAGATTTTGCCCAATTTTGCATATACTCCTTAAATGAAATTGTAGGAATGGGATCCAAGGAATTAGGATCAATTGACCAAACTTTAATAGCTTCTGGAAAAACTTTATTTACAACAAAATCATATATGTTTAATGGCTCTTCAAGTTGACTTTCCAGTTTATCAACTATAGTAAGATCTACACCAAAAATATGCTCAAATGCAATTTTTGCGCTATTATATGCAATTTTACCTATAGAAATGTTCGGTAAATCAACAATTGAGTTGTAGTTCTGCCCTAAAATGTTGTTCGAAATAGATGATAATCTATTTGAACTAAAAGATTGGTCTCTTGTAAATTGAATGGATCTTTCATTAATGTTACTTCCTAATTCTCCCAAATTTGGCCCGTAAAAACCTTTATCTGGGTTTGAAAAGTCCCTATTACTAAAATTTGTAACATCCTTTTTCGAATCTGGCAACTCGATCTTAACAGATTTCCATTCCTGAGACATCATTTCATCTGCATACTTTTGAGCGTTTTTAAAATTTTCTTTTTGATTTGTAAGATTATTTTGCTGATTTTGATAATTAGTTAAGTTGCCTTCCAATTTGTTGTTAAAATTTCCCAATCGTTGATAATCATCCTGTTTAACTTCTCCTGCACTTGAGGTTTCATTTTTTTCATTATTTTCCCCATCAGTATTTTTTCCTGTACATTCCTTTTGGATTTCCGCCCGAAGTTTTGGTAATAATTCTCTTATTGTCGTTTTAGTCTTTTCATCAACTTCATTGCAATTTAAAGAACACATTGCTAATTTTTCAGTTAATTTAGCATATTCACAAGAATTTTTGGCTGCTGATGCAGCTTCCATTTCTGTTTGGTATCTTTCTTGACATCCGCAAAGATATTGTGCCTCTAATTGAGTTAAGCAACTTACTGAAATAATTATAAAAGTAAAATGATAAAAGTATTTCATTGTTTACATGTATTTAATTGATTTGAAAATAATTATTTCTCATTACTTTAAACTTCTCAGATTTAAAATAAATTTGGTAACTTTTAAAGATCACATTCTTAAGAATTTTGTGTTATTTCAATTGATTTAATCTATTTTCAAAATATTTAAGATCATTAATAATTGGTGTAACTAAGGATATTAATTTCTTTTGTTCTTCTTTTTTAACTTCAGCAGCTCGCTCTTTTTTCTCAGCTTGGCCTTGTGCAATTAATCCAAATATTTCTCCTGTAGCAGCGCCGATTCCAGATCCCCCGGTTAATTCGTCTAAACCTCCCAAATCTGCTGCAGCACCTAAATCTTTTATTGTTTTTTGATTGTTATAGCGACTATCAGCATCTTGATTTAATCCATCAAATTCTCTTTCAAGTTGAGGGAAAATACTTTTTATTCTATCTCGAGCTTGGCCGTTCATCTCCAGTGCCATTGCACAACTATTTCTTATATAAATTAGTCCATCTTTGTCTTTAGCATTGCAATTACAAGTTTTTACATAGTTCTTGTATGCACTTGATTGTCGATAGTAATTAATCGGATCTACATAATAAATACTACTAATATTTCTAATATAATCTAATGGATTTTCATATTTGTTGTAAATTTCTGCTATTTCATACATGCTTCTTAATGAATTTGTCGAACCAGTTAAATTATAACTATTGGCTTCCGGTTCAAGAATATATTTGGCTATGGATAGATCACCTCTCTCTTTGAAAAACATTGCCAACTCGTATGTACTTTCTAGATTGTTTGTTTTATATTCTTCATAATTCTTCTTTAGTTTTACAATCTGGTTTAAATCAATTGGTTTAGACTTTTCAGCATTAGCTCCAATTGTATTAGAATAAATTAATTCTGTATTTGGCAAAGTTAATCGTAAACGAAGTACTTCATAAATCGGTACCGGGTTATTTAGAAAAGTAAATTTCTTTAGTGAAATAATTGTTGACAAATCTTCAGGAAAAATAGCAACTTTATTATCACTTAAGTCAAGTTCACTAAGGTTTGGAAATTTGTTAATTAGGTCTGGAAAAGTTTCTAAGTTACAAGCGAATAGGGTTAAGCTTTTTAATTTTCTAAAATTTTGAATGTTTTCTGGGATTACTCCAGAATAATTAAGTAATCGAAAATCTTCTAGTTTCTTTAAATTTGTAATATCATAAAAATTTAATTCCTTAATTTTGGGAAATCTTAATTCTAATACCTTAATACCATTTATTTGAAATATTTCTTTTGGTATTACAGTAATTTCATCACTTCCTATCATTAATGATTCTAATTTTGGAAGATTAGAAACATCAAATTTAAAATTTGGAGAAATTGAGAGTTTTTTAATAGATAAAAATTTAAGATTTGGTAGTTTGAACAAATTTGGACTTATAATAGTAACCTTTGAATTAATTTCAAGTTTTTCCAAATTACTTAAAAGTAAAATTTCATTTGGTATTATACTAATTTTTGTGTCAAGAAGGACTAAGGTTTTAAGCTTTTTATGTGAGGTGATTATTTTTGATATTTTAGTAATTGGGCAATTATTGATTACTATTGACTCGAGTGAATCTGATCCAATTATTGGAGCTTTTACCAACGGAATTTTATAGAATTCTACACTTTTTAACCTCTTGAAATTTGATAAATCAATAGCCTTGTAGCCACAATCGAAAATACTCAAGGTTGTTAGCTTTTTATCAACTTTTGATCCAAATTGTTTGCTTTTACCTAAGCTAAGAACTTTTTCATCTACGAGGCATTTATTTAGTGTCAAACTTTGAATACGATTAAATGTGTTATAAAGACTAAATAAGTCTTTATTTGATTTAATTTCAGCGTCCCATATTAAAAACTGTATTATATTTGGAAATTCGTTTCTTATTTTAGTTTTGTTAGAATATGCTCTACCTACTTTATCATTTTCTATTTCTATATTTAAGTCATTATAAGAATACCATTTAAGATAATCTAGATTTTCTTTATCAATTTCTTCGTTTGATTTAATAAATAATTTCAATAAAAGTCCTCTTACTTCAGAAGCATAACTAGAATTAGGATATTTATCTATAAATTTCTTATAACTATTAATTGAGTTTTCTGACTTTGTATTATTAAAACTAGCCATTAATTCATTTTGATAAATCAAACTAATACTTTCTTTATTGGCTTCTCTAGCAATTAATGCAATGTCTACTCCTCTTTCGTTTAATTGAACTTCTTTATAATAAAGACTTGATTGGACTTTTTTTAATATTATATTGGCATCAATATATTTTTTATCAATTGCAGAAATGATAATTTTTCTTATATCAAGTTCAAATAATAAGCTGTCCCCAATTTCTTTCAGATTTTCTGCCTGCTGGATATGATAGACAATTTTGCCTGTTTCGCCGTGCTTAAGTGCAAGGTCAATATTTGAAAGTTCGTACTTAAAGGAATTTTCTGCATTCTGAGAAAAGCTTGTAATAGAACTACATATTAAAAGTATTAAGATGATGTATACTTTCATAAGGTGAGACTTAAATGATTTATGTTGAATAGATCTGATGTATATTATACAAATATAAACATTCTTAACATAATGTTAATAAAAAAGCAAGTTTCCTATTATTTTTTTTCTTCTGATCTTGAACATGTTATTTGAAGTTTTTTATTGATCCATTTTCAAGCTAATTGGGAATTATTGCTTTAGCGTGTTTGTTTAAAAATTTAAAATACAAAAAAGTAAAAACATTGACCTATGTAATATCATCGGTATAACGTACATTTATCACAAAATTATAATCTTATTAATTAATAATAAACAATTAAAAAAAGTATGAAAAAGTTATCAATTTGTTTGACAGTGGCTTTCTTGGTGATTTTCAACCTGGTAGGTAATTGCCAAAAAGTCAACCTTGACGGAGATCTAGAATTCCTTAAAAGCGAAAATAAAATTGCTCTTGAATACAAGTACGATAAAATGGGCGTTGGTAAATTCAAAAATGGTGATGAATATATGGCAAAGAAGACAAGTGAATATAATGAGAAGGAAGCTGGAAAAGGCGATAAATGGGCATTATCATGGGTTGCTGACCGATCAGAAAGATACGAACCAAAATTTGAGGAGTTATTGAACCAAAATTGTAAATTGATAAATTTTGACCAGAACAATAAGTCGAATTACACAATGATCGTTGAGACTACTTTTACTGAACCAGGCTATAATATTGGTGTCATGAGTAAAGTCGCTTCTATCAACTTGAAAATTACATTTGTTGATAAGGCTGGGAAAAAATTGGCGATTATGACCATTGAGAAGGTTCCGGGACGTGATGCGATGGGTTTTGATTATGATACCGGAGTAAGGATCGAAGAGGCATATGCGAAAGCAGGTAAATCAGTTGGTAAGTTTATCGATAAAAAAATCAATTAAACTCGACTTGAAAGCCTTAATAAAGGCGATCAAATGAATTATAAAAGCAGCATGGAAAATTTTCCATGCTGCTTTTTTTTTGAGTAAAAATATAAGAAATGGAAGATTTTTCTATTACAAATAATTCAAAATACCTCAGGAATCAATTTCGTTGTCATTTCTCAAAATGGTTAGAAGTATTTTGCATCTCATTCCAACCCTGATGAATCCTCCCTCGTCA
>Ga0209063_1000800_pt1 | contig 18316 bp, 9 predicted proteins | sample KloWWTmeKNB19Kit_FD_187177 | JGI IMG/M metagenome (GOLD analysis project Ga0209063, IMG submission 187177) | Active sludge microbial communities from Klosterneuburg, Austria, studying microevolution and ecology of nitrifiers - Klosterneuburg... | ecosystem: Engineered > WWTP > Aerobic digester >... | reverse complement strand
CGACGAAGTGTGGTTGGCCGGGTGCGATCACGCGTTCGATGGGTCTGTAAGTCATTTGTTTGGATGGTTTGAATTCCACACCACAAAGGTCCGGCGCTGCATTGGCCGGTGCATTGACCTATGGTAAGAAGTTCAGACCCGTGGCCTGAAGTTGCGTTCCGCCAGATCACGACGCACCCGGCTCAGCGATTCCGGAGTGATGCCCAAATAGCTCGCGATCATCCGTTGCGGAACACGCAGGGTGAGGTCCGGGTACATGGCGATGAACTTCTGGTAGCGTTCTTCAGCACGCGCACCGAGAAGCAAGGCAATACGGTCCTGCATGTGCCGGATGTGGTTGTGCAATAAGGTTGTGTTGGACTTTGCGAACTTCGGGCTCACTGCGCATGCGGCATCCACGAAATCCTGCCCCACCATCACCGCAGCGGTATCCTCAATGGCATCGATGCGCAGGCGCGAAGGTTCTTGGAAGTACATGCTGCTGCGGTCCGAAGCGTACCAGCCTTCGGGAGCGAACTGCACAATGTGCTCGTTGCCGTCCCGGTCCAGCGCGGCCACACGCAACAGTCCGTGCGTTACATGGAACGCATGGTTGCACACGGAACCGGGCTCCAGAACAACCGCTCCTTTGGTGAAGCGAACACTGCGCAACAGGTGAGCGATCTGCTCGAATTCTTCTGCGGTAAGACCCCCGGTCCTTTGCATATGGTCGCTGAAGCGTTCGATGGTCTCTTGATCCATGGTTGGCATTGTTCAAGTCTCAAAATTGATCAAGCAGGATCCTGAACGATCAACATAGCACGGCGAGAGGGTTCCGCAGTGCGAGATGGAAATTGTAGCCTTGTCCACGTCGAATAAGAATACAGATCGGTCATGGACATCCATTTGGAAGGATGAACGGAAGGTCCACATCCTGCACATTCGGTACGCCATTTCAGGCATCCGCAGCGCGGATCCTTATTGTCGAATGAACCGACTGGTCCCAAGCGAACCTTTCTGAGTGTTGGCCACCAAGGCATAACTTCCGGGTGCCAAAGTGGAAAGATCAAGGAGTATCCCTTCGGCGGAGAATGGCACACGTCGTTTCGTCCAAATGGTCCTTCCTGTGGCATCGATCACACGCAGGTCCAAAAGGTCAGCTGCTTCTCCTGGTAGTAGCGCACGCAATTGTCCGGTGGTGGGGTTCGGCCAAAGCACGAAGGTGTTGTCCGTACTACTTGGGGCGGTGATCCCCACATTGAAGTCCAGTTGGACCGGCTGCGCATAAATGCCTCCAGTGCCGCTGCGCTGATCTTGCCAAGCTATAACGGCTTGACCATTGCGAAAGGGGACCAACGTAGGATCGTCCTTTTCACTGCTAACGGAACACAGTGAAATTGATGGGCCCACGACCAAGCCATCCAAGCCGATCTGTTGTGCAGCTATTTTATGCGGTCCGGTCCCGACATCGAGCGTTGTTGTGACCATGCCATCGGTCAAGGCGGCATTCCCGAAGGGAGCTGGGAGCAGGCTGTTCGCAGGGATCACCACCACACCCGCATCACTCAGCATGCGATTTCCTGCCGTGTCCATACGTTGCACGGAAATGCCGCCTTCGCTTTGCGCCAGATCGGTTCGTTGGTAAGCAAGCATAAGTCCGTCATCATCATTCACCAATGCCGGAGTTGCGCTGAAGGTGAAGCGCTGTGTGGTGACACCATCTTCCACGGACGTCCCCTTTGGGCTCCAAAGGGAACCATCCGCTCGGAGCCGCTGCACGAACAGGTCGGTAATGTTCTCATTGCTACCGTTACTGGTGTTGAATGCGACGTACATGCCATCGTGCCCATCGGTGATCGGTTGCGGAAAGTAGAAGCCCGCAATGGTCTTGGTGGAGACAATTACCGGTGTACCGAGTTCCAATGTTGCAGAGACCCGTGCTGCGGTGATCACACCGGGAGTAAGGAAATTGCCGTCCTGCTCCACGTATTGGATCCAGAAACCACCATCGGAACAGGGCACGATCTTGGGCCTTCCGAGGTTACCGATGCTGGTGATCTGCTGTGTACCGGCGGGATCAGGAACACCATCCTGCGATACCACCAAATAAGCAACTGCTGATGGAGAAGAGTCGGTGTTCCAAGCGAAGACCACGCGGTTATCGCTCAACACGCCGATGCTCGGGGCAAGACCGGTTCCATCGGGTGTTGGCAGTGCAAGCCCACTGCCCCAGACCATTGAACCGTCGGGTCCCACTTTGTACGCCACCACGTCAAGGCTCCCACTGCGTTCGTCCTGGAAAGCGACGATGGCATTGCCTTCCAGATCACCCGCGAGATCATAGCGGAAGAGCGCACTGTTCTGTGGCTCCTCGCTAACCAACAGCCCTTCACTATCCCATTCGGCCACACCGTCCACGTCCAGCCGTTGCATGCGCAAGATGTATCCGCCGTCGCTCTGCTCGAACCAACTGATGTAGGTGCTGCCCTGTCTGCCCGCTGCGGAAAGTGGGGTTACGGCATCCACGCCCGCAGCGGCACGCACGGGGGTGTTCACGGATGGAATGTCCCATTGGGCAAAAGCAGTGTGGCTCAAAAGGGAGATGAAGAGTAATGTGGTTGTCCGCATTTTGGAAAGTTGTTTGGATCGAAAGAGATCACAAGGTCGCAATTTCCAGGGAATGAAGGTTAGCGGTCCATTGGCCGACCGGTGTTCAAGTCGAGCGGATCCATCGCGTTCAGTACATTTCCGGCGATGCGACACGCCGCGACCGACCTTTCGATCCTTGAACAACTCTTCAAGGGTGATCGCGAACAGATCCACCAGTGGCTGGAGCTGTACTTGGAACAAGCACCGGACCAGTTCGCCGCTTTGTCCGAATTTCAAAAAGCTGGTAATGCAGAAGCATTGGCGATGATCGTGCATGACCTTCGTCCGCAGACCCATTATCTGGGTGCCCACAGGATGCTCGAGCTACTGGTTGCCCTCGGAGAACTGGTGAAACGGGAAGGAACAGCGCCGTGCCGCGTCCTTGTTGATGAGACACATGCCTTGAGCAGAGAGATCGAGACCGAGCTCCGTGCATGTTTGAACAGGACATGAACCATCGGTCAGAACTGGTGGAACTACGAGGTGCCGAGCGATCTGCACGAATGACCTTTGTACGATGATCCGACTAGCCCTTGCCGACGATCAGGTCCTGTTCCGCAGGGGCCTGTCCATGTTGCTACGCGATATGCCCGACGTGCAGGTCGTGTTCGAGTGCGGCAACGGTGAGGAACTCCTGCTTGGCCTGCAAGGCAATGAAGTGGATATCATTCTGCTTGATCTACAGATGCCCGTGATGGGCGGGAAGGAAGCCATGCAACGCATCACCAAGGAATATCCGAGTATCAAGGTGATCGTGCTCAGTTCGCATGATGAAGAGGAATTCATTGCTCCCATGATCGAGCTCGGTGCACGCGGCTACATGTTGAAGACCGCTGAACCGAACGAGATCGAGAATGCCATAGGCTCGGTGTCCGAGAACGGTTTCTACTTCAGCGAAGCGGTGAACCAGGTGGTGCTGCAAGGCCTGGTGAGCAAGAAGAAAGTGAAGCCCACCTTTCCAGAGATCGATCCATTGAGCGAACGTGAGTTGGAAGTGATCCGTGGTATCTGTCAGGAGATGACCACCACGGAGATCGCCGGCAAACTCTTCGTTAGCCCGCGCACCGTGGAATTCCATCGCAACAACATTTTGCTGAAGACCGGCGCGCGCAATGTGGCCGGCTTGGTGGTTTATGCGCTTACCAAAGGGATCTTTACGCCCTAGTAATGCGAAGTGCCACCATTGCCTTCGTCGTTCTGCTGGCCAGTTCCCTCGTGGCGCAGGTGGATACGCTCTTGCTTCCCTTCCGTGCCATCACCATCGAGGATGGCCTTTCGCAGGGCATGGTGAACCACATCCTGCAGGACAAATATGGCTTCATGTGGTTCGCCACCAAGGACGGATTGAACCGTTACGATGGCTATACGTTCACGGTGTATCGTCACGATCCGGAGGACAGTACCAGCATCCGCGACAACTTCGTACACTCGATCTTCGAGGATCGAGAAGGGCGCTTGTGGATAGGCACCACAACGGGACTCGACCTGTTCGTTCGCGACAAGGACACCTTCTTGCATGTGACACCCGCAGGGCCGGATCCGGATGTAGGGATCACGTTCGACATTACGCAGGACAAGCAAGGTGACCTATGGTTGTCCGGATCAAAGGGCTTGTCCAAGCTGACCTTCACGGATGGTGCTTCGGATCATCCGGCGTTGCCAGCGTATACGATCAAGGAATACGTCGACGGATCTACCACCGTCCATCGCGATCGCGAAGGCGCCCTGTGGGGTGCCGTCCATCAGGGCGTCAGCTTCGTGATCCGACCAAGGCACGATGGTTTTGATGCGATCCATACCTTGGACCTATCGGTGATCACGGACGGACATAGTGGGCTCTTCCCCGGCTCCAACAAGGAACTGATCAACCTGGTCGAGGACACGGTGCGTGGGAAGCGCTACATGATCGAAGCCTCGCGGATCGTGGATGTAACGGAAGGCCCATCCGCGATGAAGGTGCTCTATCAAATGCCGAAAGGGCATGGTGGGATCACCACGAAACAGACCGTATTGGATCCGCAGGGGCGGATCTGGTTCGCCTACTATCGGGGCTTCTTCCGCTTCGATCCGAATACGGGGACCATGGTGCGCATCATGGCCACTGCACATGCCTTGCAGGAGAATGTGAGGTACAGCGGTGGTGTTTACATGGACCGCAGCGGTACCATCTGGATCGGTACCAAAGGCTTCGGGTTATTGACCTATGATCCGCGTGTGGAACGCTTCCATCAAGTACCCGGGCCAAGTATCGGTTCGCTGTCGGCAGGGCGCAACGGCCAATTTGTGATCTCCCGCGATGGGATGTTCTTGGAGGTGTACGACCCCACCAAGGCCAACTACGCGCACCGGATCACGAAGGATGTGAATGTCCATTATCCCACGATCCGAGCGGAGAGCCCTTGGGGCATGGGCACGGTGGAAGATGAGCGCGGCACCTATTGGTCCAACTATGCCGGACTCATCGCCTACCGACCGGGGGATGCTGGTCCGGTGTCACATCGTGCGAAGAACGGAGACCCGAACAACGTGATCGCCCTGCCACTATTCGTGGATGGTGACTCCTTGATATGGTTCGGCGGCAGTCGCAGTTTCGGTCGCTATGATCGGCGCACCTCCGCATACACATACTATTCCTGCACCTTGGTCAACATCGATCCGGACGACCACTTCGCGATCGACATTCATCGTGATCGGAAAGGCGACTTCTGGCTGGGCACTTCCAAAGGCTTGCTGCGGTTCGACCCACGGACCGATGCATGGTCGCACTTCGGACATGACCCCAAGGACCCGGCGTCGATCGCTGGTGATGTCGTGCTTTCAATTGAAGATGACCCCACGGATCCTGAAATTCTCTGGCTCGGTATCGATGGTGGAGGTTTGAACAAGTTCGACAAGCACACGGGTTCGGCGGAACGCTTCGGTGTGAAGAATGGGCTGCCGAACGAAGTGGTGTACAGCGTGATGGGCGATGCTTCGGGCAAGTTGTGGATGAGCACCAACAAAGGCATCTCACGCTTCGATCCAGCAAAGGGCACCTTCCGCAATTACGATGCGAGCGACGGCTTGCAGAGTGATGAGTATAACCGGAACGCGTTCTGTGAAATGGCCGATGGGACACTGGTCTTTGGAGGGGTCAAAGGCTTCAACTATTTCCACCCGAAGGACATCAAGGACGATAGCACCGCCAGTGCCATGCGGATCACAGGCATCAAGTTGATCAACCGCCCCGTAGATTTCCGGGAAGAGGACGCGCCCCTCACGCTTCCTGCATACCTCAGCTCGGAGCTGAGCATTCCGCACAGTGTGAACATGGTCACCTTCGAGTTCGCCAGCATGGAATTCAGCGCCCCTGCTCATCGGCGTTACCAATACAAATTGGTAGGCTTTGATGGCGATTGGATCGAGTCCGGCACCGATAACAGCGCGGTGTACACCAACCTCGATCCCGGCAGCTACACCTTCCGCGTGCGCGGCGAGAACCGGGACGGGATCTGGGATGTGGAAGGCACTTCATTCGAACTGATCGTGCTACCACCTTGGTACCGGACCTGGTGGTTCTATGCCTTCTGTGTGCTGGGTGTTGGAGGTGCCATCCTATTGTATATCCGCATGCTCACTGTGCAGAAGCAGTACTTGGAACGCACTGTGGAGGAGCGTACCGGAGACCTCGTGAAAGCGAAGGAGCGAGCCGAGCATAGCGAGCGCATCAAGCAGCAGTTCCTAGCCAATATGAGCCACGAGATCCGCACACCGATGAATGCGATCGTAGGCATGAGCAACGCACTTCGACGTGATGCTCCTACGGACGAAGCTACGCGAAAGAACTACGTGGATGCGATCGCGACCAGCAGCGAGAATCTGCTGGGTATCGTCAACGAGATCCTTGATCTGAGCCGGATCGAATCCGGGCAAATGGCAATGGAAAAAGTGCCGTTCGCGCCACGTGGTAGTGTAGCCCAAGTGATGGATGTGATGCGTTACCGGGCAGAAGAGAAAGGCTTGAAGTTGGACCATTCGATCGCCGCCGATGTGCCAGCTCATGTGATCGGCGATGGCGCGCGCTTGCAACAACTGTTGATGAACTTGGTGGGCAACGCCATCAAATTCACGGAGCGCGGATCTATACTGATCGAAGCAATGGTCCAAGGTCGAACAGCAGATGGTGTCATCCTCCGCTTTACGATCACGGATACAGGCATCGGTATCGCGCCGGATCGGTTGGCTCGCGTGTTCGATGAATTCACACAGGCCGAAAGTGACCATTCACGTCGTTACGGGGGAAGTGGATTGGGTCTAACCATCTGCAAGCGCTTGGTGGAAATGCAAGGCGGGACCATCAGCGCCGAAAGCGAGTTGGGCAAGGGAAGCTCGTTCGCCTTCACTGTTCCTTATGCAATCGAAGGAGCGATTCGGACCGAAGCGATCGAGGTACACGAGACTCCAGGTCAGGCCCGGAGTGACGGCGCGATGAAGGACCTCCATATCCTCCTCGTTGAGGATTACCAGATGAACGTGATGGTGGCCCAAGTGGAACTGGAGAACGCCATTCCAGGTGTGATGATCGAAGTAGCCGTGAACGGTCAAGTCGCATTGGACATGGTGCAAGCGAACAACTACGACCTCATCCTCATGGATGTGCAAATGCCGGTAATGGACGGCTACGAAGCCACGCGGGCGATCCGTGCTCTACCAACCGAAAAGTCGCGCATCCCCATTCTCGCAATGACCGCCAACGTGATGGAGGCCGAGGTACAACAGTGCATCGATGCGGGCATGGATGGGTTCATCCCGAAGCCTTTCAAGCAAGAGGAGTTGATGGAGGCGATCAGAAGAGTTGTTGTTTGAAAGCACCTGCTGATCAGAACAGGTATTTCTACTAGGTGTGGGATGAATGATGCGGGGCACCTTTGGCTCAACGGTCGATCGTGCCCGTCAACCACCTGATACCCTTAACCGATGAAGAACTTGAAAACCCTATCGATCGCAGCCTTGGTGTTCGCATTGTGTGGCACCGCCACACGGTGCCGTAGCACAAACAAAACCCGACGTCAACTACATCACCCAGACGCTGCAGAATTATGTCGAATAGTCTCAACGGAGTAAATGCTAAGAGCAAAGGAACGTTGGCGCTGAGTGAAAGTGCGCCATTGCGATACATCACCTTTGCTGCATTGTACGTGGCACAGGGTATTCCCGAAGGCCTTACGTTCTTCGCCATACCAGCGTGGTTGGCCATGAACGGGGTAGATGCAGGAACGATCGGTGGTTACCTCGCGATCATTCTACTGCCGTGGAGTTTCAAATTATTCGCAGGTCCGTTGATGGATCGTTACAGTTACCTGCCCATGGGAAAGCGCAGACCGTGGGTGGTTTTCGGGCAATTGGGATTGACAGTCAGCTTCCTCTCGATGGTGTTGATCCCGGATCCGTTGAACAACATCACCATGCTCTCCGTCATGGGCTTCACCGTGAGTTTTTTCGGAGCGTTCCAGGACGTTGCCACGGACGGTATGGCGGTCGATATCATACCAGTGGGCCAACAAGCAAAAGCCAACGGACTGATGTGGGGTGCCAAGACATTGGGCACGTCGGCATCACTGGCCGCAGGTACCTGGTTGATCAACAACATGGGATTTCCCTATGCGGTCACTGCGCTTTCCGTTACCGTGTTCTTGATCATGTTGCTTCCCTTGTTATTGCGTGAAAGACCGGGGGAGAAACGCTTCCCGTGGGAGGGCGGCCTGCCCTCCAAAGAAGCGTTGGCAATGAAAGTGGAAACTTGGAGCGAGATCCTTTTCACGTTGAAGAACGCATTCATGTTGCGTACGAGCTTGGCCTTGGCATTAATGGGTTTTCTGTTCTGTATCGGGATCGGGTTCATGGATGCATTGCTTCCGATCTATACCATACAGGAGTTGGGCTGGACGAACGACGCCTATTCAAACATCCTTGCTTCGGTAAGTACCGCTGGTGCCTTTTTGGCCATGGCGGTTGCTGGCTGGCTGGTGGACCGCATCGGCAAAGTGCGCATATTGAATAGCTACTTGATCCTGATGGTAGCGATACCGATAATAGTGGCGTTGACGCGTGATCATTGGATGGTTTCTGGATATGGTGAATGGCTGATCGCAGGCTATGAAACGTTGTACACGTTTATTATGGTAGCCTACTTGGCCACTTCGATGAACCTGTGTTGGAAACGTGTTGCTGCGACGCAGTTCACGTTGTACATGGCCATTGGCAATATGGGTAGAGCGGTGGGTTCATCACTGCTTGGTCCCGCACGCACGCATTTCGATTGGCCCGGTACGTTCTTGGTATACGCGGTGTTCATGGTACTAGCGTTGGTTACTGTACAAGCATTCCAGCTCATGGCTCATCAACGATCATTGGATCGATTGGAAGCGGATCACACGGCAAATTTGCCACCGGATCTTGGAGGTCCTTTGGTGCCGCGTTGAACACATCCGTATTTCTTGAAATTGGAACAGAACTGGTATTTCTACGAGGTGTGGGGGGAATGAGGCAGCGGATCTTTGACCGTGCAATAACCAAACCCTGATCCTGATGAAACGAATATCAAAACTCTTATCCGCTACGGCATTGTTCATTTGCCTTGCAGGCATACACGTGCGAGCACAAACACAGATCGCTACTCCGGAACAATTAGCGTTCAATCTCACTCCCGTCGGTAACCAGTTCACTCCGTATTTTGTCGGGGTCTATGGTACCAATGGCGGTCCTGAAACCTGCCCAGTGAGTTTCCAGACCGTGCCTTCAACGGAGGGTTGGAACCAGAATTACGGTGGATCGGAAACATACTTTAGTGTGCCGGCCGGCCCAGGCATACAAGAGTTCTTTGTGTATGTGGCCTACACGAGCATAATCCAGAGCGGCTTAATGCCTTACCCATGGTGGACGATCAAAGTTGATGGTCAGGTGCTGCCCAATTGCACGGCCGAACGGGTGCAGTACACCGATACTGTAGCCACTTTCCCATATTGGACGTCCCAAGTGAAGCTCCGGATCCGGCATGTGGCAAGCTATGCTTGGCCCACCGGCGTGCACGAGTTCAGCCTGACCCCGGGGAACGGACCTCCGCCGAACCCACCGCAGCTGTATCCCAATGAGGTCCGCTTCAAGGCCGTGATGATCGGTACCAGCTTCTCAGCGGTTGATGGTTATTACAACACGCCGGTGCTGCCCTTGTACATCCTGCGTGATCCGCCCGGCGATGCCAGCTACAGTAGTATCTCAAATACGAATGATGTATGCACAGGTACAACCTCGTCCATCACCACGGGCAATAGCCAGAATGGCTACTTCAAGGCGCGTCTCGGTGTTGCCGGAACCATTCCTTTCGTAGGCCTCGATTACAACATCTATGGGGAGGTCGGAGCGAATATCTCCGCCAGTCGTTCCGAGACATCCAGCAACGAATACTTGACGTGCCTGTCTTCTTCTTCCACGTATACTACGTCCATGACGGGCCCACCGGACGATATTTTCATCTGTAGTGCGCAACGCTACGCCTATGGCAAGGCGGTGATCACCACACGGCCAACCTGTGGGTCGATCGTGCAAGAGCGGGAATTCGCTTCAGCGCCAGTGAATACGCTGAACAGCCAAAGTCCGAGTGAAAGCAGGATCCGTGAAGTGTTGATCCCCCAGCTGATCAATTCCATCGCCACCCTGCCGCCAGGACCGCAGCGTGATCGGGACACGACCCAATTGAGCGTTTGGTACCAAACGCTCGCCATGAACGATGCTATAAAAGCGAATGCCCCGTTCGACGTACTGCGCGAATTCACCGGTGGTGGTAGCGGGCAGTCCTACAGTTTGAGTTCTTCCAATACGGAATCGTACGCGATCAATTTTAGTTCGCAATTGGAACAAGGCCTCACCTTCGAATTCGGAGTGAACATCGGCGGCAGTGGCATCACCGCTGGCGGCAGTGCAAACTTCCAGCAAGGATATGGTCGCGGGGAGAATGGAACCAACGTGGCCACCAACACCGTGGAATACCACTTGGAAGATGATGACGGCTCCGACCAGTTCTCGGTTAAGGTGTTCAAGGACCAAGTGTTCGGCACCTATGTGTTCGTGCTGGACAGCACCGAGTCGAGCACCAGCTGCGAATACGAAGGTGGTTATCAGCTCGATCAGCCTCAGCTCTGGATCGGCAGCATGGGATCCTCCAATGCGCAACTGAACGAGGTGGCGATCGGTGGCAATGCCATCTTCCCGATCTATGCATGCAATAACACCAACGTAGCGCGCACGTATATGCTCACTTCGGATGCGAACAGCAATCCGCTTGGAGCTATTATCTCCGGTTACAACGGCATCACCAGTGGTTCCAGTGTTCTGCTCACTGTGCCGGCGAATAGCTGTGGGCCTGTCGGCAATATCTATTTGAGCCAACCGGACAATGCCATCCTCAACTTCGATGGCATCCTGTTGACACTGAGTTCGGCGTGTGGTGATGATATTTCCTCCGCCGTGAGTCTATCCGCACACTTCGGCGTTGGCAATTTCGGTAGCTACTGCCAACCTTCCAGCGCATCGGGTCCAACACTGGGCGACTATGTGGATGGCGTAGTGCTTAGCACCATTAGCAATACCGGAACGGGTGGTCTTACAGGTGCTTCCTACACCAACTACAGCGCACAGTTCAATGCTCCTCTTTCGCGCAACGCACAGCTCCTTATGAGCGTTACCCCGGGTAGCCGTGCAGATGGTCATTTCGCCGCCTGGATCGATTACGACCGCAGTGGCACGTTCGAACTTTCTGAGAAACTGGGTGAGTTCCAGAGTGTGATCGGTGGCCAATCCCAGAACATCGCATTCACTGTTCCGATGAGCGCACAACTGGGTTCGACCATCCTTCGTATTCGTGGGGTGAACCTAGGTACTGGCGAACCCGCTCCGGTAGATCCGTGCTACAGTTACCAAGCCGGTGAAACCGAGGATTATGCCGTAACGATCAATGCCAACGCACCGCTGGATTGCGCCGGTGTGGCCAACGGTACCGATCTGCCTGGCACCGCCTGCAACGATAACAATGCCAACACCGGCAACGACACGTGGACAGCCAATTGCCAATGCGTGGGTCAGGCCATCGATTGCGCCGGAACTCCCGGAGGAACGGCCCTCCCTGGAACGGCCTGTAATGACAACAATGCCGGCACCGGTGGTGATGTCTACAACGCCGATTGCCAGTGTGCCGGTCTCGCGTACGATTGCCTCGGAATCGCTGGTGGAGCGGCGGTACAAGGTTCTGCTTGTAACGACAACAACGCGAACACGGGCAATGATGTGTACAATGCTTCCTGCCAATGCGCTGGTCAATTGATCGATTGCCTTGGGGTTGCCGGTGGAACAACATTGCCCGGCACACCATGCAACGATAACGACCCAGCAACGACCGGTGATATTTACACTGCTGGCTGCAATTGCGCCGGTGTGCTGGCCAACGACTGCCTCGGCGTGGCCGGTGGACCTGCACAGCCGGGTACGCCATGCGATGATGGCGATGTCGAAACAGGTAACGATGTATACAGTGCGAACTGCACATGCGCAGGTCTTGCATACGATTGTGCTGGTGTAGCTGGTGGAACGGCCAGTAACGGTACGCCATGCAATGATGGGAATCCGCTAAGTGTAAATGATGTGTACAACGCCAATTGCGATTGCTTGGGTACGCTGGAGGCTGATTGCGCCGGTGTTCCGGGTGGTCCGGCACAACCTGGTACGCCGTGCGATGATGCCAACGCCAACACCGGGAATGATACCTACAGCTCGTTCTGCGAGTGCATCGGCCAAACGATCGATTGCGAAGGCACACCCGGAGGAATAGACCTGCCCGGAATGACCTGCGATGATGGTGACGCTTCCACCATCAATGACGTGTACACCTTGGGCTGCGAATGCATTGGCCAACTGCCAACGAACATCGCGGCTGCTGATGGCCCTGCCATCTACTTCACCGTGCAGCCTAACCCTTCGAACGGTATGTTCACCTTGAACAACCCGGCACAACGGGCCACCCGTATTGAAGTGCGCGACGGCCTTGGTCGCCTCGTATTACAGTCGATGATGGTAGGCTCCTCACGTGCCTCCACGGTCGACCTATCGGGTGTTGCTGCTGGAACGTACTTCTTGCATGCAGAAGCAGATGGACACCATCAGGTGATCAAGATCATGGTACAGCACTAGGTACTCTCTATAGCGTCGTGTATTCTCCAGGGTGGGTTCTCGCAAGAGAGCCCACCCTGTTCGTTCCGGGTAGTCACAGAAAGAACTGGTATTTCTACTAGGTGTGGGGTGAAACGCGATAGGGACTTTTGCTCGCTCACCTTACAACCCCCTTTCAATGAAACACTCTACGCTGCGATCCACCGCCTTGGCCTTGCTGCTGGGCGCAACAGCGCTGCCTGTTCTGGCACAGATCCCTGAACAATGGAATGCTGGCCAGCACTACTATAACATCACGGAGGCCTTTGGTTTCGGGGTTTACGGAAACCACGGAGGAGCACCCGGTTGCGGGGTGGACTACCAGATGGTCGATGTCAACAGCGGATGGGGCCAGAATTACGGTGGCATCGGGAGTTATTTCAATGTGCCTGCCGGTAGCGGCATCCAAGAATTCTATGTGCGGGTCACTTACGACAACTCCCTACAGGCGTACAATGGTGCGCCATGGATCCTGCGTGTGGACGGCCAGGCCTGCTCTTCCTGTACAGCGGAAGTGGTGGAAACCTTCGCCTCCACGCCCTACCAGTCGGGCCCTTACACCTTCTACCACAACGATGTTAAGTTGAAGGTGCGGCACACGGCGAGCAACAACTGGCCAACGGGTGTGCGCGAGTTCGGCTTGAGCGTGAACTACTTCGGCAGCACCTTTCAGCAAACGGAATTCCGCTTCAAAGCGGTGATGATCGGGAACTCGTTCACCGACCTGCTGGGCTACTATAATGCACCTGCGTTACCCTATTTCATTTTGCGCGATCCGCCCGGCGGTGAGAGCTATGCCAGCATGAGCGAGGGGAGTACCACCTGTTCGGGTTTCTCTCAATCGGTCACAACGGGTACCGAAGAGAACGACTTCGTCAGGGCCAAGATCGGCTTCGCGGGCTCCATCGGCTGGATCGTGGACGTCCCGTTCGAGATCTATGCCGAGTTCGGGGTGGAGGTAACGGCCGAACAGTCCGAAACGAGCGCGTTGGAATATGAAACATGCTTCGAGGCTTCATCCGAATTCACCACTTCGGCCAGCGGCACGCCCGATGACATGTTCATCGGAAGCGCCATCCGCTATGGATATGGCATGATGAAGGTGATCGAGCGGCCGGCTTGCGGCACCATCACTGCGGATGCGAAGTTCGCCTCAGAAGCGGTCAGCTTGATCTCCAGCTACCACCATACCGAGAGCCATATCCGCAGCACGCTCATTCCCCAATTGACGGCGCAGATCGCCGCGCTCACACCGGGCACCTCCGTGTACGACGACAAGGTCAACCAATTGAACGTATGGAACCAGGCGCTCGCTCTAAATGACTCGATCAAGGCCGCTGCACCGTTCGCCCTCACCCGTGCATTCAGCGGTGGTGGAGCCGGGCAGACCTTCTCGCAGACCACCACCACCTCGATCAAGCGCAACATCGACTACACCGTTGCGCTTGAAGAAGGGCTGAGCTTTGAATTCGGCGCATACCTCGCTGGCAGCGGTGTGGCGCTCGGCAGCTCCATGAAGATGCGCACTGAATACGGCAGTTCAACGGGAGCCTCCAACCAGAACACCAATACAATGGCCTATCACCTAGAGGATGGTGATGTGTACGACAGCCACACAGTGGACCTATACCGGGATGAGGTGTTCGGTAGCTACGTCTTCAAACTGGATTCCGCCAACTCGCGCACCAGTTGCAAGTACGAAGGCGGGTATCCGCTCGATCAGCCTTCGCTTTCTGTGGGAACGCTCGGCTACACGAGCATGGCCGTGAACGAAGCGCCCATTGGTTCGGATGTCATCTTCCCGCTCGTCGTTTGCAACAACAGCGATACCACCCGCACCTATTACCTCAAGTTCGACGCGGCCACCAATGCGCAAGGCGCCGTGATGCAGGCCTTCGGCAACACGCTCAATTCCAACGACGACGGCATCCAACTGGAACTGTTGGGCGGCCAATGCATCAACACCAGCCTCACGCTCACACAGCCGAACGTCGGTGTGCTGGACTTCGACAACATCAACCTGCGGCTCTATTCGCTTTGCGAAGAGGAATACCCGCCCTATGTGCGATCGTACATCACCATCTCCGCCCACTTCGGTACAGGGAACTTCGGCGACTATTGCATACCTGTGAGCGTGACGGGCACTGCGGAAGGAGATTATGTGGACGGTGTGCAACTCGCCTCGATCAACAACACGGGCACAGGTGGTGTGGCCGGACCCTCTTACACGGACTATAGCGGATCGTTGAGTACGCCGTTGTCCCGTAACGCGCAACGCACCATCACTATTACCACCGGAACGCACGTTGATGGGCGCTATGCCGTGTGGATCGACTACGATCACAGTGGCACGTTCGAGGAGGATGAGAAGCTCGGCGCGTTCAACAGTACAGCAGCGGGTGAAGCGCAGAGTATCGCTTTCACGGTGCCGGTATCCGCCGCTCTCGGTTCCACCATTATGCGTGTGCGCGGTGTGAACGTGCAAGGCGGCGAACCCGCTGTACTGGCCCCTTGCTTCAACTACAACCTGGGCGAAACGGAGGATTATGCCGTGGTGATCAACGCCAATACACCACAGGACTGTGCCGGTGTGAACAACGGCCCTGCCTTGCCCGGCACCGCTTGCGATGATGGCGACGCGAATACGGGCAACGACACTTGGACCGCCAACTGCGTATGTGCAGGTGTGCCTGCTGATTGCGCAGGAGTGCCCGGGGGAACTGCCCTTCCGGGTACGACCTGCGATGATAACAACCCGGGTACCGGTGGCGACGTGTACGATGCGAACTGCCAGTGCGCAGGCCTCGCCTACGATTGCCTTGGCCTACCGGGCGGCACCGCCATCTTCGGTTCACCCTGTGATGATGGCAATGCGGCCACGGGCAACGATGTGTACAATGTCAGCTGCCAGTGTGCCGGTCAATTGATCGATTGCATTGGCGTAGCAGGTGGTACCGCACTACCTGGATCACCGTGCGATGATGATGATGCGATGACCTCAGATGACGTCTACATCGCGAACTGCCAATGTGCGGGCGTTCTGGTCAACGATTGTGAAGGTGTTGCGGGTGGTCCTGCCCAACCAGGGACACCATGCGACGATGGCGACCTATCGACCGGCAATGATGTTTACACTGCGAATTGCAATTGTTCCGGACTCCCGTACGATTGCGCTGGAGTGCCCGGAGGAAGTGCAGCGCCAGGAACTCCTTGCAACGACAATAACCCCCAAACCAGTGATGATACCTACACTGCCAATTGTGCGTGCGTAGGCACCTTGGCCAACGATTGCCTCGGCGTTCCCGGAGGAGCAGCACAACCCGGAACAGCTTGCGATGATGGGAACGCCATAACGGGCAATGATGTGTACAATGCCTTCTGCGAGTGCAGTGGCCAGACCTTGGACTGCCTAGATGTTCCCGGCGGCTTCGCCTTACCCGGCACCCCATGCGATGATGCCAACGCGGGCACCGAGAACGATGTGTACACCGTGGGTTGCGAATGCGTAGGCACGATCATCACCAGCATCGAAGAAGGAACCGGCTCCAATGCATGGTTCACTGTGCAGCCGAACCCATCGAACGGCAAGTTCCAACTAAATGCGTTGGAGGTGAACACCGCAATGAGCATCGCCGTGTACGACGCCACTGGACGTGTCGTGAAGGCACCTATATTGGTCTCAGGAAAACGTACCTTACAGATGGACCTTGAAGACATGGCCTCTGGGGTTTACCACGTGTTGGCCACGCGCAACGGACAGCAACGTGCCATCCGGATCATGGTGCAGCATTGAAGGTACACTAGAGCTTGAACAGTTAGGGACAGCCCCGGCCTCGGTCGGGGTTGTCCCGTTTACGGCCTCCGTGCAGAACTGGTATTTATACGAGGTGTGGGGCAGCCATTGTCGTTCAACTTTGGCACGAACAAGGAAACAGGATCATGAAGTGCATCACCATACGCGTCACCTCAAAGGCGACGATGCCGCAACCCTGATCTCTCCCGAAGCGCGACCCTGGTCCTGTGTTCGAGCACGGGGTGGATCGGGGTCGCACATCGGAATTCGAATGGCCCACTTCGCAGTGGGCCATTTGCTTTTTGATCGATCCATGATCACCGGTTCCAGAGGGTTGTCTTTCTGGGTCGAGTTGCAGAATGGTTCGGAAACGGAACGCCAGTTTCTCGTTTGAAGCGCGGTTCAGAAAGCTTCGCCAATGCTCAGGTAAAATCCTGACGTCGTCGCGCTCAAGCCATATTCAACGCGCAAATTGATACCTTGTTTTCGGTCCAATTGAAAGCGCAGTCCGCCGCCGTACGTATGCACAAGATCCTGCAGGTTCAGCGACTTGTAAGTTGGGGCCACCGTGCCAAGGCCACCGAAAGCCACAACGCCAAAGCGCTGAAGAAAGCCTGCGTTGTTGGCGAAGAGCGGTATGCGAAATTCAGCTTGTCCTTCGATCATGCGTTTGTCGCGGAAGTAGCCTTCGTAATAGCCGCGCATGCGTTTGGTTCCGCCCAGCAGGCCCAGTGCATTGAATGGCGCATTTCCACCTGCTGCTACCGCCAACATGTTCAGTGCGAGCACAGGTCGTATCGGTCGTCTGTTCGCAGGTAATGCCTTGGGTTTCTTCAATGCAATGTAGCCACTTACTTCCAACGACGTTTGTGTGAAGTTGTATGCGCTTCCGATCGCTTCGTCATTCAACAAGATGGAAAGTTCTGCAAGAATTCCCTTGTATGGCTGGAAGATATTATCCCTGGTATCGTAGTTCACTATTGGGCCGAGTCCGGATATGGCACCACCCGCTGTTCCTGCGATCTGTCGATCCTGCAACACGCCGGTGGTATCGAAACGGGTGATGTTGAAATTGTCGAACGCGTACCGTCCTCCAACGAACGTACGATCACCGAAGCGTTTCAAGAAGTTGATGCGGACCCTTGGAAAGCGCACATCGAACGACTCCAGGTTCTCGCCTTCATGGTCCGCGCCGATCCCGTGGAAAAGGAAGAAATATTTGTAGTAGCCCACTTCACCGTAAAGCTTATAACGTTGTTCATTCCAGAAGAACTGGTAGGGCAGGTACAACAGGAATTGGTCCAACAGGGTGTAAGCTGCACCAATGTTGATCTGTGAGGTTTGCGAAGAATCCGATTCGTTCTTGAAACGGAAGGTCGTCAGCCCCACCACACCGAACCCCAAGCTTGTTTCGGGGGAAGAGAACACACCGGGAAGCGCGAGGAACTTCGCCTTTCGTTTGCTTGCCGTGCTATCCACTTGCGCCGAACTGGTGAAGCCACAAGCACAGAGGAGAACGACTATCGTTGATCTTAGCATGAAGCCTTGTCGGTCTGTGGTGGGTCTTGATCCATGGCTGAAGGAGGGTCGTAAATGATGATCGATACTTACGTTGATCCGAGCCGGAAGGATGAATGTGGATCCGGACGAAGATCGAAA
>Ga0209063_1000799_pt1 | contig 18318 bp, 13 predicted proteins | sample KloWWTmeKNB19Kit_FD_187177 | JGI IMG/M metagenome (GOLD analysis project Ga0209063, IMG submission 187177) | Active sludge microbial communities from Klosterneuburg, Austria, studying microevolution and ecology of nitrifiers - Klosterneuburg... | ecosystem: Engineered > WWTP > Aerobic digester >... | reverse complement strand
ACGGGAACTGCGTAACCGCATCAACTGGTTATGGCCAGATATAGAGTGGAACTGGTTTACAAACGGTGGACAGGAAGTATTATACTGGCACTGGAGCCCTAACAATGGGTGGGCAATGAACTTTCCAGTTCGTGGTTTTAATGAATGCCTGATCATGTATATATTAGCCGCCTCTTCACCTCATGAAAGATACCAGGTGAGCCCTGCTGTATATCATCGCGGATGGGCGGAAAGTAATTTCTTTAAAAACGGGAAAGACTATTACGGAATTAAATTGCCATTAGGTTTTGATTATGGCGGCCCTCTTTTCTTTTCTCATTATTCTTTTCTTGGCCTTGATCCAAGAGGATTAAAAGACCGCTACGCTGATTACTGGGAGCAGAACAGGAATCATACATTGATAAACAGGGAGCATTGTATCCGCAATCCCAATAAATTTAAGGGTTATGGTGAAAATTGCTGGGGATTGACCGCCAGCGATACTTATAATGGCTATGCTGCACATTCTCCAACCGAAGACCTTGGTACCATTTCTCCTACAGCTGCATTAAGTGCTTTCCCATATACACCTGAATACTCTATGAAAGTACTCCGGCACTTTTACTATGATTTGGGAAGTAAGATATGGAGTGAGTATGGTTTTGTGGATGCTTTCAACGAAACAAAGAACTGGTATGCGGATAGTCATCTTGCTATTGACCAGGGTCCTGTCATAGTGATGATTGAGAATTACAGAACCGGACTTCTATGGAAATTATTTATGAGTTGTCCTGAAATCAAAACAGGGATAAAAAAACTGGGATTTGAAAGCCCCTGGCTTACAAAATAAATTATATAACATGAAACGATTGCCCCTGCTAATATTGATCTTATTTATACAGCTTGCTCTCATCAACGCACAATCGGTGAAGAAAGGTAAGTACGGTGATGGACCAGACAGTATTGCACCGGTAGGTATTGTTAAGGGACTATCAGATGAGCAGCTACTGGAAACTGTACAACGGCAAACTTTCCGATTCTTCTGGCATGGCGCACACCCTTATAGTGGTTTGGCGCTGGAAAGAAGTAATACTGTTCTTGCAGAACACTATTGGGATTATATCAATGAAGCCTGGGATGAACCCAACTTCAGTAAAACATCTTTTGGTCCTGATGCTGGTGCTATCGGCGGTACTGGCTTTGGTATCATGAGTACAGTAGTGGCTGTTCAAAGGGGCTGGATAGGAAGAGATACTGCAGTCCGCCGTTTAATTAAGATCGCAGATTTCTTAATTAATGCAGATTGTTACCACGGTATCTATCCGCATTTTATGAATGGCAGAACCGGGAAAACCATTAAGTTCGACAGGTTGGATGATGGGGCAGATATAGTAGAGACATCCTATTTACTGATGGGCTTTTTATGCGCCCGGGAATATTTTAATAAAGACAATCCAAGAGAAATTTATCTGCGCAAACGGATCAACCAGCTATGGGGCGCTGCTAACTGGAACTGGCATACAAACGGAGAAAAAAAATTGTACTGGCACTGGAGTCCTAATAATGGATTTGATATGAACTTCCCCGTGTGGGGCTATAATGAATGTTTGATAACCTATATCATGGCAGCTTCTGCGCCCAATCCTGCTAAAGCAATCCCTAAAGAAGCATATGATGGTACCTGGGTAGGAAGTTTTGGCTTTAAAAATGGTAATGAATATTATGGGTACAAATTACCACTGGGTAATTATGATAAAGACAAAGGAGGCCCGTTGTTTTTTGAACAATATACTTTCCAGGGTATTGACCCGAACGGTCTTACGGATTCGCTGGGTAATGATTATTTCCTGCAGGGGAAAAATCATACATTAATCAACAGGGCCTATTGCATCGAGAATCCTAAGAAATTCAAAGGGTATAGTGATAAGGTATGGGGCCTGACAGCCGGTGATAGTTATAAAGGGTATGTGGCACATAGTCCCGAGAATGACCGTGGCGTAATACAACCAACTGCAGCTATTTCTTCCATGCCTTACACACCCAAAGAAAGTATGGAAGCGTTAAAGCATTTCTATTACAACCTTGGAGATAAGATATGGAGTAAGTATGGTTTTGTAGACGGGTTCAGCATCCATCATAACTGGTATGCTAAATCACATTTGGCCATTGACCAGGGTCCTATCATCGTAATGATAGAAAACTATCGTACAGGTTTACTATGGAAACTGTTTATGCAGATACCGGATATACAAAACGGGTTAAAAAGATTGGGATTTTCATCCCCGTATTTTAAAAAATAGCAGTATGGCAGATAAAATGTCAAGACAACAATTTCTGCAATACACCAGTTCAGCTGGCGCAGCCGTATTACTCTCTTCATTGGAAGGGTTTGCGTTGGAAAAGCGAGAGAAAAAATTAAAAGTGGCCATTATTGGCTGCGGTAGTGTAAGCAACCGCTACATTCCACACCTGCAAACATCCTCCCTTATTGAGATTGTAAGCCTATGTGATATAAAACCTGAAAGGGCTATTGCGCAGAATAAACAATACAATGTCAACGCAGCCACTTATGCAACTATTGATGAGATGCTTACAGGTGTGCCATTTGATATGATGGTTACACTTACTGATATGCAGGTGCATGGCGCACTTAATAAAAAAGCATTACTGGCCGGTAAACATGTATGGAGTGAAAAGCCGATGGCCAATACTTATGCAGAGGGGAAAGCATTGTTAGACCTTGCAAAGAGCAGGAAGCTACGTATATGGGGTGCACCGGCAGTGGTCAACAGCCCGCAATTTGAATTCATGAGTAAAATGATACAGGAAGGAAAACTGGGCCGTATTGCCAGTGCACATGGGCAATATGGACACACAGGACCAACCTGGTCTGCTTTTTTTTATGAGAAAGGTGGGGGTAGTATGCCTGATCTGGGGGTATATAATATGGCAACACTGACTGGTTTACTGGGACCTGCCAGATCAGTGATGGCCATGACAAGTATAGTAAAACCTGAACGTACAGTGGATGATAAAGGGAAAATAAAAGTGGCAGCAGAAGATAATGCACATGTTTTATTGGAGCATGATAAAGGCGTGATCAGCCATGTGATGTGCGGGTTTAATTATTTTGATCCGCATGGCCATGAAGCGGGTAATCAATCTTTGCATTCTATACAGATCTATGGTGACTATGGAAATATGCGGCTGATTGGCTATGATTGGGAAACTAATGGTGTGATGCTGGATACATCGTGGGATAAACCAGCAGCACTGATGAGTAAAGATAAGGGTGGTTATGAGTGGCAGGAAGGAGCAACAAAAGCCGGGGAAGCTCTCCTAAAGGGAACAGAGCCCCGTGTCAATGTTGAACATGCCCTGCATGTATTGGAAATTATTGAAGCAGCAAGGAAATCATCTGCAACCGGAATGAAAGTGAAACTGAAGAGTAAGTTTCCGTGGCCGGTAGTTTAAGTGAATAAATGTGTAACCCAATAATCTCTTATTATGTCATTTCAATTATCAGCAGCACAAATTACCGACTATAATAAAGACGGATACCTGGTGGTAAAGAATTTCCTGGATGCAAATGAGATAAACAAGCTTCAGCAAATAGCTTTTGATGATGGAGCCATGCGTAAGCATGCTTTTGACCTGAATGACCAGGCAGGGAAAAAAACAAAACTCACACTTTGGTACAAGCCAGGTAATGATGCATACGGCTTATTGACCAGGAGCGATCGAATGGTTAACGGTGCTGACAGCCTGATGGAAGGAGAAAGTGCTGTTTGTCATTTCCACAGCAAGCTGATGCAGAAAGAACCAAAAGTAGGAGGTGCATGGGAGTGGCACCAGGATTATGGTTATTGGTATAAAAATGAATTCCTGTTACCTGGTCAAATGATCTCTATTATGATTGCGATTACAGACGCCGGCAAAGAAAACGGTTGTCTGCAGGTGATCAGGGGCTCCCATAAAATGGGTCGGGTGGAACATGGTTTTGCAGGAGAACAGGTGGGAGCTGCACAGCGTTATGTTGATCTTGCTTTGAAAACAATGGAGTTGGTCTATGTAGAATTAAAAGCCGGGGATGCATTATTCTTTCATCCCAATATACTTCATCGTTCAGAAGCCAATTTATCAGACAATGCCAGGTGGTCATTGATCTCTGTTTATAACAGGAGCAGTAATGTTCCATACAATGAGCCATCGCAGTCAAGCACGGTTCCTGTTGAACCAGTGCCTGATGAGGCATTATTGAATTGGAAAGAGGAATTGATTGATGATTCAGCCAATTTCCTGGAAAAAGAAAAAGACCAGGCATTAAAATAAAACACATATGTTCTTTTCATCATCACCTGTATGGCAAACATCCGGGCTTACTTTGATCAGGCTTACTTTGGCAGGATTTCTTATCTACCACGGATGGGAAATCTTTAATGACACAAAAATGAATGAATACCTGGCATGGGATAATTTCAAACAATCAAACGGAAAGTTACTGGTGTATGCAGGCAAGGCCGCAGAATTGCTTGCAGGTATCCTGTTTGTATTGGGATTATTTACCCGTATTGCTTCATTGCTTACTATCGGAACGATGTGCTATATAACCTTTATGCTTGGCAATGGTATTATCTGGAATAATGACCAACATCCCTTCTTATTTGTATTGCTGGCACTGGTGTTTTTCTTTACTGGTGCAGGACGTTTTAGTCTTGATCAATATTTGTTCAGTAAAAAATCATTGTATCTCTGATGTCTGACAGCCTGCAAGTACATATTAATACAAAAGGTAAAGAAGCCAACAGTTATGATGCTATCGTCATTGGCAGCGGTATCAGTGGGGGTTGGGCGGCAAAAGAATTATGTGAAAAAGGTTTGAAAACGCTGGTATTGGAAAGAGGAAGGCCTGTTGATCATATCAAAGATTATCCAACAGCTCATTTATCAAAATGGGAGCTGCCACACCGCGGATGGATTACTAATGAAACAAAGCAGAAAAATCCACTGATCAGTAAAGCGGCTGGTTATAGTGAGGATACACAGCATTTTTTTGTGAAGGATGCTGACCATCCTTATGTGCAGGAAAAACCATTTGATTGGATTCGGGGTTACCAGGTAGGAGGCAAATCACTTACATGGGGAAGAGCCTGTGCAAGATGGAGTGAATTTGATTTCACTGCACCCAAACGATATGGGTATGGAGAATCCTTTCCTATTGGATATAAAGACATCAAAGATTGGTACAGCCATGTAGAAAAATTTATTGGAGTATGCGGCAGTTATGATGGTATACCTTCTATGCCGGATGGAGATTTTTTAACTGCCTATGAACTTAATGTTGTGGAAAAGCATATGCAGAAAGTCTTGAAGGAAAAATTCAACCGGCACTATGTATCGGGGCGATGGGCACATATTACCGATCCCAAACAAATTCATCTTGACCAGGGCCGGGCTCAATGTATGAACAGGAATTTATGCATGCGGGGTTGTCCGCTTGGAGGGTATTTCAGTTCCAATTCTTCAACATTACCATGGGCGGCAAAGACAGGTAATTTAACTATTCGTCCGAATTCAGTGGTGCAATCCATTATATATGATGAGCAAAAACAAAAAGCAGTGGGTGTAAGAGTGATTGATGCCAATACAAAAGAGGCTACTGAGTTTTTTGCTACTATCATTTTTGTAAATGCCTCTGCTCTTAATACCAATTTAATTTTGCTCAATTCGGTTTCTGACCGTTTTCCAAATGGGTTGGGCAATGACAGTGGCCTGTTGGGTAAATATATATGCTTTCATAATTACCGGGGCGGCATGTGGGGCTATATGCAAGGATTTGAAGAATGGTATTATAAAGTATCGAAGCCGGCTGAGTGTATCATCGCCAACTTCAGGAATGTAGAAAAACAGGAAACAGATTTTTATGGCGGCTATGTGATCTATTCCGGTGCCAGCCGGGAAAAACTCAATGATCATTCTGCGCCTGAACCGGTCGGAGCCTCTTTTAAAGAAACATTGAGCCAGCCCGGTCGTTGGAGTGTATATATGTATATGCAGGGAGAAACGATCGCCAAACAGTCCAATCATGTAAGGCTGAGCAAAGAGGAAAAAGATCAATGGGGAATACCCTTGCTGATCACTTCGGTTGATTATGATGATAACGATGATAAAATGGTAAAAGACTTTTTGGAACAAGGTAAAGCCATGATGGAGGCAGCGGGTATAAAAGAAGTGAACACCTGGGATACCAAACAGCCTCCCGGTCTTGATATTCACGAAATGGGCGGTGTACGGATGGGCAGCAATGCTAAAACTTCTCTGCTCAATGATTGGAACCAATTGCATCATTGTAAGAATGTATTTATAACCGATGGCGCCTGCATGACGAGTACCGGCAGTCAGAGCCCTTCTATTTTATATATGGCATTTACCGCAAGGGCAGTAGATCATGCGGTAAGTGAATTAAAAAGGAGAAATTTATAAAATGAAACGTTTAGTAACAGGGATAGTACTGGTAATGAGTTTGTGCACAACACATGCACAGCAAAAAACCTATTGCAACCCGATCAATATCGATTATGGGTATACACCCATTCCTAATTTCACTGAATGGGGGAGGCACCGGGCCACCGCTGATCCGGTGATCGTTACCTATAAAGGGGATTATTATTTGTTCAGCACTAATCAGTGGGGCTATTGGTACAGCAGTGATATGCTGAACTGGAAATTCAATGCAAGAAAATTTTTGCGGCCCTGGAATGAAGGGTATGATGAACTTTGCGCCCCGGCAGTTGGGATCATAGGAGATACAATGATTGTTTTTGGTTCTACTTATACTAGCAAGTTCACTATATGGATGAGCACTAATCCTAAAGCTAATGAATGGAAACCATTGGTAGATTCATTTGATATCGGCGGTTGGGATCCGTCTTTCTTTACTGACGATGATGGTAAATTGTATATGTACAATGGCAGTAGTAATAAGTTTCCGATGTATGGAATAGAGTTAAATAGAAAAACGATGAAGCCGGTCGGAACAAGGAAAGAAATGTATTTGCTGGAACCCTGGCGTTTTGGCTGGCAGCGTTTCGGTGAGCATATGGATAATACTTTTTTGGATCCTTTTATAGAAGGTTCACATATGACAAAGCACAATGGTAAATATTATTTGCAGTATGGTGCTCCGGGTACAGAATTCAGCGGTTATGCGGATGGGTTATTAGTTGGTGATAATCCACTGGGACCATTTGAAGCACAGAGTGATCCGGTGAGTATCAAGTTGGGTGGTTTTGTACGGGGGGCCGGGCATGGTGCTACTTTCCGGGATAACTATATGAACTACTGGCATATTTCCACTACTGTCCTTTCAGTTAAAAACACATTTGAAAGAAGATTAGGAATATGGCCGGCAGGTTTTGATGCAGAGGGAAAAATGTTTTGTAACACTACGTTTGGCGATTACCCGCATTATATACCTGCACCTGGGTTTTCCGGAATAGCGTATGGGGTAAATGGTAAATCGGCTTATTTCACCGGCTGGATGCTGCTGAATTATAATAAACCAGTACAGGTTTCATCTACTTTAGGCGGGTATCTTCCCAATAATGCAGTGGATGAACTGGCTAAAACATACTGGAGTGCCGAATCAGGTAACAAAGGAGAATGGATTCAAACCGACCTTGGAAATATATCAACTGTAAATGCTGTTCAGATAAACTATGCCGACCAGGATGTAGAAAGCAACAGGTTGGGTAAATGGGACAACCAGTTTCACCAGTACAAACTGTATTATTCTGTGGATGGAAAGAAATGGGTTGTGTTATTTGATAAGAGTAATAACAAAACAGATGTACCGCATGATTATGTGGAATTAGAGAAACCAATACAGGCAAGATTTATTAAACTGGAAAATATTCATATGCCTGCCGGAAAATTTGCCATCAGTGGATTCAGGGTATTTGGTAATGGCAACGGTGCCAAACCTGATCCGGTACAGGGATTCATCGTGTTACGAACGGAGAAAGATAAACGCAGTGCTTTTATTAAATGGAAACCGGTGGATAACGCCTTTGCCTATAATATTTATTACGGAACGCATCCGGATAAATTATATACCAGCATCATGGTTCATTCCAATAATGAATACTGGATGAAGGCCATGGATTTACAAAAGACCTATTTTTATTGTATAGAATCAATTAATGAAAATGGAACCAGTGAAAGAAGTAAGGTCATTAAAGTTGATTGACATGATGAAAAAGGTAATAAACCTGGTTATTGTTTTTTTCCTGCTGACTTTATCAGTTCAGTCACAGGAAAAGATATCGTTCTGGAATGAGGTGCAGGCTTTCAGGCAGAAAGATAGTGTGCAGTTTCCTGCAGCGGGGCAGTTGTTATTTATTGGTAGTTCTTCATTTACGATGTGGAAAGATGTACAGGATTATTTTCCTGGTTATAAGATACTGAACAGGGCTTTTGGAGGTTCTACGCTGGTTGACCTGATCCGGTTTCGGTATGACGTTATCTACCCGTATCAGCCCAAACAAATAATAATTTATTGCGGGGAAAATGACTTTGCCGCCAGTGATACAGTGACAGTAGAAATGGTAATGCAGCGGTTCAAAACTTTATATCGTTTGATCCGTGCTAAATATACCAGCGTACCTTTAGTATATGTTTCTATGAAACCAAGCCCGAGCCGGGTACATCTGATGTCCAGGTATGCCGAGGCTAACAGGCAGATTGAAATATTTTTAAATAAGGATAAAAAAGCAATTTTTGCGGATGTATATTCAAAAATGCTGAAAGAAAACGGCAGCCCGATGGATGATATTTTTTTAACGGATAGCCTGCATATGAATGCAAAAGGTTATGCGATCTGGGAAAAAGTACTGGGTAAGTTTTTGATCAAATAAATAATGACTATGGTGCGGCTTAGAAAATTTGTATTTCCACTCTTGTTACTATCAGTTTGCGGGATGAGTTGTAAACAGGAAACAGCTGTTACTAAGATCGCCTTTGGTTCCTGCGGTCACCAAAGCGACCCACAACCGGTTTTGGCAATTGCCGCAGAGCAAAATCCCGATGCGTTCATTTTCCTCGGGGATAATATTTATGGCGACACAGACAATATGGATACACTGCGGAACAAATACGAACGGCTGGGTGCAAAACCTGAGTACCGGCAATTAGCCGCAGCGACCAAAATTTTTGCTACCTGGGATGACCATGATTTTGGACGCAATGATGCAGGAAAATATTACCCGTTTAAAAAAGAATCCAAAGAGATATTCATGGAATTCTTTAAAGAGCCGGCTAACAGTGATCGCAGAAAGCATGATGGTATTTATAAAGCAGAATACCTGCAAGAGGGTGATAAGATTATTCAGCTGATCCTGCTGGATGTTCGCAGTTTCAGAAGTGATTTACTGTTATTTGACAAAGAAAACAAGGAATTACAAGCCAGGTATTTTTATCCGCTGGATTATCAACCGCACACTGTACCCGATAGTACTTTGCTGGGAGATGACCAATGGAAATGGTTGGAGGAAGAATTGAAAAAGCCGGCTGACCTGCGTTTGATCTGCAGTGGTTCACAATTCGGGATTGAATTTAATGGTTATGAGGCCTGGGCTAATTTCCCACTTGAGCAAAAACGTATGCTGGAATTAATTAAAAGCACAAAGGCAAACGGAGTGCTGTTCCTTTCAGGTGATGTGCATTATGCAGAAATTTCCAGGTTGGAAACAGATGGATTGTATCCGATATATGATATAACATCAAGTGGTATTACTTCTACCTGGAGCTTTGCCACTCCTAATAAAAACAGGATCGAAGGGCCGGTGATGGATAATCATTTTGGATTATTAACCATTGAATGGGAAAAGGATCCTGTGATCAGGATGGAGATCATCGATAAGAATAAGAACAACCGGATTGAATACACTATAAACAAAAGCCAGATTCAGTTCAAATAAGCTTTCAGTAATAATTAAAAATTAACAGATGAAAAGAGCAGTTTTAATCTTGATTGTTATCAGTGCCTTACTTGCGGGGAAAGAAGTTACAGGTCAGACAACTAACAATGCCAAAATGAAATCTTTTATTGATGCATTGATGAAAAAAATGACCCTGGAAGAAAAGATAGGCCAGTTGAATTTACCTGGTAGTGGTGATATTGTTACCGGTCAGGCACAGAGTTCTGACATCGCCAAAAAGATCAAAGAAGGAAAAGTAGGCGGCCTGTTTAATATAAAGTCAGTGGCTAAGATCCGGGATGTACAGAAAGTAGCGGTTGAGCAAAGCCGCTTAAAGATCCCGATGATCTTCGGTATGGATGTAATTCATGGTTATGAAACAGTATTTCCAATTCCATTGGGACTGAGCTGTACCTGGGATATGAATTTAATTGAGCGTAGTGCCCGGATTGCTGCGATAGAAGCAAGTGCCGATGGTATCAACTGGACATTTTCGCCAATGGTAGATATTGCCCGTGATGCCCGCTGGGGTAGAATTGCCGAAGGAAGTGGTGAAGATGCGTATCTCGGTTCTCAAATTGCTAAAGCCATGGTAAAAGGTTACCAGGGAAACGACCTGTCAAAAAATAATACGATCATGGCTTGTGTAAAGCATTATGCATTGTATGGAGCAGCAGAGGCAGGCCGTGATTATAATACAACAGATATGAGCCACCAGCGGATGTATAATGAATACTTCCCGCCTTACAAAGCTGCTGTTGAGGCAGGTGCCGGAAGTGTAATGGCATCTTTCAATGAAGTGGATGGTATTCCCGCAACGGCGAATAAATGGCTGATGACAGATGTACTGCGTAAGCAATGGGGTTTTAAAGGTTTTGTGGTAACAGATTATACCGGTATTAATGAAATGATCGATCATGGTATTGGTGATTTACAAACAGCTTCTGCAAGGGCTTTGATGGCAGGGATTGATATGGACATGGTAGGAGAAGGAATTCTCCTAACGACGCAGAAATCTCTGAAAGAAGGGAAAGTAACATTGGCACAGATCAATGCTGCCTGCAGGAGAATATTAGAAGCAAAGTATATGCTGGGGTTATTTGATGATCCATATAAATATTGTGATGAGAACAGGGCTAAAACAGAAATATTTACGGCAGCTCACCGTAAGGAGGCCAGGAGTACTGCTGCACAAAGTTTTGTGTTGCTAAAGAATCAGAACAATGTATTGCCTTTGAAAAAGGCAGGAACCATCGCTTTGATCGGGCCATTGGCAGATAACAAAGAAAATATGCCCGGTACCTGGAGTGTGGCGGCTAATTTTGATAAAGCGACATCAGTATTAACTGGTTTAAAAGAAGTGGTGGGTGATAAAGTGAAGATATTACATGCAAGAGGTTCCAACCTTGATGAGGACAGTTTATTCGAAGAGAGAGCCGGTATGTTTGGTAAATCATTACGTCGTGACAGTCGCCCGGCTAATGTTATCCTGCAGGAAGCATTGGACATCGCTAATCAGTCAGATGTAATAGTAGCTGCTTTAGGCGAATCATCTGAAATGAGTGGAGAATCATCCAGCCGATCTGATATTCAAATACCAAAACTGCAACAGGATTTATTAAGAGCATTATTGAAGACGGGCAAACCTGTGGTATTGGTATTATTTACCGGCCGGCCACTGGCATTGAAATGGGAAAATGAAAATGTGCCTGCCATATTGAACGTATGGTTTGGTGGCAGCGAAGCAGGATATGCTATTGCTGATGTTTTGTTCGGGGATGTTAATCCTTCCGGAAAGCTTAGCACTACTTTCCCGCAGAATGTAGGACAGGTTCCTATCTTCTATAATCATAAGAACACAGGCCGCCCTTTGGAGGAAGGAAAATGGTTCTCTAAGTTCCGTTCTAATTACCTGGATGTAAGTAATGATCCGGTTTATCCTTTTGGTTACGGATTAAGCTATACCAGTTTCAGTTACAGTGATATCAAATTAAGCAGTGCTTCATTAAAGGGAAACCAGTCATTAACTGCGTCAGTTACTGTTACCAACTCAGGTAAATATGATGGGAAAGAAGTGGTGCAATTGTATATCCGTGATATGGTAGGCTCGGTAACGAGGCCGGTAAAAGAGCTAAAGGGTTTCCAGAAAATTGACCTGAAAGCCGGCGAGACCAAAACGGTTACATTTAATATTACTCCAAATGATCTTAAGTTTTATAATTACGATTTGAAGTTTGACTGGGAGCCCGGCGAATTTCAGATTATGATCGGTGGTAATTCAAGAGATGTGAAAGTGGGTAAAGTAAACTGGATAAAATAAGCAAAGGGCCGGATGTTTTAATTTAAAATGAAAGTCAGCGCAAATGGAAAAAACGAGAATACTCCTGGGGTTATTATTATTGCCATTTGCTGTTTCATCGCAAGGGCTTATTATAAATACCTTTAACCGGAATACTACCAGTCTGAATGGTGAATGGAATTATATTGTTGATCCCTATGAAACGGGGTATTATAATTTTCATTCTGAGATCTATGATCAGAAAAATGCAGGTTCTCCGTCAGCCTTTTATAATAATTACCATGCAAAAAATAAAGCAGAGCTGGTTGAATATGATTTTGATAAATCACCGGTTATGGTAATTCCGGGTGATTGGAATACACAAAAAGAAAATCTCTTTTACTACGAAGGCACTGTCTGGTTCAAGCGGTCTTTTGATTATGCACTCAAAGAAAAAAACAGGTTATTTGTGTATTTCGGTGCAATCAATTACAAGGCTGATGTGTACCTGAATGGAATAAAATTGGGTACTCATGAGGGAGGATTTACGCCGTTTAATTTCGAGATTACTGCTGTTGTAAAACCTGCTGGTAATTACCTGGTAGTAAAAGTAGATAACAAACGATTCAGGGAGGCAGTGCCAACGATGAATACAGATTGGTGGAATTACGGGGGCATTACAAGGGATGTGATACTAATAGAAGAACCACCTGTATTTGTTCAGGATTATGCGATTCAACTAAAGAAGGGAACTCAAAACCTGATTGCCGGGTATGTGAAATTAAATGGGCTAACTGGTGGAGAAAATGTTACGATCAGTATACCGGAGTTAAAAATCGAAAAGAATATCACTGTATCAAATAATGGGTATACCCCATTTGAGATCAGGACTGATAAGCTGCAGTACTGGTCTCCGTCGAATCCAAAACTCTATGAAGTTTCTATAAAAACATCCCGGCAGACGCTAAAGGATAATATTGGGTTTAGAACAGTTGAGACAAAAGGAGCAGATATCCTGATCAATGGTATGCCTGTCTTTTTAAAAGGCATCTGTATGCATGAAGAATATAAAGGCAGACGGGCAAACAGTGAAGCTGATGCACGGGCAATGTTGACCTGGGCCAAAGAACTGGGTTGTAATTTTATCAGGCTTGCACATTATCCGCATAATGAATACATGCTGAAAATGGCAGATAAGATGGGGTTGATGGTCTGGGAAGAGATCCCTGTTTACTGGACCATTGATTTTGGAAACGAATCGACTTATAATAACGCAAAGAATCAGCTGACCGAAGTTATTACGAGAGATAAAAACAGGGCATGTGTTATCATCTGGTCGATGGCAAATGAAACACCGCTTTCTGACAAGAGAAATTATTTCCTAAAGAATCTCGTAAATCATGCCAGGTCACTTGACTCAACAAGATTGATCAGCGCAGCACTTTTGACCAGGGGGGAAAAGGGAGTTGGAATTATTGACGATAAAATTGGGGAGTACCTGGATATAGTTGCTTTCAATCAATACAGGGGATGGTATGGCGGTGATCTGGCAACTGCACCGGATGCAAAATGGGTAACACCTTATAATAAGCCTGTTGTTGTATCTGAATTCGGGGGGGATGCCAAACAAGGATTGCATGGTGACAGGGAAGAACGCTGGACAGAGGAATACCAGGAATATCTGTATCAGCAAAACCTGCTGATGATTGAAAAGATGCCAAACATCCGGGGGATAAGCCCCTGGATATTGACTGACTTCCGGTCGCCACGAAGGATGTTACCGGGCATACAGGATGGTTTTAACCGGAAAGGATTGATTGCGGACAACGGGATGAAGAAAAAAGCATTCTTTATCCTCCGGGAGTTCTATAAGAAAATATCGCTGAAGTATAAATAGGTTCACTCAAATGTTCAATGAAACAACTCCTTACATTCTTTATAGCACTAGTACTTTGCTTCAACGGGTTTGCCCAGCGTCCATTTTTATTGTATTCACCCGATTCGGCACTACGGCTTGAAATTATTACAGGAACTCAATTAGCATATAAGCTATTTGCAGGTACACAGTTACTGCAATCGTCTTCTTCTGTTGACCTGAAGCTGGACAATGGTTTGCAACTTTCTGATAAGTTGGTAGTATCGATGTACAAGTACAGAAAAGTTAATGAGCTGGTTAACGTGGCAGTGCCTTATCGCAGGCCGGTCATTTCTAATCACTACCAGCACCTGGAGTTGATTTTCAAACAGCCATTCTCCGTTGAATTTCGTTTGTACAATAATGGTATGGCCTACCGGATAGGTACCCGGTTTAAGGATTCAATTATTATAAAATATGAAACGGCAATTTTCGATGTAGACAGTCAGTCCGTTGTATGGTTTCCTCATATTGATAAACGACCTGAAGCGGATCGCTTTCATACCAGTTTTGAAGGCATTTATAAAAAGGAACTATTATCAGGGATACCTGATAGTATGCTGACCTATGCACCCGTGACTTTATCGTTGCCGAACGGGTATCATTTGTCTATTACCGATGCCAATTTGTATGATTATCCCGGAATGTTTTTACAAACGGCAAATTCAGGGTTACAAGGTGTTTTTGCTCCATATCCCCTCAGGGAAGTGATGACCGAAGGCGAATTCCCTCAATTTATGGTTACCGAAAGGGCTAATTATATTGCCAAAATAAAAGGTACAAGAATGTTGCCCTGGCGAGCCGTACTGGTAGCAAAAAATGATATTGATCTCCCGGAAAATGATATGATCTACCTGCTTGGCGATCCAACTACTCTCACTGATTTTTCATGGATCAGGCCGGGTAAAGGGACAGATGAATGGATCACAGGGATCAATTTATTTAATGTACCATTTGAAGCAGGTATCAATACTGCTACTTATAAATACTATATTGATTTTGCCAGGCGATTCGGCTTTGACCAGGTAATGTTGGATGCGGGCTGGAGTGATTACAGGGATCTTTTTAAGATCAATCCCAACCTGGACATGGATGAACTGGTTGCTTATGCGAAGAAAAATGATGTTAAACTGATGCTATGGACACTTTGCTCCACTTTAGATAAACAACTGGATGCTGCGTTGGCACAATTCAACAAATGGGGAGTGTCATCCATCATGACTGATTTTATGGACAGGGATGATCAGCCAATGGTAAATTTTTATCATCGTATTGCAAAAGCCTGTGCGGAGCATAAAATTTCCATCATGTTTCATGGAGCTTTTCCACCAAAAGGATTTAACCGGACATGGCCCAATGCCATTACACAGGAAGGAGTGTTGGGAGCAGAATGGAATATCTGGAGTGACCTGGCTACTCCCGAGCACAATGTGGCCATTGCGTATACCCGGATGCTGGCTGGTCCGCTGGATTATGAACCCGGGTTATTACTGAATGCACAAAAAGACCAGTTCCGGCCTATTGGTAAAAATCCGATGAGTATCGGAACACGATGTCATCAACTGGCAATGTTTGTGGTATACGACAGCCCGCTTCAAATTTTCAGTGGTAATATCAGCCAGGGATTAAAAGAACCAGTCTTTATGGAATTCCTCGGCAGTATTCCAACAACCTGGGATGAAACAAGAATTTTGCAGGGAAAGATCGGTGAGTATATTATTACAGCCAGAAGGAAAGGAAATGATTGGTTTATAGCGGGACTGAATAATAGTGTGGCAAGGGAAATAGATTTGTCATTTGATTTTATAACAGAGGGAGATTATAAAATGATTGTCTGTAAAGATGGATTGAATGCACATAATTATGGAAGTGATTATGTTTTGAACGAAATGTTGGTAAATAAATCAACTGAGTACAATTTAAAAATGGCTCCCGGTGGAGGATTTCTGGTTAAATTAGTTTCTAAAACGAAGTAATGGATTCAAGGAAAATAATAAAAGCTATTATAGGGGCAGGTATTGGTTTATTATTTTCCTGTTCACCGACAAGAAAAAATAGCATGAGTCCGACATTTGCTGCTAACCCGGTTGTTGCTCATCGTGGAGCCTTTAAGAAGAACAGCCTTCCCGAAAATTCTATTGCATCGTTAAAAGAAGCGATTCGTTTAGGTTGTACCGGTTCTGAATTTGATGTGAGGATGACGGCAGATGACTCCCTGATCATTAATCATGATCCGCATTTCAATAAATTAGAGATTGAAAAAACAACTTATTTAGAGTTGACGCAATTTAAACTGTCAAATGGTGAAAAATTGCCGACACTAACCGATTATATATTGGCTGGTCTTGATAAAAACCTGCAAACAAGACTGGTATTGGAGATCAAGCCATCAGGTGTCAGCAAGGAAAGGGGTAAGCAGATTGCAGAAAAGGTAGTAAAGCTGGTTAAAGAACTGAATGCTGGTGCCCCGATAGTCTATATCAGCTTTGATTATGACATCTTGAAAAGGGTAATTGAGCTTGATCCAAAAGCGTCAACTCAATACCTTAATGGTGATAAATCTCCTGCCCAGTTAAAAGCAGATCGTATTGACGGGGCAGACTATCATTTCACCGTTTTTAAAAAAAATCCTGACTGGATTGAACAGGCAAAAAAGAATAAGATCATATTAAATGCCTGGACAGTGAATGATGCCGCGACCATGGACTGGCTATTGGCCAATGGGTTTGATTTTATTACCACAAATGAGCCGGAGTTACTTTTTGAAAGAGCAAAACTGTCACCAATAATCTCAGGCAATTAATTGATTTACGCAGCAGTTAGCAGGAATTAACCAGGGCCTATTTTTTTTACCGAATCCCTGATTATCAACTTTGAATTAAGCACTACATTTTTGGGCTTTATTCTGGTGCTTTTGCCAAACTGGTTAAAGAGCATTTTAAGCGCTACATCGCCGATGTTTTCATTCATATGCGAAACTGTTGTCAGCGGTGTATATAATAAATCTGAATACTCCTGTTCATCAAAGGAAATAATTGATAAGTCATTTGGTATTTGTACTCCTTCTTCTTTTAATGCCTTTAATATCCCTAAAGTAATTTGGTTTCCCATGGAAATGATAGCAGTAATTTTACTTTTTGCAAGATGTTTAATTAATTTTTTTGCACAAGTGTAACCATTGTTGAAACCAAAATCTTCGCCCATCACCAGGGATGGGTCAAAGTGGATTTTATTATTTTTTAATGCTTGCTTGTAACCATTTACCCGTTGGTTATTTGGTGAGGTACCTACAATCCCCTGGAAACAGGCAATTTTTTTATGCCCGTAATTTATTAAATACTGGGTGGCTTCCAGCGACCCTTCAAAATCATTAGAAGAAATGTAGGGCAAATTCACACCTTCAAAGAACCGGTCAATCAAAACCAACGGGGTGCCGCTTTTGGAAGCTTTTTGTAAATGTTCTGATTCCAGGCCAATGGGGGCTATTATTATTCCGTCCACCATCCAGCTCTGCAGTAAGGCAATAGATTTTTTTTCAACTTTAATGTCATCATTACTATTACAAAGGAAGATATTATAATGGTGCTTCCTGGCTTCTTTTTCTATTCCTAATGCAAGCTGGGCAAACCAGGTATTGGTGATATCCGGTAAGATTAGCCCAATGGTAGATGATTTTTTTAAGCGAAGCCCTTTTGCAATATTGTTGGGTCTGTAGTTTAATTTATCCGCTGTAGTTGTTACTAATTCAATTGTTTTTTTACTGATCCTGAATTGCTCTCCCAGGCCATTCAAAACCCTTGAGATGGTTGTTACAGAAACACCCAGGGTTTTTGCCATCGATTGTATGGTAACGTTATTTTTTTTCATTCCGAAAGTGATCCGTTTTGCAAAAAGGAAGGGAATGGGTAGTCATAAAAGTAGTGGTTAGGAGGCTTAAAATGAGTTTTTGTTAAAGAAATGGCAAATTTATTTTGGCGAAATTAAATAAAGTTCTAACTTGCTCAAACGATTGTGCAAAATGCTCAAACGTTTGAGCATTTTGCACAATCGAAAGACTTATTTTTTTAAACGCAAAACGACTGCATATGAAAAAAATCGTACAAGGAGGTTCCCTTTTCTTTCTTTTACTAATTTCATCATTGGCCTGGTCTCAAAACAAAACAGTTACA
>Ga0209063_1000798_pt1 | contig 18333 bp, 16 predicted proteins | sample KloWWTmeKNB19Kit_FD_187177 | JGI IMG/M metagenome (GOLD analysis project Ga0209063, IMG submission 187177) | Active sludge microbial communities from Klosterneuburg, Austria, studying microevolution and ecology of nitrifiers - Klosterneuburg... | ecosystem: Engineered > WWTP > Aerobic digester >... | reverse complement strand
AAAAGGGATATTAGAGTTCTGTATTCTGTCTATTATTCGCCGGGGTGAAGCTTATCCCAGTGACATAGTAGAAGAAATGAAAGCTGCTAATCTTCAGATACTGGAAGGTACGCTGTACCCTTTGCTTACCCGTTTAAAAAATGCAAACATGTTAACCTATCGCTGGGTAGAAAGTAACTCAGGGCCGCCCCGTAAATATTTTTCGCTGACAGAAAAAGGCGAAAGTTTTTACCAGGAACTGGAACAAACCTGGAATGAACTATCCAATGGCGTAAATGCACTGACGAGTAAAAAAATTGATGAACCACTTAACCACTAACAAAACCAAATAATCCTCCGTAGCTTCAGCAAAGGAGGACTTCAACCAAATAGTCATACGATGAAAAAGATCATTAACATTAATCTCAGCGGCCGGGTGATACCCATAGAAGATTCTGCCTACGAGAATTTACAGGCGTATATTGAAAGTCTTCGCCGCTATTTTGCCAATGAAGAAAGTCGTGATGAAATTATCAACGACATTGAAAGCCGTATTGCAGAATTGATGAATGAAAAAGTTCGCAAAGGGGCTACCTGTATTACCGATGCAGATGTTGATGAAATTGCAACGTCAATGGGAAGGCCTGAAGATTTTGATGCGGAAGAAGTGACAGAAAAAACCAGTACAACTCAAAAGCCTCAGCAACCCAATTTTACATTTGCCGGTGAGCAAAAAACAAAAGGTCGCCTCTATCGGGATACCAGCGATAAATTCATTGGTGGTGTGTGTAGTGGTATTGCAGCGTATATGAATGTGGACCCCGCCATTATTCGTATTCTTTTTGCTATAATCACTTTTGGTGGATTTGGTTTAGGATTTCTTGCTTATATAATATTATGGATGGTGTTACCACCTAAAGACCTGGAAGGATATTCTGGCAAAAGGTTGTACAGAAATCCGGATGATAAAGTAATTGGCGGTGTATCCGGCGGGCTTGCTGCTTATTTCGGTAAAAGTTCATCCACTATAAGATTAATTTTTGCAGCGCCTATCATTTTGAATATTCTTATAAGTTCACTGAATGGATTTCGCTGGCATTATGATTTTGATTTGTTCCTGAATATCGGTTTTGGTTCTCTCAGCGGAACTTTCATACTCATCTATGTTATTCTCTGGATTGTATTGCCGGAGGCTAATACCACCTACCAGAAAATGGAAATGCGGGGCGAAACTGTTGATGTGAACCGCATCCGCCAGAATGTGAAGGAAGGTGTTGATAATATGAAGGAAAAAATGAAAGGATGGGGCGAAGAAGTAAAAGAATCTGCACAAAACTTTTCCAGTAAGGCTAAAGAATTTTCATCCACAAGAGGGAAGGCTTTTGCCGCCGAAGTGAATGAGACCGTACGGAGAAGCAGCGGAGGGATAGGGCATGCGATTGGCGTATTGTTTAAAGTTTTCTTCCTGTTTATTGCAGGTACTATTGCATTCGCCTTATTTGTTTCATTGATTGCACTGCTATTTGGTGGTGTACAATGGTGGCCCGTCAATAATTTTTTGTGGACAAGTAAATGGCAGCAACTTTATGCCTGGGGTACTTTGATATTCTTCCTGATAGTTCCATTGATTGGGTTTATTACCTGGGTGGTTCGCCGGATCATCCGTGTTCGCTCTACCAGTAACTACCTGGGTTGGACATTCGGCGCTTTATGGACCATTGGTTGGGTAGCAGCGATATTATTGGCGTCAAGCCTTTCCAAAGATTTCCGTGAATATGAACACAGGGATACTCCGGTTGAGATCACACAACCAGCGAACGGCAAATTGATTGTAGCTGTATCACAACCCGAGCTGGAATACACCGGAAGTTTTGGCTGGATGAATGACGGAGACGAAGGATGGGATCTTTCATCTGATACATTAAAACTGTCAACAGTAAAATTTAATATAGAAGCAAGTGCAGACTCATTGTATCATGTTACCTTAAAAAGATACAGTTTTGGCCGTACGGATGAAGAGGCCAGCATAAGGGCTGGAAAAATTCAATACGAAGTTTATTCCAGGGATAGTGTGCTTGACCTTGCCAATGGATATTCTATTGATAAAGAAAGCAAATTTCGCGGACAACAGGTAGAGATCGCCATACAGATTCCCGTTGGAAAGAAGATCATGTTTGATGAATCAATCAGGGGCAAATTGAATCCTGTAAAATTCAAAGTAAAAAGAAAATACAACAAGAACAGGATCGTAGATATTGAGGTAGATGATGATTATTCATTCAACTATCGTACAGGAATAGAATATACAATGGGAATAGACGGAAATCTGAAAGATGCAGAAGGGAAGGCGATAAACAATAGCAGCAACAGCAATGGATATCGCTACCAGTCAAATGACAGCATAGAAAAAGCTAACCAGGCTGATGAGATTCAGCGGCAGTTAGAGGACGAGAAGCGTAAGAAAGAAGAAAGTGAGAGAAAAATAAAGGAACTGGAAGAAAAAAAGAATGCAGTTAAGTCAACCACTTTTAAAATAAAAGCCAGGGTTACTACGGAAGGTTCCTTTGCGGGAATTCCTTCACCGGTTTCGTCATTGATATTATAAAATATAAAGAAGTGAGCATTTGCCGGAACTCCGGAAAAGAAGGAGGTTGAAGTCCCGCAACCGGCGGGATATTTGGTGGTCCTGTCAAAACAGGATTCGAGAAGGGCTCCCAGGGGAGCCCTTCTTATTTATTGGGTGCAATGCAGCAATATTATCAGGGGAATATATTTTGGTATGGCAGCTGTTATTCAGAGAAGTTGTTGTGTCTGGTTGCACGAAGTATAATGAACTTTAGCATATTCGCTTACCTTTGCTCACCTTTAAAATTGCTGTATGACAATAAAAAATACCCCGTTTTCCAACAAACATATTGCGTTAGGTGCAAAAATGGCCCCGTTCGCCGGTTATAATATGCCTATTTCCTATACTGGTATCAATGATGAACATGCCGCCGTAAGAAGAAATGCTGGTGTTTTCGATGTGAGCCACATGGGAGAATTTATTCTAAAGGGAGATAAAGCACTGGACCTGATTCAACGTGTTACCAGTAATGATGCTTCAAAATTAAAGGCGGGACAGGCGCAGTATAGTTGTTTACCCAATGAAACCGGTGGTATTGTCGATGATTTGCTGGTTTATTGTATTGAAGAGAATAAAGTGTATATGCTCGTGGTAAATGCATCCAACATTGAAAAAGACTGGAACTGGATTGTAAAGCATAATATGGACAAAGTGGAAATGCATAATATTTCCGATAAAACTTGTTTACTGGCCATACAGGGCCCCAATGCAACAAAGATCCTGCAACCCCTGACAGAGATGGATATTTTGAATCTAAAATATTACACTTTCACCAAAGGTAAATTTGCCGGTGTTGAAAATGTTTTAGTAAGTGCAACAGGTTACACAGGGGCAGGAGGTGTAGAGATCTATTTTGAAGACAATGATGGGGCTGCTGATAAAATATGGGATGCTATTTTTGCTGCAGGTGGTCCCCAAGGGTTGAAACCAATTGGCCTCGGCGCAAGAGATACACTTCGTTTGGAAATGGGTTTCTGTTTATATGGAAATGATATTGATGACAGCACATCCCCGATAGAAGCCGGGCTCGGATGGATCACAAAATTTACCAAAGACTTCACCTCGAAAGAAATTTTTGCCAAACAAAAAGCAGAGGGAGTTGCTAAAAAATTAGTGGGGTTTGAAATGGTGGAGAAAGGAATTCCCCGCCATGGTTATGAAATAAAAGATGATACAGGGGTAACTATCGGTCATGTAACTTCCGGTACACAATCACCCAGCCTGGGAAAAGCTATCGGTATGGGATATGTACTTCCGGGTTTTTCGACGATCGGTTCGCAATTTTTCATTAAAGTGAGGGATAAACTATTACAGGCAAAAGTGGTAAAGATTCCTTTTTCGTAAGTAGCGTTGTGGTCAGGTTTTTGCAGGCTGTGAAGAATAAAGTATATTAAACTTCAGGTGTATACTTCGTAAATAAAAATAGTTCATTGCTCCATGCCAACCATTCATCTTACCACCTTTATTGCTGCTCCGGCTGATATTGTGTTTGACCTGAGCAGGCATATAGGACTACACAAGGAATCTATGTCCGCTTATAAAGAAGAAGCGGTGGCGGGAACCAGGTTTGGACTGATAGAGAATGACGAAACAGTTACCTGGCAGGCAAGGCATTTGTTTAAGAACAGGCTTCTGCGGGTTAAGATTACTGAAATGAAAAGACCTGACATGTTTATTGACGAACAGGTGCAGGGAGATTTTAAGATGATGAAACATGAGCATCATTTCAAACCTTGTGATAACGGCACTATCCTGATTGATCTTTTGCACTTTGAAATACCTTATGGTGTTTTAGGCGAATGGTTTAACGCAATATACCTTACCAAATACATGAAGCGGCTGCTGGAACAACGTAATAAGACCATTAAAGAATTTGCAGAGAGTGAAAAATGGAAAAAATTGCTGATAAAATAGCAAATTCCAGCTTACTTTAACTGGAATTTGCTATAAGACTAAAGCAATTGGGCTACTAAAATTGTAAGCCAAAAATCTTTTCAGAAAAAACTGCAATTACGAAGATTGTGCAGAGCACTATTAGAATTTTTGTTTTAATATCGAGTTTATCTTTACAAATCAACCAATCATAATATTTGGAAAGTAAAACTATAGAAAGACAAGAAGCAAAAATTAATTGAAACATATTAATATATATTAATTTTAAATTAACCCCACATACAATCAATAAAACTTGCTACCGCAATAGCGGCACCAAACCAATTTAGATTTTTTACTGCAAGTTTTCCAACTGCCTTAATTATATGTTGCCTTGACTTTGTGGCCCAATTAGCCCCTATTTCAGCAATTGCAGAATAGCCAATTGCTTGTAATATACAATTTACAAGCTTTTCCTGTTGATTATCCCCTAAACTGCGATTATAGTCTTGAATGAATTCTGTTTTTAGCTCAATTAAAGCATTAGCAGCATATATTACCCGGTATCTTTTTTCCTCCCATGTGTAATATGTATAAGCAATATCTGAATACCCCTCATTTATCAAGTATTGGTTTGCTTCTTCTGCACTTAGTTGTAAGTCAGTACAATTTCTAGCAGCCAATTCGAAATTTGCTGTTTTGGCTGTTGTAAATGAGCCTTCAACAATTACACTATCAGAGTCTGAGTACCAACCATAAGTTGAGTCTCCACCATTCAGGTTACATGAAGCAAATCTGTTATTTGATGCAATCGATCCCTTTGCTGATAAACTAAAACTTAAGGACAATCTTTTCAGCGCATTTAGATAATTACTATCATTCTTGTTCAGTTTGAATTCTGTATTACCAAATATTTGCATTGATAATTTTTGTTTAGTAGTAAGCGTATCTGCAATGTTATTCTGGGATAATTCACTTGTTGATGAGTTTTTATTGCAAGAAGTAATAGCTAAAAAAATACTTAGTACTGTTCCCAAAAGGGTGAAATATTTTTTCATAATAAAGAAACTTGTTTTTAAAGATTTTAATAGTTATCAAAGGCCTTTGATTTTCGGTAGCAAAACTAAGGGAGGGGGGGGGGGTAATTCCTATACCACTAACTGGTATTTTTTTTCAGAGAATATTTCAGCATCTTTGTAGGTTGTATATGAGCAACAAGCCTACTCTTAATACTGCTATTTCCCCGGCACTTCTTCATTTATATGATCTCAGCAACAGTGTTGTTGTTATTATAGACGTGTTTCGTGCCACTTCCACTATTGCGTCCGCCTTGTATAACGGAGCCAAATGCGTGATACCGGTGGATTCAGTTCCGAAAGCGATTGATATCAGTAAAAATATCGGTGGCATTGCAGCTGGCGAAAGAGATGGAATGATCGCAGAAGGTTTACAACATGGCAACTCCCCGCTTGAATATACCAGGGAGTTTATTGAAAACAAAACGCTGGTATTAACTACTACCAACGGAACAAGACTCCTGCAAATGGCATTGGACAGGAATGCAGATATGATAATCTCCGGTTCATTTCCCAACCTGTCTGCTGTTTGCGATTTTTTATTAGCAGAGAAAAAGAATGTGGTACTCGGTTGTGCCGGCTGGAAAGACCGTTTTAACCTGGAAGACACCTTATTTGCAGGTGCCGTGATAAATCGTCTTACAAAAGAATTTACTGTTCACTGTGACAGCTCACTGATGGCAGAGACAATGTATACAAAGTATAAAAATAAATTAATTGAATTTGCTCCGAAGCTTACGCACTATCATCGTCTCGTTGAAAGATTTGGATTGATAGAAGATATTAAATTCTGCCTTACTCCTGACGTGGCCAATGTGTTACCTGTATATAGTAACGGGATGCTGATTTCGAAATAAAAATCTTGTAAGATACTTCATTTTCCGGGCACATTTACTGAATAAAAAATATTTTTTATTTATCGCATTTTGCGAGGAAATCCGATGTACATTCTTTTACATTTGCCGATTAACCTTTTTTGAAGGTCGGAGAAAAATACTTCGTACCTCGTATATCTAAAATCGTATATCGCTTGGCATTACCGCACCTTATCAAGTATGTTTATACCCATGGAACCGATGAAGTGATCCGCAGAGGGAAAAAGATCCATGCAATAGGATTTGTAGAACTGGTGGAATACGATGACCTGTTTGGCTCTGCTGTATTCCGGGTAAAGGATGACAGTTACTCTACTTATTACAAAGTTTATATTCAGAAATTTAAAGATCCCAAATCAACATCATTGCGGTGTGCCTGTCCGTACAACCTGGGTGATATCTGCCGTCATGAAGCAGCGGCATTGTTTCAGTTACAGGAAATGATCGACCGGGGTCACCTCCAGGCTGACAACGTGAAGTATGACCAGCGTCACACAGTGGCCAAAATGAAATTAATTGATTTGAAAACACTGCGTTTATTGTGTTCCCCGGAGACACTGATCGATGCCGAAACTTTTTTAAGAACAAATAAAGCCACAATTGAATATGCAGAGAACGAAACAGTGAAAGCTTCGGTGAAACTGGACGGTCAAACCTACAAAGTTATTATCCGCAAAAATGAGGAAAGAAACTTTGATACCAGTTGTGATTATGAAGATGAGAATCATCCGCTGTGTTTGCCTAAAATGATTGTCCTGCTGCAACTACTGAATGCATATGGCGCTAATTATTTCGACAGTATCCGCAACTGGGATAAGGAAAAAAATAAATTGCTGGAAGCATATGGTTATTCTTTGAGTGATGACTTAAAAGGAAAGTTTGAGTTTGCGTATAAAGACGGGAAGCCTTTTTTGAGAGTGCTGGACGTAAAGATCAAAAGGGTGGCTCCGGTGGCTGCGCCTACACGGCCGGTACTAATTCCGCAAAAAGAAAGGGAACCTGATGAAATCCCTGCTGTTGCCGAAGAGGCTGAAGCAAACCCTTCGCAACGGCTCGGTATTGTTTTCAACTTTAATAAGAAAACCTACCCACGGTTTACAGTAGATGTAGTTACGGGTGAACCTAATGACAGCAACGATGCTTTTGCCGGTAAAGTAGAGAAATTGGATATCAGCAGGTATGTAAATACTGACCAGTTACCAGAAGGTGACAGGGAATTATTGGTTATGTTGCGAAAACTACAGGATTCAGAGATTAATAAGTACATCAGCCGTAATTCACCTTTCTCCGGTATTTGGGAAAATATCATTCACCAGGAAGAAGATGACCTGCCAGATGAAACAAAGGAACTGATGGCTGAATACTTATTACCTAAACTGAAGAAAATATTTACCGAATCAGCCGGCAACCCCTTTGTTTTCCTGTTACCTGAATCAAAAACATTTAAAACCAATAATCTCGAACCGCTGCAGCTACAGGCAGAAGACGCAAAGCCGCATTTTATTATAAAGAAAAATTCTCACTATACAATTCAATGCCGGGTAAAAGCCGGATCACTTGAATTTGATCTGGGAGATAACGAGGCAGCCAGCCCGTTATTCTTTTTGTACAACAACCAGGCGTATCTATGGAAAAATAATGAGGTGATTCACCTGGTGGAGAAATTTTTACCAACCGGTAAAATGAATGTAGCAGCAGAAGAATGGACAAGCCAATTGAATAAGTTCATCTTGCCGCTGGCAAAAGAACATAAAGTTGATTTTGACAAATCACTGGTACAGGAAATAAAAGAGGGCAACCCGGAAGTGAAGTTGTTTTTGATGGAGAAGGGAGACTATCTCGTATTTCAACCTTCTTTTTCTTATAAGGGCTATGAAACAAAAGCGAAAGACAGAGATGAAGTAATCGTATCTCAGGGAGATAAAGTACTGGTGGTGCATCGGAACAGGGAAAAGGAAAATGAGTTTATTCAGAAATTACAAAACCTGCATTCCAACTTTGTATATAACGAAGATTCTGCAACACTGGCACTGAAAGGAACGGATGTGTTGAAGAATAACTGGTTCTTTCTGTTTGTGGATGCCATGAAGGACTATAAAACACCGGTATTTGGTTTTGAAGCATTAAAGAATTTCAGGTTCAATACCGCCAAACCACAAACAAAGATCTTCATCAGCAGTAATACCGATTGGTTTGATGCCAAAGTGGATATTGTATTTGGTGATCAGAAGGTAACCGTGGCTGAAGTAAAAAGGGCTTTGGCCAATAAGCAACAATTTGTTCACCTGAATGACGGTACGTTGGGTATCCTTCCGGAAGAATGGTTAAAGAAGTATTCCTTACTCTTCAGAGTGGGTGAAGGGAAAACCGATTCGCTTAAACTTTCCCGCTATCATTTAAGCGTAGTAGATGAATTATATGAGACAAGGGATGAAGAAGAACTGGTAGTAAAACTGGAAGAGAAATATGAAAAATTGAGGGAGTTTAATAAGATAAAAGAAATAGACCCTTCTGATAGCTTAAAAAAAATACTTCGTCCTTACCAGGTAGCGGGTTATCAGTGGCTCAATTACCTGAAAGATATCAAGTGGGGAGGAATACTGGCTGATGATATGGGTTTGGGCAAAACGGTACAGGCCCTTTCCTTCCTGGAGCATTTTAAAAATGACCAGGGCAAATTAAAAGCATTAGTAGTTTGCCCGACAACATTGATCTATAACTGGGAAAATGAAATAAAGAAATTTACGCCATCACTAACCTACCGTATTCACCATGGTGCAGTAAGGACAAGGGCAAAAGAAGAGCTGATTGACCACGATGTTACCATAACAACGTATGGCACATTACGGAGCGATATTAAACTGCTGATGAGTGTGGATTTTGACTATGTTATTCTGGATGAATCACAAGCCATTAAAAATCCATCCAGTAAAGTAACCAAAGCCGCTTGCCTGCTGAATGCAAAGAACCGCTTGTGTATGAGTGGTACGCCATTGCAGAATAATACGTTTGATATTTTTGCCCAAATGAATTTCCTGAATCCCGGTATGCTGGGTACGATGGAATTTTTCCGGCAGGAGTTTGCTATACCGATTGATAAGTTTGGCGAACAGGATCGAAAAGATCACCTGCGTAAAATTTTATACCCGTTTATTCTTCGCAGAACAAAGGAACAGGTAGCGAAAGATCTGCCTGAAAAACAGGAGATGATACTGTTTTGCGAAATGGAAGATGAACAGCGTAATATCTATGATGCATACCGCAATGATTTCCGCAACCAGATATTAGGTACAATTGAAACGCAGGGGATACAAAAATCACAGTTGACCATTTTGCAGGGCCTGATGAAGCTGCGCCAGATATGTGACTCCCCGGCGATACTGAACGAACAGGAAAAATTTGACAATCACTCTATCAAGCTGGACGAACTGGCAAGAGAGCTAAGTGAAGATATGGGCAACCATAAGGCATTGATCTTTTCACAGTTCCTGGGTATGCTGGCATTGATAAGAGCCAAGCTGGAAGAGCTGGGTATTAAATATGAATATTTTGATGGCAGCACTTCCGCACCTGACAGGGAAAAAGCTATTCAAAGTTTCCAGAATAATGAGGAAGTAAGAGTTTTCCTGATTTCTTTAAAAGCCGGTGGTGTGGGGTTGAACCTGACCGCTGCTGATTATGTATACATTGTTGATCCCTGGTGGAACCCGGCAGTAGAACAACAGGCTATTGACCGTACCCACCGTATCGGGCAAACCAAAAACATCTTTGCCTACCGTATGATCTGTAAAGACACGATCGAAGATAAAATACTGCAACTGCAGGAAAAGAAAAGAGCTTTGGCTAAAGACATCATTTCTGATGATACTTCCTTTGTGAAGACACTGACGAGGGAGGATGTGGAGTATCTTTTCAGCTAGATATCTCCGACTTATCAACAATTAAGCCAGAAGAATTACCAGTTAGTGGTATAGTAGGTTTGGAAAAAGGACTTTACCTTTTCACAGGTTCTATATATAGGCCTCTTTTATTCCATGCCGCCCTATTCGTCGTACTTCTTAGTAAGAACACAAAAAACGGTTATAGTATTCTTTCTTACCATAAAACAAACTTTTATACAACGGACAAGACATCTTCCCTGACAACTATACTTATGTAACGAAAATATTATTTTCTGTAACTTTAAATCAACCTATATGAAATTCATCAACCGAATAGTTATCCTTATCCTGGCTACTGCATTAATCAACAGTTGCAAAAAGCAATACACCAACACCGAAACACTACAACTTGACAAAACACAGTTTGACTATAAAAATTTAAAAGTTCCTAACAATTTTTTTAAAGAACTACCAGTTCCAGGTGTAGCAGATCCAACCAACGCCCCAACATCAAATCTTATTGAAAATGGCACATCGCCTGACCCTAATAATGGCGACGACCCGATTATACTTGGTCAACAAGTACCCAACCCATACACCATTGCCAACATGCAGCAGGCATATCTACAATTATATGGCAGCACCGCACCTGTGCCGGTTACGCATTTATACATCCGATATAAACCTGCTACACAAGACCAACTGGCAACACTTTTAAATCAGCCAAACCTTGAGCTACAGGATTACCCGATGGACTACAAAGTATTGCAGGATGGAGACTACTATCAAGACCCAACTCTCGGAACAGAAGATATTGGATGGCTGTATTCTGCTGTTCCTGCAAATTATACACCTGTCGCCGGTATTCAATATGAAGTCATACAACAATTACATATTCCTGCCAATGATGACTTGTTATTGGAAGGAATGGCTGAAAGTTTAGCAGGTGGTGCAATTTATGACGATACTGTAATTGTAGCAGACAGATATATTACCAGAGTGGATGAGCCATCAGACACATTAATCTTACCAAATCGTTTACCCGTACCATGTGAAATAGACCCCTGTGCTCCTGGCTGCGACCCTACAGGATGCGGAGGTGGTGGGGGAGGCGGTGGAGGTACTTACAACCCTCAAATCCCAAGAGGCACCATTCAGGTACAAGACCAAAGAACCTGCAATACGGTAACTACTCCTATTGTAAATGTGCCAGTAAGACAAGCAAGGATTGTTTGTAAGCGTTGGTTCAAAATTTGGACTGGATATACAAATGACCAAGGGCAGTTTTTGGCAACAAAGAGGTTTAGGAATAAAGTAAAAGTCATTCTTAAAACAGAAAATAACAATGCCAAAGTCGCTAAGGTAAGGGGCATAAGGCTTTGGCAAATTGCTTTTCCCGTAAAGAAAAGATTGGGGGTGTTTGACCAAATAGCAATGGCTAACATATCTTACTTATTTGAAAAACCAAACCCAACCAATGCACATGACAAAGAACTTCCGTATTGGGTAGCCACTACCACACACAACAGTGTTTTGGAATATGGACAATATGCTGGTGAGGTTGGTATACTAAATCACCCCACTAAATTAAATATCATTGTTACAAACTGGGGCTTCCAGCGAGGTGCAGGTGCTGCCCCAATGTGGAATAAATGCCATGTGTTGAACAGCGAACTGAATTTACTGCAAGGGTTTGTTCAATATTTTATAGCTCAGCCCTTATTATTATCTGTACCGATTGTAAATTTAGTGGAAGTACTAAAAAATGAAACGGATGTCATTATTGGTTATGCAGCCACAGTCGCTGATTATAATTGCTTACTCACATCTTCCACTGTTAAGGCAATTGTCTATCATGAATTAGGTCATACCTCCCACTTTGCACAGGCAGGCTGTGATAATTGGCAGGTCTATCGCACAAGGATTTCTAATGAGTTAGCTGAAACCTTTGGTGGAGACCCATATGGCGATGGAACAGAAACCAATGCAGGAATCGTTGCCGTGGGTGAAATGTGGGGTAACCATTGTGAGAAATGGTTTAGTGAAAGGCACTATACTAATCCGGCAAGGGAAACAATTTCATTAGGTCAGAATGGAATTTATATAAATGATGGTTCAGCACTTGCAAACTACGGTGGATACCTCACATTCAGCTTAGCTGGCTTAAACGCCAACTTTGCATCTATTGAAAATTTTGACCCCAATCGGGCTGCTGATGCACACCGATGGATACCGCAAGGTCTGTGTTATGACTTATTTGACCCCAGAAACGATGCGTCTTTTGGAGGCCCACTATTTGATAATGTTACTGGCTTTACAATACAGCAATGTTTTAATGCCCTGCAATCTGATGTAAGAACAATTCCAGCTTTTAGGGATAGGCTATTGCAGCAAAACGGGAATAACCAACAAGTTCAAGTAAATGCTTTAGTCAATGCGTACAACTATTAACATACTTAAAACTGGGTTGCTGATTACGGCAGCCCAGTTTTTGCTTTCATCAGGCTGTAATAAAAACAGCACTACGCCATGCCAAAATGCTACCTACAGTTTTGCTGTAACTTGTAACTACTCCCCAGAAAGAGAAATTTATAATATAGGAGATACTATTTTTTTTGAAAGTATTTTTCCAAAAACACTAACAAGCCTTCTTAATCCATCAACTATCGTTGACTATAGCAATTCAACAGGGATTGGCGGAGATATTAGAATCTATTATTTAGATACAATTACAAGACAACCGCTTCCGGGTAAAGATAGCTTTGCCTTCGCTTCAATTATTGGAAATTTTCAAGAAAGAACAGGTAATCAAAATTCAGGCATTAACACTTTATTTTTTGAAACATCCCAAAACTATCACTTTAAAGGAGCAATAATTTGTAGAAAAAAGGGGATTTATGGCTTTGGGGTGTCAGACCTCATTAGCAACGGAATAAGAGGTAAAAACTGTACAAATGCGGAGTTTGTTATGACAGTAACTAACCCTAATAAACATTTACACCTACATCAATATACATTAGGTGTTGACCCCAATGACCCAATGCTACAAAGAATCGGATATGACTTTAGGGTACAATAAACAGTGATTCAGAAAATAAATCCAAACTCACTATGGAAAACTGCGGGCAGCAATGATTACACTATGGCTGCCAACTATGTAAATATTGTAGACCCCTGGCGGAACCCTGCAGTAGAACAAAAGGCTCTATTGACCGTACCCACCGTATCGGGCAAACCAATAATATCTTTGCTTACCGCATGATCTGTAAAGACACTATCGAAGATAAAATACTGCAACTGCAGGAAAAGAAAAGAGCATTGGCTAAAGACATCATTTCTGATGATACTTCCTTTGTGAAGACACTGACGAGGGAGTATGTGGAGTACTTGTTCAGTTAATTTTCGGTCAGGATTTAATATCAATGGTTTAGTTGGACGTTTATAGCGTTGCACCGTTATATTGGCTGCTTCAGTTCTCATAATAAGGATCTTTTTCCTTCCGCTACCTTTGTTCCAAACGATGAATATATGACGATTGCTGTTTTAGGAGCCGGTATGGTAGGCCGGGCCATTGCACTGGATTTAGCCAACGATTATACTGTTACTTCCTTTGATGTAAGTGCTGCAAACCTGGAGGTATTAATAAAAAGAAATACTTCCGTTCAGACAGTGATGGCCGATCTGTCTCAATTTGATGCATACAAAAACTGGTTATCTCCTTTCGATTTGGTGGTAACAGCTGTACCGGGTTTTATGGGTTATAAAACACTGGAGGCGGTGATCAATGCCGGGAAGAACGTGGTGGATATTTCATTTTTCCCAGAAGAAGCCATGCAGCTGGATGCGCTGGCAAAAGAAAAGGCAGTGACAGTGATAACCGATTGTGGTGTGGCACCAGGGATGAGTAATTTCATCATCGGTCGTTATAATGCCGAAATGAAAGTGAAAGCGTTTGAATGTTATGTTGGCGGTTTACCTAAAGAAAGAATTCCCCCATTTGAATACAAAGCACCTTTCTCACCGGTGGATGTGATACAGGAATATATCCGTCCGGCAAGGCTGGTGGAACAAGGCAGCATTGTTACAAAGCCGGCATTGAGCGACAGGGAGTTGATGCTCTTTGATAAAGTGGGTGAACTGGAAGCTTTTAATACCGACGGGTTACGTTCATTGATACATACGATGGGTCATATCCCGGATATGAAAGAAAAGACATTACGTTACCCGGGACATATTGACCTCATCATTGCATTGCAACAGGCTGGTTTTTTTGATATAACACCTATCAGGGTGAATGGTGTTTCGGTTGTGCCGCTAGATTTTACTTCTGCACTATTGGTCAATGAATGGAAGCCCGGCCCGGATGAAGAAGAGTTTACTGTAATGAAAGTGGTTATAAAAGGAGAAGATAAAACAGTGATATATGACCTGTATGATACCTATGATCCGGTAACTAAAATCTCTTCGATGGCCAGAACTACAGGTTATACCTGCAATGCTGCTGTTAATCTTATCACTAAAAAATTATTTACGGAGAAAGGGGTATTTCCGCCTGAACTGATTGGAAACAGGAAAGATTGTTTTGATTTTGTGATAGCGTATTTGAAGAATAGAAAGGTGATCTGGAAAAAAACAGAACAGTGAACGTTTAAAAAGACCCCGGGTCAAGCCCGGGGTGACAATAATATTTTTCAAATTGTTAACCGATGTAATCAGTAGTTATTATGCTTCCGCCACTACTTCTTTTACTTCCGGAGTCATTCTTTTCATTACGCCTTTATTACCGGCTTTTAATGTGATCTGAAAAAAAACAGAACAGTGAACATTTAAAAAAGACCCCGGGTCAAGCCCGGGGTGATAGCAATATTCTTCAAATTGTTAACCGCTGTAATAATTAGTTATTCTGCTTCCGCCACTACTTCTTTTACTTCCGGAATCATTCTTTTCATCATGCCTTCGATACCGGCTTTCAATGTGATCATAGAAGAGGGACAACCACTGCAGCTTCCTTGCATGGCAAGGCTCACTGTACCGGCTTCATAGCTTTTGAATTGTATAGCGCCACCATCCATTTCTACTGCCGGGCGAACATAATTATCAAGTAGTTCTTTGATTCTTTTTACTACATCGTCATCATCAGCAGCTACTTCATTGCTGCTGGTTTGTTTTACCGCAGCCAGTTCTTCTTCGTTGATTATGGCCTTTCCTTCTTCTAAATAATCTTTCAGGAATTGACGGATAGAAGGAATGGCATCATTCCAGTCTGTTTCAGTTGTCTTTGTCAGGGTTACAAAATTGCTGGCAATGAAAACGGCTTTGATAAAAGGAAAGCCAAATAACTCCGTTGCGAGCGGTGAAGGTTTTGCACTCTCTGCATCAGGGAAATCAATGCTTTTACCGGGGTATAACAGCTTGTTAGCCACAAACTTCATCGTTTCCGGATTAGGCGTCATTTCCGTATAAATGCTGATGATAGGGTTGCCTGTTTTGATCATAACTCACAATTTTATATGCAAAAATAACAACAAATCCCGGTGGAAGTTTACGAAGGCGGGAAGGAATAGGCTGGAGGACGGAAGTCCGTAAGCCCGCAGGACAATAGCCAACCGGGAAACATACTTTCCAGCTACTCTCTAAATTTCCCCGTCTTTTTCAGGTAGCGGATAAGAACGTAAATAAGCAGCAAAGCACCCAGAACTATACCCAGCAGCAGGTTGCGGAACTTTTCATCATGCCCGGTCAGTTCCGGATAATTCAACAATAATAATAAAGTGATACCTATCAGCCAGATGAATTGTGTAGTATGTTCTTTCAATATCCATCTTTTCCAGTTGAACTCCATACTACTGAATGTTTTTCCTATCCCTTTCAGGTTGGGAAACCAACGATTAACATTTTTACAGTATTCGTCAAATCCAATACCAAATTTTCCGCGGAGGAAATTCTCTTCGGCTAATACAATAGCCTGGTAGATAAATAAGAAAATGGGAATCATTATTCCAACATAGAATAATGAATTGGCCAAAATACCCACACCAAGCAGCATCAGGATGTTTCCAACATACAACGGATTGCGGCAATGTGTAAAGATGCCTTCTGTAACCAATCCTTCAGCATATGGTTTCCCTTCTTTACCGCCCCGGACAATATAAGCCAGCCCGATGGTCAGTCCGCGGATCAGCTGACCCAAACAGGTAATGATTAAACCAATGCTGATGGGCCATATATAATAGCTTTCCCCCAATTGCTCTTTAGAAAATAAAGGCCATGAAGGGATGAATAAAGCGCCGTAAAAAAGAATGAATATCCAGTTGCGGTACTTAAAGAAGAAATTTCCAATACTAACCATGCCAATTATTTTTTAACAGCGATAAGGCCTGCGAAATTATACCACTTGAAAAAAACTTCACAATGTGCAAATCCTTTGTCCCGCAGTAATGATATATTTTCGCTCAGTTTATAAGGCACTAATACATTTTCCAGTGCTTCTCTTTTTTGAGAGATTTCCATTTCACTGTAATTATTACGGCGTTTATAGTTGTAATAGTAGTTGATAAAATCACGGTTGAAATTGCTTTCTTCTGCTAATATTTTTTCTACCAGTATCAAAACACCACCTGGGTTCAGGCCCTGGTAAATATCCTGCAGTAATCGTTCCCGGTAAACGGGACGGACAAACTGAAGTGTAAGACATAATACGACTACAGAAGCATTTTCAATTTTTACTCCTTGCCCGAGGTCGGCACAACGCAATTCGTAAGGACGGGAGAAACCCAGTTCCATCAACTTTGATTTGCATTTATCCAGCATTTCCTGCGAGTCGTCTACTCCAATAAATTTTATTTGCTGGTTTACCATCGTATCCATGCCAATCATGGTGGTACCGGTGGAGCAGCCAAGATCATATACAAATGTTTCTTCCCTGGCATGATCAGCAGCCAGTTCGGCCATCATCCGTTGTATTTCTCCATAGAAGGGAACCGAACGGTTCACCATATCATCAAAGACTTTTGCTACGTTGGCGCCAAACTTAAAATCGCTGGCTTTTTCTATTTCGTCTCTAAAAACTTCATCTTTGCCCATAACAATAATTAAGGCTACAAAGTAAAGCATTTTACGGCTCAGTGAACCAAACGATAATCAGTAACGTAGTAACAATATGAAAAAAATCTATCATCTTGGAAACTGCACCACCTGCCAGGCAATTATAAAAGAATTAAAAGCGGATCAGAAAGGCTTTGCCATGCAGGATATCAAATTTGAAAAGATAACACCGGCCCAGCTGGATGAAATGAAAAAAATGGCCGGTAGTTATGAATCCCTCTTCAGCCGCCGTGCCATGAAATACAAAGAACTTGGACTGAAGGATAAAAAGCTGGAAGAAAAAGATTACCGGAAGTATATTCTTGATGAATACACTTTTCTCAAAAGACCGGTTGCGATAATTAATGATAAAATTTTCATCGGTAGCGAAAAGAAAACTGTGGAAGCATTGAAGAATGCTGTAAAGTAAGCTATAGCAAAAGCAAAATCAATAACTGTGCTGCTACTATCCGTAATATCATTGTCAACGGATATACAGTAGCATAAGTGACCGATGGAATATCGCTGCCGGCCAGCTTAGTGGCAAATGCCAATGCCGGGGGATCGGTGGAAGCACCTGCCAGTAAACCGCATACTTCAAAATAAGTCTTCTTAAAATATTTGCGGGCAATAAATCCTATTAGTAATAAGGGAACAACAGTAATGACCACACCCATCCCTATCCATAGCCAGCCGCGACCATCAGCAAAAGCAACCGATAAGTTTTTTCCACTGCTTAATCCTACACTGGCTAAAAACAAACTGATACCCAGTTCACGGATCATAAGATTGGCGCTGTTGGTAGTATAATTGTTGAGGTAAAAAAGATTTCCAAAACGGCTTAAGGTTAAGGCAATAATCAAAGGACCGCCGGCCATACCAATTTTTACAGCTACCGGCATATTAGGAAAATGAAAAGGTATACTGCCGAGGATAACACC
>Ga0209063_1000794_pt1 | contig 18404 bp, 13 predicted proteins | sample KloWWTmeKNB19Kit_FD_187177 | JGI IMG/M metagenome (GOLD analysis project Ga0209063, IMG submission 187177) | Active sludge microbial communities from Klosterneuburg, Austria, studying microevolution and ecology of nitrifiers - Klosterneuburg... | ecosystem: Engineered > WWTP > Aerobic digester >... | reverse complement strand
AAAAGAAACGCCTAATTGTTTTTTTCCAAAATAAACTGAAGCTAAAAAATTATTAGACTTAGAATGTAAAACCTCATCATTCATAGAAACTCCTGGCGTTACTAACTCCGTAACACCACGTTTCACAATGGTTTTAGTCATTTTTGGGTCTTCTAATTGATCACAAATTGCTACTCGAAGTCCAGCTTTTACCAGTTTTGGTAAATACGTATTTAAGGAATGATGCGGAAATCCTGCCAAAGCCGTTTCGGTTTCACTTCCTGCGCCACGTTTAGTTAAAACGATTCCAAGAATTTTTGATGCCCGAATGGCATCTTCTCCAAAAGTTTCATAAAAATCGCCAACTCTAAAAAGTAAACAAGCATCGGGATATTTTCTTTTTATCTCGTTGTATTGTTTCATTAAAGGTGTTTCTTTCGGTTGAATTTCTTTAGCAGACAATGGATTTTGAATTTAAATTTATGAGAAAGCGAATTTAAATATTTTAGAGTGAATAGATAACTTAAAAAAAATTAATTTAAAATTAAGGCAAAAAATAAATCCCACAATGAAAATTTAAATAGTTTTGTCCTATAACTTAAAAACTTTTTAAAAATGAAAAAAATAATTTTATTAGCTGCAATAACAGTTTTCGGTGTTGCAACTACAAACGCTCAAACAGTAAAAAAAGCTGTAAAAAAAGAAGTTGCTAAAATCGAAACTCCAAAAGTTGATGGTGCTGGATTAGTTTTCGAAAGCGAAACTATTGATTATGGAACAATCTCTAAAGGTTCTGAAGGAAAAAGAGAATTTGTTTTAACTAACAATGGAACAAAACCATTAACAATTACAAATACTCAAGGTTCATGTGGTTGTACTGTTCCAACAAAACCAGAAGGTGCAATTGCTCCAGGTGCAAAAGCTACTATTGGAGTAAAATATGACACTAACAGAGTTGGTGCTTTTACAAAAACAGTAACTGTAACTTCAAATGCTTCTGAAACTCCAAAAGTTCTTACTATAAAAGGAACAGTTGTTGATAACGCTCCAACAGTTGAACCAACAAAAAGTTAATTATTATACTAGGTTTGAAAAACTCTCGTCTCGTTGTTAAAAATGAGACGAGATTTTTTTTTGAATATATTTGCAAAAAATTTCAAAAATGAGAAAGCTAGAAAATAAAGAACTAGAGCGAAAATCAATTGCCGATTTTAAAGAAGCTGAAAAAACGCCTATCATCATTATTCTCGACGACATTAGAAGTCTTCATAATATTGGTTCTGTTTTTAGAACATCCGATGCTTTTTTGATTGAAAAAATTTATCTCTGCGGTATAACTGCCATTCCTCCAAATAAAGAAATCCACAAAACAGCTCTTGGCGCTACTGAAACCGTTGTTTGGGAATATCAGGAAAATGTACTTTCTGTGATTGAAAAACTTAAAAATGAAACGATAGCCGTTTATGCTATTGAACAAGTAGAAAACGCTACATTTCTCCAAAATTTCAAAGTAGAAAAAGAAAAAAAATATGCTTTAGTTTTTGGAAATGAAGTATATGGCGTAAATCAAAAAGCAATTGAACTTTGTGATGGAACAATTGAAATTCCTCAATTGGGAACCAAACATTCATTAAACATTTCAGTAAGCGCTGGAATTGTGGTTTGGGATTTATTTCAAAAAATGAAATTCTAACATTTCATTACCATTTTATTAAGAGTTTATACAATTTATTTTCTCTATTTTTAGCGATGCAAAAAACGGTTTTACTCTTTTTATTTTTCTTTCAATTTTTTTTCGGACACAACCCAACGAATGACTCGTTGAAAATTAATCAGTTGGAAACTCATTTTTGGAAAAAAAACAAGCCAAGAAAACCGCTTGCAAATGTTGCTCCAGTTTTAACGGCAACAGGAAATCAAATCTATTGTCCGCAAACTCTAACTAAAATTGTTACCGATTTTAATATTGTCGATCCTGATGATCCAGGAATTGATGCCATATATATTCAAATTTCATCAGGATATGTAAACGGGCAAGATGTTTTAACATTAACTGGAATTCATCCAAACATAACTTCAAGTTGGAATCAAGCCGCTGGAAAATTAACCTTGATTGGTGTTACTAGTCAGCCAACTTATCCAGAAATTATTGCAGCAGTTAAAGATATTGTCTTTCAAAATAATGCAACAAATCCATCAGGAACTAGAACTTTTTCTATTACAATTGGTCAAGCAAATTACTTACCTTCAACTGATCATTATTATCAATATGTTCCCAATGTTGGAATTACTTGGTCAAATGCTAAAATCGCAGCCGAAAACAGCACTTATTATGGACTTCAAGGTTATTTAGCAACAATAACTTCTGCTGACGAAGCACAACTTTCAGGCGAACAAGCAGCTGGCGCAGGATGGATTGGCGGTAGTGATGAACAAATCGAAGGAGTTTGGAGATGGATGACTGGACCAGAAATTGGAAACATTTTTTGGAATGGTGGAATAAATGGATTTACCTCTTCTTTTGCAAAATGGAACAATGCAGAACCAAATAATGTAAACGATGAAGACTATGCTCACATAACTGCGCCAGGTGTTGGAATTCCTGGCTCATGGAATGATTTATCTAACGTTGGCGGAGCAAGCGGAGATTATCAACCAAAAGGTTATATCGTTGAATATGGCGGAATGCCTGGCGATCCAGTTTTAAATATTTCTGCAAGTTCAACAATTACAATTCCTGCAATAAATCCAGTTAGTAGCTATGGTATTTGTGATGCCGATTCGGTAACATTAAATGCAACAGCAACTGACGGAACTATTTCTTGGTATGATACTCAAACTGGCGGAACTCCAATTGCAACTGGAGATTCATTTACAACACCAATATTAAATATAAGTACAACTTATTATTTAGATGCTTTTCCAGTTGGCTGTACAACTTTTAACCGAACACCATTAACAGTAACCGTTTTTGAAAGACCTGTTTTAAACATCAACGCTACGATTCCAATTTGTGAAGGAAATTCGGTTTCACTAAACGCAAATAGTTCAATTGGAATAGTTAAATGGTATGATGATTTAGCGTCATCAACTCCTATTTTTACAGGAAATCCTTTTACAACTCCAGTTCTAAACTCATCAACAACCTATTATGTAGAATCAGACAATAACAACTGTTTTTCAATACCTAGAACGACTGTAAATGTAACTGTAAATCAAAATCCACCATCGGTAAGCGATGTTGAAATTACAATTTGTGAAAATGATGAAATAACTTTGACCGCAGGAATCAATGGAATGGATTATGAATGGTCAACAGGTGAATTATCTCAAAATATTTTGGCATCAATAGAAGCAACTTTTTCAGTGAAAATCACAAATAGTTTTGGATGTTCAATCACTCAAAACTTTATTGTAAACGTATATGAATCGCCAATTATTTCAAATGTTACTATTTTAAATAATTTTGCCACAATTGAAACCAATCCAGGCGATTTTGAATATTCAATTGACGGAATTAACTATCAATCGTCAAACACTTTTTACCTTCCAACAGGAGGAATTTATGTTGCATATGTAAACGACAAAAACAATTGTGGTTTTGATGATTTCCCTTTTTCACATATTGTTTATCCATCTGTTTTTACTCCAAACGGCGACGGATTTAATGATTATTGGACTATTAAAGGGATGAGTTTTTATAATAACCCGAAAATTTCAATTTTTGATAGATACGGAAAATTAATCTCCATTTTAAATTCTCAAAATCCACTTTGGGATGGAACGCTTAATGGAAAATTATTGCAAAGTGATGATTATTGGTTTTCGGCAATAATTGATGCTACTCTACCGGAGAAAAAAGGGCATTTCAGTTTAAAAAGATAATTGTTTATTGAAGTTTTTTCTGAATTTCTTCCAAAATAAAAGCATAATCTTCCTGATTTTGAAGAAAATCTTTATTCGAAACATCAATGATTAAGACATTCAAATCTTTTTGTGATTTAATATAATCCAAATAACCACTGTTGATTTTTTCTAAGTATTCAGCTGGAATTTCTTGCTCATAACTTCTACCACGCAACTTAATATTTTGAAGCAATCGTTCCGTATTTTGATACAAATAAATATACAAATCTGGTTTTGGCATTTCTTTATAAATAATGTCAAACATCGTTTTGTATAATCGAAACTCGTCTTCGGCAAGCGTAACTTTTGCAAAAATCAATGATTTAAAAATATGATAATCGGCTACGACAAAATCCTTAAACAAGTCAAATTGCGCTAAATCATCTGAAATTTGCTGATATCTATCGGCTAAAAATGACATTTCGAGTGGAAAAGCATAGCGATTTTGATCTTCATAAAATTTTGGCAAAAACGGATTATCTGCAAAACGTTCTAAAACCATTTTTGCATTAAAATCTTCCGCTAATTTATTTGCCAAAGTAGTTTTTCCTGCGCCAATATTTCCTTCAATGGCAATATAATTAAAATCACTTAATTTAATTTTCGCGATTGGGTTTTCAAGGTTTTGAACAAATTTACAATTGCTTTTATCTTCCGAAAGCACGAGCAACTCGTGAAGATATCGCTGCAAAATTGGATGACGCCAATCCAAATTCAAATCACGCATTGGAAGCAAAACAAACAAACGATTTTGCATTTCAGGATGTGGTAATTTTAATTTTTCGGTAGCAATTATTTCTTCATCAAAGGAAATGACATCGATATCAATTATTCTAGCCTGATAACCTTCAACTTCAGAACGAACTCTGCCTAAAGCTTCTTCTAAAAGCAATACTTCATCAAGAATTTTATAAGCTGTTTTGTGTGTATGAACAATTAATGCACAGTTGTAAAAATCTTCACTTTCAAAACCCCAAGATGGCGTTTCATAGAGCTTTGAAACTTTAATAACGGTACCAATTTCTTGATGAATTGCGGTAATGCAACGCTCAATATTTTCAAGACGATTACCTTGATTAGTACCTAACGATAAAATAACTTGGTGTTGCTTACTCATACGTAGGCACAAATTAAATAAAACTATTTCAGATTAAAGATTAATTTTTTGATGTATTAATAATTTTTTTACATTTACAACAATCAATTAAAACTTATGAAAAAAATCTACTTACTAATTACATTATTTCTTTTAAACTTATCATATTCACAAATTGTTTCAATTCCTGACGCTAATTTTAAATCTTATTTAATCAATTTTCTTGGTGTTGATACTAATACAGATGGTGAAATACAAGAGGTTGAAGCTCTAGCCATAACACAATTGGTTCTTTCTTCAAGTTCAATAACGAATTTGGAAGGAATTCAGAGTTTTTCAAATGTAAATTACATTTTCATTATTAATATTTCAGCAACAACAATCAATATTACTGAATTAACTCAATTAGATTGGTTAGAAATTAGCGGTTGTCCTTTATTAACAACAATAACCATTAATGCACCGTTACTCAACAAGTTAATCATCAATAATACTGGACTTGAAAGCATTGATATTTCTAATTCTCCGAACATAAACGAATGTAATTTAAGTAATAATAACCTTGTTTCATTTACAGGAAGTTCTGTTGGAAATATAAATTTAAATAATAATAACCTGACTTCATTTAATTGTAATCAATTAAATGGAGACATTGTTGACTTAAGTAATAATCAACTTGTTTCATTCAATTATATTTTCAATGGATCTGAACTATACTTAAATGATAATTTATTGACTTCAATAAACTTTCCAAATATAACTTTTTTTGAAAATGAAGGTTTTTTAAATATCTCTAATAATTCATTTACAACATTAGATTTAACAGGATTTGAATTTCCAAGAAGTGCTTTTACTTGTAATAGTGATGTATTGACAAGCGTAAAAATGCCAACACCTGAACAATTTAATTTTGGTCCTGTCCCAACGGTTACTATTAGTGGTGAAAATTTAAGTTTTATAGACTTTAAAAACGGATTTTGCGATGTAGAATATAGTTTATCAGGTATGCCAATTTTTAATGGTGGTTATAATTTTCAAATCAATGGAAGTCCTGACCTTTTCATCTGTGTTGACGAAGGTTGTGGCAGTTATTCTAATTCAAACAATAGTTATAGAGACGAAGAGTTTTATTTCAGTCATTTAGGGTTGTTTGGTGACGCAACGTTACCTGTTGACACACCAAGATCTAAAAATGCTTCACCTTATTGTTCCTCAATTCCTGGTGGAGAATTTAATACAATTTCAGGAAATGTAAAATTGGATTGTGGCAACTTAAATTACAATTTGCCAAATATTAAATTGAATTTTAGTCCACAAAATAATTACACTTTTAGCAACGAAAGTGGAAATTTTATTTACTATTTGGGTCAAGGAAGCGGAATAATATCGCCACAACTTGAAAATCCAAATTATTTTATAGTTACTCCAAACAATTATACATATAACTTTTCTAATGCTGGGAACACCCAATTAGCAAATTTTTGTTTAACCCCAAACGGTGTTCATTCTGATTTAGAAACAACTTTAGTTCCAATATTCGTAGCAAGACCAGGTTTTGATGCTAAATATAAATTAATAGTAAAAAATAAAGGGAACCAAATTGAATCAGGTACGGTTTCATTCTTATATAATAATACAATATTAGATTTTATAAATTCAAGTTTAGCTGTATCATCTCAAACCAACAATACATTATTTTGGGATTTTTCAACTTTACAACCATTTGAAAAAATTGAAATTGAAATCACTTTTAATCTTAATTCACCTATGGAAACACCAGCTGTGAATAATGGTGATGTTCTATCATTTACCTCACTTGTAACCACAGCACAAACTGATGAAACACCTAGCAACAATAGTTTTTCATTAAATCAATTGGTTGTTGGTTCTTTTGACCCGAATGACAAGTTAGTACTAGAAGGATCTCAATTAGACATTTCAAAATCAGGAGATTATTTAACTTATCGCATTCGATTTCAAAACGTTGGAGATTTTATGGCTGAAAATATTGTTGTAAAAGATTATTTAACATCAAATTTGGATAAAAACACGCTACAAGTAGTTGATTCCAGTCACCCGTTTAGAACCACTTTATCTCAGTCAAATCGATTGGAATTCTTTTTTGACGGAATCAATCTTCCAACGGAAAGTAGTGATGAATTAGCAAGTCAAGGATATATTGTTTATAAAATTAAACCTATTAGCAATATAAGTATTGGAACGAATATTGAAAATAATGCTTTAATCTATTTTGACTACAACAATCCTATCAAAACAAATACTGTTTCAACTACTTACTCACTTTTAGGAAATAATGACATATCTTTTGATGAGAATTTTAGTCTTTCACCAAATCCTGCTTCAAATTTTATAACTATTTTTATTAAAAATCAAATTGATGTTAAGATTGTTGAAATATACAATCTTCAAGGTCAGTTATTATTAAAAAGTTCCTTAAATAATGAAGCAGATTTACTTCCTATTAATGTTTCAGATTTAAGAGAAGGCGTTTATATGATTAACATTATTACCGATGATAGAAAAAAATCATCAAAACGATTTATTAAAAGATAATAAGTTTTAATTATTAAAATTTTCTAAAAACAAGTAGTAAATAACTTAAAGTGTTTACTTTTGATGGTATGATTTTTGTCCTATAAAAATAAACTAATCAGTATATCATGCTAAAGAAAATTTTAAAAATCGTTGGAATTGTTTTTCTATTGTTGGTTGTGGCAGCTTTTGCTATTCCTTACTTTTTCAAAGACCAAATCAATGCTAAAATCCTAACTTCTATTAATGAAAATGTGGATGCAAAAGTTGCTTTTGCCGATGCCGATTTGAGTTTGTTCAAGAATTTTCCGAACGCAAGTGTAACGATTGATAAACTTTCTATCATCAACAAAGCACCGTTTGAAGGCGATACTTTGGTTTCTTTTGAAGAACTAAATTTAAAAATGTCTATCCGAGAATTATTCAAAGGCGAAAACGAACCGATGAATATTGACGGAATTTCATCAAAAAACGGTTTAATCAATATAATTATCGACAAAAATGGCGTTGGAAACTTTGACATTGCCTTAAAAAATAAGCAAAAAGAAGCTGACAATAGCAAAAGCAAACCATTAGCGTTAAAAATAAAAGAATATGAAATCGAGAATTTCAGGTTTCAATTTTATGATGAAAAGTCAAAAATGAAAATGGTTCTTGATAGCATTAACCACGAAGGAAAAGGCGATTTTACGGCTTCAAAACTCGATTTAGACACAAAAACGACTACCAAAGTTTCACTTTCGATGGATAAAGCAACCTACATGAAAAATGTAGCGCTTTCATTGGATGCTGTTTTGGGAATTGATTTAGAAAAAAGTAAATATACGTTCAAAGAAAACAAAGCAAAAATCAACGAATTGCCTTTGGAATTCGACGGTTTTATTCAAATTGTTGAAGCTGGACAAGAATATGATTTGAAATTTAAAACGCCAACTTCATCGTTCAAAAACTTCTTAGGATTAATTCCGGCGCAATATGCTGCGAGTTTGGATAACGTAAAAACCACTGGAGATTTTACCGTTGCAGGATTTGCCAAAGGATTATTTTCGGATACAACTGTGCCAAAATTCAACATCGAAATTGCTTCCAATAATGCTTCGTTTCAATATCCAGATTTACCAAAATCGGTTAAAAATATCGTAATTGACACCAAAATCATCAATGAAACTGGTGTAATGAACGATACGTATGTGAATTTAGACAAACTATCATTTCAAATTGACCAAGATGTTTTCAATGCGAAAGCTAATATTAAAAATTTAGCTGAAAATGCTTTAGTTAATGCGGCTTTGAAAGGAACAATCAATTTGGCAAACGTTACAAAAGCTTATCCAGTAAAGCTTGACAAACCTTTAAGCGGAATTTTGAAAGCTGATGTAACAACAGAATTTGATATGCAATCGGTAGAAAAAAGTGATTATGCACGAATAAAAAATGCTGGAACTATTGATTTATCTGGCTTTAATTATACCGATGAAAACGGAAAAACGATGAACATCAGCAAAGTTTTGGTCGCTTTCAATCCAAGTACCGTAAACCTGCAACAATTTAACGCAAAAACAGGAAAAAGCGATATTTCGGTTAACGGAGTTTTAGAAAATTTCTACGGATTTGTATTCAAAAACCAAGAATTGAAAGGAAATTTCAACCTAAATTCCAATCAATTAGCGGTTAATGATTTCATGACAACCGAAGCTCCAAAAACGGAAACGGCAACCAAAAAATCAGAAGCAATGAAAATTCCAGCGTTCTTAAATTGTTCTTTAACTGCCAAAGCCAATACGGTTTTATATGATAATTTAACTTTGAAAAACGTTTCTGGAAAAATCATCATCAAAGACCAAAAAGCTACATTACAAAACGGAAAAACCGATATTTTTGGAGGTTCGATTGCGTTTAACGGAGATATTTCTACCAAAGAAAAAACGCCAAAATTCAATATGGATTTAGGATTAAACGCAGTTGACATCATGCAAACGTTTACCCAATTGGATATGATGAAAAAAATCGCACCAATTGCTGGAATTATCAACGGAAAATTAAATTCAACCATCAAATTATCAGGAAATTTAAACGAAACCGAAATGACGCCAATTTTGAGCAGTTTAACTGGAGATTTGTTAGGTCAATTGCTTTCGACTACTGTAAATTCGAGTAATTCAACATTGCTTTCGGCTTTGGATAATAACTTGAATTTTGTGGATTTGAAAAAATTAAATTTGAATGATTTAAAAACTGCCGTTACTTTTAAAGATGGAAAAGTAAACGTAAAACCGTTCGACATTAAATACCAAGACATCAAAGTGAATGTTGGCGGAACGCACGGTTTTGACCAAAATATGAATTACAATTTAAAACTAGATGTTCCAGCAAAATATCTTGGAACCGAAGCCAATAATTTAATTGCTAAATTATCGCCAGCCGATGCTCAAAAAGTAGAAAGTATTCCGATAAATGCAATCATTGGAGGAAATTTTAGTTCGCCAAAAATATCTACTGATGTTAAACAAGCTACAACTACTTTGGTAAATAATTTGGTAAAACAACAAAAAGATAAATTAGTTTCTGGCGGAAAAGATGCTTTGAGTGGAATTATTTCCAATGCTACAAAACCTAAAAACGATACAACTAAAACCGATGTTAAGAAAGATGTCAAAGACAAAGCCAACAGCTTGATTAAAGATATTTTTGGTAAAAAGAAAAAAGAAGAACCAAAGAAAACGGAATAGTTTTTTAACCACGAAGACACGAAGAAAGCACAAAGTTCACTAGAATTTTGTGCTTTTTTTACGCTTTATTATTCTCTAAACTACACAGAAATCTTCACTACATAACCTTCAAAAGTACGGACGTTAAAAACTGTTCCGTCTTCAAAAATCAAATATTGACCTTTAATTCCAGTTAGTTTTCCTGAAAAATTAGGTGATTTGTCTAAATTTAAACTAGTTACTTTCTTCGGATATTCTAAAACCGGAAAATGCAATTCGTATAAATCGTTTTTATCAACGTCATAATATTCCTGAACTTCCTTTGGAATTAGATATTTTAATGATGCTTTTTCTTTTAGTAAATCTACATTTGGCACATCATTTTTTAGCATTTTTTGCCAATTGGTTTTATCAGCAAAATGATTTTTCAAAGCAACTTCGGTAATTCCTGCCAAATATCGATTAGGAACTTCAACTATTGGTATGGCTTGAATTGCACCTTGATCAATCCAACGCGTTGGTACTTGGGTTTTTCTAGTTACTCCAACTTTCACTTCGCTGGACAATGCCAAATACACAATATGCGGTTGGAGTTGTACTTTTTTTTCATACGCTAAATCGCGATCTTCAATGTCTAAATGTGCTGTGGAAAGTTCGGGTTTCATAATCCAATCGCCAGCCGAAGCCGAACTCATAAAACAATCATAGCAAAATCCTTGTCGGAAAATCTTTTTCTTTTTACCACAATTCAAACATTGATAACCCACGAAATTAATTTCCATCGATTTGTCTAAAAGTTGGTTTAAGCTTAAAAAACTATTTTCAAACACCAAATAATATTGAATTGGGTTTAAAAACTCGGTTTGCATTTTGGTGAGAACGCCTTCGTATGTCATTGGAAGAAAAAAAATATTACTTTTGAATCATTGTAAAAGTATAAAATGTTTCAGGAAATGTTTAGAAAAAAACTTCAAATAATTAGCCTCTGTATCTATTTTCTTTTTTGGCTTCCAACGGTATTTTCACAAAAATACACACCATTAGACACTACAAAACATGAAAAGAAGAATTTGTTTTTAAAAGAATTCGAAATTGACAATGAATTATATTTAAAAGAGATAAAATCAAAATACGATTCAAAACTAGCGAAATACATCTCTTCCTCATTTAATGAATTTTCAAAAGAATTTGGCGATCAAATAAAGAAAGGTAATTTTATATTTGAAGATGAAATAGTTCAATATTCTTATGGGGTTTTGGAAGAAATCAAAAAAAATAATCCAAAATTAAAAAACACAAAATTCAAAATTTTGATTTCAAAAAGTCATTCTCTCAATGCGTTTTGTTTATCAAACGGAACATTTGTACTCAACCTAGGGCTTTTTTATTGGCTTAATAACGAAGATCAATTAGCTGGAGTTTTATCGCATGAAATAGCTCATAAAATGATGGAACATAGTTTAAAAAAGAAAGAGCTTGACTTCCATGAAGAAAAAGATGTTAAACAAAGTATCTCGAAATTAAAAAAGGAAAAATATAATATAAGCGACAAGGCTTTAACGCTTTTCCGCGAACGTCTTTATGAAAATGGAAACAAAGCTAAAAAACAAGAACTTGAGGCAGATTCTTTGGGATATGCATTTTATAGAAATACTAATTATTCAAAAAGCGAATATCTTTCAGCTTTAAAACTAATGCAACGCTATGATTCTATAAAACCTATCGGCCTTTCTGTAGCTGCATATAAAAAGTTTTTTGATTTACCTAATCAACCTTTTAATGATAAATGGCTTCAAAAAGAAGATTTTTCTAATTATGATTATTCTAAGTTTACTGAAAAAATCAACATGGATTCAGTTGCTTCACATCCTGAAGCTGAAACACGGATTTCCAGAATATTAACCTTATTCCCGGAAACCAAAACTGAAACTAAAGCCTATAACCCTAATAAAGAAATGTATGAAAAACTGAGTAAAATTGCTTATTTAGAAACGGTTCCTAACTTATATTTTAATGAAGAATATGGATTTTCAATTTATGCCTCTTTACTTTATCTTGAGAAAGACGAAAAAAATAATGAGTATTTTAGAGATTGGCTTGGAAAATCGTTTCAAAAAATTTATGAAGCACGAAAAAACTATACCTTAAATCGATATTTAGATCGCATTTCTCCCAAAGAACAATCAGAAAGTTACCAGCAATTTCTGAGCTTCATGTGGAACTTAAAACTTGATGAAATTAAGAAAATTGCAGATTTTTATACTAAGAATTAAATTAATAATTCAATTTTTCAAGTCGGATTCCGTTGTATTTCGACTTTTTGTTGTATTCTCTTAAAAGAATATAACCTTCTTTTGCCAAATAAGGAATAATTGAATTTTCTTTTGATGTAATTGGAATTTTTTCTTGTGAGTAAACGCCATTTTTTACACTATTTAGGAATAAATTCCAGTTCTTCTCTCCGTCATTATCCTTTTGATAATCTCTGTAAAAAAAGGCAACATCATTTCCGCCATTTATATATTGTGAAAATAAATAATCTGAACTAGTGTAGCCTTTTGATTTGTCTTTTTCAAAAACCTTTACTTGTTTTGGCTTAAATTCTTCGTTTGTTTGTAAATAGACTAAATCTGTTGTTTTGATTCCTCCTCCAATTCCCATAATGGAAACTCCACCACCTTTCATTTTTTCAAACATAATCCCAACACTACTATCTTCAAAAAAATAAAAATCTCTTGGGAGAAACATATAGCTATCTTTAGTTGTGCTTCCTGTATCAATATTACTTATATAGCTTTGAATTTCAGAATAATATAAATTATCAAATTTCACTTCGTTTGTTTTGCTATCAATAATCATACGAAAGCAGCCTTCATCAAGACTATACAAGCTTCTTATCAGTCTTCCAACAAAAACAATTTTATCTCCAAATTTTCTTTTATTGTAAATTTTATCAATACTATTGTCAAATAGTCTTAAACTTTCTAGAGATTTTTCAGAATAACCATCAATTGGTAAATCAATTTCTTTTTTCCCGTTTTCAAGGTTAATTTTTAATAGTTTAAAGGAAATATCTTTTTTCATAGTAGTCTTTTCAACTAAATAAATACTCTTGTAATCAAAATAACTGACATCTACCGATTGTTCTATTTTGCTTTTTTTGTCTTTATTAAATTCATATCGCCACAGTTCATTTTTGTTACTATCAAATTTTATAATTCCATAATCAAATTTCAGTCCTTTGTATGCATCATGCTTATATTTAAAAATCAAAATTGAGCCATCTTCTAACTCAACAACTTCTGACCTTTCCATATAGTTATTTGACCTCAAATATTTAGTTAATTGATTATCTCTTTCCTTTCTTGATAAATTTAAATCTAATTCGATTAGTTTATTATTTTCATAAACTAAAACTGGTTTTTGAGTAATAGTATTGTTTGTGAGATTTATTATCTTATTTGTTGCGATAGTCTGCTTTTTTGCTTTACTATAGTCATCAGAATCGACTCTGGGAATAAGTTCAATATTCCCTTTTTTATTTATTTGTGGATCATAACCCCGAATATAACTTTGATCAATAAAGTCGTTATTCGCTACCTTATTCAGGTTTTTATCAAAATAAACATATTCAAATTTTTCTGTGGTTGGCGATTCTTTTCCCTTGAAATAAATAGCTAAATATCCTAAAAGCTTTTCATTATCATCAAACAAAGAAGAAAAACCTAAAAAACTCCCAGTTGAAACAGATGATAAATCATTTGTCTGTGAACATAAACTCGATGATAAAAACAATAATAAAACAATGATAAAACTTCTCATCTTAAACTAATTAATGATTACGGTAAATTTAAAATTTTCTTAATAATAAACAATATTTATTTTTAATAAATTAAAATCTATTAAACCAAATTCTCTGTTTCATTTGGAATCAATTAAATCAACTTCAAAAGTTTGGTTAAAATTATACTATTTTTAATATATTAGCGTTATCTAAGTAGTAAATAACCAAAATCTATCCTTATGAAAAACCTATTTAAAGCTTTACTTCTCGTTGTTGCTTTTGCAACCGTATCGTTTATTTCTTCTGAAAAAGAAACTATTACTGTGGTTATTGATGCTGGTCATGGCGGACATGATTTTGGCGGAAAACACGATGATTTTCTAGAAAAAGATTTGGCAAACAGCATTTCTAAAAAAATTGAAGCGCTAAATTCTGATAAAAACATTAAACTTCTTTTTACTCGTGATGACGATAAATTTGTAGAATTAGCCGAAAGAACAAACTACATCAACAGCGTTAAACCCGATTTGGTTTTGTCGTTACACGTTAACAACAATAAAAATGTAACTACAAATGGTTTTGAAATTTTTGTTTCCGATAAATCAGTTACTTATGAAAAATCAAACGAATTGGCTCAAAAATTAGTTTTAGATTTTGAAAAAAATACGCCTTTGAGAAATCGTGGTGTAAAAAAAGCTTCTTTTTTCGTTTTGTCAAAATCAGAAGTTCCGGCATTAACGCTAGAAATGGGTTTTCTTTCTAATCAAAATGACAGAAACTACATTACCAGCGAAGAAGGACAAAATCAAATCGCACAAACGATTTTGAACTTTGTTTCTGATTTAAAATAATTGATAATTTTTATTCAAAAACATGTTTTATCCAATAATTAATTCGATTGCTTCATGGGTTTTGAAACAACGCATTCATCAGATTGAGTTGTTTTTAAAATACCCAAATGAAGTTCAGGACGAATTATTGATGAACTTACTTCGGCAATGTGACGAAACGGTTCTTGGGAAAAAATATGATTTTGAAAGCATAAAATCCTATTCCACTTTTGCCGAACGAATTCCGATTTCTTCCTATGAAGATTTGGAACCCATGATTGAAGAAACGCGCAAAGGTTATCAAAATATTTTTTGGAACACACCAATCAAATGGTTCGCCAAATCAAGCGGAACAACCAATGCCAAAAGCAAATTCATTCCCGTTAGTAATGAAGCTCTAGAGAATTGCCATTACAAAGCCAGCAAAGATTTACTTTGTATGTATTTGAACAACAACGAAAACTCCGAAATGTTTTTAGGCAAAAGTTTACGTCTAGGTGGAAGTTCACAAATCCATGAAAACAACAATACTTTTTTTGGTGATTTGTCAGCAATTCTGATTGAAAACATGCCAATGTGGGCAGAATTCAGTAGTACACCAAGCAATAAAACATCGCTAATGAGCGAATGGGAAAGCAAACTCACTGCCATCATCAACGAAACTAGAAACGAAAATGTAACCAGTTTTGCCGGTGTTCCATCATGGATGTTGGTTTTGTTAAACCGAATTTTAACTGAATCGGGAAAAGAAAATCTTTTTGAACTTTGGCCAAATTTAGAAGTCTATTTTCACGGTGGCGTAAGTTTTGAACCTTATCGAGAGCAATACAAAAAGATTTTACCAAATTCGAATTTCAAATACTACGAAATCTACAATGCTTCTGAAGGATTTTTTGCCATTCAAGATTTGAATTATTCCAACGATTTACTGCTGATGTTGGACTATGGCATTTTCTATGAATTCATTCCAATGGATACTTTTGGAACACCAAATCAAAAAATTGTTCGTTTAGCCGATGTGGAATTATTCAAAAATTATGCGGTTGTCATCACTACCAATGCTGGTTTATGGCGATACATGATTGGTGATACTGTTCGATTTACTTCATTAAATCCTTACAGAATTCGAGTTTCAGGACGAACGAAACATCATATTAATGTTTTTGGCGAAGAATTAATGGTTGAAAACACCGATTCGGCCATTGCAAAAACGTGTTCCGCTTTACACTGTGAAGTAAAAGATTATACCGTTGCTCCTATTTTTATGAAAGATAAAGAAAAAGGCGCACACGAATGGATGATTGAATTTAAAAAACATCCCGAAGATATCCATTTGTTCCAAAAAGTTTTGGACGAAAACCTACAATCAGTCAATTCCGATTATGAAGCGAAACGCTACAACAACATGACATTAAACCAATTAAAAATTAATGTAGCGCGAGAAAACTTGTTTTATGATTGGCTGAAAGACAATAACAAACTCGGCGGACAACATAAAATCCCGCGACTTTCCAATCAACGAGATTATTTGGAACAATTACTTGAAATGCAAACGCAAAAATCGTTTTGACGATGAAAAAGTTTGTTATTATATTGTTCATTTATCCTTGCTTTTTGTTTTCCCAAAATGATAGTTTGACGAAACAATTCATAAAAGATTTTGTAAAAGAAAAACTAGAATTAGGTTTTGATGAAGTAAAATTAGGAAACGCAAGCAATTTTTTTTATGAAATATTTTCTAAATCATTCGAAGATAAAAACAAACATATCACCTTCACTAATAGAGAGCAAAAAGACAGTATTTCACTTTCAAAAAAAGAAACAGAATTTATAATTAGTGAATTGAGCAAAAGTGAAAACTCTAACTGGAATATTGATGACTTTTCTAATGATGTAATTACAAACAAAGATGTTCAATCGTATTTAAACAAAGAAAAAAATAATATATATATTGACTTTTTGAAACCAATTTTTATGAGAAACAACGAATTAATGCTAATTCGTTACGTCTATTTAAGACGTGGAAGTTCCGCTGGAACTTTTTTAGGATTTTACAAAAAAATAAATGGTATTTGGAAAGAATGGATTCCAATTTCTAAAGGTGTATTTTAATTTTATGAAAAAATCTATTTTATTTTTCTTGACTTTACTCCTAATTGCTTGCAATAACACAAAAAGCAAAGAGAAAAAACAATTCAAATCAACAGCTGATTCTATTCGATATACAAACTACGTTAAATTAGTCAATTACAAAAACAACTCTCACACAGCTTCTTATGTTGTTGTAAACGTAAAAAACCTAAACACCAATGAAATAAAGGAAATCTGTACTTATCCTGATTTTTTATATGGTGCTTTTCGAATAGAAAACAAAAAATATGACGATGAAACTCTATTAGAAGAAATAAAACATTACACTGAAATTCTACTTCAAAATAAAGAACGATATTTTGAATTTAAAGATACCTCAGCATTAAATAATATTGGATTTAATTCTTATTCCAAAAATGATTTAGCTGAATTTAAAAACAGAATTAATTTTGATTCATTGGTAAATTTAATAGCAAAGAAAGAATATCCTGCTATTAATTTTGGAGAAAATCACAATGAATTAAATATGTACGCACATTTACTATTTAATGAAGGTATTATGAGTATTCATATAATTCCTTGTATGTTTCAAATTATTGATGACAATTTTTTAATAGAACGAGAAAAAGAGATTGAAAAATATTCAAAAATGAAAAAATGAAAAAACTTCTAACCCTATTACTTCTACTTTGCTTTTTAACTTCTTGCGGACCAAAAAGATTAGGTTGCGGACCGAGAAGTTGTTCCATTGAAAAAGCAACTGAGCAAAAAAATATTTGCTAAAAATCACTTAGGATTGTAACATTTTGGTTGAAATAAAGTCTTACTTATAATCATCAATCGAAAATTAATCAAAATGAAATCATTCTTTATCGCTGCACTGTCTTTAGCAGCAACAACCGTTTTTGCCCAAGAAACAAAGACAGAAAAAGACACCATCAAACCCAAAGAACTAAAGGAAGTTACCATCACGCAACAGAAAAAATTTATCAAAGTTGATTCTGATAAAACAACGGTTAGCGTAAAAGACAATGCAATGTTAAGCACCGGAAATGCGTATGATGCCGTGAAAAAAATGCCTGGCGTTATTGCTTCTCCAACTGGTGGATTATCACTCAACGGAAAAGGCGTTGTCATTTATATTGACGGCGCGCCAAGTACGTTAAGCGGAAGCGATTTGGAGAATTATTTATCGTCATTGCCTGCAAATGCTATTGAAAAAGCGGAATTAATCTACAATCCTGGAGCAGCTTTTGATGCCAATGCAAGTGGTTCAATTATCAATTTAGTTACAAGTACGAAGCGTTTAAAAGGTATAAATGCTAGTTTTAACATCAACTATAATTTCAACAAATACCAAAAACCAAGTCCGCAGATTTTACTTAACGGAAAAGAGAAAAACTTGAGTTGGCAAACAATGATTGGTTATAATTATATCGAATGGGAACAAAAATCTA